>Ga0302326_10033421_pt1 | contig 10220 bp, 9 predicted proteins | sample Palsa_T0_3_FD_202264 | JGI IMG/M metagenome (GOLD analysis project Ga0302326, IMG submission 202264) | Peat permafrost microbial communities from Stordalen Mire near Abisko, Sweden - Palsa_T0_3 | ecosystem: Environmental > Terrestrial > Soil > Palsa > Peat permafrost | place: Sweden: Abisko... | reverse complement strand
CGGCACCTGGGAGCCGCTGCAGTACTTGTCCACCTTGCAACACGAGAGCCTGGACGGCCAACTCGGCGCGCTGCTAGAGGAGCTCTCGGTAGTACCCGAGCTCCTTCAACCACTTCAACCGGTATCGAGTAGCTCATGAGCACGCCTCCGCAAGAACCCCAAAAGCACGGCAGCTGCCCGTTCTTGATGGCCGCTCCCGCTGCCCATACCGATGCTTCCGTCCGGGGTGGTGGAAGTTCTCCAGACGTTGCTGACAATCCCGAGAGCCATCAACTATCCCGACGGCGGCTTCTCAAGTTGGGGGCGGTCGGGAGCGGCTTGGCGGCGGCTACAGCCGGCCCCGGCCTCGTTCAACTCCCACAAGCGTTCGCCTCTCCCCTGCGAGGCCAGTCGGGCACGGACGGGCCCGCCTTTGCTGACGGGGCGTCCGAGGTGACGATGCAGAGCGCTCAGCAATCATCGTTTGAGGGCGAGCACCAGCTGGCCGTGCTGTCCGAGCCAACGCCCTACACCGCGATGGTGGCGTTCGATGTCATTGCCGAGACCCGGGCGGAACTGCGCGAGCTGTTGCAAACGCTCACGAGCCGGATGCGCCTTTTGTACAAAGGCGGTTTGCCGCAAAACGACGGGCCAGTCGCGCCGGCAGATGACAGCGGCATCCTCGGGCCGAACGTGCCCTCGCGCTCGGTCGCCTTCATTTTCGGTATCGGTGCCAGCCTCTTCGACGAACGTTTCGACCTGATCTCTTCCAAGCCCGCAACGTTGATCACAATGGAGAGTTTTCCCAACGACAACCTGGACCCGGCCATGTGCCAAGGCGACTTCAGCGTCCAGATCTGTTCCAACAACGCCGACACGGTCGTGCATGCTTTGCGCGACATAACAAAGCACACCAGGGGTGCGATGCAGCCGCGCTGGCAAATGGACGGCTTCAAGAGCCCTCCCCGACCGGCCGGGACACCGCGCAACTTGATGGGTTTCATGGACGGGATCGCCAACCCGGACACGTCCCAATCTTCGGCCATGCAGCAACTTGTCTGGGTCCCTCAGGGCGGGCCGGAATCGGCGTGGATGGCCGGCGGTAGCTTCCAGGTGGTCCGCATTATCCGGATGTTCGTTGAGTTCTGGGACCGCGCCGCCACCTATGCGCAGGAGGACATCATCGGTCGCCGGAAGGCTACCGGTGACCCGCTGGACGGCACGAACGAGTTCTCCACACCCGACTACCAATCTGACCCCCAAGGCCTCATCACGCCACTGACGGCCCACATCCGTCTCGCTAACCCCCGCACGACGGCTAGCGGGCCCAGCCGGATCCTGCGCCGCGGCTACAACTATGCGCGGGGGCTGGATGTCAACGGCGAACTGGACCAAGGTTTGCTGTTCACGTGTTACCAGCAGAACCTTTTGAACCAGTTCATCACCGTGCAGGGCCGTCTCATCAATGAGCCCCTGGTGGATTTCATCAGCCCGATCGGCGGTGGGTACTTCTTTTGCCCGCCCGGCCTCGGGGGCGACAGTTCGGCCTACTTTGGCCGCGGTTTAGTGTAGGCAGTGGCCCTTCCGGGAGGAGCTATGTCGCCCCGCAAGGTGTCCTGGCGCCTGGCTGAGCCCCGGCGGCTGGCTGAGCCCCGGCGGTTGGCACTGGGCGCCGTGGCGGCAGCGCTTTTTGCCGTGGTCGTCCTTGTCCCTGGCGGCCCCCGACCCGCAGTGTTTATTCCCCCCTCGAGCACGCCGGCGGCCACTTTCGCGGGGGCGCCGGGCTCGGCTGAGCAGCTGGGCGCCTCGGTGGCTTTGTCCGCCGACGGGCAGGTCGCTTTGATCGGGGCACCAGCCGCGGCGGGCGGTGGCGCCGCCTACCTCTACGTGGCGTCCGGGGGGACCTGGCCCGCTGCCCCGACAGCGACCTTTACGGGGCCGTCTGGCTCGCAAGGCGAGGTCGGCACCGCCGTGGCACTGTCAGCGAACGGGCAGGTCGCCCTGGTGGGTGCGCCCGGCGGGGGCTATGCACCCTCCAATGATGGCGCTGCTTACCTCTACGTGGAGTCCTCCGGCACCTGGCCTACGACGCCGACCGCCACGTTTTCGGGAGCTGCCGGCTTGAGCGGCAAGCTTGGCTCTGCGGTGGCGCTTTCAGCCGACGGGCAGGTTGCGCTCGTGGGCGCCCCGGTAGCTAGCTACGGAGCCGCATACGTCTACGAGGGGTCGGGGGAGGACTGGTCGACCACGCCGGCTGCCACGTTCGCCGGGCCCCCCACCACCGACGGGGGCGGCGAGTTCGGGTCCTCTTTGGCGCTTTCAGCCGACGGGCAGGTTGCGCTCGTGGGCGCGCCCGGTGCGGGCACCGCCTACGACGGCGCGGGTTACCTGTACAGCGAGTCGGGTGCCACCTGGCCCTCGTCCCCTACGGCTTTCTTCCCGGGGCCTCCTGGTTCCGGAGCAGAGGACGGCAACTCGGTCGCCTTGTCAGCCAACGGGCAGGTGGCGCTGCTGGGCGCGCCGGAGGGGGGCCCCTCCCAAGATGGGGCCGCCTTGATCTACGCCGAGTCCGGCGGGACCTGGCCTTCGGCGCCCGGCGCCACCTTCCTTGGGGCGACGCAGTCCGGAGCGTGGCTCGGTCAATCCGTGGCGCTGTCCGCCAACGGGCAGGTGGCCCTCCTTGGTGCACCGATCGGCGGTGACGGAGCGGCTTACCTGTTCACCGAGTCAGCGGGCACCTGGCCGACGGTCGCGGCGGCTACCTTCACGGGGCCGGCGGGCTCGCCCGACGACCTCGGCGACGAGGTGGCGCTGTCCGCCAACGGCCAGGTTGCCGTGCTTGGCGACGCCCCGTTTACCGGGGCCGACGCCATCGATGGTGCCGCTTACCTTTTCAGCGCCCCGGCCGGTTCGCAGCAGGCTCTCCAGACAATCGTCTTCGCTTCAGCGAGCCGGAGCGCGGCGCGCTCAGGTGTCATGTACAACCTCGTCGCAAACGCAACTTCCGGTCTACCCGTTGCGTTCTCGGTCGACCCAGCCTCAACGCCTGGGGCGTGCTCGCTCAGCGGGACGACGGTCCATTTTACTGGCGGTGGGACCTGTTTGGTTGACGCCGACCAGCCCGGCGACTCGGCGTGGGCGGTCGCCCCGCAGGTGCAGCTGGACATCACCGTCCAAGGACTTCCTCCCCGGGTGGTTGTCTTGTCGTCGTCTTCCGCCGTCAACGGGGGCTACCTCCCCGTCAAGTTGTCCTGCCAGAACGCTCCGTGTTCGGGCACGGCCGAGCTCGTCAAACGGGCAGTCGTCCTAGCGAAAGCGACTTATTCGATGGCCGGGGGGACCCGCGCGACCGTCGAGTTGAGGCTGACTCGGGCAGGTTCGAAAACCTTCGTCGACGCGAGCCAACACCCGCTCGCAAAGAAACTGCTCGTCACGGCCCGCGGTGGCAAAAAGACAACGAAGACCATCCTGGTGTCCTGACGCGATATTCGTGCCGAAAGCGGCGACCGGCCGACCGTGCCCGAGGACCGGTAGCCTGAAGGCGTGGGACTTCGGCGTAGGTTCCTTGGCCGGCGATGGGCTGTGCTGGTAACCACCGCAGCCGCAATTGTCGCTATCGGCGGTGCGAGCACCTCGAGCGCTATCGCCTCAGCAGTTCCCGAGCCCTCTGCGCTCGTTCCCGCGACTGCAACGGCGGCCGAAGGACATCGCACTTCAACTACTAGCCTGGGCGGTCTCAGCGTCACCCTGACGGTGAAGCCGTGGAAGGCGGACCGCGGGGCGGCTGTCCAGTTCGACCTGAGCGTCGCGGACAGCCACGCCACGGGTGCCCTCGGCTACCTGCTGGTGTTCGGTGACGGGTCGAGCGCTGCGCCTGCCCTGCCGATGTACTGCCTCGCCGGACCGGGCCGGCCGGCACACCAAACTTGGCAGTTGTCCCACCGGTACGTGAAGGCTGGTCACTACAAAGTGATGGCGTCCGGCTTTGCAAACTGTGGATCTGGTCGGGTCACCGCCACGGTCAGCATCGACGTCCTCTAGGTCATCTCGGTCCTAGGTCATCTCGGTCCGCTGGGCAGGCAGCGGAGCTACGATGCGCGAATGTCATTTGCGGGATGGCCCGGCGAGGCGGTCGAGTTTTTCGAGGACCTCGAGGAAGACAACACCAAGTCGTTTTGGCAGGCCCACATCGAGACCTACGAGGTCAGCGTCAAGCGCCCGACGGAAGAGCTGCTAGCCGAGCTCGAACCGGAGTTCGGTGCTGGGAGGTTGTTCAGGCCCTACCGAGACGTGAGGTTCAGCAAGGACAAATCCCCCTACAAGACCAACATCGCCGCGGCTGTCGGGCCGTTTGGCTACGTGACCTTGTCGGCAGAGGGCCTCGGTGTCGGTGCGGGGATGTACGTAATGGCGCCGGACCAGCTCGATCGGTACCGCAAAGCCGTCGACGCCGAGAAAAGCGGCACGGCCCTGAAATTGATCGTTGAGGGGGTCAAAAAGAAGGGTTACGCCTGCGCCCCTTCCGCCCCGCTCAAGACGGCCCCTAAAGGGTACCCCAAAGAACACCCTCGTATAGCCCTCCTGAACGGGAAAGGGATCACCGTGTGGAAATCGTGGCCGGTCGCCAGCTGGCTCGCGACCAAGAAGGCGAAGGAGCGGGTCGTAGATGTCCTTCGGTCGTCCACCCCGCTCAACGACTGGTTGGCCAAACACGTCGGGGAAAGTGAGCTGGTGAGACGGTCCTACTAGCTCGGCGGGGTGTACCGCAGTACTGCCAGACGTCTCCGGGGCCCTTTCAGCCGCTCGCGAGGGACGCTTCCCTATCTTGCTCCGACCACTAAAGCCAGATTGCTTTGATGGGGACGCTTAACCCGAATGGGCGTGGCAGCGGAACTTGGGGTGCAGGGTGGAGCTCACTAACGCAGACCGCGAGCGTGCCGTCGCGTCGCTGAAGTCGGCAGTCCGCTCGGGCGCCCTCAGCCTGGATGAGTTCGAGGAGCGGCTGCAGGGCGTATACGCAGCGAACAGCCTGGACGAATTGGAGCTGCTCCTGACCCTGCACGGGATGCAACTCGCCGTACCGAAGGTGCCGCCCGGAGCGGGCCGGCGGCGTCAGCACGCACCGCCCACCATCATGGTCGTGGCTCTTGTGGTGGTACTCGGAGTGATCGTAGTGGAGGCGCATTCTCGGGCCCGTGCCGTTGCTACGGGGTCTTCGAACGCTGCGGGGTCTTCGAACGCTGCGGCCTCTTCGAACCCGGCGCCGTCCTTTGATGGAGCGCCTCCTCCGACGGCGCCGTCGGTCCTGCCGGCGCATTTGGAAAACAAGAGCCTGGCCAAGATCGTTCTATCGAAGACGCTATGGGGCCTTGTCGCTACGCCGCCCGGGATCACCAACGGCCCCTTCACCGCATCGGATCTCAGCCAGGTGCTTACAGATTTTCCGGGCGAGAGGACATTGGCCGGAGAGCTAGCCACCGGGCAAGCGACTGGTTACGTCCGGACCTGGGCCAATCGGCCAGCCGATGGAGATTCCGTGTTTATTGTGGCACTCAGGTTCCAGAACTCACTTGAGGCCAGCACCTTTCTTTCCGTGGCAGGCACGGACGGGCGGAGCATGGAGCTGGACGAGTTCCTCGTCCCAGCCGTGCCTGGCGCGCAAGCTTTCGAGCTCCAGGCTTCCCAGTCGCACACCGGAAGCCCAGAGTACGTGGTGTATTTTTCGACGGGTCAGGTCTTCTTCCTAGTCGGAGTTGTGAACGGTTTGGGGGACCTAAGCACCGCGGATGCAGCGACGCTCGCCACCAACCAAGCCTCCAATGCCTAGCCCGAAATGCGGGTGACTTGTTCCCCGATGGCGTTCCCGTGAACGTCACTCCGACTTCGACGGCCGCTGCGCGCAGGTTTGTGGCCCTGGCGACGACGGTCCCGAGCCTAAGCTCCTCCGACCACTAGGTCTCTCGGCGTTGCTTTAGGGTACACCCCGTTGCGTACTGGCACTTGCGGGACCGGAGGTCGCAAAGGGACCAGTATTACTACTGGCGGCTTGGAAGGGCTGTGGTATTTCGGACAGCAGCTCGGACGATGGTGGCCATCGCAACATCGAATGCAATCACGAGATAAAGCTGTCGAGCAGGCACAGCAGTTACCGCGAGCCAGGCGGCCATCGCTGCCAACAAAACAGCCATCATGCGGGCCCAGAGCACTGAGGTAGTGTTGCAGCCGGACGATGGGCGCAAGGCTTCCGGTGAGCCACGTTTCTTTGACGACTGGTTTGCGCACCGGGCACGGTCCGCAACGGACGCCGAGAGCGAGATGCGGTTCACTCCGCGTCCCAGTTACCGCCTCTGAAAGCCGGCCGGCGCTCAGCTTCGGGCTAAGGCAGCCACCCCGCGCACCTGAGGGCGCTCGAGCGCTGGGGTGGATCCGTACGCGGTTATAGCTCCGGCTCAGGCAAGAGCTCGGGCTGCACGGCCTCGACCGCGAGTTTCCGGAACAGGATCGTGATCCCGTGACGGTGAAAGAAGAGCCCACCCGTAAGCGAGTATGTCTTGCGAAGGGCTGCTATGTCGAGGGCTTCCCAACCAAACGAGGCATACCGGGCGATCGTTTCGTTCACATCACGCCCCACGAGATTTCGAGCCGCGACGGTAGTTCCCGGTGCCGCCTTGCGGAGCTGGCGCGTTGTCACAAGAGAACCTCTGCGAGCTCGGGTTTCGGAGCGCCGGTGGCGAGGAAATGCCTGCCCTGTTCGCGTTGGCGCCCTTTGGTGTTCTCCACGTACCGGTTGTCGGCGGCAGGGCGGCCTCGCTTGACGCCCCTGCGACAACAGAGCGCCAACGGCGACAAGCTCTCGCTCAACGAGCTAGGCCAGCGACCGGGCGGCCTGCCGCAACTATTAAGTGGCGCGAGGAGTTATCTCTCCATGAGGACGCTCACGATATTGCTCGTCGCCGCCGCTTGGGCTCTGCCTTTGCAGCTTGGCGCCGCCGCCGCTCCGGTGACGGAGGTGCACAAGGCTCAGGTCACGAGCGGCGGAGCTGACAGCGATGCTGCCTCTACAGTGACCGCTCCTGGAGCAAGTGCCTCGGGAGCTGAGGGTGTGCTGGCACTGCCGGGTGGGGTCGTGTGGACCATGGACAGCAACGGCCAGATTGTCCGGAGCACCGACTCGGGCGCCCAGTGGACGACGGTGTTCCCCACCTGGGCGCCGACGCAGACAGCCCTACAGCTGACCGGTGTTTTCTTCCTCAACGCTGGCGACGCGTGGGCGGTGACTGCCCACGAGTGGCCGGCTCAAGCTGGCGTCACGACCATCTGGCGCACAACCGACGGTGGGACGAGCTGGCACCAGGGCCATTCGCTCCCCGGAATGCTGACCGACTACGGGTCGCTTGTCGACCAGCTCGCCTTCGCTGATGCCGAGCACGGTTTTGCTTTCTCGGTGTCAGGCTTCACCCGCAGCGACATGCTCTGGGTGACCTCCGACGGCGGCATGAACTGGCGCAAGGTTGCCGCCGTGGGCCTCCCCTGGCAGGGCAGCACGGTGCCGATCGGGAGTGGCTCAGGGTGCACCGCAGTGGGCCCCTTCACCCTCATCGCCGCTTCAGCCGACGTGCTTTTACTCACCGACGACCTTTGCGCGACGAAAACGCCGGGGACATGGCGGAGCGAAGACGCCGGGAAGACCTGGGCTGGCGTACAACTGCCAGCACCGCAGGGCGGCTGGCGTTCCAGCGAAAGTTGGACCTACCCAGGATTAGCCGACGTACCAACCCGCGGAGCCGAGATCCTTTCGGGCCGCTTCTTTCCGGGGGGGACCGGGGTCATTGCCCTGACCACCCGCCCGGGCGAGTTGCTTGTGTATTTGTCGCATGACATGGGCGCCACTTGGCGGCTGGCATCGATGCTGCAGACAGGTTCGTTGTCGCGCCCCTCCGGCTTTGCCACCTCCTCGCCGTCCACGTGGGAACTGCCGGCCCCTTCCGGGCTTTACACGACACAAGATGCCGGTCGCCACTGGCATTTAAACCGCTCGGCACTCAGCCTGCCGACCATGGCCGAGGTGAGTTTCTCCTCGCCGGGCACGGGTATCTGGGTCGGCGGCAGCGCAATTGCGAGCAGCGGCCTGCGGACCACAAACGGCGGGAAATCGTGGCAACCGTTGGTGCTCCCGGGTGCCTCCACGTCCGAGACTCCTTTCAATACGGTCGATTTCGCCACTCCCACCCACGGCTGGGTGGGAGGCGCTGACGGCATCGAAGCCACAACGAACGGCGGTACCACATGGACCGCTCAGATCCAGACGACTTCGCCCGTGCAGGAGCTATCTTTTGTGGACGCTCAGCACGGGTGGGCGCTAACGGCCGACCAGCTCTTCGCTACCGCGGACGGCGGGGAGCACTGGGCGGCCACGCCAGAGACGGCACTCGGGGCCTTCGGTTCTGTGCAGCTAGTAACCCCCACCTTTGGGACAGCGCTCGTTTGCGAGCCAGGCGGGGCCCGTGCCTTGGACACTGTCAACGGAGGCGGCAGCTGGGATCTATTACCGCTGCCCCAGCCCAACAATCTCGCCTGCGGCGGGTACAGCCCCGCGCCCGGGCAAGCTGGCGGGCTGTGCTTCGGGACAGCCAAGGCTGGCTGGGCCGTGCTCCATCCAGGCGGTGGAACGAGCGGGACTCTGGAACGCAGCTCCGACGGGGGGCAACACTGGGCGCCAGTGGCGTCTTTCACGCCTTCTCCGGCCCAGCTCACCTGCCAGGGCGCCTCTCAGGTCTGGCTCGGTCTCAACTGGCTGGACAACATGAGCGGCGGAGGAGACCTCGCCGAGACCGGTGACGGCGGGCTGACTTGGCGCATCGGTAAGCTCAGCGGCCCGGTCGCCGCCTACGCGCCCCGCATGAAGCCCGTGGACGGCTCCGCTGTGTTGCCCTTCGGGCCCGCCGCGGGGCCGGCGGCCACCGCGTTCTGGCAGCCCTCGGAGGGCTTGGTGAGCCCGGGGCCGGGGGATCTAGTGGACGTGTGGCAGAACGGAGGGCCTGGCTGCTATCCAGCCTTTGGGCTCCTAATGGCCACGGGCTCTGGGACAAGCTGGACCGTGCCGGCCAAGACCACCAAGCCCGACAAGGGTTGCGGCGGCACCGGGCTCCCCTACCTGTCCACTGGCTCGGCGCAGGAGGTGAACCCGTCAATCTCTTTCCCGGACGCCGACGCCGGTTTTGTGCTCGGGCAGGCCGCAGGCGCACTAGCAGTGCCGAAAAGCGGCAACGCGCCCATCACGATGGCGCTTGTCGGCACCTCTAACGCGGGCAAGACCTGGGACCTTCTGAGCCGTTTCATTTGGCACAGTCCATAGCTGGCTGGACGGGTGCAACGCTCATGCTTGCCGTCCGTGGTCAATTGCCTATGAGCCGTGCCGGAGTTCCTCGAGCGGCGGCAGAATCGAGAAGTTGTGGGTTCTCGTCCGCTTCCGCGAGGCAGAGCTCGGCGCCCTGGTGGTTGGCGGCGGCAAGGGCTTCGAGAGAAAGCAAGTTGAGCCTGACACCTTCCTCCAGAAGTTGCGCCATCGGCCAGGCAAGGTCGCGCAACGAAATTAGGCCGATGGTTTCGGGAAGTGCAGTGATGGCGCGTGTGGCCGAGGCGGCGACACGGGGATCAGCTCGACCTAAGCGTCGTGACATGGCGCCCGTCACCGCATGGCTGCTGACGGCTCGGCATAACCTGTGGTACCAGAGCCCGGTAGTGAAGATCCGGGCGCCCGGGCCACGTAGGTCAGGCGGTTCTTCGCCTAGAAGAAGTCTCAGTAGGAGATGGTCGTCGACGATGACATCCACGAGTCGGGCTACGCCAAATCGGGATCTTCGGCTGCCACCTGGCTGGCGAGCTTGGAGTAGCCACCCGCCTGTTCGATGGCTTCGCGAAGCATCGAGCGAAGGCCGCCTCTTCCAGCGGGGACGATCAGCAGGGCATCGCCGAGATCCGCCACTTCGACGGACCCTCCCGCGTCCAGGTCCCAGCGCCGCCTCGTCTCAGCCGGTAGCGCCATCTGCCCGCGGTCCGAGACTCGGAACTCTGCGACGTTCACGGTCTCATGGTACTGCCGACAAGGCAGATCGACAAGGTCACCTTGTACGGGTCTGCGGAAGAGCCGGTACTTTCTCAACTAGCCCGAGATGAAGATGCCGCCGTGCTCACGCCACAGCTCTCCCATGGCGGTGAGGGCTGTTCGTGCGGCCGGGGGT
>Ga0302326_10033419_pt1 | contig 10221 bp, 8 predicted proteins | sample Palsa_T0_3_FD_202264 | JGI IMG/M metagenome (GOLD analysis project Ga0302326, IMG submission 202264) | Peat permafrost microbial communities from Stordalen Mire near Abisko, Sweden - Palsa_T0_3 | ecosystem: Environmental > Terrestrial > Soil > Palsa > Peat permafrost | place: Sweden: Abisko... | reverse complement strand
TTTATCCCCGCTCGTGAGGGCGTCGAGACGCCCTTGGATCTGCGCGATGAGTTGCGTCTCGAGCGTCGCCGCAAGGGCGAGGGCCGTAGCGAGTATCATATAACGCTCGTCTAGCGCCCATCATACCAGCGGTCGAGCTCGGCTTTGAGTCTCGCGAGGCTCGTTGGGTCGATGTACATCATGTGCCCCGCCTCGTAGCGCCCGATGGTGATGTTCCTGCGTAGATCCTCGGGGAGATGCAGGTGCGCGAAGTCGTACTCCTGTTGGAAGTACGGCGTCGACATGTCGTAGTAGCCCATCGCGGCGAAGACGCGCATGCTCGGATTCTCCGCCATCGATTCTGAAAGATCGACGATCGTGTTCGGCGGTCTGATGAGCGCAGCGTCGCCGCCGAGATCGGTCGCGTGTTTCCAGTCCCACCCCACCAAGACGTCGTAGAGCGAGCGATACTCGAGCGCAGTGTGATACCCGAGTTGGTTGCGCACGTAGTCATTGAAGATCGCAACGACGGCAGGCGTGGTGGCGAGATCGGAATTGTCCCACATCGGAGATTTTCGATTGCCGACCACATCGTATCCGGCGTAGCGCGTGTCCATGTAGCCCACGACCTTGCCTTGCGAGCGCAGGAGATCGCTACGGAAGTCATTGGGCGCGATGCGCAGGTTCGCTTCGCGAATCACTGTCTCGGAGAGGCCGGTGTACTCCGCGAGCTTATGAATCGTGTCCTCGCGCGTTGCGGCCGTGGCGTTGTCGCCTTGTGCGAGTGTGGTGAGATATTCGCCTAGCGCAAAGTGCTCGACTCCCGCAAGAAACGTGGGAAGATCGGCTGGGCGGTTCGGCACGAGGTGGTAGTACCACGCGGTCGCCGCTTCGGTCGGGAGAAATAAGACGAACGGCCAGTCGTTGCCGCCGACGTTTTGGTCGTCCCAGATCAGATCGACGTTCAACGCATTGGACATCAGCACCATGCCGTTGAGCTGAATGGCTTGCCCAAAGCCGTTCTCGAGTTGACGTGCGACGGCGGCGGAGCGGATCGTTCCGTAGCTCTCGCCGAAGAGATACTTCGGTGAGTTCCACCGCCCGAAGTCCGAGAGATAGCCGCGGATGAACTGCGCGAACGCGGCGGCATCTTGATCGATACCGAACACCTGCGAGCCTTTGCCCGCGGGGAGCATGCGGCTAAATCCGGTTGCCGGCGCGTCGACGTAGACTTCGTCGGTTTTATCGAGCAGCGAGTATTGGTTGTCGACGACCGTGTAGGGAGCGCTGGGCGTTTCGCCGGGCTTCCCGCCGATGACGCGGACGGGACCAAACGCCGCCATACGTTGCCACACGCTCGATCCACCGGGACCGCCATTGTAGAAGAAGGTCACCGGACGTTTTGCCGGATCGACGCCGTCCTGCGTGTAGGCGGTGTAGAACATCGTATCGATCGGCTGGCGCTTCTCATCGTAGAGCGTGATCGTGCCGGCCCGCGCGGTGTAGTGGATGACACTGCCGTTCATTGTCAGGGTGTGCTGCGTCACGGCATCGGCCGCGAGCGAACGGATCGGGAGCAGCGCGAGCGCAAGGGCGAAAAAGAGCGATTTCATGCGAGGGTATTAGGTAGCGCACCACACAAACCTAGGGAGTGATCACCGGCATCCACGCGATCCTCTACACCAAGCGCTCCAAGGAGATGTACGACTTCCTCAAAGACGTACTCGACCTGCGCTACGTCGACGCCGGAAACGGGCGGCTCTTCTTCGCCGCACCGCCGACCGAACTCGCCGTCCACGAGACGGACGACGACCCCGAACACGAACTGTGGCTTATCTGCGACGACATCGCCGCGACGGTGCAGCAACTCGAGAACAGGGGAGTCAAGACGACACCCGTCGCCGACCGCGGCTGGGGTTTGGTAACGACGCTCGAACTCCCGAGCGGCGACACCCTCGGCTTGTACGAACCAAAGCATCTCTCGCCGCTGAGGTAGCTCCGGAAGTAAAACAGGGCGGTGCAGGTTCGATACGTGACGAACGCGTGGGCATGAGCGAGTCTTTTCAGAGGGCGGCGCGTGTTCTGCTGCCCGCCTTTGCGCTAACGTGGCTTGCCATGGTCCTAGCCGTATCCATCGGGCCACCCGCCTATCATCCGGCATTTGAACTTGACAACCCCGGCTTGTGGCGCGCAGCAACGGTGACGAGGGCGAGCGCGGAAATGCAAGCGCTTGGTATCGTGCCGGGGGCGCACGTTCGACTCGATGCCATCCCCTGGGTAGACCGCATACGGCTGCGCTATGGTTCGAAAGGCGCGATCGTGAGCGTGCCATTGGAGACGCCGTCGGGAGTCCGTTTGGTCGCCGTTCGAGAAACGGTTCCGCGCGTTGCCGACCTTTCGCAGCGAATCTTTGAGGCGCTTTCAGCCGCGCTCGCGCTGTTGCTTGCGGCGTATCTTGGATACCGTCGTCCAAGCGCAATGCTTTTCGCCTTGATCCTGTTCATCGGCGGCGGCGGGTTGAGCTGGTCTACGTTTGCCGCGCAGCTCTTCTGGGTGCCGGCGCCCATCTTCGCCGTCATCGCCTGGATCTTGCGCGATCTGTGCAATATCTTTCCGGTCTTGGTGCTCGCATCGTTTGCGATTCGCTTGCCCGGTACCGCGCCCTCGCCGGAGAGGCTCCGCGCAATCCGCGTGGTCGATGCGATCGTCGTTGCCGGATTCTTGCTCGACGTCATCGCCGAAAGATGGCAAATGGGCTACGTGCTCATGTGCGGTTTATGGGCACTCGTGCTTCTTTGCGCGTCCGTGCTTTCGCTGCATCTTGCGAAACCGGAGGATCGCGCTCGTGTCGGCATCGTCTTTGCGGCGATCATGATCGGCGGCGTGGGCTATGCCATAACCATGATCGCTTTTTCGCTGGGAAGAATATCATTTACCGTTTTTCAGATTTACACCACGATATCGATCGACTTGATTCCGATCGCGGTAACCTATGCCATACTAAAACACCGTGTCTTCGATATCGAGTTCGTGCTGAATCGCACCGTGGTGTACGCGCTGACCTCGGCGATCCTACTTCTGATGTTCGCGGCGCTCGAATTCTTCGCCGAACGGTACCTGCTGGCGTTGACGCGGATAGAAAGTACGGTTGTAGATTTTATTATAGTCCTCGTTGTGATCGTCAGCGCGCGGGTCGTGCATAATCGGGTCGACCGTGCAGTAGACAGTATCTTGTTCCGCACGAGGCATGCGCAGGAATTGGCTCTCGTGCGGTATGCGACGACGGCGCAGTTCTATACGTCGACCAAGCCGCTCATCCGCGACACCTTAGACACGGTCGGCCAGTATGCACTTGTGGATGGGACGGCCGTGTACTTAGCGGCGAACGGCGCGCTCGCGAAAGCGGGATCCTCATGGCTTGAGGCTCCCGCAGAGATCGAGGAGAACGACGCCGCTTGCAAGGATATGCGGGCGCATCAAGAGCCTCTGGATCTGCACGATCGAGCGACGGCATTTCCCGGCGTGCGGGCTTATCCGATGATTCTCGCCGGTCGCCTGGTTGGCGTTCTCTGCATCGGCGATCGCGCCGGCGGAGAGGCGATTCCACCCGATATCGACAAAGCCGTCGCCAATATTGCCGGAGCGATTGCAATCGCCGTCGCGGCGATTGAAACTGACGCGATCCGCGAAGAGAACGCGTTGCTGCAGCGTCGCCTGAGTACCCTCGCTGCCGCAACCTGATGACAAAGAAACAGGTCCAACAACGTTTCCGTTGTTGGACCTGCACAGGTTGCGGGGGCAAGATTTGAACTTGCGACCTTCGGGTTATGAGCCCGACGACTTGCGTTTTCCGCGGCATTCGCCTGAAAACGCCGCGCATTTCGGCTGCCGCCGAAACGGCTACCGGACTGCTCCACCGCAAAACCGACCTCGAAAAGCCCGGCCTCTAATCAATACGTGGGCCGAATCGTCCCAGAATCCCTCCACGCCCATCATCAACCGTGTATCAATCCTGCAAAAGCCTGGAGCGCGCTAGCTGCCCGGGGTAACCGCGCTGCAGGCTCGATCAGCGCTGACGACGGCCTGGATTTATCCGGCACACCGGAAGAGCACTGTAGGGGCCGCAATTTCGAGACGCGGTCCGCGTCCCCGATGACGCTGTGCGGGCGCTGTCACGGCTATGATGCGATTCTGTTTCTGACATTGATGACGCCTGGGCCGAAGGCTTATTTGTCGAAGTCTTTCCCGAGGTCGTCGCAAGAAAGTCCTATCGCTGGCAAAGTAGCGTTGTCAGCGAAGCACTGGTCCAAAAGGACGATAGGCCGGATAATCGTCCTTTTCGGGTGGGCCTGATACCAGGTGTCGAGTTCGTCAATGTATGTTCCGAAAGTCTTAGAAAATACAGGAGCATTGGCCGCCTCTGCATTTGTCCCGGCCATCAGCTTCTTCGTTTCCTTTTGAAGGATCGCGAGTCGTTGCTGCGACGAAGTGATGTAGGTGTCACGGACGTACTTTTCCCCATCGGCCCAGCCGCTGTTGTGGCCTTCAGCTAGACCCGTAATCATGCCCTGCACCACGTAAACTTTTACGTTGGGCGGAAGCTCTTGCCACCACACGCCGTCCATCGTTACGGACGTTGTTGCCCTCGCGGGTGCGACGACGAACAACAGTGCAGCAGCGAGCGCGAAGCGTGCCTTAGCAAATCTGCTTTTCATTCTCGTTCCTTTCCTCATCGGAAGCACCGCTCGACCATGATCCCATGGGCTCGCTCGCCCTAACGAAACTCTATAGGTCGATTGTGAGGCCGAATTGATACCGGTAACAGAGCGCCTTTTTGCTCAGTCAGTCTTTTTCATGAACTTCTGCCGCGCCAGCTTTAAGCGCCAACGATAGAAGCGCGACATACGATAGCCTTCGGATTCGTCACCACCACGGTATGGCAACGGCGGAAAGACCGCCCAAACCAACTCGTCACGTATGTCAACATCCTTGTGTAAACGAGCATAATGCTGAATGCGAAGGGACAAATCACGAAAGCCTTCGTAGTTCAAATCCTCAGTCAAGGCACGTTCATGAAGAACATCCTGGATACAGTAGTACAATTCCAACACATCATAGCCAAGGTGGTCAGCAATCAGACCCAGGTCGGCAACACCACGGCTAATATAAATATCCATTCGTTCCGCCATCCGAGTCGATTCCTCAATGAAGTTGTACACATCAACTTCCAACTCGCGGAATGCTTTGAAACCTTTGAATCGCTTCACACCCGCGTACAGGCGGTTGACCCTCTGACGATTTATCCCTTGGTCATAATCCTTGTCGATGCGACTCCTGGCAATCCAGTACTTGTTTTTACTCCACAGTTTGATTAGACCGCCAGTTTGTAGAACGCGATTGAATAAACGGTCTTGACGAAATTGCAATAGCGCAATGACAATACCCAGGGCCAACACCCCAGTCCCGATGGCGGTAACCACCGAAGTCCAATCTGGCAACGGAAAGTTTTGCACTACAACGGGGATGGGGAGCGCGGGGCTTTGTACCGCGACGGGGATGGGATGAGTAGAGTTCTGCACCGTAACGGGGATGGAGCGAGCGGAATCCACAATGACGTGAATCGGCGTCGGCGGCGTAGCCGCGCTTGATAAAGTGAGCCCCACAGCGAAGAACAAGGCGAGACCGAATAGCGCTCGCACAGCCTTATCGCGGATACTCATATGTAGCCTCATTCGATACGCGCAGCACGGTCGTCCCGATGGTCAAGCAGGATTGGAGAGCACGCCAGTGCCGGTGCAGCCGGGTACTGGGCAGGGTAGTTTGGTTGGCGTGGGCCGAACCTTGCCGGTGCTCGCGAACTCGAAACGACAGCGTTCGCATCGGTAAAGAAGTCGTGTCATGTCAAAGCGCCTCCTCAGCGCGCCTACCGAGTATATCGTACCGCATACTACTGGCGCTCTCGACTTGAGGTGCCCGAAACACCGATGTAGCCGGGCCTTGTCGTCGCAATTCTGGGTACAACGGACTACCGAAATCGGTAGACACCGTCGCGATCTATCCAGGGACGGCGAAAGCTCATCCCCGTCGTTCAGGCTCACCGCGATCAGGCAGAGGCCCGCGTCGCGGCGGATTCGCCCGCGATCATCCACCCAGGCCAGTAGCCAGCGCCGAAGGAATGCGCGGTCAGCATCATTGCACGCCAGCAAAGCGCGCCGCCACACTACACAGGACCCTTAACAGGCCTGTGGTTTCACGGCATACGTTGTCACGGATGGACGGTAAAGCGCCTTCGCGCGATAGATCAACCGACAACGAATCGGATTCACGCAACCATGTGGCGGCCCGTCTACCAGACCCGGATGGAACTGCGGGCGAAGATGCGAGCAATTAGTCAACGGTGAGAATGTGTGGAAGCGTCCGAAGGTAAAAGCGTTTCGTGACAAAGTTTCAGCGCTCTCTTAGCGTGTTCGCTATTGGCACCGAAGCTACGACAATAACGCATCGCTGCGCCCCACAATGCACAAAAGGGCGCCAGGCTTCACAAACGCGATCCAAAGCGATCTAGCGCTCCGGCATGATGGTCAATATACGAAGACGTGCTCCTATATCCACAAATACGCGGTTGTTGATGTTGCGTGAGCACGAACACGTTTTTGACGCGTATTTTCATGCATCGCCTGCATGCGTGATGGGTGCAACACGCGATAAAGACGGGGGATAGGTTGCAGCAGCGGGTCCCATGATCGCGTTCGGGGCCACTACCACACCACGACTCACCTCTCAAAGCAAGGCGTGAACGTTCGTCGGGCCGCTGCGTCGATCACGAACAGTTGCCTAACTAGGATGCCGGAGATGTCTGTTCGGGAGACGACTTTGGGGGCTCTGGTGGCACGTATGGCTCTAGCCACTCCTTGATTTTTCTGCGCGTCGGGAGTTCGTGCTGCTTTCGTATCATTGCCTCTATCGAGCCGAGCGCCATCTTCCGCGCGAGGTACACGTGTTCTGGCTCGAACCCTGCGTGAACCGCCTTACTCCGATCCTCGTAGATTGCTTGGGCAAGCGCCAACTGCTGCTCAAAATCTCGTCCGTCGTTGCCAGCGTTGCTCAAAGCCATTCCTGTGGTGACCCACGCCTCAGTGCGAATCTTCTGCGAGAAGAACACCTCGCACGCTGTTACATATGCGGCAATTCGCGATAACGGGCTAACCGCGCGTTCAGCGTCGGCAAACGCGCACATCGCGCGATGCAGCAGCTTCTGGACTGCATTCGGCGTCGTTGAGGGCGGTGATATGAATTGTTCGGCCAGAGCTACTATGCCGGTTGACTCAAGGCGTTCAACGTCGCTCTTGCTAATAACGCAGTCGTAGGGGAACCCGCGCAGATTAGGAAATGACAGTTGGTCGAACTCCAGCGTCATTACCGGCATGTATGCGGCAAAATCGCCAGTAAAGCGCCCTCGGTGATCTACAATTATGGGGTTATCGTAGTAGCGATCGGTCAAGGCGCCGATGCAAAACTGCATAAATAAGCCGACGCCTTCGGCTATCGGATCTACCTGCTTCTGTGCAGCCTCGATGCTGCCGTGAAACTCGACAACCAAAATTGGCAAGTTCGGGTGCTTCTTCAAGTAGCCACGCATTCGTTGGCGCTCGTTCTCTCGCTCTTCCTCGGTCCAGTTTGGACCAGCCATGTGCAGGTTTAGACGGCCAATTATCTCTTCCTCAAAACCAGATTCGCCAAGAACACGAAGGGTATACTTGCCGATGTTGATTTCAACGTCCGGTTCAAGGTGAAAGCCAGAAAATGCGACGTAAGCCCGAAGATGTTTGCAGTCGGCATTGAGCGCATCGTTGATAAAAGTCACGAGGTCGTCCACGGTTTCGCCGCCAGCGAATATCGCGTCAATGATTCGAGTTTGAAGCACGTCGGCTGTGTACGCCTCATTCCATGGAGGGACGGTTTGAAGAGTGGCAGTAGCTTCTTGCAGAGTACGGTAACCGGTGACATCCAAGCTAAAGCCTCTACCGTAACGCGAAAAAGTCGCAACGTCGTCCTTCGGTCTTACTTGAGCGTTTGCATGAATCGCTTCAATTAGGCGTGCTAGCTTTGAGCGATTGTTCCTAGTAAGATGTTTCTCCATGACTACTCCGCCCCCGTCTATCTTTGGTCCAGCAAGCCCTCAGGTGTTTTCTACCGTTTGTGCCGCATCGACAAATGCATGAATCATTGCAGTTAGCGCGCTCTGCAGGTCTCGAAGGCGGGCGTCTATCGCCTCACCGATTTCGAATTTGACATTGCCGCTGGGGCTGAGATTCAGATTTTCGCCACCGCCAGCAAAAAACAAACCGTTATGAGTTAGGTTCAACGCACCTACGTCGACGTGGCGGTAGTGGGCGATCAAATCCCTCACGGACTTGTTCGAGCCGTCCGAGAGTAGGAACGCTACATCGGGCGCAACCTTTGCATGAGCGGCGACCAGCGACATCGCGACGGGATTGTTAGAGAAGCGTTGAAGGGTCGATGGCAGGTTCCGAAAAGAATGGAACGTTTGTCTGAAGTATGCGGCGATGCCTTTTGTCATGTAGTCTAATGAGCGCCTGGCTGCGAATATGAACGCGTGATACTCAAAGTCCATGCGATCTGTTCCGCCCACGCCAACGGTGGACCCCAGCGGTATCGCGTTGGCGAAATCAATCGTCGAAAGTGCGTCGACAATATCACGCTCCATATCCTTCAGTCGGTTGGCATGATAGTGCGCGGCTGACAGCGCTCTCTGTGCATCACTTAGGATTCCGTCTACGTGCTGACGATACCAATGTTCAAGACCTGGTGAACTGCGCCAAGCACTTATGTATGCGGGGATTGGTGGGCCCGTTATGAACGAGTGGAAATACAGGAACGGCTCGCGCAAGTCAGCAGTTAGCTCGTACCCCGCAATTCGGCGAACAGCAGCAATCGACGCTTGCACTTCGGAGCTAGTTAGAATCGCCAGGCCCTGCAGATGATGTTCATTCATAGTAGTAACGCGAACAGCAATAATTGGCTATTTAATTGGCGAGTTAGTGGGATCGTGTTTCCATACGACCGAGCCTGGTTCCATAGGTCCAAACGTGGTCTCCTCATAGCGGCGCTGCTCGACCTGCATTACAATGGCATTGAGCTTCGGTACTGTGTATTCACTCGCATTTCCCGCAATCTCAAAGCCAGCGGCGAACAAGTCAAACAGGCGCACAAAGAGTAGCAGTTTGCCATCCCACTCGTAGAGGTAGACAACATGAACGACCCGTTGGTCACCTTCACGCGCTATAACAGCCACATCGGGGTCATCATAAACCTTGCCGTGTATTCCGCTTGTCTCGCCACCATTCAGCGACTTGCGCATGGCGATGGCAATTGGGTCCCGAAGCCACGCATCGCCTAGCCAGTACCAGGCGAACTCATAAGCAATCTTCAGCAGCCCCTGCTGGTGTCCGCCGCTACGAATCGCGATCTGGCGCGTGACGACCTGCGGGGAAAAAACGGTTTCGAGATTTTCCGCAAAATGGCGAGCATTTATTGAGACCTGCTCCTCGTCGGTCAGACCCGCGCGTCGCAAGGCCTCTTTTGCAAGGTCTTCTGCCAAGTGCGCATCCGCTGGGTCGATGAATACATTTACGGGCTCGATCAGCATGCCGGGCGTGCCGTCGGGCTTTGTCGCTTTCGTTAGTTTGAACTGGACTCGGGATAGAATCTTGGGCTCCAATTCGCCGGACGCGCCGCGTTCAAAGCGCACACGAAAATTCGGATTCTCCGTTCCTGTAAACGGCCTATCCAAAGCACGGGCTTGCGGATCAGGAATACTTCCGCTTTGTCCGCGAAGTTCGAGGTCTGCACGTGTCTGCTCCACTTTGTAATGAGCGATCAAGTCCGCGTCCACGTCGTGGCCGAGGCGGCTATCACAGTCTTCGCAGACGCGATTGATTGTAAACGAACCACCCAGCGCGTAGGGGATGATGTGTTCGCCGCCAGACGTTCTTCGCGGCTTCATTTGCATGCAGATGATGCACAGCATTGGGCTATCGTGGTAATCAGCGTTGCTCATGAGATTCTCTGTCGCGGAAAGTGGCCGATCTGTTTTTCATCGAGTAGTGTCAGGCCCGTGCGGATTCAAGCGCGAGGCTCCCCTAGGCGCGACCGAACCCGCCCGATGTGCGAAGCCGGGCTGAACAACCCGTGATCGCGCTTTACGTCCGCGTGGGCATA
>Ga0302326_10033418_pt1 | contig 10221 bp, 9 predicted proteins | sample Palsa_T0_3_FD_202264 | JGI IMG/M metagenome (GOLD analysis project Ga0302326, IMG submission 202264) | Peat permafrost microbial communities from Stordalen Mire near Abisko, Sweden - Palsa_T0_3 | ecosystem: Environmental > Terrestrial > Soil > Palsa > Peat permafrost | place: Sweden: Abisko... | reverse complement strand
ATTTTTCCTCGCCTTCGTCGGCATCCCATTTTTGGGAATCACGCTGTCGCTGCTCATCGTTCAGGGGATTCAACAGGCGATTCGGCGAATTGAAGAACAGCATGTCCGCATCGAGGCCTACTCGACGGATCATCTGCTCGGCCCCATGGATCCCGTTGGCCAAAAACGAAGCCTTCGGTTCGCGACCTGGTCCCCGTGGATTTTCCTGAGCTTCTGGTCGGTAATCTTTTTAGTCGGCGTCGCTGTCCGGATTAAATCGGTAGTAGGGTAGGGTTCACAAAGCAAAATACTTTTATCGTTACGATTCTCATGCCGCCCTAGTTCCCTTGCTCGAATATGTGAACGGGTTGCCGCTGCGAACACCGTTGGCTGGCCCGATAGGATTCGCGCCCGCATTCTGCAAACGGAATAGCAAACGAGTCCCCGCCTTCGGCGCCCTGTATGTCAGAGTTTCGAACTCGAATTCGACCTCAACCGTCCAAAGCCGCGCCCACTTGTCCGACCTCGCCTTGGAATTGCGGCAACGCAGCCATCGCGCAATTGGGCGCGGGAGGTCGGACAAGCGGGCGTGCCTTGACGGTTGAGGGCGAGCATGTGCTCGAAACTCCGCAGCTATGGCCGCGGAACGCGGCGACTCTATCTTCGCTTCGTTGCAGAAGGCAGGCGCGACCATTGTCGGGCCAGCCAGCGGCGTTCGCAGCGGCAACCCGTTATCGTATTCGAGCCAGGGAACTCGGACGGCACGAGAATCGTAACGATAAACATCTTACTTCTGGATTTCTCGACCCCGCCAGAGACACCCCCGGGATCAACTCGGATTCATGATCCTCAAAAAAACCAGGCTGAAATAATTCACAGACCAACAAGATGCCGGATGAGGATTTGTTTGACTTCGACCAGCGATGGGGCGTTTTCTCCGAGAATTTTATGAACGCTGGTAACTTCCCGTCCGGTCAAACCACAGGGGACAATATGCTCGAATCCCGACAAATCCGTGCTGACGTTCAGGGCCAGTCCGTGAAGTGAAACCCCGCGCCGGATGCGCACACCGATAGCGCAGATTTTCCCGACCGTTTCTCCCGCGGAAACCCAAACGCCGATTGCCTTCGGGTCCGCGTGGCCTTCGATTCCCAGTTCGGCCAGCGTTGCGATCACGATCGCTTCCAGACGATGGACATATCCGCTCACGGATAAACCATGCTCAGCCAGGCGAATGATCGGATACGCCACGATTTGCCCGGGGCCGTGATAGGTAATGTCCCCCCCGCGGTCGCTGTGGACCAAATCAATATGCGCCTGGTCCAGTTCCTCCGGACTCGCGATGAGATTTTGGATGGATTCCTCGCGGCGGCCAAGGGTGATCACCGGCGAATGTTCGACAATGAATATCGTTTCAGGTCCCCCGGCAACGACCGTTTCGTGCGCACGCTCCTGCCGTTCCCACGCGGCGCGGTACGGCATGCGGCCAAGATCATTCACGATGATATTTTCAGGCATCTATCCAAGACACTAGAATACTCGAATGCAAATGTCATCTTCCGCCGTCGATGCCGAGATCAGGAAAAATCACGCGGCCGTCGCGACGATCACGCTGCTCGGGCAGCATCGCAAGCCGTTGGCAAAAGAGGAGGTGACGGTTGCGCAGACCAATCATGACTTTCTCTTCGGTTCCACGGGGTCGAGCATCATCGCCCTGGCCAACGACGAGTTGAAGAGCGATGCGAAATCGCGGGCCCAATCGCATGCCCAAAGCCTGACGCATCTTTTCAATTTCGTCACCCTGCCGTTTTATTGGGGTCGATTTGAGCCGAAGCGCGGGCAACCTGATACGGCCAGAATCGCCAAAACCGCCAACTGGTTCACCCAGCGCGGATGCGGCGTGAAAGGACATCCGCTCTGCTGGCACACGGTCTGCGCCCCATGGCTGCTCGAGATGAGTGATGAACAAATCGTCCAAACGCAGTTGGCGCGGATTCGCCGCGAAGTCACCGACTTTTCCGGCCTGATCGATATGTGGGACGTCATCAACGAAGTCGTGATCATGCCGATCTTCGACAAATACGATAACGGCGTCACTCGGATGGCCAAACGGCTTGGGAGGATCGGAATCATCCGCGCCACCTTTGACGCGGCCCGGGAAGCGAATCCGCGGGCAATCCTGCTGCTGAACGATTTCGACGTCTCGGCCGCTTACGAATGTCTTCTGGAAGGTTGCCTGGAAGCCGGGCTCAGGATCGATGCCATCGGCATTCAATCCCACATGCACCAGGGATATTGGGGCGTGGAGAAAACCGAGCAGGTCCTCGAGCGATATGCCCGATATAAATTGCCGATCCATTTCACGGAAAACACGCTGGTTTCCGGAACGATCATGCCCCCGGAAATTGTGGATTTGAACGATTACCAGGTGGCTGAATGGCCAACGACGCCCCAGGGCGAGGCCCGGCAAGCCGAGGAAGTCATCAAACATTACAAAACCCTGATGGCGCATCCGCTGGTCAAGGCGATCACCTGGTGGGGATTGGAAGATGGCGGCTGGCTGAAAGCGCCCTCCGGATTGCTGCGGATCGATCAATCAAGGAAGCCGGCGTATGACGCCCTGGCGAATCTGGTAAAGGGCGAGTGGTGGCTCCCGCCGACGAAAATGATGACGGATCAAGATGGACGACTGCGCCTCGAGGGCTTCGCCGGGGAATATTCGCTGGCACGGGCCGGGAAAACTAAAACATTCAAACTGGAGGCCAAGAGCGAGAATATGGTGGAGGCGGTTTTGTGAGCAACGGATTTCACATCCACCAGTTCAAATCGATATGCGGGAAAACGCTGTCATGAAAGTCCATTTCCGCTAGCTCGATCTTCCGCATTTCCGACAGCTCCCGCCCGGCCGCCAGTTCCTCCGCCATCAGCGTCGCGCGATCGAAATTCGTCGCGTGGCCCGAGAAACGCTGAATTCCATAATCCACCGCGCCTTGCGTGTGGACGACAAAGGGCCAGTCGCTGGCCTGTAAAAGCAGCAGTTGCCGCCCGGCCCGCTCCAGCACCTGGCGAATCTTTTCATTCGTTTTCCACGGCAATTCATGGAGCAGTTTGAGCATTCGATTTTCCGCCCGATATTCGATCTCCCACATCCACCGATTGCGGTCGTTGATCCAGACGCTGTGATTTCCCTTTTCGCCCCACGACCCTTCGGGGAGGCGTTCGACCTTATTCGGCGGAAAATGGTACAGGGCCTCCTCCGCCGTCATGAGCTTGATGTCTGGATCGTGCGCCAGCGTGAGTATCACATCGCGGAGGAATCGCGGACCTTCGAACCACCAGTGTCCAAACAGCTCCGCGTCGAATGGCGCGACGCAAACGCCTTGGTGCCCGGTGCGATTTCGATGCTCGCTCAGCACCTCCCGCACGACATTGCAGAAATGCTGGGCGTGCTCGTACAGCTTGGCGGGAACATCGTCGGGATAATACGGATCTTTGTACCCCAGCCCCGCTTTGTTGTCGGTGACTTTCCAGTATCGCAAGCCGCGATCGCCGTGTTTCTTATGAAATTCGAGATACGTCCCGTTGCCGGGATACCCGATAAGTCCGCTCCACACCTGCTCGCTGACCCGCGGGTGCCTCCCGAACGCAAAACATCTCGGCGCCTCCGACCGGCTGGAAACGCCGACCGGCTCCAGCACATCGCGCCAACCCCGCCGGGTGTCCCAGTGCACCTGGGCATCGTTCACAGACTGGAAATGTCCGTTGTCGAAAGTCCCCAGCGGCTGCCCGCCCGTGATCAAATGCGTATCCACAAAAAAATGCGTGACCCCGGCATTGGCGATAAAAGTTTCCAATCCCGGCCGGGCGCGGGCGTTGTCGAATAAAACCGACGGCAACCAATGGTCCCATTCCGGGCGATAGCCGCATTCCGGAAGCCACATCCCGCGCGGCTTAAGCCCCAGACGTTGCTGGCTGGCATACGCCCCGGCCGACATCTGCGCGCTAATGGCCTGATCATTCAGCATCAGCGGCATATATGCATGGGTCGCGTTGCTGGTGAGAATCTGAATATGTCCTTCCCTGGACCGGCCCGCGAATTCTCCCGGGATATCTCTCTTGATTCGTTCGAAATGCGCTAATCGGTCCTGATACCACTTCTCCCATTGCCCCGCCAGAAAAGCGAAATGCGGTTGTCCCGACTTCTCAAAGTCCTTGCGGTCGTCCGCCGCCCGCTTCGCGCGCTCGTTAAGATATTCCGGAAATCCGGCCTTGAACCGGTCATGCGACAGTTGCTCAAGGAGCACGGGGGTCAGACCGATAGTTAGGGCTGGCCGGGCCTTGAGGAGGGCACATTCACCCACCATGTCCAAAATGGGCAGGTACGTTTCCGCCGCCGCCTCATAAAGCCAAGCCTCTCCATGGGGATAGGAACCGTGATGCAGAACATAGGGCAGATGTCCGTGCAGAACGATGCATAGAGATCCCAGCGATTCGCTCATGGGGACCATGCTATCCGCTGGAAACCGGCATGACTATCTCCGGTTTTTACGCACAAATTGAATAAAGCAGATGAAAAAGTCTTGTAAAGAACACGTTAGGGTCGGTAAACTTATGCCATTGCAGGTCGGCACGCGTGTGCACTCCGGCATGGGATCCTTGTCATATCTGACTGAGGGCGCCCACATGCTGCAGCAGCCGCACATATTTCCACCCATGCCCCCCATCGGGCAATCTGAATCCCACTACGCAAAATTAGCCAAGCACGCCGATTCCGAAGGAAACATTTTCGCCCACGAAGCCGCCAAGGTCGGACAATACATCACCCTGGCCCTGGACCCCCATTTGGAATGGCCCGCCAAGCTCCGCTATTTCCAGCACGCCCTGAAACGCCATTGCGTCCCGCCTCCGATTCCCGATGAGCCGGTCTGGGTTTTTTATCGCGATCTGGCCGATCTGGTTCGCCAGTACGCGGGCTTCGAGGCCCTTCGCCTGGCCAGCAATGAAGACGATCTCTTTGCCACCCGTTTGTCATTGGGCGCTATCCGTGAGGTCGTCGAGTCCGACGCCGAACTTTTTTTCGCCCAACTGATCGGCTCCGGCGAACGCCGTCCGGATTGGGTCTGCGAGGAAGATTGGGCCCAACTGAAGATCATTCGCGATCAGTGGATTTGACCGCATCAGCGATTTTCATTCTCCCCACAACCCACCCCGCGCAGCTTCCGTTTCAAATCCACACGAATCTCCCGAAACGCCCACGGCGCCGCCGTGGGTCTTTCCCCTCCCCCGCGACTTTTCCACCCTAACCTCTTCCCCCCATCGCCCCCCTCCGCACACCCGAAGAATTTTGGTAACAATATACTTGCCGCACTCCCCGCATTTGGCGCATGAAAAAGCCCGGCTAATTGCCGGGCCTTTTCCGTTCACTTCGGAAACATTTCGATCTTTGCCGGCCCGTCGTCTTTGAGATCGTGGTTTGCCACGCCTCCACTGTCCGATTCGACGCTTCCCAGAATTCGGCGCTTAACCCGATCTAGCCATACCGTCAAATCCTCCCTATCGGTCGCTGCCAACCGTGCTGGCCATTTGACGAGGATTTCTCCCGTTTCTGAGATGAAAGCGTCTTGTTTAACGCCTTGGGGGATGGGTTTCGTTCCGGATGGAGGATTTTCGATTAGTGGCGACTGCATTTTTTTGAAACCTAAGCCAAGTTCCGGGGGCGAAAAAATCATGCTTTCTTCGTCCTTTTCTTCGACTTCGACTTCATCAATTTTATCAGATGATTCAAGTTTTGCAAACGAAATTGTCTCCTTAAAACGATCAATAAAAGCATCTACTACATCTTCATTAAACCGACCGGCTTCTCGCTCGAACAGGAGATAGTTCCGAATCACGTCCGATGATGGAAGCCCATCCGTACCGTATTTTTGCCAAAGTTCTCCATGGATCGCTGGTGCTAGCGCTGCATCCTTAATTCGCTCAGCGGCATCATTGGCCCCAGCCAAAATTCGATATGCTCGATCCGATATGCGTACCATCCGCTTATCGCTACTTCCTGTCACCTCAACCAAGCCGAACGCACGTAACGCAGCAACGGTTTGATCGCCTTGGCTGCTTCCGGCTTTGAATTCCCACCTCTTTTCACTGACCACCCGAATAGGCACTTCGTGCCGACGATCTGCCTCGTAAATCTGCCTGGTCCGTTCAATCGCTTTTTCCAAATTGATGAAGGGATAGTTTGGACTACGGTGTCTTGCCCGTGACGCCTGTTTCGCGTTGACCCGCTCGGTTGAGCCATCGTCATCATCGGTGTCGGGGTCGCGTTCACCCAAATGCGCATGCGCTTGTTGCGGGGTCATTTTGTCGATTGCCGACTGATCCAATCCAGAATCGCGCAGGCGGCGATTCATGTCTTGCGTAATCATCACGGGTATACCCGGCGGCTTTGGCGCAGATTTTGCCATAAATCTTCCTGTTAGCGTAAAGGAATGATAGCCATAAAGTCTACCGAGTCAAGAGATATTTATCGGTAATTATATGGCTTTTTTATTGACTTGAAATCGGTAGTTATTAGAATGCTGGTATGAACGCTGAATCCAACGCCCCGGCAACACTGCAAGAAGCGATCAAGCATTTCGCCGACTATTCCAATTGTCATGCGTTCATGGTTCAAATCCGCTGGCCAGACGGCATGTGCTGCCCCCACTGTGGCAGCATCCGCGTCCGCTACATCCAAACCCGCCGTCAGTGGGAATGCCGCGAGAAGCATCCGCAAAAACGGTTCTCGTTGAAAACAGGCACCATCATGGAGGATTCGCCATTGCCGCTGGAAAAGTGGCTCGCTGCATATTGGATGGAAGCGAATTGCAAGAACAGCATCAGCAGTTGGGAAGTTCACCGCGCCCTTGGCGTCACTCAGAAAACCGCGTGGTTCATGCTCCACCGGATTCGCTTCGCGTTGAAACAGGGGTCAATGGCCAAGATGGGCGCTACCGGTACGCCTGTGGAAGCTGACGAAACATTCATCGGCGGTCTCGCCAAGAACATGCACGCCAAGCGCCGGAAGCTCAAAATCACCGGCGGCGGCGCGAAGGATAAGACTGCCGTTGTTGGTTTGCTTGAGCGTCATAGCGGACAAAAGCACAGCACCGTTCGCGCCGAAGTTCTCAAGGGTCACGTTAACAAAGCCAGCCTGTATCCCGTTATTCACAAGCACGTCCAGCCGGGCGCACAATTGATGACCGACACTCACGCGGGATACGCGGGGCTGGATGGGGAGTACATTCACAAATTCATCGACCACGCCGAAAAGTACGTTGATGGAATCGTCCATACCAACGGCATTGAAAATTTCTGGTCATTGTTCAAACGCTGCATCAAAGGCACTCATATTTCGGTTGCCCCGGTTCATCTTCTCGCGTATGTCGATAGCGAGGCTTTTCGGTTCAATCACCGCAAGACGAATGACGGCGCGCGATTCCTTGCCGTCGCAAACTCAATCTCTGGTAAGCGATTGATGTACAATACTCTCATCGGGCACGATGGATCGGAGGGGTATACGTCGGCGGTCAAATGAAACGAGGACGGAGACGAAATGGAATTGACCCCCACGGGCGCGGACACACACCGTAGCAATCGGTGGTGTCTTCGCAGTATGCAAGTGAGGAGCGAGCCTTGTGTCAATGTAGGCCGCTGTTCGCGTCCGTGGTTTTATTATACGCTACGAACATGGCCAAAGACACCACGCCACCGAAACCGCAGACGCCATGGGAGAAATTCACGGAAGCGGCGCGGATCGGATTTAATCTCCCGAAATCCGATGTGGAAAAGGTCAAGTCCAAGGTTCCATATAAGCCACCCAAGAAGCGCAAGCGGAGTTAGCGGCCGTGAACAATCCGATAAAGTACGATCCAAAAGCAAGTTCTTTTGGCTGTATTGTAATCGTGTTGGCGTTCGTAGCCCTCGTGTTGGGCTTGTGGCTCATCGCCTATTTATATCCGCACCAAAGCTGACTGTGTTTTTACACCCGTTTCAGCGGGGAGTGCAACGTGTATATTGTTGCCAGAATTTTCCCCTTGCAATTAAAGCTTTGCACCCAAAATGCCATAACGGCAGAGATTAAAATGCAGGCGGGGTCTTTTTTATTCAGCCGCGAGTTTAGGCGTGAATCCTAGCAATACATTTAGTAGGTGAGCGGCCACATAACCACACCCCGCCCTTTACACACGTCCGCGAAGTCAGCTTGATTGTAAGTGAGCAATTGTGTCACGCGATAATTTTCATCACAGAGAACCGCCCGCACAATTAAATCAACGAGACTAATTGCTCGCCCTCTCTGCGCGAAAGCAGCATTCAAACAGTCGCTTCGGTATTTATGGTCGTCGATTTTAATAACCTTTGGACGGCTGACCACGCGCCTGAACCCGTCCATCATTTTCGGATTCTTTACTGTATAGGTCCGCAGAACTTCGTACATGATCGGCCACGGCATTAGCAAAACACCGCGAGAAAAGTTGTCAAGGAGTTTAACAGCGTGTTTGTGGTGTTTACGCGACTGATCGAATGCTTCCAGCCAGAAACAGGTATCACCAAGAATTCCATGAATGCTAGTCGGCATCTTCGGTGTCCTCGGTGCTGTCAGACCCTTCAACGGCGTATCCCGCCCATGGGGACCGATGCCGTTCTCCATGAATAAAATCGCCGCTCATTTTCTTATCTTCACGACGCCAGATGAGGTAGAGACGATCCCTTTTCCTCAGAGACGTGCGTTGCTTAATTTGTTTCAAGATAAAGGCTGGTATGTCACGGCTCTTTCCCACATCAAGGGCAAAGGATGCCAGACCGTCACCACATTCAATGGCTTTAATTCTGTCGAGCCAGCCGTAGAGACCATCATAATCCCCGTCAATCCCTAAGTCATAGCTTAACCAAAATCGTTTTTTCATTTGGCACCTGCCGTCTGACAAACCGCAGGCGCATTATAAATCATTGCCAAATAAAAAAATAGCCTTATTGCTGACCGGATGGAATCAGGGTCTCATCGGCTGGCGCGGTGGGCTGATCCGCTGGGATACCCGCCCTGTTTGCCGATTTGCAAAAACTCCGGTTGAATGCCCAATTCATAGATCGCCGAAATCAAACAGCAAATGTTATGGCAGAGAATCTTCGCCAAGACTTCGTTGCGCGCCGCAACGTCCGTCTTGCTCCGAACGGCATCGCCAAACTTCGTCTTAATCATCATCACCGTGGACTCGACATTGCTTCTCCGGTGATAGTGCTGCAAAAACTCTTCTCGCTTGAACTGGAAGTAATGGAACATCTTGGCGAACACGCCACCCCTTTCGCCGGTGGCGCTTATGTTGAACGCGATAAACGGGGTGGCCCCGACCTTGGCAATCGCTTCGTGGTTGTCGTACCCGGAATATCCTTTGTCGGCGCTGACTTCCTTCACGTCGAAATTCTTGACCGTGGAGTTGACCAATGCTGGCAGAATCGGAGCATCGCCAGCGTATTGGCCATGAATCTCGACGGCCGTTACGACGTTAGTTTTCGTCCCGCAACAAAGGTGGGCCTTCACCCAATGCTGCTCATGTGTAAAGCGATTGTATTTGATGTCGAACCAGCGGGTGAACCGGCAGAACGCGAAGCCGGTGGAATCGACCGCAAATTGAGACTCAACCGACCGGAGCGGCAGAGCGCTTCGCTCAATCATTTCCAGCAAGACGGGGTAGATCGCGGGGTTTTCGAGACACTTCAATACCGAATTGAAGTGAGAAACCTTGGTGATGTAACCCTTGGCCTGCGCATCGCACAGATCGCTTGTGAAACGGCGGGCGCTCATCGTGGAGTAGATTTTGAACACGGCGGCAAACACCGCATCCGAGAGTGGAATTGACTTGCGGCCTTGCGGACCTTTCCGTGAAGTGGAAGCAGGCAACGGTTTGAGACCGCTGCAAAGATCGGCCAGTATGGGTTGGAAGTGCCGTTTCTCGTTCGTTTGAGCGAGGTTGTAATTCGCCCAATCCTGCGGATACGTCTTGCGGGTTTTAGTGACGGTGACTGATTCGGTGACAGTCTCGCTGCCATCCGCATTCGCTTCACGGCGGAGCATGTATCGGACGGCATAAATATGCTTGCACTGGCAACGCCGAGTTTCGTGGTCGGCGCAAGTGCAGGTAAAGACAGGTTTGGCGGGATTCGGCCAAACCTTATATTTGGTGGCGCGGGGATTCGTTTGCGACGGCA
>Ga0302326_10033415_pt1 | contig 10222 bp, 6 predicted proteins | sample Palsa_T0_3_FD_202264 | JGI IMG/M metagenome (GOLD analysis project Ga0302326, IMG submission 202264) | Peat permafrost microbial communities from Stordalen Mire near Abisko, Sweden - Palsa_T0_3 | ecosystem: Environmental > Terrestrial > Soil > Palsa > Peat permafrost | place: Sweden: Abisko... | reverse complement strand
GCCAGATTGAAGGCGGCGGTGGATACATCGATACCGGCCTGGAATCGCTGTGCTTTCGCGATGGCCTCCTTGTGCGGCACCGTCCAGAAGGCGTTGACGGTTTCACTCAAGAAAATGTCAAATGCGGTCGCACCTTCATGGCCGCCGAAAATCGGGAAGTAGAACGCACCGGTCTGTCCGATGTTTGGATTCGGCAGCAGCCCAGCTTGCACCATGTTTGATTGCGCTATGGGCAGAGTCTCTGATTGGGTGACCAGGGAGAGGTTGTGCGTCAGGGACAGGCGAACCGCGTCATAATCGGTCAATTCGCCTGTCGGGCCTTGAACGGCGGTGCGCGGATCAGTCTTGATCAGCTTCAGCACATCAAGCGAATCACCGTAGCGCTCCTGGAATAACGCATTGACCTCTTTCAGATGATGTTGGTCGGGTTGGGGCTTCGTCCATCCCGCGCAACCACCGAGCGAGGCAAGCACATACATCGCCCCGAGGGTCATGATCCAGGTGCCGGGGCGCTGCGGTGTGGAGCGAGCGGGGGTCATCAGTGGACCATCCCTTCGGGCACGGTGACCTCGGCGGGGAACACTCTTTCGATCGTTTCATACAACACCGGAAGCACCAGCAGGGTCAGCACGACCGCCGAGATCATCCCGCCGACAATTACGAGCGCCAGCGGCCGCTGCACTTCCGAACCGATGCCCCTCGAAAGCGCCATCGGCAGCATGCCGAGGAGGGCGATCAGAGCGGTCATCGTCACGGGTCGGACGCGCGCCGTTGCACCGGCGGCCACCGCTTCCCGAAGGGGCATTCCATGGGCGCGAAAGTGATTAAACTGCCCGATGAGGATCATCCCGTTTTGCACGCTGACCGCGGCCAGAGCGATGAACCCAATCGTTGCCGATACCGAGAGCCGCGTGTCAGTGGCATAAAGAATGATGATTCCACCGACGATGGCGAACGGAACGTCGCTCAGAATGATTAGCGCATATCGCAGCCGCTTGAAAGCCCAATACAGCAGCGCGAGAATTCCAAGGACGGAGAGCGGCACGATGACCATCAGGCGGGCGTTGGCTCTGCGTTGGTTCTCGAATTGTCCTTCCCAAGTGATCTCGTAGCCGTGCGGGAGAGTCGGTTTCAGAAGCCGATCGACTTTCCCCTGTGCCTCGGCAACGAATGAGCCCATGTCGCGGCCACGGATACTGCACTTGACGGCGATGCGGCGACGGTTGTAATCGCGCATGATCCGGCTCGAACCGGTGTCGAGCCCGATGGAAGCCAGGCTTTTGAGGGGAATTCGCTGGCCGCTTGCCGTGTCGACCCAAAGGTCCCCGATGCGGGATACCTCTTTGCGCGCCGGAGCTGCCAGGCGTACTGACAGGGGGAACGTCCGCTGGCCTTCCAGGATGTTGCCCGCCGCCTGCCCGCCTAGCCCGGTCTGCACCAGAGACAAGACGGTTTGTGCATCGGTTCCGTACCTTGCCACCGCGGCGCGGTTGATCTCGATTCTCAGTTCAGGCTGGCCCTGGAGCTTTTCGCACTCCAAGTCCGCATTGCCCTTGATCGTGGAGATGATCTTCGCAAGCTCTTCGCCTTTCTTCTGCAGGATCGACAAGTCATCACCGAACAGCTTGATGACCAATTCCCCCTGCACGCCGGAGAGGGCCTCCTCCACGTTGTCCTCAATCACCTGCGAAAAATTGAACGTGCAGCCGGGCAACACCCTGGTCAGCTTGTCGTTCATCTGAGAAATCAAACCCTCCTTGTCGACCACACGACCGGTCCTGGGGTCTCTGGTCGTCCAACTCTCCCGGGCAGGAAAGAAAACGGCGACTTCAATATGGTTCCACCCCTTGTCGTCATACCCATCCTCCGGGCGGCCCAGTTGCGTGACGATCTCCCGGGACTCGGGGAAACCTGCCAGCACATTACGGAGCATTCGCTCGTTTTCCTTGGCCGCGTCCGGGGAGATCGACAGCGGCATGTTCACGTCGAGCCAGATATTTCCTTCATCAAGTTTCGGAAGGAATTCCGTGCCAAGCCGGCCGGCCAGAAACCACGCTACCAGCAGCAGCACCCCCGCCAGCGTGAGAACCTGGGCGGGAAATTCCAGCAATACTTTGATCACACGGCTGTAGCCTTGCTGCAGCCAGCGGGAGATCAGGTTTTCTTTGGCTGTCGTTCGGCCCTTGAGCAGGATCGCGGAAAAGAGCGGCACGATCGTGAAGGTGACCAGGATCGCTCCGACAATCGCGCCGGCGAAGGTGAGAGCCATCGGGCGGAAGATGCGCCCTTCGACGCGCTGGAACGTGAAAATCGGAATCAGCGCGACGATCAGAATCAGCTGCGAAAAAATCATCGAGCGGGCGAGCCCCGAGCTGGTGTCGCGCACCAGCAAATCAAAATCCGGCTCCGCCTCCGCCATGACCTGCGCGACGAGAATCGCCTCAACGATGACCACGGCCGCGTCGACCAAGATGCCGAAGTCGACCGCGCCAAACGACAGCAGATTGGCTGGAATCCCCTTGAGATACAGGGTCATAAAGGCGGACAGGAGGGCCAGCGGAATCACCATCCAGATCACCAGTGCCGCCTTGGCGTTGCTCGTGAACACCACGCTGACGACGAGAATCAGGATGCCGCCCAAAAGCAGGTTGTGCAGAACGGTGTGAAGCGTGGTCTCGACCAGCTCGGTGCGGTCGTAGGTGCACACGATTTGCGCCCCGGGCAGAACCTGCGGCAGCACATCGCGGTTGAGATGATCCACCTGCGCCTTGATGCGCTCGATCACTCTCAGCGCGTCGGTGCCCTGGCGGTTGAGCACAACTCCTTCGATGATGTCGTCGGCCTGCTCGGTGCTCCCGTCCGTTGCCTTGCGCAGAAATCCGGTGATTCCCTGCCGCGGCCCTGCGCCGGTGGTGATCTCGGCCACGTCTTTGATGTAGACCGGGCTGCCGTTGTATGTCGTAATGGGGACATTGCCGATTTCCTCAGTGGTTCGCAGAAGCCCCATCCCGCGGATGACCAGCGCCTGCTGGCCCGTCTTGAGAATGTTGCCGCCGATATTCAGGTTGTTGTTCTGAAGGACCTGGAAGACCTGCTGCAGAGTGACCCCGTGCTGGCTGAGCAATTCCGGCTTGACGAAGACTTGATATTGCTTCAGAGCGCCGCCGTAGGTTTCGAAATCTCCGACGCCTTCAATCTGGCGGAAGGAGGGCTCGAGCACCCAGTCCTGAGCCGCTCGAACCTCTTCGATTTTGTGGTAGGGATCCCTCAGGACATACCGGTACACTTCGTTGACGCTGGTGGTCAACGCGCTCATCTGCCACTGGACACCGGTCGGCAGGTTCACCTGTTGCATCGCGTTGAGCACATTTGCGCGGGCAATGTTGATGTCGACGTCATCTTCGAAAGTCATCGTGACGACCGACAGCCCGAAGATGCTGGTCGACCGCATCGACTTCAATTGGGGGGTGCTGTTGAGCTGCTGCTCCGCGGGGCGTGTGATTTGGGCCTCGACATCCTCGGCCGATTGGCCCGGATATTGAGTCAATACCTGCACCTGCGGATCGTCCACGTCCGGAAACGCTTCGACGGGCAGCCATTCGTAGGCATACAGGCCGTACATAACGAACAGGATCGCGAGCACGACCATGATCAGCCGTTGTTCGATGGCAAAACTGATGAGCTTCTTGATCATCTTCTTCTCAACTGACGGGTTCCGGCTCAGGTAAACCGCCCGGCACCGGCGGATAACCACCAGGAACGATTACGCGGTCATCTTTCTGTCGCCCGATCAGGAATGGGAATCACTGCTGCTCGTTGAAGGGCCCGCGCCCTGGGGGATGTCTTGCGACGTCTCAGCCTGCTCTTTCATCTCATTGAACAGACCAATGCCTCCGTGAGTAACGATCAGATCGCCCGGCTTAATCCCTTCAGCGACGCGGACCCAGCCGGACGATTTCTCATCGCTCCCCGTATTGCGCGCGGCGCTGCCGGCCGCCGCCGAAGCGCTCGCCGCCCCGAATCCCACATCGACTGGCTGAAGCTTCACCGGAGTACGGCGGAATTGAGTCTTGTTGTTGCCTTGACCGACCTGAGCGAACACGTATGCATTCTCGTCCTCCCGCACGACAGCGTCCGCCGGAACGATCAGCGAGTTCTTCCCCTCGCTCACGGTGACAATCATGGTGCCGTACATGTCCGAGAGAAGGTGCCCGTCGCTGTTGTCCAGCAACCCGCGGATCTTGATGCTGTGCGTGTTTGGATCCAGCACCGGGCTGACCCAATCCACCGTGCAATCCCGACCTCGATCCGGTTCAGAGGTGAAATAGACCTTTATCGACTGGCCCTTTTTCACCAATGCCAGGTCGCGCTCATAAACGTCGCCCCATACCCAGAGCGTTTTTGTGTCCGCGATGGTGAAAAGATTAGTCTGGGGCACCGCGGTTTCACCGCCGGCGACAAACTTTTCCGCGAGAACCCCGCCCCTCGGGGCCGTCAGGACATACCCCATGCGCTCCCGGCGGATTTCCTCGGTGCTCTTCTCCGGCTTGCCGGCGTTCCCGCCCTTGCCTTTCGTGGCCTCTATCACCGCTTCTTTGCGGATGTCGTCGATCTCGTGATCCTTCAACCCGAAAATCAGCAACTGCTGACGCGCTGCTTCCTCAGCGGATTGGTCCTTCATCAATTGCGACTCGGCATCGATGAGGAATTTCTCAGCCAGGACGTTGGCGACGAACAGTTGCTTGGCGCGTGCTAATGCCTGCTCGTCGATCTTCACCTGGATCAAATCCTGAAGCCAACCGGACTTCGCCTGCGCCAGATCGTTGGATTCGATCACGCACAACGTGGTAGGCCCGCCGCTGTCCGCCGGCCCCTTTACCGTATCACCCAGCCCGACTCCGATATCGCTGACCCTGCCGCCGAACAGCGCGCTGACATGAGTGACCGTATCCATGTTGAGGCCAGTCCGCCCAGTCAGCGTAAGAGTCAGGGGAAGGTCTCTGGATGTGACCTTGGCCACTCGAATGGCCGCGGGTCCGAGCGAGTCGTCGCTTACTTCAATAATGTCAGCGCCGCTCAGCTGGTACGGCGCGGCGTTGGAAGAATCCGTGCCGCTGCCGACCGCAGCATCTGACTCACCGGCCGATCGCACGGTGGTTTGTACCAGGACGCCTGCCACCAGAACGGCCAATAGCACCACACCCCACGCAATCTTTGTTGCTGTCTTCTTCGTCACTGGAGCCTTGCGGTTGGAGAACTCGAACCAACGCCCGCAAATCCATAGCGAAGCTTGTGCCGCATGCAGAGGGCGGTCTCTTGACAATGAAACGGGGTAGAAGCGACGTTCAGGCGCGCGTCATATTCCGCTCCCATTTCATTTTTCAACGCCATGATCCGGCGACGTTTCAATTTGAAATCAGCATCGAACGCAATCGGCAGCAGTCTTCTTGCACCATATGACATTTCAAATCTGAAACGTTCAGCCGAATTGGGGTTTCATTTTGCAATGCGCGCGCGGTTGTTTCGGCTTATATGCCCCCAATGATTGCGTTTGCATCGCTGCACTCGTTGTCAGCAGAGTCAGGCGCGAATATTGCATACCTGGAACGGGCGGGGAGCGATTCGCACGAGTTGATCTTTGAGAATCCTGGTCATCGACAACCAGCTGATCCTGGACAAGGCGTTAGCCACGAGCCTGGAGGCAGACGGTCATCTTGTTGCTGTAGCGGGCACGGCGCTCGATGCCGTCGGCGCGTTGGGGCGATTCGACATGGCGGTCATCGGCCTCTCCCAGGTTATGGATAGTCCGCTGGATCTCATCCCCCGGCTTTTGGCTGCTTCCACAGCGATCAAGATTGTGGTCGTCGCCGCCATCATGGACGTTGACATGGCCGCGAAGGCGATCCGATGTGGCGCAGCCGGTTATCTGCTCAAGCCCTTCACTCTGCCCCAACTTCGGCTGGTCGTAAGCCGGGTGGAGGAGATGTTATTATTGGGACGCCGCGTGGCCGACCTGCAATCAGCATTGGGCGCGTCAGACACCGGCATCTATCTTGCCAGCGCCAATCCCCAGATGCGCGGCGCCATCGAAATGGTGCGGCGGGCGGCCTTCAGCGACTCCGCTGTACTGATCCGTGGCGAAAGGGGAACCGGTAAGGGAACGGTCGCCCGAGCGATTCACAGCTGGAGTGACCGCACGGTTGGACCTTTTGCCAGCGTTTGCTGTCCCTCTCTTTCGCCCGACCTATCTGAAGGCGAACTCCTTGCACATTTGAAGGCCGCGCTCGCCGGCTCTACAAGCGTTCCCTACAGAACAATCGACCAGGAGAGGGGCACTCTGTTCCTGGACGCAGTCGACGGGCTGCCTCTGCCGCTGCAGCCTAAGTTGCTGCATTTGGTATCGGGGTCCAAAAATAAACAGGGTGCCGGCGACAGTATGAAGGGTTGCCCGAATGTCCGCCTGATCGTCGCCGAGATTATCGATCCGCCGGAAAAAGCCAGTAGCGGCCGCTGCCCGTGGAACCCCTTTGACCAACCTGACACCCTCCGCATCGATCTTCCACCATTGCGCGCGCGCGCAGAAGATATTGTTCCGATGGCGGAGCGAATGCTCCTGAACTTCTCGGGCCAACGACACACGTCGGCAATCCGCTTCAGCAGTGAAGCACAAGCCACCCTGCGGAGCTACCCGTGGCCTGGGAACATAGAGGAGTTGCGCAACGTCGTCGAGCGCGCTGCCATCCTCAGCCAGGAGGAAGTGGTCGAAGCCACGCGGTTGTTCCTCCCGCCAGAGCGAATCGGTTCAAGGATGCCCGCGATCGGAGATCCGATCTCCATCGCTAGAGTCGAGGAACTGCATATCAAGGCAGTCCTGTCGAGCACGGACTCGATCGAAAAAGCGTCGCAGATCCTTGCAATGGATACTGTAACCCTTTGGCGAAGAAGGAAAAAATATGGCATCTGACGGAACCAGCAAATCCATCATTTTGATGCTCTCGCTGGTACTGCTGTCGCTTTCCTGCACTCCGACGCGTCCGACTACGCAGGCTGTTGTCGATTCGAATCCTTTGCAGGCGACGCCAGACGAGCAGGCTGTTGCCGGCGGATACATCCCCGAGTTAGAGCCTAGCCATCACGCTAAGTAAGCGTGGCCCCGTGAGAATTGAGCAAACGTAACGAAGAAATTCTAGGAACGACAAGATTAGTACTTGGGTACATCAATGCGGTTCCACCATCCGCCGCCGAGCGCTTGGAACAGGGCGGCGGTATCGGCGTAGCGGTTGGCTCGGGCTTGGATGAGTGTGATCACGGCTTGCTGGTAGCCCTGCTCGGCACTCAACAGCTGCAGGTAGTCCGCGTAACCGGATTTCACCTGCTGCTCGGTCAGATCAAGAGTGACAGCCGCGGCATCTTTGGCGGCGGCGGCGGTCTTGACCGCATCGGCATCGTGTTCCAAGGCAGTCAACGTATCAGCCACGTTCTGAAAGGCGGCCTGCACCGTACTGCGATATTGTTCCTCTGCCTCGATAAAGGCGGCCTTGGCGGCGCGCTCTTTGTGAAGGAGGATGCCGCCATCGAAGATGGGTTCGGCCGCCGATCCCGCCAGCGTCCAGAAGACGTTGCCATTGGCAAACATTTGCCCGGCGGAGAGGGCCATGGTGCCTACGTCCGCCGAAAGCGGGATATTCGGCAGACGATTGGCGACGGCAATGCCGATTTGGGCGCTGGCCGCGTGCGCGTTTTCCTCGGCTTGGAGGACGTCGGGCCGCTGCTCCACAAGGCATGCGGGAACGGTCAATGGCAATTCCTGGGGAAGCTGCAGAGTGGCAAGCTTGAATTCCTCAGCCGGGCCCTGGCTGGGGAATTCGCCGGCGAGTGCCGCCAGAAGATGGCGTTGCACATCGAGTTGTTGCAGCAACGGGGGCAACGTGGCCTGGACCTGCGCGAGCTGCGACTCCTGCGCCGCGACATCGAGTCTGCCGACGTACCCTTTGCCAAACTGGTCGCGCAGGATTTGCAACTCGTCAGTGTTAATCTTGATCAGTTCCCGCGTAGCAGCAATCTGTTCCCGCAGAGAGGCTTCCTGAAGGGCGGCGGCGACGACGTTGGAACTGAGCGTGATATTTGTCGCCGCCAGCGCGTATCGGGCCTGTTCGCTTTGTGCCTGCAGGGATTCGACAGTTCGCCGGTTGAGCCCAAAGACATCCGGAACGTACGAGACGCTGAGCTGCGGTGTGAAAAGATTGAAGGTAAACGAGTTGCTGTTGGGAAATGGTGCGATGCTTTTCGACGTCTGCTGTCGCGCTGCGGAAAGGCTTGCTGTAGCAGAAGGGTAATACGCGCCTTTTTGGGACAGGACGATCTCTCGCGCGACCACCAGGGCCGCCTGCGCCGACTTGAGGTTCGGATTGGCTCGCAGCGACCGTTCGATCAAATCGTTGAGCGGCTTGGAATGAAACAGTTCCCACCACTGGCCGGAGATGTCCCGGCCCGGGACAAATTGCTGTGTTTCGCCGCCGTTGGCAACGTTTGTAGTGCTGGGCATGGTCGCAGGCTGACTGGTCGTATACCCACTGACCGAAGGTGCCGCGGGCTTTTTGAAGTCAGGGCCCGCCGCGCAACCGGCGATCGCTATGGAAGCAACGGCCGCCCAATATGTCGAATGCGTTTTGCGAAATATTTTCATTATGTCTACTTACTCTAAGGCCTGCGTTTCATCTGCGAGCCATTGATCACGGCCGCCGAATACCTGCCGATGGGGGCGGCTGGCCCGCCAAGGCTCGCCGCCGCAATAGTGCGCTTTCCGAGTGCGCCAGGCACTCTATGAGTTAGATGAGTTTCCCCTCCGACCAGCGGCCAAGCCGGAAGTTCGGGATGATTCGCTCTTTTCTCCAACGTCGCCCTGCCCTTTTCGGCAACACCTTCGCTGTCCAGCCTGGGTTGACCGGGTTCCGTCAGCGGCGAGCTTCTGCTCCGGCTGGCAAGCGATTGTTTTTCCCACGGTTCGTGTTGAACCTTAACGTTCGGTGTTGGGTGACTTTCCCCGGGGCGATGCATTGGTAACACGCCCTTTGCCGGACGAGCGCGGTCGGCGGCAAGGCTGAGACCAACCATTAACGTGAGAAAGGCCACTGTCGTGGAAAACAAAATGATGGTTTTCATAAAGGCTGGGCCTCAGTTAAGCAGATCGAGCCGGTGGCTCGGCTATATCGCCGTGACGGCCCATGAGAGCGAGTCTCAGCGCCGGCACAACGATTAGCAGCATGATGGGCCCCACCAGCATTCCACCAACAATCACCGTTGCCAGCGGGCGCTGCACCTGGCTTCCGATGCCGGTGGAGATCGCTGCCGGAAGCAGCCCGATGCAGGCGGAGAAACCGGTCATCAGCAGTGGTCGCATACGTGTCGTAGCGGCGTGATACATCGCATCCGCGGGCGTGCCTCCACGAAGTCTTGCCTGGTTGTAATAGGTGATCAACAGAATGCCATCCATAACAGACACGCCAAACAACGAGATGAAACCGACGGCGGCGGAGACGCTGAGATCCAGGCCGGAGACATAGAGCGCCAACAGGCCACCGGCGATCGCGAACGGAATTCCAGTAAGGGTCAGGAGGCACATGGAAAGCGAATTGAACATGCAGTAGAGCAGCCCGAGAATCAGCACGAGGCTGATCGGAACAATGATCTCCAGTCGCTCTTTGGCAAGCTGAAGGTCTTCGAATTCGCCGGCCCAGATGAAGCGATATCCGCTGGGAAGGTTTACATTTTTCGCAATACGCGCCTGGGCCTCGGTGACGGTGCCTCCGAGGTCGCGACCACGTACGCTGAATTTGACCGGGATGTAACGCTCGGCGGTTTCGTGATAAATCGAGGACGCCCCATTGTCGATGCTGATCGTCGCTAATTCGCTCAACGGTATGTAGGCATTGGCGCCACTGCTTGTCGTGTAGCCCACCTTAATGTTGCGAATCTTTTCAACGCTGTCACGAAATTCGGGCGCAAAACGAACCACCAGGCCGAACTCGCGATCTCCTTCCAAGATCGTGCTTGCGCTAGCCCCGCCCATGGCCGCCTGAATAACACTGTTCACGTCGCCGGAATTCAAGCCGTAGAACGCCGCTTTGGCGCGATCCACTTTGATATTCAGATTTGGCTGCCCCAGGACCGGAAAGATTCCCAGGTCGGTTATCCCGCGGACCTGACCCATCTGGGCTTGGAC
>Ga0302326_10033413_pt1 | contig 10222 bp, 9 predicted proteins | sample Palsa_T0_3_FD_202264 | JGI IMG/M metagenome (GOLD analysis project Ga0302326, IMG submission 202264) | Peat permafrost microbial communities from Stordalen Mire near Abisko, Sweden - Palsa_T0_3 | ecosystem: Environmental > Terrestrial > Soil > Palsa > Peat permafrost | place: Sweden: Abisko... | reverse complement strand
CGGTGCTCCCAGCTGTTCGAGCTCCGAAGCGAGCCACGCCGCATAGTCGTCGGCGGTGGCACCGAAACCGTCAGGGACAGGGGCCCCGAAGCCGGGGGGAGAAAGGGCGACTGCATCCGGGTGTTGCAGCTCGGCGAGGAGTGGTCCCCAGATAGCGGCTGTCTCGGGATTGCCGTGCACGAAGACGGCTCGGGTCTGGGACAAGTCAGGCACGTATCTCCTCAACTTAGGCGGTTAGGTGGTGGAGCGCACTCTCCTCTCCCAGGACAGTCGGCTCATGTTTCCTGGCTAGTCCGGGGATACTGGAGCCGTGACACTCAAGAAGCAGTTCATCGCTGCAGGCAATGTCAATCGCGCATACCTCGTGGCCGAGCCCCCGCCGGGAGCGCCGGTCTCGGCGGTACTCATGAGCCTCCATGGCACCAGCTCGACCGCGGCTCGCCAGGCACTCCTATCCGGTTTCGAACGACTCGCCCAGACGGCAAACGCCGTCGTGGTATTCCCCCAGGCAATCCAGCCGATCAGAGCCGGCTACGAGTGGGACCCCAGCCAGGACGTTGAATACATAGCCGGTCTCGCCACCGAGCTCGTCAGCCAACATCGGACGCCTCATGGTCGCGTAATCCTCACAGGGATGTCCGGCGGTGCTCGAATGTCGAGTCTTTTCGCCAGCGTTCACCCGGAGCTGGTCCAAGCGGTAGGTGCGGTGGCAGGGCTACGTTCTCCCGGCGTCGCGGTGCAACGGTCGGTCCCGATCCTGTCGTTTCACGGCACGAAGGACAGGGTCAACCCCTACGGGGGCAGCGGCACGCAACGTTGGAACGAGAGCGTCCCCGACGCCGCCCGGGCCTGGGCGCTGGCCAACGGCAACACCGATCCACCGACCGAAGTCGCCGTGAGCTCGACGCTCACCCGGACGACCTACGGTGCGGAGGGCCAACCCGGCGAGGTGACGTTGTGGACGTCCGACGGGGCCGGTCACACCTGGCCCGGCGGGCATCTCGGGCTGATGTTGAGCCTTTCGCTCGGCCGGACGTCCAAGGAGATCGATGCCACCAAGTCCATCTGGGAGTTCGGGCTGCGCCACGCCGACGATCCGTGACGACCATGAGGTCCCACAGGCGGGGTCGCGACCCAGTGCTCGCACGATCGCGTTCGGCGGCGCCAAAGACCCCCGAGCCATCAGAAGGTCCTACCGAATTGGGGCGTGCTCCAGGTTCGACTGGTGGATGTTCCAGAGCCAGGCGTTGGTGGCATCCGGACCCAGACGCGCGTCGACCGGTTCGTCTCCTCGTCGCAACGCGTCGATGTAGGCATGATCGGCGGCGAGGCGGGCCGCCACCTCGGGACCCTTGGCAACCGTGCCGTGCCCGGGGACCAGGACATCGACGTGCCTGGCGGCCTCATCCAACCGGTCGAGTGCCGTCTCGTAGGCGTCCAACTGACCGGGGCGGCGGGGGTCGAAGAGCGGGATCAAGATGTCGGAGAGCATGTCGCCGGCCAGTAGGACGCCACGGTCCGCGAGGAGGATCGCGGCATGGCCGATGGCGTGCCCCTGGTGCTCGACGAGCTCGCCTGGCACGGGTCTGCCGTCCGCGGGCAGGGGGGTGACGAGTCCGAGCAGCTCCAGAGGGATGCCCGACGCGCTCTCCGCCGCCATCTTCTGCCCCTGCTCTCGGCCTTCACTGGCAGCGTGGGCGCCGGCGGGGGTGGCGTAGCGCGGCACGTCGCCCAACCGGGGATGCCACAGCAGGTGGTCCCAGTGGGGATGGGTGGAGAACCCGGCGACCACCGGAATGCCGAGCCGGACCAGATCATCGGCGAGCTCGTTCAGATCGGAACCATCGATGCCGGGATCAACCAGGATCAAGCCACGCTCCCCGCGCACCACCGTGGCATTGCTCCACACCCACGTGCTCTGCCGGACCCAGACGCCGTCGGCCACCTCATTCAGCATCGGTTCACTTTTTCAGGTATCTCCGGGGCCTACTCGCCCGTCGTACCCGCACGCGGATGGAGCTGGGCTGCTCGGCACGATCGTCCCGTTCTGAGAACAGCCGGAAGCCGCGGTGGCCTCTGGCCCGGCGGCTGTCCTCTAAGTTTCCTTCATGAGCGCTTCCACCGATCCCTCTTACGCGGGTCCGCCGGTGCGGAAATACAACCAGCGCATGGCTCATCGGGTGGCCAATCGCGCACATGTCAACGAGCGGGGGGTGGCGGTTTGTTTCGCGTACAACAACCTGCTGACCTCCCTGCTGATCGGCGTGGTGGAAGACGTCGCCCGGTTCGTACCGACGGTCGGTTCCGCGATCGATCTGGCGATCAGCCTCCTGACGTTCTACTTCCATCGCATCGTGCTCGTCACCGATCAGAACGTGTATGTGTATCGGGATTGGCCCTTCCACATTCCCGGCAAGCAGCTGGCCGCCTACCCCCGCCACGCCGGCCTGGTGAAGCTCGGCAGCCCGAAACCGGGCGGTTTCTCCAGGTTCATCCGCCGCGGGCAGCTGAACTTCGAAGATGGTCAGGTCGTCTATCACAGCATTCTGTGGATTCGCCGCGCCAAGTACATCGTTCAGGCGGGGAACAGCCAGGGCGGGAGGTAGCCCCCACCTGTGGAGGTGAGCGGACAACTCTCGAACCAAGAAATACAGGAGGAAATCCGCTCAATCTGGTCCATGACTGGGGGTCTTGGCTGACAGTCCTCGGGTACGGAACTGGCAATGTGACGGCCCTCCACCGGCAGCTCTCGGTTACCCAGTGACTCGTAGGTGGCCGCTCGTCTTGGGCGACGCTGACGGAGCGGCAGCAACCGAATGCACGTCGAGCCGCGCTCATTGACACCGACGTTCAAGTTGAAATCGTCGGCACCCTCGCAGTGGCACGACCCTGTCCAGGTAGTCGCCACAACGGGCCGGGGAATCTCCGAGCGTCGGGCTACCGTGTTCCGATGCGTAATGCGAGCAAGATGATCGGCTTCACTTCGTTCGGATAGGGGAACTCGTAGGTGGAGCAGTCCGTTGCTTCGGTCGAGTTGTCGGATGGCACATCAGTGGCCTACGCAACGGCTGGCACGGGCCCGCCCCTTTTCTTTGTGGGCGGTTGGTTGAGCCATCTCGATCTGAGCTGGGCGCTTCTCGCAGAACGCTCCTTTCTCGAGGCGCTCGCCAGCGGGAGAACGCTGGTGCGCTATGACCGACCTGGCTGTGGGTTGTCAGATCGCTCGAGAAAGGCCGGGTGGTCGCTTGCACTGGAACGAGAGACCCTTGACACCGTCATGTCAGCAATCGGTGGTTCCACATTTGACCTTGTGGGTAGCTCGCTTGGAGTGCCGATTGCGATCGACTGGGCGGCACGACACCCTGAGGCTGTGGATCGACTCGTCCTCTATGGAGGCTGGGCACGAGGCGAGGACGTCGCCACTCCGCAAGTGCGCGAGCACGTCGTAGGACTCATCCGCAGCCACTGGGGTCTGGGATCGGAAGTCTTGACCGAAATCTTCGCTCCGTAGGCATCGACCGGAACCCGCTCCGTCCTTGCTGATTATCAACGTCAAGCGTCGTCGGCGGAAACGGCGGCCGAACTCCTTCTCGCCTGCTACGAGGTCGACGTGATCGATCGCCTCAAAGACGTCGCCGCTCCTACGCTGGTGCTTCACCGCCAAGGGGACCGTGCCGCTCCTCTGGAGCAGAGCCAGCTCATCGCCTCGCGCATCAAAGGTGCTCGCCTGGTCGAACTCCCCGGACGATCGCATCTCCCCTATATCGGTGATGTGGATACTTTGGTCAGCGAGATCCGTCGCTTCTTTGGCCTTCCCTTGCTCCGCAAGACCGCCACTCCGACCCTTACGAAGAGACAGAAAGAGGTGGCGGACCTCGTCAGTCAGGGTCTGACGAATCGAGACATCGCACAACAACTCGGGATCGATGAGCGTTCCGCCGAAGGGCACGTCGAGCGGATCCGTGACAGGCTCGGAGTTCGCTCCCGTGCGCAGATCGCCACGTGGTGGGTGGCGTCGAATGCCCCACACTGAGGTAGTTCTACGCCTGACATTTGGGCACGGCACCTCCACAATGGAGACATGACCAGCCGCAATTACCCTTTTGGGCTGCCAACGTGGAGTTCTGGCCCCGGTAGCTCGGCCCGATCTCTGTCTAAGCTAAGAGGGCTGACACGCCATCTTCCGAAGTGGTCGTCTCGCGTGGGAGGAGGCGAGATGGCGGGCGCTGTCTATGAGGCCACCTGGGGCCGTGTGTTTGCTCACGTCTACGACACGGCCTTCGTGCTCGCGGAGCGCCGGGGGTTCCGCGAGGTGCGCAAGGACGTCGCTGGCCAGTCGAAGGGGCGCATCGTCGAACTCGGCGCTGGAACGGGACTGAACCTGGACCATTACCCGCATAACGTCTCAGATCTTCTTCTGACCGAACCTGATCCGCGCATGGCGGCCAAGCTTCGGAAGCGGGCAGGCTTCCTGTCACTCAACACCACGGTCGTAGAGGCTCCCGCTGAGGATCTTCCGTTTGAAGACGACAGCGTCGATACCGTCGTTTCGACGCTGGTGCTGTGCACAGTTCAAAATCCCCACCGGGCACTCGCCGAGGTTGCGAGGGTACTCCGTCCCGGCGGTTCGCTTCTCTTTGCCGAGCACGTCCGATCCGAGTCGCCCCGGGCTGCCCGGTGGCAAGACAGGCTCAACACCCCCTGGAGTTGGTACGCATGTGGCTGTCAATGCAACCGTGACATCATCTCTGCACTACGGGCCGCCTCTTTTCACGTAAACGAGGTCAGATACGACCGTCTTCGCTGGATTGGTCCGGTCGTCCGACCATTGATTGTGGGTTCGGCCTCACCCATCGTCGAGCCAGAGAGGGTACTCAAATGACACCATCCGGTTCCGAACTCGGCATCCAGGAGTCCCTATTTCCCGACCTCACCTGTTACGGGTGTGGACCACGTCAGGGTGGAGGGGTGACTACGGGATTCTGTCGATAAAGACACTTAGAGACACCGTTGTCTTTATCGAACCGTCGCACGAGTCGAAGAACAGACAATCAACCCGTGAACTGGGCTTTCAGATTTTGGGCTTCGCTTCGGACCCGCGATTTCTACGATGCCAACGTAGCGCTCATGGGTACTTTTGAATCTGCGGGGAATCCACTTTCAAGCCTTTGACCTTGGCTTTCGGTGGAGGTGAGCGGACTCGAACCGCCGACTTCTACGTTGCGAACGTAGCGCTCTGCCAACTGAGCTACACCCCCAAGCGGCCCTCAGGCTAGTCCGGGGGTTGAGCAGGTTCGGTCTGTACTGGTCGGCGGCCTGGGACTCAGACCGGTCGGACCCGCTTCTCAGGCCTCGGCGGCCAGCCGAGCGTCCTCAACCTCGTAGTAGTGCGCCAGATCCTCTTCCGAAAGGTACTTGACCGTCCCCGACTCGACCTCGTCGTCCACGACCCGAGCCTGTTCGGCCCGTCGTAGCTGCTCCATGTGGCGCCGTTCGGCTTCGATCCGCTGGCCGTACATGGCGAGCGCAACGAAGACCAGGAGAAGTCCGACGAAGACAGCCGACGCGATCCATGCTGCGCGTAGCGAATGCACCAACCCGAGCAGGCCACTCAGAGCGGCCAGGGCACAGAGGGCCCCGAACACGTCCCGACGACGCTTGCGCGCGATCCGACGGCGATCGGCCGCCACCAGTTGGCGCTCGTCGACCACCGACAGCTCCGAGACGTCCGAGTGTTCCGAGTGGTCGGTGTCTTCGGCCCACCGGTGCAGGCGCACCACGACCTCGTCGCGCACCTCCGGCTGGATCGGGTCCTCGAAGAGCGTCTCGGGAGGGCGAGGGGCGTCGTCGCCCGGTGGCACCAAGATGAGGTTCGGGCGGCGGACGGGCAGCGGGGCGGCGGCCACCACGACCGCTCCGGTGGGACTCGGCGGGGACTCGGTCCCGGTCAGGCGGTAGGCCGGTGCCACCAGCTTCGGGCCCGTGCGCTCGAGCAGATCGAGGCGCTCGTGGAAGTGGTCGATCGAACCGGCCGACCGCCGTTCGGAAAATTTCGAGATCACAGTCGGGACCAGAACGGCGATCCACAAGACCGCTACCAGGATCAGTACGATCACCGGCGCAACTCCCCTCGATCGACCTTCCGAGGGCCAACGTTACTGAGCAGGCCGTTTCCGCTGGTGGATGGTGACGCTACGGCGAACCGTCGCCGGTCGCCCTGCTCCACCAGCGCCCACCGTCCCGGCCGACGTCGACGGCCACCGAGAAGCACCTCGACACGGCCGCCGAGGTGAGGACCTCGGCCACCGGGCCGCAGCGCTGGATCCGCCCGTCGGCCAACAAGACGGCGTGGGTGATGCCCGGGGGGATCTCCTCGGTGTGGTGGGTCACCAGCACGAGCGGGGCCGGATCGCTGCCAAGGGCGATCAAACCGAGAACGGCGAGCAGCCGCTCCCGGGCTCCCATGTCCAACCCGGCCGCCGGTTCGTCCAGGAGCAGGATCTCGGGACGACTCATGAGGGCCCGGGCCAACAGGACGTGCTGGCGCTCCCCCTCGGAGATGACCCCGAACTCACGATCGGCCACCCCGTCGGCCCCGCCCACGCCGGTGCTGGCCAACAGCCGGTCGGCCTCCGCCCAGTCCTCGTCGCCGTAGGCGTGCCACCACGTCTCGAGCGCGCCGAACTTGCCGCTGGCCACCACCTCGCGCACCGATTGGCTGGCCCGCAACTCCCGGGTGACCGAGGCGCTCACGAACGCGACCCGGGCCCGCAGGGTGCGCAGGTCGACGGTGCCGAGACGTCGCCCGAGGATCTCAACGGTGCCACCGGTCGGCCACAGGCGCGCCCCGGCCACGCGAAGCAGCGTCGTCTTGCCCGAACCGTTGGGGCCGAGGATTACCCAGCGTTGGCCCGGGTACACCGCCCAGTCGATGTCCTCCAACAGGGGGCGGCCGTCGCGCACGACCCGGACCCCGCGAAGCGAAAGGACGGCCCCGTCCTCGCCACGCTCGGCCGGTGGTCCCCCGGTGCTCACCGTCGGCGACCGACGGCGTCGAGATGGGTCAGCGCGCCTCCAGCCGGCGGTCGATCCGGCCGATCAGACCCGAACAGCACTGGGCCCACGTCCGCTCCCCCATCAGCCACAGCCAGATCTCGCGCCGGTAGCCGACCACGATCTCGACGAAGCGGGCCCGGTCGAGGCCGGCGGTCGCCAGGACCCGCCAGCGCTCCCAGAGCCACGGGGCGATGCCGTCTTCCTTCTCGATCACCTCGTCCAAGGTGGCGTCCTGCATGACCCGGCTCCGCCAGATCGACCGGTCGGGCTCGCTCGGTATGTGCAACCTCGGGGCGTCGCTCACCGGTTGGCCACCACGGCCGCCCGGTCGGTGCCGGCGTAGTCACGGACGTGGTCCTCATAGTCCACGAACAGCGGGGCGTCGGGGTCGAAGGTGCGCTCGAGGGAACGAAAGGCGATGCGCTTGTCCACATTGTCCAGACGGATCAGCGCGTCGGGGTCGTCGAGCGTGCGGACGTCCAGCTTGGACCGGGCCCGCTGGAACGCGAGCAGCCCGCGCTCGGTACGGATGATCGCACTGGTCCAACCCTCCATGGACCCCACGCTTCCCATGGAGATGTCGGCGCTGCGCCCGAGGAAATCGGCGCACTCGTCGCACCCCTTGAGCGCGGTCCCGTGGAAGTTCTTCACCGACTCGTTGACGGCCAGCTGGCCATCGCGGTACTCGACGATCATCTTGCCGTGGATGACGTCGATCTTCTCGACCCGGTCGAGGTCGACCCGGCGGCGATCGCGCAGCTCCCGCAGGATGAGGCCCTCGTAGTCGAAGCTCTTGGTGCACAAGAGCGCGATGGTGAGCACCACCGCGTCGACCCGGTGGGCGCCGGTGGGCCAGCGACGGGCCTGCATGGCCCGGATGCCCTGGATCTCGCACGGCGTGCCGACCACGGCGATCCTCGGGTTCGGCCCGAGCTTGTACTTGGCCAGGTCCAGCTCGGCCAGGGCCATCGTCTGGTTGTAGAAGCTGCCCGCGGCCGCCAGCACCTCGTCGGCATTCCGGGCGATGGTGGCCACGCCCTTCCAGGGCTCTTCGGGGTCGTCGCTCGGCTTGGCCACCAGGGCGCCGTTGATCTCCCCCGCCGCCAGCAGGGCGATCAGGAGCGCGCTCACTGCACCGCCGTCCTGGACGCCCTCGGTGCGGGCCGAGGCCCGCACGGCGTATTGCTCGACCACCGCCCCCAGCCCGTCGGCGGGCGGGCCGCCGGTGATCTTGAAATAGGTGTCCGAGGAGTCCGAGCGCACCACCTCGGCCTCGCTCGGCTCGCTGGTCGTCGACGGTGGCCACAGCGCCTCGTAGCGCAGGCCGCCCCGGGGGCAGAAGTCCCAGCACAGCGAGCATCCGGTGCACATCTTCACCAGTTCGGGCAGCCAGGTGTCCTCGTTGATCCCGATGGAGTTGGACGGACAGACGGCCACACAGGTGCCGCACTGGATGCAGCGGTCGGCGTCGATGACGCCCGCCGCCAACTCCCAGAACCACACCTTGCCGGGCGGCTCGTCGATGCCGTTCATCTCCTCGCGGAGCCGATAGCGCTTCATGCGGGCTCCGCGACGTCCGTCCCGACCATGATCGAGCGGAGCTCTGCGTTGTCGACCCGGCGGGCCCACGCATAGAAGGGTTCGTCGCTCCGGCGCTCGCCGGCGAAGCGGACCAACAGGTTGGAGAGCGCGGCCGGTGCCGTGTCGACCGGCACCGCACCGGCCACCCAGTCGATGAAGGCCGCGTCGGGACCGAGCGAGCCGCCAAGGCCGATGTCGACCGCCTCTTCGATGTGCTCACCGACGTGGGCCACGTCACCGCGCAGGCCGATGTCGGCGATCTGGGGCTGCGCGCAGCTGGCCGAGCACCCAGAGAAGTGCATCCGGATGACGCCCCGGTCCTCGCCGCGGACCGATCGGTCCCCCTCGGGACGTCGGCCGAGAGAGACCGGCACCGGGGACGGGCCCTCGGGGTCGTCGCTCAACTGGCCGTCGAGCCACCGGGCCAACTTCACCGCCCGCTCCTTGGTCTCGACCACCGCGAACCGGCAGAACTCCGAGCCGGTGCAGGCCATCACCCCACGCTCGAAGGGCCCCGGGAACGGGGAGTACTTCTGCATCAGGTCCTCGGCCAGCAGGGCGTCGAGTCGGGCCTCCGGAACGCCGGTCAGCACGAAGTTCTGGTCGGTGCCCAGCCGGATGGTGCCGTCGCCGTAGGTGCGGGCGAGGCGGGCCGCCTCTATCAGCTCGATCCCCCGCATCCGACCCACTGGGACCGAGCAGCCCACATAGAAGAGGCCGTCGCCGCGTTGGGCGTGCACACCCACGTGGTCGCCGCGGTACCCGGTCGTGAGGTCGGTGCCGGCCGGCGAGAGCGTGAGCCGGGTCCGCTGGTCGACCGCGGCGCGGAACCCCTCGGGGCCGAGCTCCTGGACCAGATAGCGCATCCGGGCCAGCCCCCGGTTCTCACGGTTCCCGAGCTCGCCGAAGGTCTGCGAGATGGCCCGGCACAGCTCGACGGCGTCGCCGGGCTCGATGAACACGTCGAGGTCCGAGGCCATCCGTTCACCGTCGGAGAGCCCGCCTCCGACCAGCACGTTGAACCCCACGGTGCCGTCGTCGGTCCGGGCCGGCCACAGGCCGATGTCGTTGATCTCGACCCGGGCGCAGTCCTCCCGACATCCGGTCACGCCGATCTTGAACTTGCGGGGAAGGTTGGAGTACTCGCGGTTGCCGGTGAAGAAGTCCGAGACCGCCCGGGCCACCGGGTAGGCGTCGAACACCTCGTCGGCATCCACCCCGGCCACCGGGCAGCAGGTCACGTTGCGGGCCGAGTCGCCGCAGGCCTGCAGCGTGGTGACCCCGACGTCGAACAACCGCTGCCAGATCCGCGGCACGTCCTCGATGCGGATCCAGTGGATCTGGATGTCCTGGCGGGTGGTGATGTCGGCAAAGCGGTTGCCGAACAGCTCGCTGTCGTCGGGCCCCTCCGCGAACGCGTCGGCGATCACCCCGATCTCGCGGAGCTGGTCGGCGTTCAGCTGCCCGCCGGGGACCTTGATCCGCAGCATGAAGGCGTCGCCGCCCTGGCGCTGGGGGTACAGACCGACCCACTTCAGCCGCTCGATCTCGCCGGGCGTCGAATAGATGGCGTCGGGGCCCTCGA
>Ga0302326_10033412_pt1 | contig 10222 bp, 7 predicted proteins | sample Palsa_T0_3_FD_202264 | JGI IMG/M metagenome (GOLD analysis project Ga0302326, IMG submission 202264) | Peat permafrost microbial communities from Stordalen Mire near Abisko, Sweden - Palsa_T0_3 | ecosystem: Environmental > Terrestrial > Soil > Palsa > Peat permafrost | place: Sweden: Abisko... | reverse complement strand
ACCCGAAGGCGACCAGATGCAGGTCACAGGATACAGGATGCAGGATACGCCGGGCGCTGCCCAACGGAGCGCGAGAGTCCCGCGACTGCGGGAGAGTGCGGCGCCGCCGCGCCGCTTTCGAAGTGTCTGTGGGGTGTGCATCCGCGCCGTGGCAGATGCTGCTTCCAAAAGCGCCAGAGCGATTTTACCGCAGAGTTCGCGGAGAGTTTAGAGAGGGCCGCAGAGGGAGGGGGGAGGGCCGCAAAGAGGCTCAGAAGGCGCAAAAAAGGAAGGAACATGAAACTTGAAACGCAGAGACGGTGCGGGCCGCACGGGCAGGGAGGCGCGGAGGACGCAGAGAATCTGGCTCGGCAAATGACGCCGCATGAGGAAAATATTTTGGCGCGGGCAAAATTCCTGTTCCTCAATTCACGAATCCTCATTTCCTCTGCATTCCACTGCGACTCACTGCCTGTGCGGCCCGCACCGTCTCTGCGTTTATATGCCTTTTGGCGCTGGCGGGGGGCGGGCCCGGCAACATCGGCTTGATCAACGCTTAGGCGCCCTCTTATGGTTCAGACGCCCTCCTGGAAGGTGGCTGGTTTTTTGAAAGCGCCTCGCGGATGACTTTGGCGCGGGGGTTTTCTGACGTGGAAAGCTGGGCATTTTTCCCATCGGTGTAAGCCTCGTCGTACTCAAAGGACCAGATCGAGCTTTCGCGGAACGCGTGGTACGTCCAGTCCCAGCCCTGCTCTTCAAACAATTCAATGTTATCCCGAATGTAGCCTTCGGCGTTGGGCGCCCAACGGGCGGCACTGAATTCCCCGACGAAGATTCGCACCTTGTTCTCCTGGGCGAAGCGGATCACCGGCTCGAACGATTTCCGGAGGCGATCCTTGTCCCAGAGGCTGCCCTTGCCGCCCCCGAATTCGCCCGGCCACTTCTTTCCAAGCTGGTCGTAGGGGTGGGCCAGGTCGGTCCCGATGATCTGCTTCACGCCCTGGTGGGTGTATTCGAGCGGTTGGTAGCTATGGAGACTGTAGACGAGGTTATCCCCTTGGAGTTTCTGGAAGGTGGCAAAGCCGCCGCAAAAGCCGCCGGGGCCGACCTGCACGACGATGGGCACGGCGCTGACCGCGCGCACGGCATCGATCAACTTCTGCGCCCACTCCGGCCAGTTGTGCGGCGGGGCCGGATAATCGGCCCAGTCGAGAGGCTCGTTCTTCAATTCCAGCCAGACCATCCCCTCGTAGGGCTTCAACAAGCGGGCCGTTTGGACCGCTTGGGCGATCATGATGTCGAGCGACTTGGGATCGGTCCAGAAAGTGTGGAGCGCAGCCTTGCGCTCCTCGTCCTTCGCGCTCGCCCCAAAGTTCAGATCCACGGGCGGGGTGAAGAGGGAGACGATGACGACGAGGTGCTCCTGCTTTGCGGCGTCGAGCTGGGAGGGAAGATTCTCCACCATCTTCGCCCAGCCAGCGGCCGGATGGGAGGCCGACGTCGAGATCGGGCTCAAGATCAGGCGCACCGCGTTGGCGCCATTGGCGGCGGCGTCGTGGAAGACCTTGGCGTCGGCCCGATAAGGGACGGTCATCCCGCGAAGCCGGGGAAAGTTCGCCAGGTCGTTGGGGTCCGCTGTGGGAGCGGCGGCGACCGGCGCGAGGCCGGGCAGCAGCGAAGCGAGAAGGAGAGGGAGAAGAAATTTCATGTGGGATATTTTATGCAGCCTGGCGGGTGTCGGGTCGATTTCTGAATTGAAGGATCGCAATTTTGACCGCGGATGGCGCGAATGAAAGTTCCGCTGGAGAGCGATCCCGCGACGGCCCAAAAGCGGCGAGGCGATTTTACCGCAGAGTTCGCGGAGAAGTTAGAGAGGGCCGCAGAGGGAGGGGGGAATGGCCGCAAAGAGGCGCAGAAGGCGCAAAAAAAGGAAGGAACCTGAAACTTGAAACACAGAGCACCCGAAGGCGACCAGATGCAGGTCACAGGATACAGGATGCAGGGTACACCGCGAGCTGCCCAACGGAGCTCGAGAGTCCCGCGGCTGCGGGAGAGTGCGGCGCCGCCGCGCCGCTTTCGGAGTGTCTGCGGGTTGCGCACTAGCGCCGTGCCAGATGCTGCTTCCGAAAGCGCCAGAGCGATTTTACCGCAGAGTTCGCGGAGAAGTTAGAGAGGGCCGTAGAGGGAAGGGGAAATGGCCGCAAAGAGGCGCAGAAGGCGCAAAAAAAGGAAGGAACCTGAAACTTGAAACACACGAAAAAAGGTGGTGCCGTGTGATTCAAAAAAACTTACGCAAGCTGCGGACATCTTTCAGGTTGGCGGGGCCTTCATCCGCGCCATCCGTGGTCAAATTCCTTTCCTCCAATTCACAAATTGTCCTTTCCTCTGCGTCTCTGCGTCCTCTGCGTTTCAATGCCTTTTTGTTTTAGACGCCCTCTGAGAGCCAGCCGGGTTTCCGCTTGCGGCTTGAGGTGTCGGCCCTACCATCCTGCCGCGCGGAGATGGGCGCCAAGCCACCACCCATTTGCGAGGCATTTTTATGAAAACCCTGGTTTACCTGATGATGTGCTGCGGATTGGCGCTGGCGGGGGCGCGGTCGTTGCGCGGGCAGGAGCTGGATCGCGTGGGAGCGATCGTGGTGGACCCGCTGGCGCCGGCGGAACGGGACAACTGGAAGAAGGTGAGCGGGGTGTGGGACTTCGACAAAGGGGTGCTGACCGGCTCGGGAAGTTCGCGGATCGATTATACGCGGCAGTTCCTGGCGCCGGTGCGGATTACGTTCGACCTGGAGGTGATCGATGGGGTGCGGCCGCGGGGGTATTTCGGGCGGTACACGCTGGCCCACGAGGGGTTCAACGGGCGGCTCTTCGGGGTGTATCCGTCGCAGGGCCGGCTCAAGAAGTATCGCTACGAGGCGGGGCGGAAGTATCCGGTGAAGATCGAGATCGAGAAGCAGCGCATGGAGGTGCGGATCGATGCGAAGATCGTGGACTCCCGGGACGTGGGGATGGAGGCGCTGCCGTCGCTGGGGCTTTCCTCCGGTGATGATTATTCCCAAGGGATGTCGCGGTTTTCTAATATGCGAATCGAGGGGGTGCCATCGGCGGCGACGACGGGGAATTGATCGGAGATGGGAGTTCGGGACGGCGGCGAGATGCATTCCAAGGCGGTAGTCGGTGGCTCGAGAAACGCACTCACGGCTTTCAAATTTCGCTGCTGTCATTGCTGCCCTTTTGCCCGTACACGTATTCCTTCCGAGAAAGCCCAAAGGCACCGCCGCGAGCAGCTGAGAGATTGGCTCGCTATCAGCAGTAACGATGAATGTTCTGCTTTGTGTTGGCTGCGACAAATATGAATCACTCCGGCCGCTGCGTGGGGCTGAGATCGATGCGACGAGGGTGTTCCGAACACTAACGACAGTCCAGGGTAATGCGTACTCGCACGCCCGTTCGCGTCTTTTGCTTTCGCCGCATTCATTCGATATAACAGCCGCATTGAACGAACTTTGTCCGCAAGATCACGATATAGATGTTTTTACACTGTTTTTTGCTGGGCACGGGGTTGTCTCCGCGGGAAGCTTCTTCCTTTGCACAAGGGAAACGGTTACGGCACGCTGTTCAATTAGTGCCTACTCGCTGGCTTCGTTTTTTCAGTCTGTAAACGAAGTGCAACCAAGACAAGTGAATGTAATCATAGATGCTTGTCAAGCTGGCGGGAGTTCGTTCGATCTTACGACCCTTTGTAAAACGGAATGTATTGGCCAATCGACATCCTCGAGTATAGCGTTCCTCGGGGCCTGCAGTGCCAATGAATATGCGCAGGAGACGGATGATGGTGGTGTCTTAACGACGGAGTTTATCCGATGCTTGACCGGCGAATACGTTATAACTGAGGAGTCGCCGGCTTTGGACCTGATCACCGTCGGAGCATTCCTCTCGCCTCATATCTTGCAACTTCAGCCGGATCAGCGTCCCATTTCATGGGGACTAAACTTATTCGGGACTGGGTTCTTAACCGAGAATCCACATTTCTCACAAAAAAACTCGGAGACAACCTTCAATGTGCAAAACATTTCTCCAAATTCCGATGTGGGGCGAAAGATCCGCGAGATTTCGCCGCAACTTTGGGAGGAATACCGCGCAATTGAAAATGATCCTCAGCCGCGACGCCTGCTCTCGGTGATAGAGTTGGCATGCCGGAAATGCGTAGAGCTGCCGCAAAAAATTGCCGTCGTGCATGGTCTTGCAGAAACACTTAGAATTCGTTCCCGCGCCTCGTCCGAGGGATTGGCTGCCTCACAATGTCTTGTTGCGTGCGCACTCGCGCTTTTGCCGGACATCGATACGCCAGAAGCATCTGCATCCGTCCGAGGCTTGATACGTATTATAATGGAGGAAGGACGAGCGGCGTGGCGAAACGTAAATTGCAGCGTCGAGAATTCGCCGAATGGCCTGCTAAATGCGAACGGCGTACTTGCAGAACTGTTTTATCTTCCGCTACGACTGACGAAAGTTCTGGGCTGGCTTGGTTCCAGTATCCTAGTAAGTAGATTGGTCCCCGATTGCTGTGCTCCAGACGAATCTGACATTGTTACGCTGGCCAAAAAGATAGCTGGAAGGCACATTCAATCTTTTGCATCGGTTTCTGATGAGCAAGGAGCATCACTCTATGCTTTTCTGCGAGGTTTCACTTTGGCGGGAGCGATGGATCTTGCTGCGGATGTGGTCGATCGGCATTTCGCAGATTTCGCCGAAAAGCGGGGTAACATTGCGCCTGCAAACCTCGATGGCGAGCAGGCATACAGATATATTGCATCGTTGACAGACTCGTTCCTTCGTCCCACTGATTGGAAGCCCGCTACCCCATCGCATCTTTTGCCTGTGCTTCTACGGGGAGGAGATGAGCTGGGGTTTTGCGATTCCTGGTGCCTGGAGGCGGTGGACCGCCAACACACAAATTTCTTTCTGGCGAATAACTACCGAGATTTTGGTCGAAAAATTATCGAGAATGGCAATAACATTTCTCACCATATCGGATTCGGGGTATGGTCCCTGGTTGATTATCGTATCGCTTTTCAGAAGGCCGTTAACCAACACTTTGACGCTCACCCGTTTGATTTTCCCCCTGAAGGTTTGGCTCTTGCTATCTTGGCATCGCAGGTCTTCCCAGACAGAATACCCTTTTTCTTAGAACGGCTTAACGCGAAGCTAGGAGACCGCTTGACTGGCGTCCAGGCGGAGGCGGTTGCCGGTTGACCCCGTGGGACCGCGGTAAGAATGAGGCTTCTTGTCCCCTTTGTCCTGGACTGCCCATAATCTTTTGCTTTGAACGGTGAAGAGCACACTATCGGCCACGCACGGCTCGCCGAAGGCCTACCCCTTCCATTGCACACCGTTCCCCGCGCAGACACTCCCGCCTTGCGAAGCACAGCTTCGCTCCTACGTGCGTTCCCAAGTGCAACTTGGGAACGAGAGGGGCAAAAGAGAATGGAAAACAACCGCCAATCGCGTGCCGCGCCCGAAACATTGGCGGCTACCCGTCAGACATCGCGTCGCTCCGGGATCGTATCGGAACGAAGCGAAGTGATTTTCATTTCCCCGGCCCCTTGTTCAGGAACAGGAAGGCGCCGAGTTTGGAGACGGTGAGGATATCGACCCGGCCGTCGCCGTTGATATCGGTGGCCGTGACTTGCACGCCGACGCCCGATTTATCGTCGATGAGGTGCGGGACGAAGGTGGCGCCGCCATGGCCGTCGCGTTGGCATTGGAACCAATAGAGCACCGGCGGTTCGTCCGGCTCGATGTCCTTGGGCGGCGGGTGCGCCCACATGCGCTTGCCGACGACGATATCGAGCAGGCCGTCGCCATCGATATCCGCCATGGTGAGGGCGTGGGGTTGCGAGAAGCAGACGCCGTATTTGGCCTCCTCGCTGCGGTCGCCCATGAGCTTGTGCTCCTTGAAGGTGATCTCGTTGCCATTCCGCACTTGCTCGAACCACGCCAGGCCATAGCCGTGCGCATTGAGCGAAGTGATGATGTCGGGCAGGCCGTCGCCGTTCACGTCGTAGGCGAACATCTGGGCGCCGCCGCGGTCATGGGAAAAGACGAAGGGATGCGGGATCCAAAGGGCATTCTTGTCCGCGGGCTGTTCCCACCAGCCGTCATTGAGGATGAGGTCGAGGCGCCCATCGCCGTTGACGTCGCCGATGCCGGTGCCGTGCCAAAATTGCTCCCAGTTGCCCTTGGGGGTAATGGGCTTGAAATGCCAGGGCTGATCGGGATGGTCCCAATCGGGCTGGATGAGACCCCACTGGTCTTCCCAGAGCGCCACGAGTTCCGGCTTGCCGTCACCATCGACGTCGAGGAAGGGCGGTGATTCGCCTTTGACGCGCTCGAAGACGAAATGCTTTTTCCACGGCCCTTCGGCGCCGCGGGGATTCTCGTACCAATACGCCTCGTTGAGGTGCACGCGCCCGAGCACCAGGACGTCCGGCCAGCCGTCCCCATTGAAATCGTAGACGTAGCTGAACATGGAATCCGTAGGCGCAGGCTTGGTGGGGAATTCCTTGGCGGGATAAATCTCGTGCTTTTTGGTGAAATCCGGCCCTTCGTACCAGTAAGGACCGGCGACGATGTCCATGATGCCGTCGCGGTTGAAGTCGCCGAAGCTGATGCCGTCGCAGAAATATTTGTCGGTGAGGATGTGCTTCTCGAAGACGACGGGTTCGCCGGCGTGGGTGGAAATGGCGGAGAGCGCGGCAATGGCGAGCGCGCATGCGGTGCGGGGGAACGTGTGCATGGGTGTGGAGGAAGATGAAGCCCATCCTGGGGCTTGGTGGCAAATACTAGTTTGCGATGGCGGGGGGAATGGGGCGGCAGAGCCGAAACATCCAACATCTCCCTCTCCCGCGGTCGCGGGATCGGGACGGCTCCGCCGCAACATCCAACATCCAACATCCAATGAATTCCGCGGCGAACGCGAACCCTCATCTCTGAACGATGCTTTTGGATACGGGAATCGGACGGCTAAGAACACGAAAGGAGTTGCCACCTCGTAGTATAATAAAGAATACGCGGGCAGCGGAAATTCTTTGGGTTGGCACTGCAGCGCGGCAGGGCCGGAACCAAATGGGAAACCGCGAATGGACCCCTTCGACACGTTCGGCAGGCTCAGTGCAGTCTAGGCTCAGGGCAAGCTCCAATGGACGCTAATCAGGAACGGTTCCAAAACGCCCGCCCCAAGCTCATTCGCGATTATTCGCCCCCATTCGCGGTTTAAAAAATTCAGGCAGCCTGAGAGAGCGCTGATGGGATTGGGCCGGCGCCCTCTGGAAAGGCCCCGTGTGGCGCTCCCCAAGCGATACTCTTTAGACGAAGCAAGCTTGGACGGCGATGGAAGGTTGGGCAAAAATTGTGGCGTTTTTCGCCTCGGTTTGCCTAGGCTGCGGTTCCAATGACCCTCGAAGGGCAAACACTGGGAGAATTCGAAATCCTTGAACGTCTGGGGCAAGGAGGCATGGGTGCCGTTTACAAGGCCAGGCAGCTCTCCTTGAAGCGTCTGGTGGCCTTGAAAACGTTGCAATCGGCGGTGGCCGAGGATGAGGATTACATCGCCAGATTTCAGCAGGAGGCCGTGGCCGCGGCCGGGCTCAGCCACCCCAATCTGGTGCAGGTCTACTCGGCAGGGCAAAGCGATGGTCTCCACTGGTTTTCGATGGAGTACGTGGAAGGCGAATCGGCCAAGGCGAGGCTGAAACGCGAAGGCCGCATCCATCCGCTGGAGGCCGTGGGCATCGCCATCCACGTCGCCACCGCCCTGCAGTATGGCTGGCGCAAGGCGTCATTGATCCACCGGGACGTGAAGCCGGACAATATTTTCCTTTCCCGGGACGGCGAGGTGAAGTTGGGGGACCTGGGGTTGGCGAAAAGTGCGGGGGACACCAAGGGATTGACGACCACCGGGCGTTCGATGGGCACGCCCTACTACATCAGCCCGGAACAAGTGCAGGATATGAAGACCGTGGATTTCCGGGCGGATATCTACAGTCTCGGATGCACCCTGTTCCACCTGGTCGGCGGGAACCCACCGTTTGACGGGAGCAGCGGGGCGACGATCATGCTGAAGCACATCACCGAGCCGGTACCGACCTTACAGGCCGCGTGGCTGGAGTGCCCTCGAGTGCTTTCGGATGTGATCGAGAAAATGATGCAGAAAGATCCTGCCGATCGGCAGCCGGATTATGAAACGGTGCTTGGTGATTTGCGAAACGTCTCCGCGGCCGTGCGTGATTACGAAACGCCGACGACAGCCGATCCGGCGGCAAAACTCCAGCCCCAGGCGATTCCGGCGGCAAGTAGTGATTTGCGAGTCGCGTCTCCGAACGAGGGCGATCGGGAAGCGCCGACCACACCCGCTCCGGCGCGGAAACCCCGACCCCAGGCGGTTCCCGCGGCCTATGGCGATTTGAGACTCGCGCCCGCAGCCAAGGTCGATCGCGAAGCGCCGACCGTGCCCGCTTCGCAAACAGCACCTCAGCCCCCGGCGGTTCCGACGGCACAACCGGCCAGCCAATCCGGAGCCGGAGCAGCGGTCGTACCGGGCACGGAGGTGACACCGGCGAAACCGGCCACCCCGCGAAGATCGAAAATGCTCATCCTTGGCGAAATCATCGCCGCCCTCCTCGTGATCGTGGTACCCGTCTACTTCTTCCTAATGCCCAACGGGAAAAAGGCGCCAAAGTCCGAAACCGATGACGCCGCGGATACCGCGGACGCTTTGAACCCGCACAGTTTCTGGCGCGACTGGGTTATTGAAAGTCGCCGGAATGGTTACTTTCTCAACCACCCGGACTTTACGGATAATCAAGCGGGGATCACCTTTACGCGACGTGTCGCCGCCAATTCGGATGTTACGTTCCGGAACGGAAAAATCCGGGTGCGATGCACCATCCCATCTCCCAATCTGGCCTCACAGTACGTGCATTTCTACGTGCGCATGGGACTGGATCCCAAAGGCGTGCTGCGACGTTACGAAGCATTCCTCACCCGGGATGCCGTCGTCTTCGGAACCGACGATGCGTCGCAGAATCTTCACGAACTGATGCGTTGGTCCCAGCCATCGACGCCCGACTCCCCGCTAAGTATGGTCATGGAAATCGAAGCCAGAAAAAATTCGTTTACCATTTACCGCGACCGAAAAAAGCTTGGCACTATTCAAGATGACACCATTCCGGACGCGGGAACTTTCGGTGTCGATGGTCCTGCCGGGACTAATCTCAACGGGCTTTTATTTATCAATCTCGACCCTCCCGAGCCGCCAGCCAGTTTGCCCGCAACGAAGTAAGCCTAAACGCCACAATGGAATTGGCCGCAAAGAAGCGCAAAAAGCACAAAGTAAGGATCTACTGCGGCTAGACGGTTGGCGCAAAACGGTGCCCATCGGGTGAATCTCTCCAACTCGGTAATCTGCTGCTTTTGTGTCTCTTGCCCCTTGGCTCCCGGCTCCTGGCACTTCCCACGCGTTCTCTGAATAAACAACCGGGGGGCGGCTCCCAAACGATCCTTTTCTATACCGGCTTTGGCCGGCAACAAAACAAACAAAAACACAAACCATACAAATGGAGGTTATTATGAAACGATTACTATTGATTCCCGGGATCACCGCGCTCGCCTTGCTGTGTTCACCGTCGGTGCACGCCCAGGCTGTGGTGCGCGAAACTACGACTACTACCTCCGCGCCGCTGGAAGTCACCGGCACGGTGACCGAATTCGCTCCCGACACCGTGATCATTCGGCAAAAGGATGTGACCGCACCCGTCCGCTACTCCTTCGCCAAGAAAGTCGAATATGTGGACGCCGCGGGCAACCCCGTAACGCGCGAAGTCATCACGTCAGGTGTTCCGGTCAAGGTCCGTTATATTCGCGAGGGCGACCGGATGCTGGTCGATCGGGTGATCGTGCAGAGCACGGCGGCGCCGGCGGTGACCGCGACCACTACCGAGACGACGACCACCAGGACGTTCACGGGTCGCGAAACGAAGGAGATAGATAAACTCCGCGGCAAGATCGCGCACGAAGAGCGCGAATTGGCCGATCATCCCGACAGGTTGAGTCTCCAGGACGAACTCGCGCGCGACCGCGCCGCGCTGGACGCCATTCAGAACGGACGCTAGGAACCGAGTTACGGATTCGAGGGCCGGCAGGATGCAGGAGCAATCCTCCTGCATCCTGCGGCGTTGGCAGTC
>Ga0302326_10033408_pt1 | contig 10223 bp, 8 predicted proteins | sample Palsa_T0_3_FD_202264 | JGI IMG/M metagenome (GOLD analysis project Ga0302326, IMG submission 202264) | Peat permafrost microbial communities from Stordalen Mire near Abisko, Sweden - Palsa_T0_3 | ecosystem: Environmental > Terrestrial > Soil > Palsa > Peat permafrost | place: Sweden: Abisko... | reverse complement strand
GCGTCGCGACGACCCTGTCCGCCGCCGGAATCGGGCGTGGCGCCAGCCCTTATTACTTCCAGCTGACCCCGTCCAACAGCTCAGAAGCGACCCTGATCCGGCAGTACATCCAGCAGGTAGTGCCCTCGTACTTCAAGCTGCCCAAACGGCTTTATGCGTCTGACGGTTCCCCGGTGGCCAAAAGGATCGTGATCTTCGAACCCGACGTGGACCCGGACGACCTCTACACCAGCACCATGGTCAGCGATCTGAAGGCCCAGCCATGGCAGTCCGACCACCTGCCAGAGCCGCAGGTCATCTACCGGAACCCCACGCAGGCCCTCTGCGGCGACGCGACGGTCGATATCTACGCCGGACGACACGACGAGGCCCCCGGATCGAAGCCCTCCTACGGTAACGAGTTCACCCATTTCCTCAGCTACGTCGGGCAGAGCTGCCAGGAGGCCGGCCAGCCGTTCATCATCGGCGACGACGGCGTGACCCGATTCGTCGCCGATCCCGCGCAGCGGACGGACGGCTCGCCAGCAACGGGCTACAGCGATTCCAGCGGCAAGCCCCTGTGGATCTCCTACGTCACCAAGGGCATCGCCATCCTCCAAACCGACGCCGCCTGCCTGAACGGGGCGTCCGCGGCCAGCTATCACGGCCCCGTCAGGTCGCTCTTCTGCGAGACGTACGCGGGAATCGTCAAAGACCTCCGCCAGCACGTGCCTGGACTGCAAGTCCTGTGGACGGGCGAGCGGGTGGGGCTGGCCTACGACGCCGCGAACTTGTTCCTAACCGCGGCGAACCGGGTTGGCCAGCTCAGCCGGAAGAACGTCGCCGCGCAGCTCGCGGAGGACGGGCCGATTTCGGGCGTGACCGGGACAGCGGACTTCACGAAGTCCCCTATCGCCTCCTCGCAGGGCATGCCCCTCGCCATCGTGCGCCTTGACCTCGGCAACGTCGACAGCACGCCGACGTGCGCGTTCCCCGGACAGCCCGGCTACATCTACGGCCCGGGACCCTGGGCCGGGACCGCCAACTGCCCGAACGACAGAAGCTAGCGAGACAGATGGTTCCGACCCACGCCGCGCGAAGTCCGTTCGGCGGCTAAACAGGCCTGCACAGACGGCCCCTCAAGGGCTCAGCAATATATGCCCAACCGGTCCGATGATCTGGCGGCGGAGGTGATGCGCCCGATTCCGCTGACCGATTTCCGTTAGTATCGGTGGTGTCCTTTCCTGCGCGCGGAAGAAGATGCCCAATGCCCGCCCTGCCTCCAGCAGCCCCCGAGCCGGAGCCCGGTGATCCGATCGGCCTCAAATTTCCCAACACGGCCCGCGTCTGGAACTACCACCTGCGGGGAAAGGACAACTTTGCGGTCGACCGCCAAGCGGCCGAGGCGGTCGAGGCGATGTCCGTGAAGATAGGCGTACCGCTCGCGGCCGACACTGCCGTTGAAGGCCGTCACCTGCTGCAGCGGATGGTCGACTACATGCTCGGCCAGGGCATCCGCCAGTTCCTCGACCTTGGCTCGGGGTTGCCGAGCATGGCTAATACTCACCAGATCGCGCACCGCGTGGCACCCGAGGCGCGCGTCGTCTACATCGACATTGATCCAATGGTCTCCTCCCATGCCTCCGCGCTGATGGCTGGCTCCAATGTCGTCACGCTCCGCGCGGATCTGCGCGAACCCGAGCAAGTGCTCGGCAACCAGCAGGTACGCGACACACTCGATTTCGGGCAGCCGGTGGGGATCATCTTCGCCTGCGTCCTGCACTGCCTGTGGGATAAAGAAGATCCATGGGCGGTTGTCCGGCAGTTCCGGGACGCGGTGGTGCCGGGCAGCCACCTGGCTATGAGCCACATGACCAACGAGGCCCACCCGGAAGGGGCCCAAGCGCTCTTCCAGATGACGCAGGACCTGCACTGGAACACCCCGCTCATCTCCCGCAGCCGGGCCGACATCACGCGCCTCTTCGACGGCTTCACACTGGTCGAGCCCGGCCTAGTGCCCCCCGCGCAGTGGAGACCCGAGCTAAACAACCCGCTCGTCAACCCCCGAGAGGACGACGGCGACGATGCACCCGTCCTGAAACTGGTCGTCCCCGAGCCGCCCGAGGACGATCGCGGGGCAGCGTGGCACCTCTGCGGGATCGGCGTGAAGTCTTAGGACCAAGCGGCACAACCCGGACCGGGTGACGTGAATTCCTGCCTAGCCTGGGGATGGGACGGGGAAGGCGGGCGACGGCGGTACCGGCTGTCCGGTTGACGCGTTGATGATCACGCGATCGCCGACCGGGGCGGGGAGCCGGACCGTGGTGGTGAAGTTGATCAGCATCGCCGCGCAGGGGGTGTCCGGGGTCGGGTCGATCTCCCAGCCGCCGATCACGACCGCGCCGTCGGCCTCGGTCTCGAATCCGCCCCACGTCATGTCGCAGGGGCCGCCGAACAGCCGCAGGGTCAGCGTCCGCCCGTCAGCCGACACGGCCGCGATCTCGGCACCCGTGAACGCCTTTCCGAGCGCGGCGATCCGTGCTCGCGACGGGCTGCCCTTGCTGCCCGGGGTTACGTAGCTCCCCGCTGGGAGGGCCGCCTGGATGACCGGGCCGGACACCCCCCTTGAGCGTGAACGCCCAGGCCGGGACCATGGCGGTGCCCCGGCTGGTGCCAACGGCGAGGGTCGTCGGCTTGGCCGCCGTGACGTCGAGCGGTGTCGTCACGCAGGCGGGGCAGTCCCTGCTGCTGGTCAGCTCGCTGAAGGTCTTCGCCTCGCTCAGCACCGGCACCTTCATGCTCGAGCCGCCGGGCCAGGTGACGACGCCGACTGGCGCGCCGGACGGCGCCGGCCCGGTGAAGACAAGGTCGCCGTCGATGAAGTCCGCCTTGTCCTGGCCTGACGGGAAGCCGCCGCTCGGGCCGGAGGACAGGTCATCGGTCGAGAGGACGACCAGGCCGGCCCGCCAGGCCTTCGCGAGCGGCGAGCGCGCCCAGGCGACGGCCTCCTGCCGCGCGAGCGCGTCAAAGGCCCCGACGTTCACCGTGCCGGGCGGCGGGCTGGCCGTCGAGCCGGCGGCCGATGAGGTACCCGCGCTCGCCGTGCACCCCGCGACCGCGACAAGGCAAAGGCAGGCGGCAAGCAGAGAAAACGATCGTCGTTCAACACCGACCACAACGGCCTCCCGGAAAGGCAACCTAACCACTGCCTTGGACGCGGCCCGGCCCGCACCGGTTCCGGTCGTCAGTTCTCGTGGGTGTCGACGGCCAGGTCGTCGCCCTCGGTCTCCTCGAGCAGGCGCAGCTCCTCGTCGCTGAGCCCGCCGGCGGCCGGCTCGCTGCCCTCTCGGCCGGCCAGCACCCATACCAGCGCGCCGGCGGCGAGGCAGATCACGGTGGCGACCCAGAAGATCGTGACGTAGCCCGACGAGGTGGGCTGGCCGGTCAGCCGTGACTCGTGGCCGCCCAGGATGGAGGCGGCGATCGCGCTGCCGAGGGAGAAGCCGGCGTAGCGGACGACCTGGTAGAAGCCCATCGCGCTGCCGGTCTCGGTGCGGGGCACGGCCCGCACGATCAGGCCGGGGATCGCGGCGAAGGTGATGCCGAGGCCGACGCCGAGCAGGCCCATCATCACGAATGCCTGCCACAGCGAGGCATGCCACACGGCGAAGAAGGCGCTCGCCGCAGCGACCAGGACGCAGCCCACCGTGAGCAGGGTGCGGATCTTGACGTGACACAGCAGCGTGGGCAGCGCCCGGGAGCCGACGAGCATGAACACCGACAGCGGGATCAGGATGAGGCCGGCCACCACCACCGAGGCGGAGAAACCGTAGCCGCCCGAACTAGGCAGCTGGGCGAACTCCGTCACCCCGGTGAGCGCCATGTACATCGCGACACCGAGCACCGCGGCGCTGGCGTCACCGGCGAGGACGCCGGGGTGGCGCAGCAGCCGCAGCTCGACCAGCGGAAACGGCGTGCGCAGCTGCTGCATGACCCATCCGACGAGCAGGACGAGGCCGGCCGCCAGCAGCCCCAGGACGGCTGCCGAGCTCCAGCCCCAGGTCGCGCCCTCGGCCACGGCCAGCAGGATCGCGACCAGGACGCCGGCCAGGAGGACCGCGCCGAGCGCGTCGAAGCTGACCGCGTCGGCACTGGTTTTGGCCGGCACCACCAGGGCGAGGCAGGCCAGCGTGACCACGCCGATCGCGGCACCGAACCAATAGGCGCCGGACAGGCCGGCGCTGTCGGCGATCAAGCCGCTGATCGGGTAGCCCGCGCCAACACCGGCAGCGGCCGAGACCGACAGCATGGCGATCATCGGCGCGACCTTCTCGCGAGGCAACTCGTCTCGCGCGATGGCCATCGTCAGCGGCACCAGACCAAGGCCTGCTCCTTGCAGGACGCGCCCGATCACCAGTACCAGGAGGCTGGGCGCCAGTGCGGCGATCACGCAGCCGACCGTGACGGCGAGGACACCGCCGATGATGACCACACGCCGACGTGGGCCGTCGCCGAGCCGTCCCATCACCGGCGCGCTGACCGCGCCGCTGAGCAGGCCAGCTGTCAGGGACCACTGCGCCTGGCTGAGCGAGACATGGAAGTTCGCCGCGATTGTCGGGATCAAGGGCGCACCCAGCGAGCTGACCACGCTGGCCATCATCGTAGTCAGCACAAGTACGGGCGCCAGGGCCGTCAACGCTCGATCGGATCTCAATGACCCTCCTCTCCAAGAATGTCGATCAGCGACTCCAGCACCTCGCTGCGCGTCAGCCCGGCGAGACTGCGCGGACCTGGCTCGTCGCAGCCCTGGCCATGTGCATAGACAAATTATATAACATCGGAATATACGTGGCTGACAGCACGAGTCCGCTGGGGGCGCTGTCGGGCGGCGCTGTCGGGCGGCGCTGTCGGGCGGCGCTGTCGGGCGGCGTCAGCGTAGCGGGGAGTTTTGCTATGCGAGCATGGTGCGGAGCGTGTCCCGCAGGCTGTAACGGGCTGGACTTGGGAGCGCGCCTGTGAGGGCGTCTTCCACTTGGTCGACGAGGGGCCGCAGCCGCCGCCGCTCGGCCCGTCCGCGATCGGTGAGGCCTACTGTCTTGCGCCTTGCGTCGGCGGGGTCGCGACGACGGGCGATAAGACCGTGCCGCTCCATCCGGGCGACGAGATCCGCGATCGTCGAACGATCCAGGTCGACCTGGTCGCAGAGTTCGCGCTGGCTCAACTCGCCCTCGCGGTCCAGGACCACCAGGATGGAATACTGCACGGTCGAGATGTCCGTGGACACGATGCGAGCCCAGGTCGCGATGTGCAACTGCTGCGCACGACGCAGCAGGTAGCCCGTGTGGCGGTACGGTTCCAGCTCGGCGCCGTCATCCGTGACGATATCCGTCATGACATGACCGGTCGCTGGTCGACGAGGAACCTGGCGAAGAAGGCGGTGAGCTCGGCGCGAGCGGTCAGCGGCAGTACGTTGGCCACGTACTGATCGGGTCGCACGATCACCATCGATCCACGGACGTCGATCTCACGCTCGGCGAAGATGTCGTGGCGCGGATCGATTGCCCACGCTTTCTCCCAATCCTGCAGTCCCAGCGGCCCTGACTGCGGCAGCAGCATCTCGGGCAGAGCGGTCGAGTCGAGCTCATGATGGCCGCAGCGGAACACGCCGTGCACGTCGATCACGCTATCGAGGTCCGCGCCGGCCGGGGTGAATCGCACCACTGGCGACTCCGGGGACGCGCCCAGCCACTCGGCCAGGGCAAGCAGCTCGGTGGCGCCGTTGTCGCCGAACGCGAAGATCCGCCACCGGCCGTCGGCCCGCTGCGCATGCCCGAGCTGCATCGGCCGCGCGTCGGCGAGACGGACGACCGGGGCCGAGTGGAATCGCGTCCCGATCTCGAACCCCCGCGCGAGCGGCTGGTGCTTCCCTTCGCCGGTGAGCAGGGAAGGGCTGTACGTCGTCGCGAGCCCGGCGGTGTAGCGGCCCTGGCGGGCGAACTCCGCCTGCAGCTGTGCGGTGGTCACGCCGCCGAACTCCGGGTGCGCCGGGTCAAGGGTGGGCTGGGCAATGAACGCCGACCAGAACTTGTCGAAGTCGATCAGGTCCTGCGCAACCGCGTGGCGCTCGGCCGAATAGCTGTGCAAGATCGCCGGCCCCGACCTGCCCTCGAGGACGGCGGCCAGCTTCCAGCCGAGATTGAAGGCATCCTGCATGGCCACGTTCATGCCCTGCCCGGCCTTGGCGGAGTGCGTGTGGCACGCGTCGCCGGCGATGAACACGCGCGGTGTGCGGCTTGCGTCCGCGTCGTCGGGCAGTTCGTCGAACTTGTCGGTGATCCGCTGACCTACCTCGTACACCGACGACCAGGCCACGGACCGCACGTCCATCGAATACGGACGCAGGATGTTGTTCGCCACCTCTATGAGCCGCTCCACCGTAGTGTCGCGGACCCGGCCGGCGTCATCGGCGGGCACCTCGCCGAGATCGACGTAGCAGCGCACCAAGTTGCCGCCCTCACGAGGGATCATCAGCAGCGTGCCCTTGCCAGCGGATTGGATGACGTTCTTCGTGCGCCAGTCCGGAAAGTCGGTCGTGGCCAACACGTCCATGACGCCCCAGGCGTGGTTGGCCGCGTCACCGTGCAGCTCTCGGCCGATTGCCCTCCGCACTGCACTGCGGGCGCCGTCGCACCCAACGACGTACTTCGCTCGCACGACGAACTCTTCGCCGTCGGCACGGCGCAGGGTAACGGTGACGGGGTGGTCGCCAGTGCCGACCTCGAGCCCGACGAACCCCACGCCGTAGTCGGGGTTGAGGCGGCTTGCGGACCGCTGCATGTGGTCGAGCAGGTACTGCTGCATGCGGGCCTGGTTGACGATCACGTGGGGGAACTCGCTCAGTCCGTCGGGGGTGTCCTCCACCCAGCCCGTGCGCACAATGCGCGAGCGATCGGCGTTTGATGGCCCCCAGAAGCGGACCTCATTCACCCAGTGCGCCTCGCGGAGCAAGGTATCAGCGAGGCCGAAAGCCTGGAACATCTCGACCGTTCGGCAGGCGACGCCGTCGGCCCGGCCCAACTGGAGTGGACCTTCCCGGCGCTCGACGATCCGGGTTCGCAGGGCAGGGAAGGCGGCGAGTTGCGCGCCGAGCACCGTGCCGGCCGGGCCGGTGCCCACGATCAGCACATCGACCTCCGCTGGAAAGCGGCCGTCATCTGCTACCGCCAGGGGGGAGGCCGGAAGGACATCGGGATCTCCCGGGCGGTAGCCATCGCGGTAGAACTGCATCTTGATCTCTTTCTTCGTGCCGGGGATCCAGGCCGACGCCGATTCGTCAGTACACCAACGATATTGTCAGCACCTGATGAAATCTAGAGGCGGCAGCCGAATGGGTTCGAAGGTCACGCTCCGCGTGGCTCCGCCCCCGCCGGCCGGACCTCGACACAGAGGTAGTCCTCGACCTGCTGTTCGCGATCCGCTATCACGCCGGACGCCCCCGGGCGGCGGCGTGGATGCGGCCGTCCCTGACGTCTGGTGGCTACTGCCGGATCAGGACTAGGGTGCTGCGGGCCTCGATGTGCACGCAGTCTTCGGCGTGCAGCTCGGGTCTGGTCACACCGTCCTGGAAGGTGTCCACCGCGACGTGCCACTTCTCGCCGATCGCGGTGCCGGGCAGTCGGAACTCGACCGGCTCGTGGTGGCCGTTGAACAGGATCAGGAAGGAGTCATCGGTGACCGGGTCGCCTTCCTGCTTGTCGTTGTAGGAGACGAGGTCGCGCAGGGTGAAGCCGTCGTGCGCGGTGATGAAGTTGATGCTGGCCAGCGGGCGGCGCCGGTCGCTCTGATAGAGGTCGGCGGAGCCGGCGAAACGGGAGGCGAACTCGGGCAGGGTGGCCCCGGTGCCGCGCCAGTAGTCGCGGACTGCGTCGCGGTAGCGGCCGTTCCATTCGGTCCACAGCGGCGGGAAGTTGCCGACCTGGTAGCCGCCCTCGCCGATGTCCCAGGGCTCGGCGATGAGCTTGACCTGGCTGATCACCGACTTAAGAAGGTAGTTCTAGAGGATGAAGAGCATCTCCTGGTAGGTGGCGAGGGGCCAGAGATCGTCGGCCACCAGGGTCTCCAGCTCGTCGGCCGCCGCCCGCACCGCGTTCATGGCCGGCAGGACCTCACCCTGGATGTGCGCTGCCTGCTCCTCGGCGCTGCCCTCGTGGTCCTTCTCGATCTCGGCGCGGAGGGTGGCGATGCCCCCACGCAAGGTCTTCATCGCCGCGGACACCTCATCGAAGGTGGTGCTGTCGAGTTCGGCTCCGATCGCCTTGAGACTGGCCAGGTTAGCCGCCAGCTCCGTCTGGTAACGCAGCACCGCGGGCAGGATGACGGTGTTGGCGATCTCCAGCGTCAAGCGGGCCTCGACGCCCACGCTGAGGATGTACTGCTCGAGACCGATCTCGTAGCGGCTGTGCATCTCGTGGTGGCTGAAGACCCCGTAGCGGCTGAACAGCTCTAGCGCGTCCTCGCTGACCAGCTGCGGCAGGGCGTCGGGGGTGGTACGGAGGTTGGGCAGGCCCCTCTTTTCGGCCTCAAGCGGCCACGCATCGGTGTAGCCGTCGCCGTTGAACACGACACTGCCATGGACGGTGATGATGTCCTCTAGGACCTTCTGGACGGCGGCGTTGAACTCGGTCCCCTCGGCCGCCAGTCCCTCCAGCTTGGTGGCGATGAAGTCCAATGCCTCGGCCAGGATGGTGTTGAGCGTCACCATCGGGCCGGCGATCGACTGCAACGACCCTGGGGCCCGGAACTCGAAGCGGTTCCCGGTGAAGGCGAAAGGGCTGGTGCGGTTGCGGTCACCAGGGTCGGACGGCAGCACCGGCAAGGTGTCCACCCCGATCTCGAGGGTGCCCTTCTTCTTGGAGCTCTTGGCGCCACCCTTGGCGATCTGCTCGAAGACGTCGGTCAGCTGGTCGCCCAGGAAGATCGAGATGATGGCCGGCGGGGCCTCGTTCGCTCCCAGTCGGTGGTCGTTGCTCGCCGATGCGACCGAGACCCGCAGTAGGCCACCGTACTTGTGCACGGCGCGGATGACAGCGGCGCAGAATACGAGGAACTGGGCGTTGTCGTGCGGGGTGTCTCCCGGCAGCAGGAGGTTGCCTTCGGTCGAATTGCCCAGCGAGAAATTGACGTGCTTGCCCGAGCCGTTGATGCCCTCGAACGGCTTCTCGTGGAACAGGCACTCCATACCGTGCTTCCGGGCGATGCGCTTCAGGGTCGACATCAGGAGCTGCTGGTGGTCGGCCGCCACGTTAGAGCGCTCGAACATCGGCGCAAGCTCGAACTGGCCGGGGGCCACCTCCTGGTGACGGGTCTTAGCCGGAATCCCGAGCTTGAAGAGCTCCCGTTCGCAGTCGAGCATGTAGCCGAGGACCCGATCGGGGATGGCACCGAAGTAGTGGTCATCGAACTCCTGCCCCTTGGGGGGCTTGGCTCCGAACAGCGTGCGGCCAGCGTTGAGAAGGTCGGGACGGCTGAGGAAGAAGCTCCGGTCGATCAGGAAGTACTCCTGCTCGGCACCGGCGAACGACACCACGGCGTCGGGCTGCTCGTGACCGAACAGCCGCAGCACCCGTTCGGCATGCTTTGCCATCGCCTGCTGGGAACGCAGGAGTGGCGTCTTGTGGTCGAGGGCCTCACCCGTCATCGAGATGAACACGGTGGGGATGCAAAGCGTCTTGCCGTTCGGGTTGTCGAGGATGTAAGCGGGGCTCGTGGCGTCCCAGCCGGTGTAGCCCCTCGCCTCGAAGGTGTTGCGGAGGCCGCCATTGGGAAAGCTCGAGGCATCCGGCTCGCCCTGGGTCAACGTCTTGCCTGCGAACTCGGCGATCGACGAGCCGTCTCCGCCCGGTTCGAGGAAGCTGTCGTGTTTCTCCGCGGTCAGATGGGTCAACGGATAGAAGACATGCGCGTAATGGGTGGCGCCCTTTTCCATTGCCCAGTCTTTCATCGCCGCGGCGACGACATCGGCGACGGTCGGGTCCAGTGGCTTGGCGTGCTCGACCGTGGCCATCACCGACTTGAACACCAGCTTGGGCAGCCGCTTCTGCATGACCGACTTGCTGAAGACGTTCGAGCCGAACACGTCCCCTGGCGCCTCCGAATCCGGGAAGATCACCGCCGGGGGTAGGTAATCCCTAACTGCTTCGATCGCCTGGAGTCGGACCCTGCTTCCACTCATGGGAACTCCTTCT
>Ga0302326_10033407_pt1 | contig 10223 bp, 6 predicted proteins | sample Palsa_T0_3_FD_202264 | JGI IMG/M metagenome (GOLD analysis project Ga0302326, IMG submission 202264) | Peat permafrost microbial communities from Stordalen Mire near Abisko, Sweden - Palsa_T0_3 | ecosystem: Environmental > Terrestrial > Soil > Palsa > Peat permafrost | place: Sweden: Abisko... | reverse complement strand
TCATAAGCGTGCTTTTCCATGTGAACGCCAGTGAGAACCGGGCAGGCTACATCGTCCAGGACCTTGGCGGTTACAGAGCCGATGAGAAAACGGCGGAGGACCCCGTAGCCATGAGTCGGCATAATGACGAGTTGCACATCTTCGGACTTCGCCATCTCGGCAATCTGCGCTTCCGGGATACCTTCGTACACCAAACGACGCACACGCAAACCGAACAGTTCTGAGCTGGCGAATTCGTCGATCAGCTTGGATTTTTCGTTTATGAGCCACTGTGGCGTGGCGATCACCGCGGCGGGCGCCATGCCGACTTCGGGCGCCACGAACACCGGATTGACGATGTGAAGCAAAATGAGTTCGGCGTCATACTTCTCGGCGAAGGCGCGAGCGTAGTGCATCATGCCCAGGCAGCGTTCGGAGAAATCGACGGGCAACAAGATGCGGGACATTTGAGTCATATGCGAAATCCTATCCAAATTGCAAGAGCATTTGGGGGACCAAAGAAATTCGAGATGATGTGCAAACGGCCATGGAGGCAGGCAGGTAGGTAGGACTGCCCTGCCCTAACGGCGGCTGCCGTTTCCAATTCAGTTAGCATGTTTGAGGTGAGCCAACGATTCTTTTGCCTCCTTCGCCAGCGATCCGCGGGGAGCTAGCTTGAGATAGCGATGGTAGGCCATGCTCGCTTCGCTCGGGTTGCCTTGCCTCTCGAATATCTTACCGAGCAGAACGAGAGACTCTGGACAGCTTCCGCCCGGATCGAGCTCGATTGCCTCGCGAGTGAGCCGCTGCGCTTCTTCGAGCTTGCCGAGGTGAAAGGTCGCTTCGGCGTGATAAAAGTACGCAGCCGGAAATTCGACAGGATGCATGGCGAGGGCTTCTTCACTGAAGTTCATTTCGTCGTCCCAGCGTTGCTGGACGCTGCTGGCGGCGGCCAGTTGGACAACCGGCTTGATATAGGCAGGGTCTGCCTGGCGAGCCTTTTGAAAAGCTTCTTTGGCTTCGTCAACACAGCCCTGTTTTTGTAGGGCTTGTCCCAATTCGCTCCACGCAATCGCGTACTGCGGGTAGAGGGATAGGGAGGCTTTGAAGTGTTCTTCCGCCTTCAGCCATTTTTCCTTAGCGGCGGCGGACTCTCCCGATTCGTACTCCTTCCTCGCGTTAGCTGGGGCGTTCAGACTGACGATAGAAACCGAAGATCCTTCACCTGGGCCTATGCGGCGCAGCGTGATCAAAGAACCGTCACGGACATATCCGGTGAATTTGCGATATCCGGTCAACAGGATGGAAAGGTCACAACCCGCGTTGCCTCGCGGGACTCGTAACACCAGCGTTCCGCCCCCGAAAAGCTGTTGCCCGGCGCACTGGGATTCAAACCCCGGCTGATGTAACAAAACCATTGGCGACGAAACGAGAGGGGATCCGTCCTCTAAGACGACTTTGGCGGTAATTTCCAAGTAAGCGTCGCCGGAATCCTGCGAATCCGGTTCTGCGAAAGCAAGCAGCACCGAAACCATAACTAGAGCGATCCCCAAGAGCGGGGCCGGCATGCGTTCATTCTATCGGTGGGGGAAGAGGCTTGGAGCGAGCTCCCCAAAAAGCGGCGCGTAGGAACATGGAGGAGTGGCTCTCCTCATCAGTGCACGCGACCTGAGCAAATCTTACGGCGCCGATCCGTTATTCCGCAACTTCAATCTGAATATTTCCGATGGCGAACGGATTGGCGTGATCGGGCCGAACGGTTCCGGGAAGTCGACGCTGCTTGAACTGCTAGCGGGGCGAAGGCGGCCCGATAGCGGCGAAGTGGTGATGCGCAAGAACACCCGGCTTGCCTACGTGGAACAGGATTCGCGCTTTGCCCCGAATGCGACGGTGCGCGATGTGATCCGGCGCGCGCTCGAAGCAGCCGATATAGAAGAGGAGGCGCGCGACAGCCGCGAGGCAGAGACGCTGGGGCGCGCGGGCTTCGCGCATTTTGACGTGGAAGCCGCGGCCCTTTCTGGTGGTTGGCGGAAGCGGCTGGCGCTGGCGGAGGCGCTGGTGGCCAACCCGGATGTTCTGCTGTTGGATGAGCCGACCAATCATCTCGATTTGGCCGGCATTCAGTGGCTTGAGAAGCTTTTGCAGGCGGCACGCTTCGCCTGTCTGGTGGTTAGCCACGACCGCTACTTCCTGGAAAATGTGGCGACCGACGTGGCCGAGATCAATCGCACTTATCCAGACGGCATGCTGCGCGTGCATGGCAACTATAGTTCGTTCCTCGAAAAGAAAAGCGCTTTTCTGGCGGCACAGGCGAAGCGTCAGGACGTTTTGGAGAATCGCGTGCGCATCGAAATGGAGTGGCTGCGCCGTGGACCCAAGGCGCGCGCGACGAAGGCTAAGGCGCGCATCGACAATGCGCAGGCGTTGATGGGCGAACTGGCCGATTTGAACAGCCGTTCGCGAACGGCGACGGCCGATATCGAGTTCAGCGCATCGGATCGCAAGACGAAACGATTGATTGAAGTGACGGATGTGCGCTATTCGTATGGCGAGCGCGTGCTGTTTGACGGTCTTGGATTCGTGCTGACGGCGGGTACGCGCCTTGGATTAGTGGGGCCGAATGGCAGCGGCAAGACGACGCTGCTGCGTCTCATGCGCGGCGAAATCAAGCCTTCCCACGGCGAAGTGAAACGGGCGGACGCTTTACGCGTGGTGTATTTCGACCAGAACCGTCCGCTCAATCCCGAGTTGACTTTGTGGCAGGCTTTAGCAGGAGGGGGCGATTCAGTGATTTACCGCGAGCGCGTGATCCATGTGGCGTCGTGGGCGTCGCGATTTCTGTTTGCCAACGAACAATTGAATCAACCGGTGAGCCGGCTGTCGGGTGGCGAACGTGCGCGGGTGCTGATTGCGAATTTGATGCTGGAACCGGCTGACGTCCTGCTGTTGGATGAGCCCACAAACGATCTCGACATTCCTACTTTGGAGATCCTGGAAGAAAGTCTTGTCGAATTTCCGGGCGCGCTGGTGTTGGTGACGCACGACCGTTATCTGCTTGATCGCGTTTCGACTACAGTGCTCGGACTTGACGGCGAAGGCAAAGCAGAATCGTTCGCCGATTATTCGCAGTGGCAGGCATGGCTTGACAAACGGGCTAAAGCGAAGCCGGCGGCGGGTGGGGCCGGGGCGGCGAGAACGCCGAATGCTCCCGTTAGGAAGAAGCTTTCTTATCTGGAGAATCGCGAGTGGGAAGGCATGGAAGAGCGCATTGCCGCCGCCGAGCAGGCGCTGGCGCAATCGAAAGCGCGGCTGGAAGAGCAGGATGTGCTGCGCGATGCCAAACGCCTTCAAGAGTGTTTCGGCAAAATGGAAGCGGCGCAAAGCGAATTGGACGTTCTCTACGCGCGCTGGGCGGAACTCGAAGAAAAAATCGGTTAACCGTTTGGTTATGCTTTCGCTGCTTTGGCCGCCGGGGCGCTCAAGTCTTTGATTGCGGTTGACGAGCCGTTTTTCTTGACGGACGCGATGCCCTTTTCCATGGCGGCTTTTGTGGTGTAGGTTTCACTCTTGCCGATAATTTACTTTTGCGGCGTGCAAATCGAAGTAGAACTGACCGTTGTTCGCCGTTTTTCGTTCGAATTGGCCGTCGATTTGCGAAGTTTTTTGAACGGATTCAATGCCATTGAGCGCGCCGCTTTTTTCTTTGTACATTTGACTGGTGAGAATCACTTCATTGTTGCCAGCGAGTAGATTGAACATCAGTTCGCCGTTTTTTGTAGGTTTCAACTCGTACCGAGCAGCCATGGTCCTCTCCGAACTTGGGTGGATTTATGTGAACGCGCTGATTAGCGTATCAGATGGCCGGCTTTTGGAAAAGTACCCATTGCCGACAGCCTGAGCCGGTGAATCTTGATGTTCCAGGTTAACTCTTTAGCCGCTATGGTCTAATAAAGGAAATGTCAGTTTGCACGGGCTGGTAGGCGCGCCTCGCTGCAAAATCTGGCGCATTGCTCCTCAGTAGCTCAACGGCAGAGCATTCGGCTGTTAACCGAAGGGTTGTAGGTTCGAATCCTACCTGAGGAGCCAAAGAAAACAAATCATTTCTTGGCTCCTCTTCCTTGATTGATTTGGCCGATTTGTGGGAGTTCTTGTGGTGCGGTCTTCGAATTCTGAGTTGGACTGACGAAACGGCCGCGCTCGAGAGTAATTCCAATGGCCTGCTCGAAAGCGGCTTCCACCAGATAAAACATCGCTTGATGCCTTTCGTTCTTAGTGGCGGGTTTCGGCTGGCCTTCGATCCAGCAGGGCAAAGACGAGTCATGGATCATCGGGCGTGAGCCGAGCGTGATGGAAACGGCCTACACGTCGGGGGATGGATCGCATTTTATCGTTGACGGCGCAAGCGGGCACGGGGTCTCTGCCGAGATGAGATTCGGATGCAGGCTTTCCTGGCTGTTAAGATCGAATCATCAGCCCCCTCCACGGTGATATCAACTTAGTGTTGGACCCTCCGGTCCGATTCCGGGGGCTTCTCCGAAACCTGTTTGAGCGTGGCTAGATCGGCTTTGTCCCATCCGCCGCCCAACGCCTCAACGAGAAGCACTGCTGAGTTCATCTGTTGGACTTGTGCGAGCACCAGGCTCTGTCGAGTGGCTAAAAGCGCGGTTTGGGTGGTTAGCAACGTCACATACGGGTCAAGGCCAGTCTGATAACGGTTTTTTTCCAGTTCGAAGGCGAGTTCCGCTGAATGCGTTGCGGCTTGCGCTTGTTGGATTTGGGTGGAAAGGATGCGCGTTTCCGCGAGATAATCCTCCACTTGCTGGAAGGCGGTCAGAACGGTCTGCCGGTAGCCGGCCAGATCGGCGTTGTAGACGGCCACGTATTGGTCTACGGTAGCGCGCCGAAGCCCGGCGTCGAAGACGGTTTCAGAAATGGATGGACCGATGGAGAAGAAACGGCTGGGCCAACTGAACCAGTGGATGAACGATGAGTTGTTGAAACCGCCGTCGGCAGACAGCGTGAGGGTGGGATAAAACGCAGCCTGGCCGATGCCAATCACGGCGTTGGCCTGGGCCATCTGGCGTTCAGCGGCGGCGACGTCGGGGCGGCGCTCGAGTAACTCAGAGGGTGTCCCGACGGGGATGGCCGGCGGAGCGGTCACGAAAGGACGCACGGGCACTTTGAAATCGGTGGAATTCTTGCCCAGCAGGGTGGCAATGGCGTGCTCGTACTGCGCGCGTGCAATGTGGGCGTTGGTAGCGGTAGCGCGGGCCGATTCCAAAGTCTGCTTGGCTTGTTCAAGCGAAACCTGGTTATCTAAGCCCGTATCATAGAGTCCCTGAGTAACCTCCAGGACCAATTCGTCCGCTTTCACCGTCTCATCGAGGAGTTGTTGCAAAGCGTCCTGTCCGCGAATTTCGAAATAAGTTTGCGCGAGGGTTGCCTGCTCGAGCAGACGCTCGTTTTCAAGATCGGCAGCGCTCACCTGCGCTGCAAATTGAAATTCGCGAACGGTATTGCGGACGCGTCCGAACAAGTCGGGCGCCCACGAGATATCAAGAGGCGCGGTGAATTCAGAAGATTGAAAACCTCCGCTGGACGCAGTGCCGCTGGCCGAGGTTGTGCCCCCGCCGGCCGTCCGCGAGCGCGTAACGCCAGCGGATACCGTAATGGTGGGATAGAATTGCGCGTGCGCTTGACGAATCTGAGCGCGGGCGGCCATATAGTTTTCGAACGCCTGTTTTATGTTCTGATTATCGATATTGAGTTGACGCTCAAACTCGTTTAGCTCCGGTTCATGGAAAACCTCCCACCAGGCGCCACGCAGCATGGCGTCTTTTGGCTGCGCGACCTTCCAACCGTTGGTGTCACTGAAGTTGATGGGCGACTCCCTATAGTTGGGCGCGGCCGGGATGGCTGCAACGGGCGGCTGATATTTCGGTCCGACGACGCAAGCCGATGGCGCGATACAGAGGACGGCCACAGCCACGCGCAGGAGGTTTCGGGTGGCGCGCAATGCGCTCATTTTCCGCTTCATATCGTTGCTTCTTCGCCCATTGCCTGAGGCGTGTCACGGCGCTTTCCCGAGAGCCACAAACGCAGCCGGTCCATCTCGAGATAAACCACCGGCGTCGTGTAGAGAGTAAGAAGCTGGCTAACGATCAGGCCACCTACGATGGTGATGCCTAGGGGTCGGCGCAGCTCCGAGCCGGTGCCCGTTCCGAACGCCAGTGGCAGCGCCCCGAATAGGGCCGCCATCGTCGTCATCAGAATGGGCCGGAAGCGCAACAGGCAGGCCTCGAAGATGGCATCGTAGGTGGATTGGCCGTGCTCGCGTTCGGCCACCAAAGCGAAGTCGATCATCATAATGGCGTTCTTCTTCACAATACCGATCAGCAAAACAATACCGATGATCGAAATGACGTTGAGATCGTTTCTAAATACCAGCAGTGCGAGCATCGCGCCAACGCTTGCGGAGGGCAGCGTAGAGATGATGGTGAGAGGATGGACCAGGCTCTCATATAAGATGCCCAGCACAATATAAACCGCAGCCAGAGCCGTGACGACCAGAATGGGCTCAGTGCTCAAGGATGCCTGATATGCCTGCAGCGTGCCGGAAAAATAGCCGTGGACGGTGAGCGGGGTTCCGAGCCGGTCCTGCATGTTCAGGATGAGCCTCGTAGCGTCGCTGAGCGCCAATCCCGGAGCCAAATTGAACGATACAGTAACGGAGGGGAAGAGGCCTGAGTGATTGATGGAAAGGGGCGCGGTGTTTGTGATCTCCGTTGCCACGGTCCTGAGCGGCACGTTGCCTCGTCCAGCCTCTAAGTAAATATCCTTTAGTCCTTGGGGCGATTGCCAATATTCGGGGGCCACCTCCATCACCACATAATATTGATTGAGCTGGGTGTAAATCAGAGAGACCTCCGATTGGCCGAAGGCGCTATAAAGGGTTGAATCGATGGTCTGCGGAGTGAGTCCCAGTTGCGCGGAGCGAGTGCGGTCGTAATTGAGATAGGTCTGCAACCCGCCGTTCTGTTGGTCTGAGTTCACGTCTTGCAGACCAGGAAGCTTCTTCATGTTGTTTAACAGAATGGGTCCCCACTTATTAAGATCGGCGACGCTGTCCGCTTGAATTGTGTACTGATAGAGTGCGTTGCTGCTGCGACCGCCGATGCGAATATCCTGGGAGGCCTGTAGGAATGACTGCGCCGCGGGAAGACGGTTCAACTTGGGACGCAAGCGATTGATAATCGTGGGGGCATCCACCTTGCGAATCGAGAGCGGCTTGAGTGCAATATAGATAAAGCCGCCGTTACCCCCGCCCGTATAAGCATTGACATGACTGACGGCTGGATCGGCCTTGATCACGTCGACCAGCTGCCGCACGGAATTGTCCATCAGCGGAAACGATGCGTCCTGCGGACCCTGCACGCCTCCCACAATGGCTCCAGTGTCCTGCTGAGGGAAGAAGCCTTTGGGAACTTTGAGCACAACGAGAACGTTGAGGGCGATGATCAGGGCGAGGGTGGTCAGTAGCAAGCCTGGATTGTCGAGCGCCCAGTGCAGGGTTCGCCGATAGAAACTCAGCATCCCGTCAAATAAGCCTTCGCTGAAGCGATAAAGGCGCCCGTGCCCTTCCTGCTTGGACGCCTTCAGCAGATGAGCGCACATCATGGGAGTAGTGGAGAGCGAGATCACCATGGAGACCAGAATGGCGGTCGACAGCGTAATCGCAAACTCTCTGAAAAGACGGCCTACGATGCCGCCCATCATGAGGATGGGGATGAAGACGGCGATGAGCGAGACACTGATGGAAAAAACCGTAAAGCCGATTTCCTTGGCGCCCTGGAGTGCGGCCACGAAGGGAGCCATGCCGTCTTCGAGATGGCGAGTGATGTTCTCCATAACCACAATCGCGTCGTCCACCACGAAGCCGGTAGAGACGGTGAGCGCCATGAGCGATAGATTATCGAGGCTGAAGCCGCAGAGATACATAACGGCGAAGGTGCCTATGAGAGAAACAGGGACAGCCACGCTGGGAATCAAGGTGGCGCGCACACTGCGCAAAAAGACAAAAACAACCAGCACCACCAGGATGACCGAAATGATGAGTGAACGCTCCACATCGTCGACTGAGGCTCTGATCGTAGTGGTGCGATCAAAAACATTTGTGAGATTGATTCCCGCCGGGATGGAGGCCTTGAGCGCAGGCAGCGAGGCTTTAATCCGGTCCACCGTTTCAATAATGTTGGCGCCGGGCTGGCGGAAGATGATCATTGTCACGGAGGGCTTGCCGTCCATATAGCCCGAGTTCCGCACGCTGGACACGGAATCGATCACGTCGGCGACGTCGGACAGCCGGACGGCGGTTCCATTGTGCTGGCCCACAATGATGGGCTGGTAGTCGGAGGCATGCGAAATTTGATCGTTGACGAGGATGTCGGCGCTATACTCACCGTTCGATATTTGGCCGCGCGCGGTGTGGGCATTTTGCAGGCTGAGAGTATTTTGAACGCTGGCAAAAGAGAGGCCGTACTGGTTGAGTTGAGTGGGATTGAGTTCGACGCGCACGGCGGGCGACGAAGATCCGCCGACCGAGACTTGTCCGACGCCCTGGATCTGAGAGACTTTCTGGGCAAGCACGGTAGAAGCTGCGTCGTACATCTCGCCCTTGTCATAGACGTCCGAAGTGAGGGCAACAATCATGATGGGCGAGTCGGCTGGGTTCACCTTGCGATAGCTGGGATTTGAAGGAAGATTGGCGGGCAGATAGGTGCGGGCGGCGTTGATAGCCGCCTGTACATCGCGCGCAGCGCCATCAATGTCGCGGCTGAGGTCGAATTGAATGGTGATGTTGGTGCTGCCAAGGGAACTCGAGGAGGTCATCTCCGTGATGCCGGCGATGTGCCCGAGCTGGCGTTCGAGGGGCGTGGCTACGGACGACGCCATAATCTCGGCGCTTGCTCCAGGGAGTCCTGTATTGATGTTGATGGTTGGAAAATCTACCTGAGGCAAAGGAGCGACCGGCAAAACCGTGTACGCGATCGCCCCGGTGAGCCCAATGGCCACGGTCAACAGCGTGGTAGCTACCGGGCGGCGGATGAAGGGTGCCGAGATGCTCATGCCTGCTCCTCGGCGGGGGGAGACGCATTTCTCTTGGCGCCTGAGAAGCGCTGGGCAATGCCGTCAAAAAAGATGTAGATCACCGGTGTTGTGTAGAGTGTGAGGACCTGGCTCAGGAGCAATCCACCGACCATGGCGATTCCCAGCGGGCGTCGAAGCTCAGAACCTAGCCCTTGGCCGAACGCCAAAGGAAGTCCGCCGAGGAGCGCTGCCATGGTGGTCATCATGATAGGCCGGAAGCGCAGAAGGCTGGCTTGGTAGATGGCTTCGGTGGAAGTCTTGCCGTGTATTCGCTCGGCTTCCAACGCGAAGTCCACAATCATAATGCCGTTCTTTTTCACAATGCCAATGAGAAGAATAATGCCGATGATGGCCACCACGCTGAGATCCTGGCGGAAAATGATGAGCGCCAGCAAGGCGCCCACTCCGGCGGAAGGCAGCGTGGAGAGAATGGTGACGGGATGGATGAAGCTTTCGTACAAGACTCCGAGCACGATGTAAACGGTGGCCAGCGCGGCGAGAATCAGTAGCCCTTCATTGGATAGGGAATTGCGAAATGACGCCGCCGTGCCCTGGAAATCGGCCTGCAGGCTGGCCGGGAAATGCATGTCTTGCGTGACCTGGGTTACTTTGGCGATAGCCGTGCCGAGAGCCGCGCGCGGTGCTAGGTTGAACGACACAGTGATGGCGGGGAATTGACCCTGATGAGTGATGGAGAGCGGTTCGCGCGCCATCTCGGCGTGGGTGAACGTACTCAAGGGAATGGAATCGGCGGGTTGAGTGGTGGAGGCGGTATTTGAAGTGACCGTAATATTCGACAGTGCATTTGAGAGCGGCACGAGCAGTGCGGAGGTTGGCGTGTACAACACTGACTGGGTGGTTGCGTTCGAGCCGGCGGAGGACGAACTGGAGGAAGCAAAGGACGAGGTTGCGCCCGCGCCGGTCGCTCCGGAAGAGGCATTGGATTGCAGGTAAAGCGATTGCAGCTTGGCCGGGTCCGCCTGGAAAGAAGGCTGGGTTTCCAGGATGACGTGATATTGGTTCAGCTGGGTGTACATGGTGCTGATCTGGCGCTGGCCGTAGGCGTCATAGAGGGTGTTATCGAGGGTAGATGTGGC
>Ga0302326_10033405_pt1 | contig 10224 bp, 10 predicted proteins | sample Palsa_T0_3_FD_202264 | JGI IMG/M metagenome (GOLD analysis project Ga0302326, IMG submission 202264) | Peat permafrost microbial communities from Stordalen Mire near Abisko, Sweden - Palsa_T0_3 | ecosystem: Environmental > Terrestrial > Soil > Palsa > Peat permafrost | place: Sweden: Abisko... | reverse complement strand
AGCATGTCCGCCCATGACGGTTAACTCTGACGTGGCAGGCGCGCCAGTGCAGGCAGGACGTGCGCTCGGACCGCACTACAAGTGGATCGCGCTGTCTAACACGACGCTTGGCATGCTGATGGCGACGATCAACCAGTCGATCGTGCTGATCGCGTTGCCCGACGTCTTCCACGGCATCGGGCTGAATCCGCTGAGTCCCGGGAATACCGGCTACCTGCTGTGGATGTTCATGGGGTTCCTGGTGGTGTCTGCGGTGCTAGTGGTGTCGTTCGGTCGGCTCGGCGACATGTTCGGCCGGGTGCGGATGTACACCCTCGGCTTCGCGATCTTCAGCGTGGGGTCGATCTTCCTGACCTTGACCTGGATGCACGGCGCGGACGGGGCGCTGTGGCTGATCATCTGGCGGGTCGTGCAGGGCATCGGCGGCGCGTTCTTGTTCGCCAACTCCGCCGCCATCGTCACCGACGCGTTCCCGGCCAACCAGCGCGGCACCGCCCTCAGCGTGAACTCGATCGCGGCCATCGGCGGATCGTTTATCGGCCTCATCCTCGGCGGCGCCCTCGCCCCGATCAACTGGCACCTGATCTTCCTCGTCTCGGCACCGATCGGTGTGTTCGGCACCGTGTGGGCGTATTTCATGCTGCATGACATCGGGGTGCGCAAGCACGCCAAGATGGACTGGTGGGGCAACTTGCTGTTCGCCGTCGGCCTGATCTCCATCCTGGTCGGCATCACCTATGGCCTCCAGCCGTACGGCGGGCACCCGATGGGCTGGACCAGCCCGATGGTCCTTGGCATGCTCTTCGGCGGTCTCGCGCTGCTGGTCATCTTCGTGTACGTCGAGACCAAGGTCGCGGAGCCGCTGTTCCGTATCTCGCTGTTCAGGATCCGGGCGTTCGCCGCCGGGAACATCGCGAGCCTGATGCTGGCGATGGGCCGCGGCGGCATGCAGTTCATGCTGATCATCTGGCTGCAGGGCATCTGGCTTCCGCTGCACGGTTACGGCTACAGCCAGACCCCGCTGTGGGCCGGCATCTACCTGGTGCCTTTGACGGTCGGCTTCCTGGTATCCGCGCCGCTGTCCGGAATACTGTCCGACAAGTTCGGCGCCAAGGCGTTCACCGTGGGCGGCGCGCTGCTCACGGGAGCGGCCTTCCTGCTGCTGCTATTCGTCCCGGTGGACTTCTCCTACTGGGAGTTCGCGCTCGTCATCGCCCTCAATGGCTTCGGCTCCGGCCTGTTCGTCTCGCCGAACTGGGCGGAGATGATGAACTCGGTCCCGCCCGACAGACGCGGGGCGGCAGGCGGCATGATCGCTACCTTCCAGAACTCCGCGTTCGTGCTATCGATCGGTATCTTCTTCACCCTGATGGTGGCCGGCCTGTCGAGCAAACTCCCGGCGGCGATGACCAGCGGGCTGATCGCGCAGGGCGTCCCGGCCGCTACGGCCACGCCGATCTCGCACCTGCCCCCGATCGGCGTGCTGTTCGCCTCCTTCCTCGGCTACAACCCGATGCAGCAACTGCTCGGCCCGGTGCTGCATCAGCTGCCTTCGGCGCACGCGGCCTACGTGGTCGGGCGGGACTTTTTCCCGCACCTGATCACGGCACCGTTCCACAGCGGTCTCGGGGCGGCCTTCGCGTTCGCCATCGCAGCCAACGTGATCGCGGCCGTCGCCTCGGCGCTGACCGGCCGGCGCGCGCCGGTACCTGCCGCGCGCGGGTCACTGGGTTACGAACTGGCCGCCGTGGCCGGGGAAGGCGGCTTTGAGCCCAGCGAGCTCGTCGTCCCCGGCGTCAAGGAAGAGAGCACAGAACCGCCTGACAAGCCCGACTAAGGGGCGCGGTCGAGGGACACCTCAAGCGCTCCGGAGGTTTCGCGGCCTCTCTACGGTGCGTCAGCGACGTGACGGCAACGGTATTAGCCCTGCTTGGTTTCCCAGAAGATCTTGCTGATCTCCTCGATCTTCGCCAGCAGTTGGTCGGCCACGGTGGGGTCGGCGCTGCCCTTGGTGCCCGATGCCCCGGCCAGTTTCGTGGCCTCGTTGAACAGGGTGTGCAACTGCGGGTACTGCTCGAAGTGCGGCGGCTTGAAGTAGTCGGTCCACAGCACCCACAGGTGGTGCTTGACCAGCTCGGAACGCTGCTCCTTAATGATCAGGCAGCGGGTGCGGAACGCCGGGTCGGTGTTCTGCTGGTACTTCTCGTCGATGGCCCTGAGAGACTCGGCCTCGATACGGGCCTGAGCGGGGTCGTAGATGCCGCAGGGCAGGTCGCAGTGCGCATGGGCGACAGCCTTGGGTTCGAGCAGGCGTGCAAGTGACCTCATCGGTCCACCTTCCGTAGTGTCTGATCACCGCGTCCTCCGTTATGGCCTTACCGTCGCGCGTTCCGGGCGCCGCGTCATCCCGGCAGGCGGCCAGCTCCACTACCGGCTGGCAGGTACCTGGCTTATCCAGTTAGCGGCGATGTGCGGCGCAGGTCCCGCCGCCATGGTGGAGCTGACGGCTCGGGTGCCCGCCGTCGGCGGGACGGGCCGCAGGAGGAAGGGGACAGTGATGGCAGGGGTGAATGGCAGTGCTGCCCGCACGGTAGTGGCAGTGATCGGCGCGGGCATCATGGGGTCCGCGATGGCCAGGAACCTGGCGGTCGCAGGCCTGGACACGCGAGTCTGGGACGGGTCACCGGGAGCGGTCGCGGCCCTGGCCGGCGCGGGCGCGGGCGCCGCGGCATCGGCGCCGGACGCGGTGCGGGACGCGGACGTGGTAATCACCATGCTGCCCACCGCCGCGGCGGTGGAGTCGGTCATCTTCGACGGCGGCGTGGTCGCCGCGTTCGCCGAGGGAAGCGTGTGGGCGCAGATGGGCACGATCGGCGTCCAGGCGACCCTGGACTTCCAGGACCGGCTGGCCGCGGCCCGGCCCGGCGTGACGTTCGTCGACGCTCCGGTCTCAGGCAGCAAGGGCCCGGCCGAACAAGGCCAGCTGCTCGTCCTGGCCTCCGGCCCAGAAACCGCGGCCAGCCCGCTGCGCCCGGTCTTCGACGCCATCGGCCGCAAGACCGTGTGGCTGGGCCCCGGCGGGCCAGGGCAGCATCGTCAAGCTGGTCGTCAACGCCTACCTGTCAATCCTCATCGAAGGCGTCGCCGAGACCATGGAGCTCGCTGACCGGCTCGGCATCAGTCACCAGCAGCTCGCCGACGTCATCGAGGGCGGCCCGCTTGATGCCCCGCTGGCCGGCGCCAAGCTGCACAAGATAGACCGTGGCGACTACGCCCCGGAGTTCCCGCTGGAGTGGGCGCTCAAAGACGTCGACCTCGCGATCGGCGCCGCGGGTGGTAAGGCGCCGCCACTCCTGGCCGCGCTGTCTGGCCAGTGGCACACCGCAGTGGCCGCCGGGCACGGCCGCCAGGACATCAGCGCCGCCCGCCTCGCCCTACCCACCCCAAACCACGCCAGCTAGCACCGCTGCCCACGCCGGCCAGCAGTCCTGACCCGGCTGGCCGGTAGCCGGAGAAGATGATGTCATCACAGACCTTCGCCGTGCCGCCGCGGACCGTACTCGGCGTCGCCGGTCCCTCCGGGTCGGGGAAGTCCACCCTGCTCAAGGTGGCCGGCGGCTGGTTGCGGCCCAGCCGCGGCCGGGCGCTCGTCGGCGGGGTACCCGCCGACGAGGCCGCCCGGGCGCTGCTGATCGGCCAGCGCCCCTATCTGTTTTCCGGCACGCTGGCCGACAACATCGCCCTCGGCCAGCCCGGCGCCTCCCGCGCCCGCATCTGGGCGGCGATCGAGGCCGCGCAGCTCACCAGCCTGCTCGGCCGGCTCCCCGATGGGCTGGACACGGTGCTCGGTGAGCGGGGATGGAGCATCTCGGGCGGGGAGGCCCAGCGGGTAGCCCTGGCCCGGGCGTTCCTCAGCGACGCCGGCTTCGTGCTCCTCGACGAATCCACGGCGCACCTGGACGCGGCCACCGAGGCGGCACTCATCGAGCCGCTGGCCCGGCTGCTGCAGGGCAGGACGGCCCTGGTGGCCAGCCACTCAGACGCGGTACTCGGGCTCGCCGACCGCGTGATCGACCTGGACGGCGGGCGGATCCGTGGCTGAATACACCGCACTCGCGGCGGAGCGCTCCGTGTCCGTGACCGGGCTATGGACGGCGCTACGTGACGCGGGCCGGCCCCTGAGCCGGGCCGGGCTTCCTCGGGGGCTCGCGGTCGGGCTGGCGCTCGCGATCCTCGCCGCCGTCGCGTCCGCGGCGCTGATGGGCCTGGCTGGCTGGCTCATCGTGCGGTCGGCTCAGACCGGGCTCTCGGTCACGTCCACGTTCTCCTGGATCTACCCTGCCGCCGGGGTGGAGGCCCTGGCCGTGGTCCGCACCGCCGCGAGGTATGGTGAGCGGCTGACCACGCATGAGGCGACCCTGCAGCTGCTGGCGCGCCTCCGGGCCCGGGTATTCGCGTCCGTGACGCAGATGGCGCCCCGGCAGCTTCGCCGGTTCCACAGCGGCGACCTCCTGGACCGGGTCCAGGCCGACATTGACTCGCTCGACCGCGTCGTCCTCGCCGTCGCCATGCCGACGGTGGTCGCCGCGATCGTCGGGTCATCCGGCCTGGCTGTGCTCGCGCTCATCCGGCCGACGTTCGCCGTGGCGACTGCCGTCGCCCTGGCCGTGGCGCTCGGCGGCGACCTGGTCGCCGGCCGGCGGGGCCGACGGGCTGGGGGAAACCCGGCCCGCGCGCGGGCAGCCGCCCGGTCCCGCCTTGTGGAGGTGCTTGATGGCCAGCCCCACCAATCCTGTCCCCTGACGGGGATCGGCACCCCCGACTCCGTCGTCGCGGATCGCCAGCTTCAAGATCGCGTCCTGCTCGACTACGTCGATCTTCACCACCGACGCATGCGCGTGCTTGGCCGCGTTGGTGAGCGCCTCAGAAACCACGTAGTACGCCGCGACCTCGACGTGCTCGGGCAACCGGCGCTTGTAACGCAGTTCGAGTTCGACCGGAAGCGCGGAACGACGCACCAGCGTCTTGAGCGCCGGTCCTAGGCCCGCCTCGGTAAGGATGGCGGGATGAATACCGCGCGAAATCTCCCGCAGCTCGGTGAGCACGGAGTCCAGTCCTCGCTCCATCCGTGCTTGGTGCGCCCGCAACTCTTCCATTTCTGAGGGCACAGTGGCCTCCGCTGACCGCAGCTCCAGTAGCAATGACACGAGCTGCTGCTGGGCCCCGTCGTGAAGATCGCGCTCGATTCGGCGCCGTGTCTCGTCAGTAGCGGTGATGATTCGGGCCCTCGAGGCTTTCAGCTCTGCGCGGCTTTCGGCATTCGCGATCGCCATCGCCACAAGCTCCGTGAAGGAAGCCAGGCGTGCCTCGGAGTCCCACGGGAGGGTCTGCTCGATGCGCGAGCCGGCTCCCATCATTCCCCAGAGCCGGCCCTCGACGATGACCGGGCTCCCAACCGCAGAACGGATGCCCGTGTCTTGGGCGGCCACGCCGAGCGGACCTGAAGCATCGGCGTAGTTGTCGATCCGTACGGAACGGCCCGTCTCGAAGACGAGTGCGGCGAGGTTCCGTCCCCCAAGCGGCCACCGGCTGCCACGGCGGAAACCCTCGTCGCCCTTGGCCCAGGTGGCGACGAACGTCATCGTGTTGTCGGGCTCGTAGCGGCACATGTGCGTCATGTCGACAGAAAGCAGCCGCCCGACCTCCTCGGTGACTGCCGCGAACACCTGCTCGGACGGAGTCCCACGCGCCACCAGGATCGCGACGCGCTTCAACGCCGCCTGTTCCTCGGCCAGCCGGGCGAGAGCGGAGCGGCTCTCGGCGTTCGCATCCGTCCGCGTGCCTGGCTGGAACACGACGGCCTTGGCGGAGGCGTCGTCCGCGACCTCGGAGTAGCCGAAGGCACCGCTGCCCTTGGCGTGCGGCTGACGCTCAGGTACCCGTTCGCGATTCCGTTGGGTCATCTGCTCGATGGGGTAGTGATCCTGCCGGAGAATCGGGGGGGCAGGGCCTACCGTGAGAGAATGCTTGTCGCTTTCGAGCGGAAGGCCGGGGTCCGTCCACGTCGGCTTGGTTGGCGAAGCGGTCATTGCGCGTCTCCTTCTCCTTTGCTGAATGGATGATCAACGTCGCGATCCTCGTCACATCCCCTCGGGTGATGGGCCGGCCACCGGTACGGAGTCGACCACGAGGGCGTCGATCCGCTGCATCACCTCATCGTCGAGGTCCATCGCGGACGCGGCCAGAGCCTCGTCGACGTGGTCGCGATCACGGGTGCCCACGATGGCAACGCGGACGGCCGGATTGGCCAATGTCCAGCCGATCGCCAACTGGGGCAGCGTGAACCCGAGTTCGGTCGCCAACGCACCCAGTTCAGCCACCAGCCGCAGATTGCGCGCGTAGGTCTCGCCCTGGAACATCGGGCTCCTGGATCGCCAGTCGTCTCGCGCGAATCGCGTGTCGGGGCCGAGGCTTCCGCTCAGCAACCCGTGGGCGAGGGGTCCATAGACCAGGACCCCGATGTCGTGCGCCTCGGTGTAGGGGAGGACCTCGGCTTCGATGTCGCGGGGAACAGGTCGTAAGGGGCCTGCAGTGTTTCGACCGGCAAGGTGACCCCGAAGGTCTCCATCTGCTCGACGTCGAAGTTCGACACGCCGACGTGCCGGATCTTGCCCTCGGCGATCAGCCCGGCGAGCGCCTCCGCGGTCTCATCGAAGGGCGTGGCGGGATCGGGCCAGTGCAACTGGTACAGGTCGACGTAGTCGGTGCCGAGCGCCCGCAGGCTGGCGTCGACGCCCTCCCGGATCCAGCGGGCGCTTGCGTCACGAACCAGGCCGCTGTCAGTAAGTCGCAGTCCGCCCTTGGTGGCGATGACGACCTGCTCACGGGGAACACCACGCAGCGCGGCGGAGAGGAGCTGCTCCGACTGCCCGAAGCCGTAGGCCTGGGCGGTGTCGAAGAAGGTGACACCCTCGTCGACAGCCCGCCGGATGGCGTCCATCGCCTCGGCGGTGTCCGTTGGCCCCCAGTCCCCGCCGAGCTGCCAGGTGCCAAAGGCCAGGTGTGAGACCACCAGCCCGCTGCGTCCCAATCTCACCTGCTGCATGGTTTTCTTCCTCCAACAGCGAGGACTTCAATACAGATAGAGCGGACCACAACGGGACGCACCGGGTTTGCTCGAGGCCGTCGGTGCCCGCCGCCAGGGGGACCCGTTGAAAGTGGCGACGTGGCGGCTCGTGGGGGGCGGCGGCAGCGCCGAACTGCTGGTCTCGGGGGCGATGGCGGCCCGGGCCCGCCACGACTACTCCCTCACCGAACGGCTGGCCCGGGCCGCCATCGAGGCCGGCGCCGGCTTCGAGGCCCGCTTCATGGCAGCAGAGACCGCGCATCTTCAGGGTCGCTCCGACCAGGCCGAGCAGGAACTGGCCGCCCTGGCCGCACAAGCAACGAGTGATGCCGAGAGGGCCCGCGTGGCGTTGCTGCGATTCGACAACGCCTTCTTGAAGGGCAGCGCCGACTCATCGATCATCGACGACACACTCGCTCTGATCACCGATCCGTTCTGGCGCGACCAGCTAGCCAATCGACGCCTCTTCGTCACTACCATCGTCAGTGGGCCCAGGGAGACAATGGAAGTGGCAACTACCTGGATCCAGCGCCCCGATCCTGCGTTGCGGGTGGTGGTGGTCCACGCCTTGGTCCAGATAGGCCGCCTCGACGAGGCAATCGAGGAGTTGACCCCACCCCCGGATACTCAAGCGGTCCCTGTTGCATGACCTCGCCGCCCAGGTGGACGGCGAGTTCGTGGTGGCCCGCGCCGCCTATGCCAACGCGGTAGCGGCCAGAGGCGTCGAGGCTCTCCATGAGGTCTCCCAAGCCTTCGAGGGACTGGGCGCCAATCTCTACGCGGCCGAGGCGAGCGTCGAAGCCGCCGCCGTGCTGCGACGTGGCGGACATCCCCGAGAAGCGGCGGCCGACGAGAACAGAGCGGCACAGCTCCTCAGCCGTTGCGAAGGAGCTGTCACGCCGGTGGTCAGGACCATCACGGCCCGGTCCCGCCTCACCCCGGGCGAACTCGACGCCGCTGTGCAGGCTGCCGCCGGCCGTTCGAACAAGCAAATTGCCGCTGATAGTCACATCTCGGTGCGAACGGTCGAGAACCATCTGCAGCGCGTCTACGAAAAGCTCGGGATCTCGAGCCGTCGCGAGCTGGCCGATGCACTGCGTGACCAGCCGGGCAGCTGATCCGCCGCTCATGTGACCCAGCCCGTCACCGACGGGTGCTCGTGTCAGTACCCGGGATCGATCGTGCTTGAGAACGCCGACGGCTCCAGCCTGGCCGCTGGCTCCGTATACGTCAAACGGCGCCCTGAGCCAGCGCGTACTCGAGTGGCAGATCCACCGTGATGTGCGTTCCGGTCCCGGCTGTGCTGCGGACGTGGATTGAGCCGCCCAGGGCTTCGACGCGGTCGGCGAGGCCGGTCAGGCCGGAACCGCGTGCGGGATCGGCCCCGCCGATGCCGTCGTCGCGGACCGACAGCAGCAGGCTGGCGTCGCTGGCGGCGAGCGAGATCTCGACGTGTGAGGCCTGGGCGTGCTTCATCGCGTTGGCCAGTGCTTCGGACGCGACGTAGTACGCGGCGATCTCGACCGGCTCGGGGCAGCGCGCATTCGTCGAGACGTCAAGGTCGACCGGTACCGCGGAGCGGCGGGCGAGCGTGCGCAGGGCCGGGCCGAGGCCGCGCTCGGAGAGGGTCGCCGGGTGGATCCCGCGGGAGAACTCCTGCAGTTCGGTCACCGCGTCGGCCAGTCCGGCCGCGATGCGCGACAGCTCAGCCCGCAGGTCGTCCCGGCCGGCGGTAACGTCGGTCTCCGCGGTGCGCGCCGCCAGCCCGAGGGAGACCAGCCGCTGCTGGGTGCCGTCGTGCAGGTCACGCTCGATCCGCCGCCGGGTCTCGTCCGCTGCTGTGACGATCCGCCTGCGCGAGGCGGCCAGCTCCGACCTGCTCTCCGCATTCGCGATCGCCGTCGCCACCAGCTCCGTGAAGCCCGTAAGACGCGATTCGGCATCGCGGGGGATCGGCCCGCGGGTCTGCTTCGCGTGCAGGAACAGAACGCCCCACAACCGCCCTTCGACGACGATCGGGCTGGCGACCGAGGCGCCGACCCCGAGTTCCTCCCGGACGAACGCGGCGATGGGCCCGGGAACGCCGTGGTAGTCGTCTATCCGGACCGATTGGCCCGTCCGGAAGACGATCGATGCTAGATCGCCCCCTTCGAGCGGCCATGGCCCCGGGACCAGCGGGTGCGCCTCGTCCTCGGCGCCCCAGGCAGTCAGGACAGTCACCGTGTCATCACTGTCGTACCGGCCCATCCCGGCGAGGTGCGCGCCGAGCAGACGTCCGACCTCCCCGGTGACCGCCGCGAAAAGCTCATCCGCCGCCGCCCCGCGCGCCACCAGCGTCGCGACCCGCCGCAGCGCCGCCTGCTCCTCGGCCAGCCGGGCCAGGGCGGCGCGGCTCTCGGCGTTCGCGATCGCCGTCGCCACCAGCTCCGCGAACGAGGCCAGCCGCGCCTCGGCGTCCAGCGGCAGCGGCAGCAGCTCCTGGCCGCTGAACGCCACGGCGATGCAGCCCCACACCCGGCTCTCGGCGCTGACCGGTACGCCGATCGAGGAGCGCAGCCCCCAGCCTTGGGAGGCGACCTGGCCGATCACGCCGGAGACGTCGCTGTAGTCGATCCGGGCTGGCCGGCCGGTCTGGTAGACCAGCGTGGTTACGTTCCGGCCGCCGAGCGGCAGCCGCCCGCCGACCGGGGTTGGCGCCGGGGCGCCCGTTCTGGTCCAGGTGCCGACGACCTCCAGCGTGTCCGGCGGGTCGTAGCGGACCAGGATCGCGAAGTCGACCCCTATATGCTGAACGGACCGTGGTGTCACGGCTGCTCCCGGCTGGCTTGCCCCGGGTGGCAAAGGCCCGGATCGGATTGACCTTAGCGGCTGACGGCAAGCCCGATCAGCCGCGAAGGCACTGCCCACAGGGAGCTTGAACGCGGCATGGCTGGCTCGGGACCGGCTTCGTCAACCTGGGCGCCGTTGCGCATCGGGCTGTTCCGGACGCTGTGGATCGCGGCGCTGGTCAGCGACGTGGGCGAGTGGATGCAGACCGTGGGCGCTCAGTGGCTGCTTGTCCATGGCCCGCACGCCGCCATACTCGAATCGAGCCCGCC
>Ga0302326_10033401_pt1 | contig 10225 bp, 9 predicted proteins | sample Palsa_T0_3_FD_202264 | JGI IMG/M metagenome (GOLD analysis project Ga0302326, IMG submission 202264) | Peat permafrost microbial communities from Stordalen Mire near Abisko, Sweden - Palsa_T0_3 | ecosystem: Environmental > Terrestrial > Soil > Palsa > Peat permafrost | place: Sweden: Abisko... | reverse complement strand
TCGTTTTTATCTATTGCAGTTTTCCCCTACTTTGCTCCAATTTTCTTTCTTGAGCCGCAAAATGTTCCAGTGACGGAAGGACCAAGCTCGTCCCTCGCAACTTGACATTTGTCAAACACTCACCTCTCCTTGACCACCACCATGGCGCAACCTGCTAGCACACCTGCTAGACCTGATGCACCGATCAGAGATGAAGAGCACTCGGAGCCGTTGAATTTCACTCTTCAGATAATATCACCTTCTATTGGAGTCACCGGTCCTCTTAGCTTTCCCCTCCTGCCTGCCACAACCACGGTTAAAGAGTTGAAGGCAAAGATTCGAGATGCTCTGCCATCCAAGCCGGTTGATGAAAGCCAGCGGCTTATTCACCGAGGCCGAATGCTTGCGAGGGAGACAGAGACAATGTTAGAAATCTTTGGTAAAGAAATGGTACTTCACATTTCTCCTGTTACTGCGCCATTGCTAAGTATGGATCTATCTAGCTTGCCAATCCAGAATCGCAAACTCTACATCTAGTCCTGCGGCCGACAGCTTCAGAAGGCCCTTCCGCTCGGGTCCCTGCCCCTATACCTGCTGCCCCCACTCAGCCTCCGACTATAAATCCTCTTATGCAACAATTCCCGCGTTCCCAGTCTACACCTGCAAATCCGATTCATGGCATGCATGCTCAGCAACCTCTTCCTGGTTTTCAGCATGTACAACAACATCAGGTGCTGCATCAAGTTGAGCATATCCAGAATATCATGGCCCAGAGATTGCAACAATTGCAGCGGGAAACTCAGCGTTTACATCAGGAGATGGGGTTACTTGAACAGAGAGCGCGTGCACAGGCCGTACCAGGGTCACTCTTTGCTAGCCAACAGCCTGCGGGTCAACAGAATCCCTTGGCAGCGACGCAAGGTTTATTCCAACTTCCTCTCAGGCAACCCCCAGCTCCTCCTGGAATACTTCAGAATTTAATCAACCAGCAACAGAGGGAGCGTGCAGCTGATGGCCGCCAAGGTGTACAAGATACCGTTGGAAATCCAGTGGCCTTTGGCCCTGCTCCTCCAACTGCGTCTGGTCGGGCAAGTCCAAGTATACGCCGACCCGATCATACGACCACATACACTCGAGAGGGCGTCGGTCCCAACGGGGAGAGATGGCATATGACTGTCAATGAGACAACCACAACGGTTCCTATACCTCAAGCGCAGCCGCAACCACATCATTACCACCATCAACATGCTGGACAACACGGTGGCGCGAATCCTGCACTAGACATCCAGGCAGTTTTGCGAAATGCAGACAGATTTCTAGCTGCGCAAGGTGGACAAGATAACATGCAACGAAGTGCTTCAGTACCGCCCACTGGCTCTGCTCCATTTGCCCCAGGAATCACTCGACCAGGAACGCCTGCGTCAGTAAACACCCCTGCTACAACGAGCAGCTCACCCTCAGCCTCTGCATTTCTCAATCCTCCCACTTTCCCATCCTCGACTTCTCTGACTGCTACTGTTCATGATACGGCAAATGGACCAATGGTCTATATTCTCTCCTCTCCCTCCGGTCCCCGGGCTTTGCTTATGAGTAACACGGAGACTTTCTTCACCCCACGTCAGCATTCGAGACGTCATCAGTCACCTGGTACTGCTCTTGGCCAAGGACGAGGTCCGGTCGTGCTTCCAGAGTACCGGAATAGACCTGCCCAGCGGGCTCGACGCAACCAACGCCAACAGCAGGGCGGCGCGCCCCTTGAGCCCATTAACGCTCCTCATGCCAACCCAGGTGGTGGAGCATTGGCCGCTCGAGTGGGCCCACTTCTCTGGCTAGTTGTCCGTTTGGTAGGGTTTGTTTGGTTTTTCACGGCCGGCAATCCTAGCTGGACGCGGTGGTTGATGATTAGCGGACTTGCATTCGTTGTGTTCATTATTAACACAGGAATCTTCAATGGCGTTGCTGAGCAAGTGTGGGGTCCAGTAAGAAGACATCTTGAAGGTTTGATACCTCTTGCTCCTGCTCCTCGTGATCCGGCTCAGGCGGCACTTGCCCCTCAACCCGCGAACGCAGACGAACCGAGAGCGCAAGCCGCACTGCGTCAACCTGGTGCGGCAGCTGCACCTGGAAACGAAACTCCACAACGACGGCGTAGGCCTGGTGAACTCGATCCCGCTGAGACTGCAGCGCGGCTACTCGAGCAGCACAGGCAAGCTAATCCTGGATGGCTGATTACACAAATACGACGAGCTGAGCATTCTTTGCTTTTGTTCCTTGCTAGTTTGGTACCGGGTGTGGGTGAGCGACATATCAGAGCCAGAGAAGCCGAAACCGCTGCTATCGAGGCAGAGAGACAGCGCCAAATTGAGGCTGCGGAGGCTGCGGAGACTGCGGCGACAGCCGAAAGTGCTGGTGAAAATAGAGCTGAGACTCATCCTGAAAATCAGGACCGTGCTGCTACTCTTGCCCAGCCCTTAATTGAGGCCGAAGTCTAAGGGTCGGTATGGGCAGTTGTGATCACTGTGAGATATATCTTGTAATAAAAGACACAGCGCAGAATGGAAATGGCGCAAAATCTCAATGTCCGACCTATTTTAGGTAATGCAATAAAGTGTGTGGTGGGACTTTCATTTGAACCTCTTTCGAGACACCGAATAATTTTCATTCGGAGCTTTAAGATTCAGGATGAGTCTCGTCGGCGATGACAGTCAACCTATCTTCGAAGGGCATTGCGATGCGCAGCCAAACCCTACGACCTATCCTGCTATCTTTCCTATTATTATGCTTTACTGCAGTGGGGAATCCTAGGTGAATTGACCTTTGCATCTACCGCCCCTCCACGATAATAGAGAATCGGCACTCAAGCACCCGTAGAAGAACTTGAAACGAAAGTACGATGTACAACAGACATCGTGAACTATTCAGCTATCTCTCAAGATGTTCTGCTTCACTGAAGCGGGAATCTTCAGGTGAATGTGAATAGATCCTTATATTAACCGCCCTTCGACGATAATCGATATGCTCAACCACTTCCTCTCTTAGAACTTCAAACGCGGGCGCAATGTGTAATCAAAATCACATGATAAACGAATTCGCCTGTCGCATTATGATGCTTCACTAAAGCAGAAACATCCAGGTGAAGTGGATTGGCATCCACCATGGAAGAGGTCTTCACGTGAAGTGACCCTTGAACCTTCCAATTTCAGTCCTTCGACATGTGACGATGTGAAGCCATAATTCAGAGAGGAACTGGACACAACAGATAAAAGTGTGCTAGTTTTCAAGTTTTAATGTACAGCAGATAAAATACTTTCATCCTGTTGTACCATGGTGCTCAGTTATCCATCCCTCTTTACATATACACGGTGTTAAATCTAGAATATTTGTAAAAATGTGTGTGGTCTGGTATTAACGGGAGCATCCGAGAATCGGACCAACTCCGTTGTTAAGCAGAGGCTGACTTGCAGCTTCTACTATAGCTGTATGTGCCTAGGCGCAAAACGTCAGCATTGTTTTCGCTTTCACTTCACATTTTCACAAGACCAGTCTAAACCAAATTTCATGGAACTATTATTATTGAGAATTGTGATGGACTCCTACGCTATGCAACGCTCACAACACATCTGTCATTTCCTCAGCCTCAGGAAACTCAGAACCGCAACCTAGGATTATGAAAGTCATCAGACCAGCTGATTTTCTCCTCGGGCGTCCTGGGACTCCTGGGGCTTCTGCGTTTCTTCAACGGGTGCTGGCTCATGTTTGAGCTCGCTGTCTCGACCCTCCCTTGAAGGATCTTCTCATCAAGGACACTCTCCTCCTCCTCCTCCATAATCTTTCCCTTTCTCTTCTTCTGCGCCTTCGGCTTAGGGTCAGCCTTCGGGAACGTCACTCTATTCTCCTTAAGAATCCTAGCATTTGCGACGCAGAGATCGAGGTTGTTCTTGTGGATGTCAATGCTGTTGCCACCTCGTTTCTCTCGGATACTCTGGAGATGCCTTGGCTGTCGCACCAAGTGCTCAGCAGTGAGCCTCGAGCACAAAGTGTATTCATAGTAGTCCTTCGGCCGTTGTCCATATCCGAATTGTGCCCAAGGCACTGATCCAGCGATGAACTCTAACACCAGGTCTTCCATACCCGCGTGGTCACGCGTAATAGCCATCTTGTTCTTCCCCTCGCGCAAGACACGGGTGTCTGGTAGGACATTAAAGTTCTTGCAAATTTGAGGGAAGTCGAAGAATTTTTCGAGGCAGTAGAGATGCACGTATCCGGCGTTATGGAAGGGATCTGTGCATCGTCGGCGCGGGTGTTGTTCATCGAACGCAACCCGGAATTCGCCTTTGCGAATAGTGCGGTGAGGATCAGGGCAGTCTGCGAAACGACACTTGTCGGATTGCTTCTCGGGATAGCGTTTACCGCTGTCGGCGGGAACGGTCTGGACCCAGAGTGTGAGGCCAGACTTCTTGGGGTTGTGGAGGCCGTGGACGTTGTGGAGAGGATGCTTGCCGATGTACTCAGACATTTGCGCCGTGGAGAAAGTATGGAGGGGATTGAGCTCGCCATGTTCAGTGTATTGAAAGAGTTGGTCACCAGTCTCGGGGTTCATAGAGCCCCAAGAAGCAGGTCGAGACCGAAGAGGCTCGTAGAATTCTGTCGCGTTGAAGTTTCTGATGTTTGCCGGGCGCTTGTTTCCTGCTTTCTTCATAGGTGCGATTCGTCTTGAAGCTGGAGTAGGAGAAGGTGAGGCCAAGCCATTTCGAAGGATTGTAGCAAGGCCTCGCTCGTTCTCGCGTTCCAGCTCTCTCCCGAGGGCAGCTTGAAGCTCTTGTTCGAAGGGATAGTTGACTTCATCTATCACACGTAGAGGAACAGCTGCACTGTTGAAGGAGTTCAGGATATTATTGAGGTAACGGCCATCTTGCTCTGACTCAGCACCAGCGAGAAACGGGTCAACCAGAGTCCCTGTCGGAGCAGCTTGCTCTTGACTAGATACTGAAGACGAATATAAAGACGAAGACGAAAAGATGACAGCGGGATCAATGTAAGCTCCGTTTGGCCCACTGCTATAATCATCCTGGTAATCAATCTTTGCGGTGAAATCCATGTTCATCAGTTCTTCGTAGGAATCCACTGCAGCTGCGGATACAAATTGATCCAGTGGTGTGTTGAGAAAAGCTGTGAAATCGAAGTCGGCAAGATGCTCGATATCTTCGATCATAGAAGGCGCCACAGCAGGGTTGCTGTCATCACTGGAGCTTTGGAGCTTTGTGGACTTAGTGAAGAACGGGTCATCGTATTGGTCCATAATGTTTTATATGATCTAGCAGCACAGCTGCCTAGGAATGAGTATATGAATAGAGCGAAGGACGAAAGTAACACGATCCGGTCGTGAAATGGGAATGAAAATCGCGGGTTCCAAAGAATGAGAAGTCAGCTGTAGAGAGAAAGTAGATGAACAAGAACAGGACTTAACAATGGGGATTGTGAATCTCATATAGGAAAAAACTAGATCGCGGCATCACCTTGGTCTTTGTTAGACTCGGGGACTTGAATAAAGATACAGAGTCCAATTGGGATAAAGGGGTACGAAAATAGATCCATTGGCAAAAGAAGTTATGCCATAGTGAAATAAAGATCATAAGATTGGCGGATTTTTTTCATTGTCCATGATTGTGGCCATGAACTCAAATTGGCGGATCCGAGTCTGTTGTTTTCCCGTACTTCATTTCCCCCCTCTTCAACATGCTCGTGTATCTTAAACTCGTCAAAAATGATCTTCGGTTTGAAGGGAGCCTTTAATATGTGATTATCCCAAGGGATGTCGGACATATCAAGCCAGAGAATTCGCATATGCCTGACAGAAATAGATACAAGTATACCAGACGCGAATCCTCAACAAAGACAACTTTACCTCTTGGACAAAGAAAGGGGCCGCTCTCGATAAGATCTAGCTACTACTTCGCTAATAAATCTAGATTTTGTGGAAAGAATCTCACGTCATTGGCCACTGCGACAGGCAGAAAACACTCCTCCGTTCTACAGCTGAGTGCGAAACCTCATTCAAAAACGCGATTTAAGCGAGGGATCGAAAACATCGGACGCCAAAACCACGATTTCAACCCCTAACAGCTACGCCGCTAATTTCATTTTAAATTATGATTCCTTATACGTAATTAAACTTCTATATTATGCGATTAATTTAAGACTAGCAGGAGTTGTTTTGGACTTATAATTGTAAATTTATTCGTAAAATGGCGGGAATGCTATTTTCATGCCTCGCGCCCGCCCCCTCCCTTTTCCTGCCTTTGAACTTAATTTTTACTATGTTGCATATAACTTTATAATTACTCGTCTTAAACATATACTATTTAGCTTAAATTAATTGCAAAGTATAAACCTTTTATTATATAAAGGGGTTATAATTTAAATACCAAATTATAATATAATATATTAAAGTACTACGGTTCTAGCTGCCGAATTCGAGTGGTTTAGTTGCTCGCAAAACCGCTGGGCTCATCGTCGAGTCATCGAAACACCCAGGTCTCAGACGCAGTAACGTCATCTACAGCCAGCAAAACAAATTCAAAACACACACCCTTCTGCAGGTCTAGGAGACCATCACCGTAGCTTGCACCTTCTGCCTAGCTTAGACTGAAGTATTATCCTCGATCAAGCGATACGACCCTAATAATTTACTGTTTTGATATTTGTGCTGCACTGGGAATACATCTCATTGCTTCCAGGGAATCAGAAGGCCCTTAGGGTATAGAACAAGGGGGTGTAGAAGGGATAATTAGGTGAGAGAGAACATTGGTAGGTGTTTCCTTAGGATGGTCAGGGGTTTGTTAGACCACGGTTGCTATAGCCTGCAGAGTTCTCCAGCATTGTTGTCCAAAGGGACGGCTGGAATCGAAGTTGTGAATTAATCTATCAATCAACCGATTTGCAACATCGTTCTCCAATTCGAAGAACGTTTCAATGTTACGACGAAGGTGTATAAGTTTCAAGGGAGAAAGATTCCCATACCATGATATTTGGGTGAAAAGATTTAAATACCATATAATAGATTTGTACAACACAGATAACAGAGCATACCCCGCACCTTACGGGCGCACAAAAATGTAACTATTCGCAACCTCGCCGCCACTAATCACGTACTCGTGCGGTCTCTTGCACGTTATAGATAAGTGTCCCCTCCCTCTATAAATTGAACAATAGTATAGAGACTATACATCGTTGTTGCTATTATTTGCAAGCTCTGCTAAAGCTAACGTAGCTGCCTCCCCTTGTAGTCCATGTATCTTGTTTTTCCTAAATCGCTCCTTCTTTGGCCGGCCGCAAGGAACTCGAGTTAAGGGAGCTTTTGTAAGTCGGAGACGTCGATCAAAGGGAAGTTCGAGGTATAAGTCTTCCTCTAAGTCTTAACTGATAGCGGCTCTAGCATATAGGAAGTCAAGTCTCGACAGGCGATTGCAAATATCGTTATCACCGTATAGCTGCAAGGGATACTATTCTCTTGAAAAATAGTATAGGAGCATGTCTTTATAACCAAATCGACCGCATAGACATTATTATTTAATAGGTAATATCTTTGTCGGTCCACCTGTAACGCGTAGCACCGTCACGTTTTCGTGGAATGCTAATTGCGTTGGTAGGTAGATGATTGATTCGAAGGAAGGATATCCGACACTATGGTGTAGGATATACTTCCTCGGCTACCTGATTTGGACTAGCGCTGTCACACGACATAAGGTCACGTGACCTACAACCGCCAGTAGTGAATATTATACCAACAATATTACAACTCTAACTACCTCCTTATATTTATATAATTACTTTGCTTTAAAAGCAATAGCGACGATAAGCTCACCGCTTATATATTGTCACGAGCGCCGTACTTCAGGGCCTGGAAGGAAGGCAAAGGTAGAAGGGTCTCTTATTCGACTATTCAAAGCTAAGGAAGGAAGCAGGAGTATAAGAGTACTCGCATACTTAAATATCTTGAGGCTCGCCAACCCCACCAGCTTAGCCTAATCGGGAATAGCGCTGCACGTGCCAGCGCCAGAACCGTAACATATATTAAAGTGCGGGGTAACCTATAGTATTAAAGTCTTTGATAAGAAAGTCGTGTTATTTAAATCTTTTTATGCGAAATTAATTGTACTTGAATCTTTCTCCCTATTAAATAAACTCTTGCTTTATAAAAAAATTATAACTTTATATTTTTATTATAAATAAAGCTGCTTTTAATATTTATAATAATAATATATTATTAGGCCACATCTTATAGTGATTGCCAGGGCCATAATAATAAGAGTAATGAAAAATGTTTTGATGTATTTGCACTACCGTTAATAGCTATTAACCCCGTCTATCTACTAGATAGAAAAACAAGTAAACCGAATCACATTATATTTAGCTAAAGGAATATAGATACTTATTTGCTCCACAAACTCCAACTGACACTGTAGAACCTTCCTCTAGTCAGGCTCGTCAACAGACCATATGTACCAAACGAGGTCAAGTGGTCTCTGGATTTGGACAAAGCTCAGGCTCCATTCAGGTATTCGATACCTCAGGGCCTTGTTAATGACGAGTCTATAAACAGAAGATGGACGTAACTCACGGCTATCTCCTTTCTTCTTTTCCACAGCATGCTTCGCAAGTTCGAGCCATGTCTTCGTCACCATCTCTAGAGTCTTCTTGCTGGTAGGTCCAGTAATTGTAAAGCTTTGATCGAAGCTCCAGTTTTTATCATAATGACCAGGCCGTGAACGCTCAGCTGCGCGCTCGTCATCGACCTGTGGCCCCACGAGATGGACTGACTGATCACAGCTGTGATTACTTGTCCAGCTGTTCATGTTTGCGCCAACAGCTCTGGAGACCTCAGGTACTTGCGGTTGCGACGAGAGGTTAAGGTCACTTGCAATCGATCTGGGAACAAGTGCTGGTGCTCGTACCGTGGGGGTTGGTCTCGGCGGCGCCTTCGGTTTCTTAGGGGGCTTTTCGTTCTCCATTAGAGGACTATCTCCCGGCCAAAAGCTAGAATCTGTAACGATGTGAACAACGCTTTCAAACTATTTGCTATTGCGGTGATGGCGGAATACCTTGTTTTGAAGACAGGATTTGTTCAGGGGACTTGCCGTTCTCGAGCCCGTCGGCGATCCTCTCTAGATTCGAGAGAATGCATTCGAAATCGGAAATCAAGCCTTCGAACTTCTTCTTATCATGAATTGCCCAGCAGACCTTTTTGCCCAGGGTGGATAGACTCCGTGGTCGGGATGGCAGGCGAGTAAAGGAGAGGGCGGGGTGGCTCAATGCGCGGATGCTGCCGTCGCCGGCTTGCTTGGTAACCTTGGTTGGTCCCGCTGGTCCCACGTCAAGGCTGGCACTGTATCTACTGCACAGCACAGTGGTTCTCCCCAGGATTTCGTTAATGCCCAATAAGCCAGCAGAGACGGAACCAGTGCCGTTTGCCGGGGGCTGGCCGCTCTGCAGAACGCCCATTTCTTGCACGCATGTTTCCATCTGTATATGCTCTCCTAGTTGGGAGAGCCGAATTTTCATCAAGTTCACCTTCGTCAGGGCAAGGCTGAAGTCGCAGAACCAGTTGCGGCCATGCTCGAAGTATTCGAGGATCTCGACGCAGGAGGAAAACATACTCGCAATGGAGATGCCCCCGAGTGCGAGACCTGCGGCCTCAGCCATGACTGCCTGCTTCGGGATGCTGTTGGTACGAGCACCGACTCACAGAGACCGGACCGGCGGGATTCCTCGGGAGTGCACGCGAAGCAAGGCAAGGCAAGGCATGGCAACTCAACCACCCTCGAGGAAGGTGCGTAGGCGTGGCTTTAAGCAGTACCAAACATGTACGGAGTTGTCGTCGACCCAAGCCTCATTTCCACGGTAGACCCACTTGATGTCCTCTGCAAGCTGCAAGCTGCAACATGCAAGGCTAGAAAGTTGCAGGCGCCCGGCTCTGCTGCAGGTCAAGGGGCGGTGGTGCAATGCCTCACCCCCTCTTCACCCCCACACGACAGTCCCACGTGGACCAATCAATGAGCACCTATCCGTTAAGCTGCGGGCAGATACGCCTTTCACTAAAAGCAAAGGACCATCAAAAGGCTTATTCTTATTTTGCCAACTCTTATTATTTATCCAAACCTTTTTACAAGCTAAAGTAAACTTAGTTTCCTCACATTTTAGAGGGCGGTTTATGATAAGATAAAAGGGGTTGTATTTTTGAGTATTA
>Ga0302326_10033400_pt1 | contig 10225 bp, 9 predicted proteins | sample Palsa_T0_3_FD_202264 | JGI IMG/M metagenome (GOLD analysis project Ga0302326, IMG submission 202264) | Peat permafrost microbial communities from Stordalen Mire near Abisko, Sweden - Palsa_T0_3 | ecosystem: Environmental > Terrestrial > Soil > Palsa > Peat permafrost | place: Sweden: Abisko... | reverse complement strand
ATTCTCGCCGATTCTAGAGCAAAGGCGGGCTCGTCAGGCGGCCAGCAATTCATATCCATGGTTGTTCTGGAAAGAAAAGCCGCTCGAGGCTGGTGGTCTCACATTACCTCCCCGGCTTTGGTCGAGGGCCGCGCGCGGCCGGTTTTCATGGGAAATCGAACGGATTTCAACTTAAGCTTCCCGGCCGGCGCGACATACGAGCAATGCGCATCTATATACTGGTAGTCGTCTTGCACCAGGAGATTCGGTTGAGCCGGAATCCGGGAAGTTTTCAGAAGTGAAGGAGATGTCCTATGTCAGATGAGAAGCAGGGTAGCGGATTCAGCTGGTTTGTCGCCGGGTTAGGGCTTGGGGCCCTGCTCGGCGTCTTGTATGCGCCGAAGGCGGGACGGGAAACGCGCGACGATGTGGCGAGCAGCGCACGGGACGGCGCAGAGTACCTGAAACAGCGTTCACGGGAGACGGCCGACCATGTCTCGACCCTGGTTGAGCGGGGCAAAACCCAGGTCAGCGATTATGTAGATCAAGGCAAAGATCTGATTGATCGCGGGCGCGCTCAGGTGCAACAGGCGGTTTACCAGGGCAAAGGGTTTGTGCAACAGCAGGCCGACAAAGTTGCGGCCGCAGTCGATGCGGGCAAACAAGCCTACCAGACATCAACTGCCGAGCCGGCTCCTCCCAACGGCACGGGTATTTAAGCAGCTGTAGAGTTCTAAGCCGCGTTGATGGTAGTGCCGCCGTGGGCCTTCCCGTTTTCGGGAAGGCCGTTGCATTTCGTCGATGCTCGCACCCGAAGCCATTTAGGAGAACGATCTTATGCAAGCCGGACCTATGCAATGGGGCACTCTGGAGTACATATTTGCTGCCTTCGCCATCGCAACCGCGCTGGGCGTGCTGCTGCAGGCGTGCATTTTGCTGGGGATGGCGATCGGCCTGCGCAGATTGCTGAACAAAGTCGAACACCTGCTGGGAGTCGTCGACGAACATGCTCTGCCGCTGATCGCTTCCTCCAAGGTCACGTTGCAGGACCTGGGCCCCAAGCTAAAGACGATCAGTGCGAACCTCGTCGAAGTCAGCGAGACCCTCAAGCACGAGTCGAATAACGTCAAGCGATCGGTGGACGACGTTCTGGAAAGAACCCGCGTACAGACTGCACGCGTGGATGGTATCGTGAGCGGGACACTGGATGGGATTACAACGGCAAGTTCCGCGATCCAAAAGGGCATTGAAGTGCCACTGCGCCATGTTCAGGGAATATTTAATGGATTGCGGGCTGGATTTGATGTCCTGCGCGAGAAGAAAAACAAAGAGCCGATCGAACCGGTGGACCGTTCGGAAGCAGAATTTGTGGTGGTGGAAGAGGTAACTGCCGCGCGGCAGGTTTTCTAGCATTTCACTTCTAATAGGACCTGGTGAGAGTGGCGAGGTGTGGCTTTTCTGGGAAAAGTCACCTGGGCAACGGTCGTACGGTAAACACGGGAACTGAAAGTGCTCGGGCGATTTCATTTTCCCTCAGCGGCGGCTCTTCCATAGCTTTTGGCCGGGCTCGAGCGACGGCTTGAAGACACTAAAGCAGCCTCAGACGATCCAGCCGCCGCCGATGACTTCGTCGCCGTCGTAGAAGACCGACGCCTGGCCGGGGGTGACGGCGCGCTGGGGATGGTCGAATTGGGCCAACAATTCGGTGTCAATCATCCGAATCGTTGCCCAGGCGGGCTCGTGGCGATGGCGAATCTTGATCTTGACGCGCATCTCTCCGTGTAGCTCGGGGATCGAGACCCAGTTGAGCCGGCGGGCGTGAAGCGTGGACTGCATGAGGTCATCTTCGCTGCCGACCTTGACCTGATTGGCCTTTTCACTGGTCGACCCGGCAATCTGAATCACGTAGAGCGCAGTGGGTGACTCGACGCCGAGCCCCTTGCGCTGGCCGATGGTGAAGTTGTGAATGCCGTGATGCTGGCCGATGACCTCGCCGCTTGTCGAGACGAGTTCGCCGGAGGAGTCTGGCATCGCTTCGCCCTGCTCGTCGAGGTAGGCGTCGATGAACTTCTTGTAGTCGCCCCCGGGAATGAAGCAAATCTCCTGCGAGTCAGGCTTGTTGGCCGAGGCTAGTCCAAGCTCAGCAGCGATCTCTCGGACGCGCGGCTTGGTGTAGCCGCCGAGCGGGAAGAGAGTGCGCGAGAGCTGCTGCTGGGTGAGGCCGAAGAGGAAGTAGGTCTGGTCCTTGCTAGCGTCGGCGGGGCGCTTGAGGATCCAGCGGTTGCGCCCGGGATCGTACTCGTTGCGGGCGTAATGTCCGGTGGCGATGCGATCGGCCCCGATCTGACGCGCGGTGATGAGCAACTGGTCGAACTTCAGGTGATCGTTGCAGAGCGAGCAGGGAATTGGGGTGCGTCCAGCGAGATACTCCTTGACGAATGGGCGGACGACATCGCGCTCGAAGCGATCCTGCTGATTGACGACATAGTAGGGGATGCCGAGGTCTTCGGCGACGCGGCGGGCGTCATAGACATCGTCGATCGAACAGCAGCGTCCGCGGACCTGCTCGGGAATTCCTGCATGGCCAGCGAGGCGTCGCTGGTTCCAGAGCTGCATGGTGAGGCCGACAAGTTCGTAGCCCTCCGCCTTGAGCAGGGCAGCTACGGTCGAGGAGTCGACTCCGCCGGACATGGCCACGGCGATGGTATTGTTGGGCGCGGACATACTCTTCCAGTATCTCGCGAATGGGCGGTGGAAGGCGAATCGATCGTCAGGCGTAGGCCGGAGCAATCTCGCGCAGCCGCCCGACTGCGGCCGTAGTGAGTTCTATGGCGGCGTCTACTTCTTTTTCGGTCGAGTCTTGGGTGAGGCTGTAGCGGAGGCTGGCTTTGGCGCGATCCTTGGGCAGGCCCATGGCGGTGAGGACGTGAGAGGGCTCGGCGGCTCCGGAGGCACAGGCCGACCCGCCGGAGACGGCCAGGCCTTTGAGGTCGAGGGCGATGAACAGCGCTTCGCCGTCGACGTGGTCGAACCAGAGGTTGGTGGTGTTGGGAACGCGGGGAGCGTTGCCGGCGTTGACTCCGGAGTCTTCGATCCGTGCGAGGATCCCGTTCTCGAGACGGTCGCGGAGTTTAGCCAGCGCGCTCAAGCCAAAGGAAGGGTTGAATGGGGCACCCGGATCGGTTGCGGCGGCGGCAAGTTCGGCGGCTGTGCCGAGGCCGACGATGCCGGCGACGTTTTCGGTGCCGGCGCGGCGCTGGCGTTCATGGGCGCCGCCAAAGAAGAGCGGCTCGAGGGGGGTTCCGCGGCGGACATAAAGCGCACCGACGCCTTGCGGGCCGTACATCTTGTGGCCGGCAATGGTGAGCAGGTCGCAGCCGATCCGCCCGACATCGATGGTGAGCTTTCCAGCTGCCTGGACAGCATCAGTGTGGAAGTACACCTCGGCCTCAGCGGCGAGCTTGCCGATCTCTTCGACAGCCTGGATGGTTCCGGTCTCGTTGTTGGCCATCATGATGCTGATGAGCCTGGTGTTGGGCTGGATGGCGCGGCGGAGGTCGTCGGGGTCCACTCGGCAGGCATTAGAATCATTGGCGCCGCCGCCGCCGACGGGAAGAAACGTCACTTCGATGCCGCGCCTTTGAAGGTGTTCGGCGGTGTGGAGGACGGCGTGATGTTCGATGGTTGAAGTGATGAGGTGGTCACCCGGACGCATCAGTCCGAAGATAGCCAGGTTGTCGCCTTCGGTGCCCCCGCCAGTGAAGACGATCTCGGAGCGATCGCAGTTGAGCAGGGCGGCGACGCGACCCCGGCCTTGTTCCACCGCGGCATGGGCCTGCCGGCCTTGATAGTGGATCGAAGAGGGGTTGCCGAAGTTCTCCAGCATGTAAGGGCGCATCGCCTCGAAGACCTCTGGAGACAGAGAGGTGGTGGCGTTGGCGTCCATGTAAATGCGGCCCATCTCGTTTTCTATTTTATCGCCCGGCCAGGAGCAGGGCGCGATAGCGTTCGAGTGAGTCGAGGTGGTCGTATTCGGAGCGTAGGCCAATGTAGCCATCGGGGCGCAGAGCCAGGAGTGTGATCTCGTGGAGGCCGAGGCGGTCGGCGACGCTGGTTTCAAGATATCCGGTCTGGACCGGAAGCTCGGGATTGGTGCTGAAGGCGAAGACTGCCTCAAACAATGGCGAGCCCGTGATGCATGCCTGCAAGGCGGCCTGGAGGGCAGCGAAGGCCGAGAGGCTTGCGGATGGTCCGGCCAGAAGCATGAGAGTGTGGCCGGCGCGCTGCGCGAACCGATGAAGTCGCGGCAGCGGCTGGTCTGAGCGGTGAACCAAAATTGTGTCGGGCAAACGGTATCCAGCGGGGAGAGAGCTGCTAGCGTCGCCCAAGACGATGGGAGATCGGGAGTAGTGAATGTTCAGTTCGGTCTCGGCCACGATTTCGTGTTGCCGGGCCTTTGGATCCCCGATCATCGCCCGGATGACCTGATCGCGTTCGTGGCACTTGATGGGGTCGGTGGCCGTGAGCGCGTCTTCGAAGTCGTCTCCGGACTTGGTGACCAGCTCCGCCGCGGGACGGCGCTCGGCTTCGTAGCTTTCAAGCAGGGCTGGGTCGGCAATGCGGTGATGGACGAGGGCAAGTTTCCATGCCAGGTTGAAGGCGTCCTGCAGGCCACAGTTCATGCCGTGTCCCTGAGCGGGCGAGCAAAGGTGCGCTGCGTCGCCGGCAAGAAGCACCGATCCAGACCGGTAGCGAGTGGCCACTTTGGTGTGGCAGCGGAATCGTGTCGGGTTCTTCACGTCGACGAAAGATGCCTCTGGCGCATAGCTGCGAAGCGCCCAACTGGCATCCGCGACCAGATCGGAGTCCGGCGAGCTGGGTCTTAAGTAGACCCGCCACCGCCGGCCGGGGATCGCCGTGAAGATGGTCGGGACCGCGCCGAAAAAGACGAAGGTGGTCTCAAAGGTATCGGTCCAGCCCTCTAGCGTCGCGTCGAAGACGGCCCAGGGCTTGGGGATGTCGTGGCCCTCCAGACCAATGCTGCTCAGCTCGCGGGTCGGGCTGTGGATGCCGTCACACCCGACCACCCAGCGGGCGTCCACCTGGTAACGCTCGCCGTCGCGATCGACCTCGGCGAGCACCCCGTTTGCATGGGGCGTAAGCCCGACCAGCCGCGAGGATCGGTTTACCTCGGTACCCTGCTGATGGAGATAGCTGGTGAGGATCGACTCGGTGACCTCTTCGGATATCCCGAGATTGAAGTCGTAGATGCTTCCGCAAGTGGTGAGATCGAGGGTTCCGAGTACTTTGCCGCTGGAGTGAATTTTGATAGACCGCTGCCGGCAGCCGGCCTCGAGGAACTTTCCGGAGAGTCCCAGCGCCTCGAAGATTTGCAGCGAGCGAGGATGCACAACCGTCGCACGGTCCCATGGGAGTGGGGCTGGGCGAGCCTCGATCAGATGGCAGTCGACGCCGCGGCGATGGAGCTCCGAAGCCAGCAGCAGCCCAGTGGGTCCGGCGCCGACAACAAGTACCGAGGCGCGGTGGTCCACTCGTGGGGTGTTGGCTGCCACGGACATTTCAGTGAGCTTCTGCTTCCTCTACCGTGACCGCCGTGGGAATCAACCCGTCCACTTTGGCCAGCGTGAAGAGATCCAGAACGCGTGACCCGGCCCCCGCGGCAATCAACCGGACGCCCTTACTCTTGCAGCGGACGAAATGCTGGACGATCATACCCAGGCCGGCGGAATCCATGTAAGGAACATCGGTTAAGTCGAGAATGTTCAAGGCGGGCGGCCCATCGTCCCCGGTGGATTGAAAATCGAGCAGGTTTCTGAGCGCGAACGGTGTTAGCGAACCGTACATGTCGCCCGCGGTAAAGGGTCCGTGAAAACGAAAGATCACCGTGGCTGAAGTTTTGCCCTCACTTCGTTCGATGGTGAATGGAGAACCCTTCCAGATCTGGCCCTGAACCGTTGGCATCGTGCAGTCAGTCTCTATCTCGCCTTGGGGGCGTCGCCCAACTTGGCATGATTTATGAGGTTGCAAGCATTCTACAGGCCTTGATATCGAATCGTCGCCATGCAGGACGGAAATCTCTGCGGCGAAGATGAGCGAGTGAGTCTAGTTTTTGTTCACCTCACTCAAGCGGCTAAAGAAGGTCGCATCGTCTCCGGCGTTCATCTCGACCCAATCCTCGTCGGTCATGCCACTGCGCCATTTCAGGAACGGAAACGCATCTGGGCCTACGGGGTGACGCAGCTGCCAGGATCCGCTTTCCGCGACCTCGAGTATCTTTGCGGCCACCAGCGACGGAGACACGGGAGTCTTTGCTGCGTTCGCATAGAGAGCGACGAAACGCTCGCTCTGGCGGTATTGCGATTCGGCGGCGGGGTGCTCGATTCGGGTTGCCATCGAGGTGTCGATGATGCCGGGCTCAACGCTGGCGACGCGGACGTTGAAGGTCCTCATCTCACCGGCCAGGCCCTCGGTCAGCGCCTCGAGCGCCCACTTTGAAGCGCAGTAGGAAGTGAGCGGCGGGCAGCAGAGGCGCCCGGCGACCGAACTTACGTTGATGATACAGCCGCTCCGCTGTCGGCGCAGGTGAGGAAGCAACGCCTGAATGCAACGAAGGGGGCCGAAATAGTTGGTCTCCATGACGGCGCGAAAGGCAGTCAGTGGAAGTTCCTCGACGGAGCCGACCGCCTCTACACCGGCGTTATTGACCAGCACATCGATCGATCCATTGCCCTTGAGGATTGCTGCAATGGCCTCGTTTACGGACTGATCCGAATCGACGTCCATCTTGGAAATCGTGACCGGCAGATTTTCCCATGCGGCGGTCTCCGCCAAGAGAGGGGATTGCGATGGGTTGCGCATCGTGGCGTAGACCTTGTGGCCGGCGCGGCCGAAGGCCAGTGCCGTTTCAAAACCGATTCCCTTGCTGGTTCCTGTGATGAGTACCGATGCCATTTCTCGACTCTGCCTTCCGGCTTATACCGCGGGACTTTTCGAAACATCTTACCAACAACCTCGCCCATTAGCGGCACCGCCAACCCGGCGCTAGCACTGCCAACCTGGCGGTATGCGAATATTGAGACTCGGTCTAAGGACTCCCGGTGAGCAGCTATGAACCCGCACCGCTCCAACTCGTTACCCGTCAATCATGGTATCCGTGGCTGGTGGTTGGGCTCACCTGCATCGGTGGGTTCATGGGGCAGCTTGACGCCAGCATAGTTCAGCTGGCGTTGCCAACCTTCGAACGGCAATTCGACGCGAATCTGGACGCAGTCAGTTGGGTTGCCATCGCCTATTTGCTGGCCTTCGCCGCAACACTTCCCATCTTCGCTCGTCTGTCAGAGACGAAGGGTCGCAAGCTTTTCTATCTCGCCGGCTATGCCATTTTTACTCTCGCTTCCGGCTGGTGCGGGATGGTCGACGATCTGCGTTTGCTGATCGTGTTCCGAGCTATCCAAGGCATCGGTGGCGCGATGTTGGGGGCAAACAGCATCACCATCATGGTGAGAGCCGCGGGCCCGCTCAGGCGCGGGCGCGCCATGGGACTAATCGCCGCGGCCCAGGCAGTAGGGGTCAGCGCCGGCCCGGTGATCGGCGGTCTGCTCCTGGAAAATTTTGGCTGGCGGTGGATATTTTTCGTCTCGGTTCCTTTCGGGCTGGCAGGCGTCATTCTCGGGTGGCTGGCGTTGCCGCAAACGCCGAAGCCCGCTTCAACCAAGCGGTTTGATTGGTGGGGTGCATTTTTGCTAACCCCCGGGTTGACCTCCGTCGTTCTGATGCTCAATGAAGTGCAGGCCTGGGGGCTGAGATCCGCCGCGATGCTTAGCGCAGCGCTGGTGGCCGCGGTCTTCATCCCGCTGTTCCTCTGGCGGGAGTGGCGACAGGCCGAGCCCTTGGTCGATCTTCATCTCTTTCTCTCTTCCGCGTTTTCGGGCGGCCTGGCGGCGGTCAACCTGTCCTACGCACTCCTCTATTCGATGTTTTTTCTCATGTCCTTCCTCTTCATTCATGGTTTAAACGAGTCGCCGATTGTGGCCGGGATACATCTTGCCGTTATCCCCATCGCCCTTGGCCTGGTAGCGCCAATCAGCGGCGGCATCTACCGACGAGTGGGGGCGAGGACGATGACCACATCCGCCATGGGGTTGTGTCTTGGGGCGCTCGTGCTCTTGTCGCGAAGTTTGGCAGATCGGACGGCAAGCGATTTTGGTGTCATGGGTGCGCTCATGCTCTTCGGCGCCGGGCTGGGCATGTTCATAGCGCCGAACAACAGCGCGACCATGGCCGCCGCTCCCGAAAAGCTAACCGGCGAGGCGGGCGGCATGCTGAATCTGATGCGAGTCCTGGGTTGCACGATTGGCATCGCGGCCGCTTCGGCTGTATTTTCATGGCGTCTCTATGTTTTGACGGGGCACGGCAACAGGACCACAGACGCGCCGGCACAAGCGATATTGGTGGCCGCCGTAGAAGTGCTATGGGTCCTCGGTGGCTTTGCCGTCGCGGCGGGGAGCTGTGCTCTCTTGCGAGACTCCGTCACCCGCCGTGCTTAGAGAGGGTTCGTTGATACCCAGGTGCTCGGGGCATGCAGCAGGATTCTGGCGGGCCTGGACGGAGTGGAATTGGATGAGCGGATTCGCCAAGTTTGTCTCAGTTCGCGACGCCTTTTAGCCCGAGCGCTCTTACGATTTCAGGGTCGGGGGTGGCAACTCCGTCTTTCTTGGTGACGATGCCGAAGTTGGTCTGATAGTCCCACATCGCCCAGCCGATGTTGTTCTTCTCGAGGGCGACGCGCATGTCATGCAGCCATTGAGCTCGCATCTGCGGAGGAGCATAGCTGCGCAGGACGCCGAATTCGCCACAGTAGATGGGTAGGTTGTGGAGCTTGCCCCATTGAGCGGCATACTCGACTGAGCCCTCAATCCGCGCGTCGTTCCATTGGTTGAATCCGTATTGTTTCAACCAATACTGGGAGGCCAGGTCAGGCTCCTGGTCGAGTTTGGGAGTGATGTTGTCGGGAGTAGAAGGATAAGGAATGCCGCGTAGAGGCTGGATTTGAACCCCGGTCCAGGTGGCTCCCTGATGGGTGAACGGCATCGGCTCGTAGTCGTGGAAGGTGTAGATGACGTTGTCGAGGGCGATGGGCTGCAGTGCGAGCAGGTCGTCGAGTCCTGACCAGTGGGCGCCGCAGGCGATGATGGTGTGATAGGGCGCTGCGGCGCGAATGGCGGCGGCGACGGTGCTCTCGATTCCCCGCCAGCGATAGGGGTCCTCCTGCTCGGGCTCATTCATGATTTCGAAATACACAGATTCGGGATCGCTGCCGGCGAAGTGCGTGGCCAGCGCGCGCCATAGCGAGGTGAACTGGGCCACCGAGGCACCGCCCTGATTCAGGGGGGCCTTGTATTTGCTCTCGGGATGAAGATCGATGATGACTGCGAGGTGATTGTCGACCATGGTCTTCACCACGCGATCCAGCTCGGTCATGTAGGGAGTGGTGCTGCCCTGAGTCTTCTGCCATTCGGCGATTGGGTCCTCATCGATGCTCAGCCGAACGTGGTCGAAGCCGAGTTTCGCCATGAGCGCAATGTCGTCGGCGGTGATGAAGCTTCTGAGGTAGTCGACGGAGTATCCGCCGGAGTGCTGCGCGAACCAGATGGCGGCGTTGATGCCGTGGCTGAGATGTTTGGCGCGGGAGAAGGCGATGCCGGTGTCGGGCGGCTGCGCCAAGCCGGCGGCGGGAACCAGGGACAAGGCTGGGGTCAAGAGCAGGGCCAAGAGATTCTTGAGGAGTGAATTTCGCACCATATTAGCCTCTGGGGATTTTCCGGGAGTTCGGCCGGGGATGGGAAGGTTTGCTGAATCCTGGGGTTGTACTACAAAATAAGATAGCTGCAAGCGGCGATGCAGGTTGGTCCATGGTTTTATGATAGCGTTATCATTCAGCATTTGCATCGCGGGGAAAGTTCCCGTGCGAGCGCCGGCGGGAGGAATTCCTGAAGACCATGAAGCGGGACCCAACGATGTCCGACGTGGCCAAGCTTGCCGGGGTGGGCACGATGACGGTGTCCCGGCTGCTGAGCGGCTCGGTGACCGTCTCGGCTGCCACCGCGAAGCGAATTCACAAAGCCATTGAGCGATTGAACTATCAGCCGAACGAGGTAGCGCGGGCGCTGCGCGGACACAAGACCAGAACCATCGGGGTAATCATTCCCTACCTTTACGATACCTT
>Ga0302326_10033399_pt1 | contig 10225 bp, 8 predicted proteins | sample Palsa_T0_3_FD_202264 | JGI IMG/M metagenome (GOLD analysis project Ga0302326, IMG submission 202264) | Peat permafrost microbial communities from Stordalen Mire near Abisko, Sweden - Palsa_T0_3 | ecosystem: Environmental > Terrestrial > Soil > Palsa > Peat permafrost | place: Sweden: Abisko... | reverse complement strand
GCTGTCGCCGGCGCTGATCTCGACGCGGATCAGGTCGGTGTAGTCACGGGCGGCCGAGTGCTTGGCCTCGACCACACGGATCCCGCGCTCCTCGGCCAGCTGCGGCGCGTTGACGGCGTTGACGTCCTCCTCGGTCGTCCCCCCGAGCGCACCGAGCAGCGTCTGGATCACGAGCAGCCGCGTGTCGCGGTCGGCGAGGCGACCGAAGAAATCGGTCTCGATCCGATCGACCGAGCCGCCCTCGGCGACGGCCAGCGCGACCGCGATCGAGCCGAGCGCCTTGCACAGCGGTAGGTAGGGGCCGAGCACCTCGAAGTCCTCGGCCGACACGGCCGGCACGTTGACCGCGCTCGTGACGATCCCGCCGGTGAGCGCCGCCACGACCTGCTCGGCAGCCTGAAAGCCCGCGCGGTCGGTCGCCTCGGCGGTCGATGCGCCGAGATGCGGGGTGACGATCACGTTGGGGTATCCGAACAGCGGATGCTCGGTGATCGGCTCCGAGCGGAACACGTCCAGCGCGGCGCCCGCGACCTTGCCCGAATCGAGCGCGGCCTTCAGGTCATCGTCGACGACCAATGGCCCGCGCGCGACGTTCAGCACCCGTACGCCGTCCTTGCACTTGGCGAACACGTCGGCGTTCAGCCAGCCCTCGGTCTCCGGAGTCTTGGGCAGGTGCACGGTCAGGAAATCGGCGACCGCGTAGACATCATCGGGCGACTCGGCGTGCTCGACCCCGAGATCGCGATAGCGCTCGGCTGAGACGTACGGGTCGTAGGCGACGACGTGCATCCCGAACCCGCGAGCGCGCTGGGAGACGAGCTGGCCGATCCGGCCGAAGCCGAGGATCCCGAGCGTCTTCTCGTGCAACTCGGTGCCTGAGAACTTCGAGCGTTCCCACTTGCCGCTGGTCAGCGACGCGTGGGCCTGCGGGATGTTGCGGGCGAGCGCCAACAGCAGCGCCATCGTGTGCTCGGCGGCCGTGATCACGTTCGACTCGGGCGCGTTGGCGACGACGATCCCGCGCTTGGTGGCAGTGGCGACGTCGACGTTGTCGACGCCAACGCCGGCGCGGCCGACCGCGCGCAACTGGTCCGCCCGACCCAACAGCTCCGAGTCGAGCTTGGTCGCCGAGCGGATCAGGATGCCCTCGTAGCCCGCGATCCGGTCGGCCAGCTCGTCACGTGACCAACCGGTCTCGACGTCGACGTCGAAGTGCTCGCGCAGCAGTGAGATCCCCGAGTCGCCGATCTTCTCGGCGACGAGGACTCGCGTCCGGGGGTTCGTGTCGGTAGCCATTACAGACGCTCCAGGACGTAGTCGATGCAGGCCGTCAGTGCCCGCACGTCGGATGGATCGGTGGCGGGGAACATCGCGACCCGCAGCTGATTGCGCCCGAGCTTGCGGTACGGCTCGACGTCGACGATCCCGTTGGCGCGCAACGTCTGAGCGATCGCGGCAGCGTCAACATCGTCCGAGAAGTCGATCGTGCCGACGACCAGCGAACGCTTCGCCGGATCGCCCACGAACGGAGTCGCGTGCTCGTGGGCCTCCGCCCACGCATACAGATGTGAGCTGGACTCGGTCGTTCGCTTAACCATTCCCTCCAGCCCGCCGCCGGCCAGCATCCAGTCCAGCTGGTCGGCGAGCAGCAGCAGCGTCGCGATCGCCGGCGTGTTGTAGGTCTGGTCCTTGCGGGAATTGTCCAGCGCCGTCGGCAACGACAGGAAGTCCGGCACCCAGCGGCCGTCGCCCACGTCGTCGAGCTCCTCGATCCGCGCAATCGCGGCCGGGCTGCAGACGGCCAGCCAGAGGCCGCCGTCGGAGGCGAACCCCTTCTGTGGCGCGAAGTAGTAGACGTCGGACTGGGTGATGTCGACCGGAAGGCCCGCAGCGCCCGAGGTGGCGTCGATCAGGACCAATGCCTCGCCGGCATCGCCGGGTCGGACAACCGGCACCATCACGCCGGTCGAGGTCTCGTTGTGCGCCCAGGCGAGCACGTCGGCGGCGGCGTCGCCGACCGGCGCGGGCGCGTCCCCGGCCTCCGCCGAGATCACGATCGGGTCATCCAGAAACGGCGCGCCCTTCGTGCAGGTCGCGAACTTCGAGGAAAACTCGCCGTAGGTCAGGTGCAGCGACCGTCGACGCACCAGACCGGCGGTGGCGGCGTCCCAGAACGCCGTCGTGCCGCCGTTGCCGAGCATCACCTCGTAGCCGTCAGGCAGCGAGAACAGCTCCGAGATCCCGGTGCGGATGCGTCCGACGAGCTGCTTGACCGGCTTCTGGCGATGCGATGTGCCCATCAGCGCGGCGCCAGCACCGGCGAGGTACTGCAGCTGCGCGGGGCGGACGCGGGATGGTCCTGAGCCGAATCGCCCGTCCGCGGGCTTGAGCTCGTCGGGGATCTTCAGTTCGGTCTGTGTCTGGGGCATGGAGCGCTCCCTGTCGATGGTCGGTCCGATGCCCAGGCGCGCGGCAGCTAGAGGCCGTCGCTCCACGGTGGTCGGTCCCACCTTCTCGCGCCAGTCACGACGGCCCAGCGAAGGTTAGCCCGCGGCTGGGCGCATCACGGCACCAAAAATGTGAACGACCGCTACTCGGCCCACTCGGTGTCGATCCAGTCCATCTGCGAGCGCAGCTCCTTGCCGACCACCTCGACGCGATGACTCGCCTGCTCGCTGCGCATCCGCTTGAAGTTCTCCTGGCCGGCACGGTTCTCGGCGATCCATTCGCGGGCGAACGAACCATCCTGAATCTCGGTGAGGATCTGCTTCATCGCGGCGCGGGTGTCATCACCGATGATCCGGCTGCCGCGGGTCAGGTCGCCGTACTCGGCCGTGTTGGAGATCGAGTAACGCATGCCTGAGATGCCCTTCTCGTACATGAGGTCGACGATCAGCTTCACCTCATGCAGGACCTCGAAGTACGCGAGCCGGTCGTCATAGCCGGCGTCGGTGAGCGTCTCGTAGCCCGCGCGAATGAGCTCGGTGAGGCCGCCGCACAGCACCGCCTGCTCGCCGAACAGGTCAGTCTCGGTCTCGTCCTTGAAGGTCGTCTCGATCACGCCACCGCGGGTGCCGCCGATTCCCTTCGCATACGCCAGCGCGATCCCGAGTGCATCGCCGGAGGCGTCCTGCTGCACGGCGACCAGGCACGGCACACCGGACCCCTCGGTGTACTGGCGCCGCACCAGGTGGCCCGGGCCCTTGGGCGCGACGAGCGCGACGTCGACGTCGGGCGGCGGCACGATCTCGCCGTAGTGGATCGAGAAGCCGTGGCTGAACATGAGCACGTTGCCGGGGGCGATCCCGTCTTTGAGGCCGCCCTCCCAGATCTGCCCGTGCAGCTCGTCGGGTGCCAGCACCATCACGATGTCGCCCTCGGAGGCGGCGTCGGCGGGCTCGGCGACCCGCAGCCCGTGGGCCTTGGCCTTCTCGACGCTTGCCGACCCGGACCGCAGCCCGACGACGACGTCGACGCCGGAGTCCTTGAGGTTGAGCGCGTGGGCGTGCCCCTGGGAGCCGTAGCCGATGATCGCGACGGTCTTGCCGTCGAGCTTGTGGAGGTCAGCGTCGTCGTCGTAGAACATGCGCCGAGCCTACAAGGGCCGCCTGCCCGCCGAGATCTCGCCGGTCGCGAGCAGCACCGCCAGAAATGCGGCGGTGCCGCCAATCGCGCCGGCGAGCCAACCGACGACGGACAGATCGCTGGTTCCGGCGACAGACAGCACGACGGCCATCGCGATCGCGGCCGCCGCGGTCCTGATCAGCGACCGCATCAGGCTCCCGAGCTGCAGATCGACCATCGACGCGGCAACCCACACGTGCGATACGAGGTACACCGCCACGAGCACGTCCACGCCGACCGCGGCGCCCACGATTCCGCGCGCCGTCGTCAGCAGATACACGGCCAACAGGCCCGCCTCGAACGACAAACCAGCGACGATCAACCTCGTTCTGACCCGTGCGAAGCTCGTCACGACCAACGTCAGCAACCACGCGGGCGCGGCGAGCAACGAACACACCGCCAACGCTCGCAGAGCCCCTGCCCCGGCGCCGTAACGGTTCCCGAACAACAGGTGCATGATCGGATCGGACCAGACGGCGAGCAGCGCTACGACCGCTCCCTGCCAGCGGACCAGGAACCTGAGCCGCTGCGCGACCGCGGCCGAGTCGCGGGCGCGGGCGAGCGCCGGGGCCGTTGAGAACAGCCCGCCGGACAGTTCGTATCCCCCATAGCCGAGCACGGCCGTCAGCGTCACGGCGACGCCGAGACGCCCGAGCGCGGCTGCGCTGACAAATGGTGAAACCACGATCATGGCAAGCCCAAAGGTCGCGATCCAGGTCACGTCGGCAGCCGCGACGGCGCTCGCGTACCACGCGATCCGTCTCGCCGCCGGGCCATCGGACGACGGTCTGTGAGCCGACCCGAGCTGACCCGGCGCGAACAGAATCAGCCCCGCTGTAGCGACCACGTAGCCCGCGATCCGGCCCAGCGCCGCCCCCGCGACGCCGGCCCCGTGCGTCACCAGGGCAACGATGTCGACGGCCTGTACGAGGCTCGTCGCCCCGAGAATCCAGGCACCGAGGACGGACTCACGCGTGGTATCGCTTCGCTCGCCGAACACCAGCACCAACGCCTGGCCGGCGACCGCCACTGCGCTCCACCGCAAAGGCCAGCTGAGCGAGACCCGTCCGTAGGCGTGGGCGATCGGCCCCGCCAGGGCGAACACCCCGGCGGCGACGACCACCGTGCAGCAGAATCGGAGCGTCGCTCCGCGCCATGCGGCCCGAGTGGCCGGGTCCAGGAGGTCGGGATCGCCCGCGATCAACCGGCCGAGGATCGGCGGTAGCGCGACCCAGCCCGCGTACAGCGTGGCCGCCCCGATCGCGAGCGCTAGTGCGTAGCGCCCGTAGGCGGCGGGTCCGAACGTCCGTCCCAGGTAGACCGTCACCGCCCCCGCGAGCACCGGTCCGACGATCCGGCTCCAGGCGGGTGCCGATCGCCGCTCCACGGCTGCGGGGATCGCGGGTGCGGTCGGTCCGGGCGTCCGGACCGTCAGCGACGACGCCGCACCTCGAGACACAGGCACCAGCGGCAGTGAGGGCGGCTGTTGTTCCTCAGACAAGGTCGGTCCTAGGCGGACGCGCTGGCGACGAGCGAGCTCCCCGGTAGCGCCAGGGAGCCGTCGGCTGCCGCGAACGGACGCACGTCGCGCGCGATCCGCCGCCTGACCTCGAGCTGCGTGTCGAGGTCCAGCTCGCGGTACACCGAGCGGAACCGCGACGACATCGCCAGCGTCTCGGCCAGATACTGGTCGACCCCGTCGGCGCGACGCTCGAGCGTGATCGCGCGCACCTTGACGTCGAGTAGCCCGGCGCTCTCGAGCAGCTCGCGCAGGACGCCGTCACCAGCCAGCGTGAACATGCCCGGCTCGTCGGGATCCGGCGGCTCGGCGAGGCCAAGCTCGATCAGCGCGTCAGCGGCGACCGTCGTCCACGGATTGCGCGCCGGCTCGTCCCAGACTGCCAGCGCGGCGCGCCCGCCAGGCTTGAGCACGCGGCGGATCTCGTGGGCGGCGGCCTCGGGGTCGACGACGAGCATGATCCCCCAGCGACACAGGACCGCGTCGACGTCCGCGGTTGGCAGATCGATCCACTCGAGGTCCAGCAGGCGAAACTCAACGTTCGAGACCCCCTGAGCGGCAGCACGCTGGCGAGCGACCTCCAACATCGCCTCGGCCCCGTCGGAGCAGATCAGCGTCCCGCCAGGAGCGACCAGCTCGGCCGCCATGAACCCGGTGTCCCCGGGTCCGGCGGCGAGCTCGAGAACGCGCTGGCCAGGTTGAAGCGCCAGCGCGTCGACCATCGTCGCCGACAGCTCGATCGCCCAATCACGGACGCGATCGGCCAGCCGGCCCCAGCCGGCGGCCGCCTGCTCCCAGGCCTCGCGGCTGGTGGCGCGCTGTTGATCGGGATCAGGTGGAGGCATCGCAGCGCACCGGCGAGCTTATCCGTCTGTCACGGACGCGTCAGGCGCGCTCTGGGTCGAGCTCGAACGCATCGTCGATCCTCGCGCTCAGACGCCGCTCGAACGCCGCTGACACGGCCGCCGTCGCGAGCCGGCGGAGCCGGTCGATCGCCTCGTTGACCCCGGGCCAGCGCTCGATCGGCATCCCGGCGTGCTCGAACTCTCGCCAGACGTCGGCGACGAACAGCCGGACAAACGCCGCGGCGACCGCGTCGATGTGCTCCTGGGTGCGCTCGAACGCGTCAACCGCTCCAGCGAGCGAGATGCCACTGGCGACGGCCTGCTCGGCGAGCGCCAGCACCGACGGGCTCGGCACCTCGTACCGCTGCTCGCCGAGGTAGACCAGCACCCCCAATCGCTGCGCGTGGGCGAGCAGCTGCTCGGCCTCGGTGCCGCTCATCCCGAGCCGCTCACGCAGCTGCGCGGCGGTGAACGTCTGCGGCCGCTCGGCATCGGCGGGCCGCGTCAGCGAGGCGCGGAAGCGCGCGAACCGCTCGTCGGTCCGCTCTCGGTTAGACAGCAGCTGCTGGATCGCCGCGAGGTTGAAGCCATCGTCCTGGAGTTCGCGGATCAGCCGCAGCGCGGCGACATGCTCGGTGCCGTAGTACCCGACACGCATCCGTACCTCGGGCGGGGCGATCAGCCCACGTGCCTGGTGAGCCCGGATGTTGCGCACCGTCATCCCCGACTCGGCGGCCAGTTCCTCGATCGTCAGATCGGCGGGCACCGCCGCCATGATACGCCGGATGACAGCGCCCGATGTGACGTCAGCCGATGTGACATCGCCGCTCCCTCACCGCAGCTCGCGCCGCAACAGCTTGCCCGAGCCGGTGCGCGGCAGCTCGGCGACGAACTCGACCGACTTCGGCACCTTGTAGCGGGCGATCCGCCCGGCGCAGAACTCGCGCAAACCCTCCGCCGAGACGGCCGCACCGGGGCGCGGTACGACCTTCGCGACGATGACCTCCCCCCACTCCTCGTCGGGTCGTCCGTGGACGCCGGCATCGGCGACGTCGGGATGCTCGAGCAGCACCGCCTCGACCTCGGCGGGCGCGACGTTCTCGCCGCCGGTGACGATCGTGTCCGACGTGCGGCCGATGATGCGCAGCCGGCCCCGATCGTCGAACGCGCCGAGGTCGCCGGTGTGCAGCCATCCTTCCTCGTCGACGACGTCGGCGGAGACGATCGGACCGCGCACGATGATCTCGCCGGCACTGGTCCAAACGTCCACCCCCGGCAACGGGTAGCCGAAGGTGGCGATCTGCGAGCACGCTTCGGTCATCCCGTACGTCGGCGCCACCGGGACCCCCGCCCGTTCAGCACGCTCCAGCAGCGCCGGAGCGATCGGCCCGCCGCCCAGCAACGCCCATCGCAGCCTCGGCGGCTGTCGCAGCCCCGCGTCGAGCAATCGCGCCAGCATCGTCGGGACCAGCGACACGAGCGTGATCCGCCGCGCCGGATCCATCAGCTCGTTCAGTACGGCCTCGGTCTCGAAACGGCCGTGAAGCACGACGGTCGTCGCGTAAATCGCCGACCGGATCGGGATCGAGAGGCCGCCGACGTGAGTGAGCGGCATCGGGCACAGCCAGCGCTCGTCCGGATCGAGCCCGAGAGCGACCGCCGAGCCAAGCGCCGACGCAAAGAAGTTGCCGTACGAGAGCACGATCGGCTTCGGGGCGGAGGTCGTACCCGACGTGTGCATGACCGCCAGCGGCTGGGGTCCGTCGTCCGGCCCCGAGGTGGCCGGGAACAAGGAACGGTCCGAGGGACTCAGCGGAACGTCAACCGTCAGCTGCGCCCGGGACCTGCGCGCGGCGCGCTCGGGCTCTGAGAGCCGCAGGTCGACCGGGACCGCGGCGGCGCCCGCGAGGATGCAGGCGTGCAGCGCGATCACGTAGTCCTCGCCCGGCGCCAACTCGAGCGCGACCCTCCGCAACGAGCCGCCGCCGATCTCGCTCAGCCGACGAGCGCCGGCGATCGCCGCCTGCGACAGTTGCGCGTAGGTCAGCGCTCGCTCCGGACCCTCGATCGCGATCCGGTCGGGACGCATCCCCGCCGCCTTGTGCAGCCAGAAGCTCATCGGCGCGAACGGTAGTCTCAAGCGCCGCCCGCAGACCAGACGGCAAAGGACCAGCAGTGTCGACCCAGTGGCACACCGCCCACGAATACGAAGACATCCGCTACGAGCTCGGTGACGACGACGCGGCCGGGATCGCGAAGCTGACGATCGACCGGCCCGAGGTTCACAACGCGTTCCGGCCCGAGACGCTGATCGAGCTGTCCGACGCGCTCGATCGAGCCCGGGAGCACCCGGATGTCGGCGTGATCATCCTCACCGGTGCCGGCGACCGGGCGTTCTGCTCCGGCGGCGATCAGCGGGTGCGCGGCGACCGCGGCGGCTACGTGACCGGCGCCGACCCGTCCGAGGCCGGCGCGCAACGGGCGGTCGGCCGCTTCCACGTCACCGACCTGCACGTGCAGATGCGCCGCCTCCCGAAGCCGATCGTCGCGATGGTCGCGGGCTGGGCGATCGGCGGGGGCCACGTCCTGCACGTCGTCTGCGATCTGACGATCGCCGCCGACAACGCCCGATTCGGACAGGTCGGGCCGAAGGTCGGCTCGTTTGACGGAGGCTTCGGCGCATCTGAGCTGGCCCGGCTGGTGGGCCCCAAGAAGGCCAAGGAGATCTGGTTTCTGTGCCGGCAGTACGACGCGCGGCAGGCACTGGAGATGGGATTGGTCAACACGGTGGTCCCGCTGGCGGCGCTCGAGCAGGAGACCGTCGAGTGGTGTCGCGAGATGCTGCAGATGTCGCCGTTCGCGCTGCGGATGATGAAGGCGAGCTTCCACGCAGACGAGGACGGCATGGCGGGGATCCAGCAACTGGCGCACGACGCCAACCTGTTGTTCTACATGTCCGAGGAGGCGCAGGAGGGCCGCAACGCCTATCTGGACAAGCGTGCCCCGGACTTCTCGAAGTTTCCCCGGCGGCCGTAGCGGCGTCGATGAGCGCCGTCCGGATTTGGTTGATGGCCGCGCGGCTGCGCACGCTGCCGGCCGCGATCGCGCCGGTGCTGGTCGGTACCGCGCTCGCCGGGTTCGAGCATGCGTTTCACCCGCTGCGATTCGTCGCCGCGCTGTTCGGCGCGATCTTCATCCAGGTCGGTACGAACCTCTCGAACGACTACTCCGACGCCCGGCGCGGCGCGGACGCCGAGGACCGGCTCGGCCCAGTCCGCGTCACCGCCGGCGGCCTGGTGCCGCCGTCGCAGGTGCTCGTCGCGACCTACGTGTCGTTCGGACTGGCGGTGCTGGCCGGGATCTACCTGATCGTCGTCGCGGGCTGGCTGCTGCTGGCGATCGGCGCCGCCTCGATCCTCGCCGGCGTGCTGTACACGGGCGGGCCGCGCCCATACGGGTACGCGGGACTCGGCGAGGCGTTCGTGTTCCTGTTCTTCGGCGTGGTCGCGGTCGCCGGCTCCTATTACGTCCAAGTCAGGCACCTGCGCTGGGAGGCGTTCGCGCTGTCGGTACCGGTCGGGTTGCTCGCCGCGGCGATCCTGATCGTCAACAACGTCCGCGACATCGACTCCGACCGGCGGGCGAGCAAGCGAACGCTGGCCGTCAGGCTCGGGCGCGAGCGAACCCGGGTCATGTTCGCGACGACCGTGTACGTCGCCTACCCGCTTGCGCTCGTGACCTGGCTCGCAGGTCCGTTGCGGGCGTGGGTGGCCCTGTCGTGGCTGAGCCTGCCGCTCGCGGTGGCGCTGGTCGGCACCGTCCGCACCAAGACCGACGGTGCCTCACTGAACGGGGCGCTGGCGCGCAGCGGCATGCTGCAGCTGTGCTTCTGCGTGCTGCTCTCGGCCGGTTTGCTGCTGAGCCGCTGATGCCCGAGCCAGCGGACATGCGGTGCAGCTAACCGCCGAGACGCTGTCGCGTCCACTGCGGACCCCGTTCGTCACCGGCCACGGGACGGTCACCGACCGACCACTCGTGCTGGTTACGTTGCAGGCCGCGGACGGGGCCGCCGGCCACGGAGAGGCAGCGCCGCTGGAGTCCTACGATGGCGTCTCGGTCGCCGACGTGCTCGTCGCGCTTGACGAATGCCGGCCCGTGCTCGCGTCCTACCCCGGCCACGCCCCGGTCGCCGACGTCGTCGCCCGCTGTGCGGAGATCACGACCGTCGCGCCGGCGC
>Ga0302326_10033398_pt1 | contig 10225 bp, 7 predicted proteins | sample Palsa_T0_3_FD_202264 | JGI IMG/M metagenome (GOLD analysis project Ga0302326, IMG submission 202264) | Peat permafrost microbial communities from Stordalen Mire near Abisko, Sweden - Palsa_T0_3 | ecosystem: Environmental > Terrestrial > Soil > Palsa > Peat permafrost | place: Sweden: Abisko... | reverse complement strand
GCTCTGCCCCGGGCCGAAGCCCGGTTCGTCGCTCCACTTGCATGTGTGATGCACGCCGCCAGCGTTCGTCCTGAGCCAGGATCAAACTCTCCGTGAAGAACTACGTTGCGAGCTAACGCCCGCACGCACGGCACGAATGCCACGCGCTACAGCTTCACTAAAGAGCGTCTATTAGATCCGCCCTGGCGGGCTGGATCCGAGGCACCCACACGAGGGAAGCCCGCGTACACTGGCGGGCGTCCGGGGTGCCAGACGGGGTCAATCTCTGCTCTTGGCGCCGTCGTTGCCAAATCCCGAATAGGGACAAGGACGACGGCGTCGAACCTGGACACACTCCTCGATCGAGGGATCGATCGAGTTGTGCATGCTGTTGAGTTTTCAAAGACCGCCGCACCTCTCCAGGAAGGGAATCCTTCTCAGGGGTACGCCCTGAAGCCGCAGGGGCATTCCAGGGACGGACAGACCAGTATAGCGCTGTCCGGCGGGCGCGGCGAGCCGCGTTACAGCGGCGGCGCGGCGCCCGTCTCCCAGGGCCGCTCGGCAGCATACATACGCAGACGTTCTCGCGCGGCCCGGTTCACGGATGGGACGCCCAGGCGCGCGGCCGGAGGGAGTCTGGGGCCAGGCGGCTCAGGGGTCGGACGGAGCTCACGACACGATCTGCACGCTGACGACCCGCTTGCGTGGCCTGTCGTCGAAATCGATCAGGACGATCTGCTGCCAGGTGCCGAGGGCGAGCGAGCCGTCGACGAGGGGCACGGTCACGGAGGGCCCGATCACCGCGGCCCGGAGGTGGGCATGTGCGTTCGAGTCGTGGTTGAGGGTGTTGTGCTCGTAGTCGGCGCCGCGAGGGATCAGTCGGTCGAGTAGCGCCTGGAGATCGTTTACCCCGCCCGGCTCGTATTCCATCGTGGTCACTGCGACGGTCGAGCCGATCGCCGCGACACAGACCAGGCCTCGCTCGACACCGGCGGTGGCGATCACCCGCAGGACACCTTCGGTCAGGTCGACGATGTGGCCGTCGCCGGGGGTCTCCATCCGGAGCACGCCACCTTGCACCGCCATCGCTACGCCAGTCGGACGCGCGCGAAGCGCCGCTTACCGAGCTTGATCACCTTGCCGTCGAGTGCGGCCGCCGGCATGTCGAGCGTTCCGGACGGGACCGGTTCGCCGTCGATGCTGACGCCGCCCTGGGCGAGCGCACGGCGCGCGTCCGACCTCGAGCCGCCGAATGCGCGGACGACCAGCTCGGGCAGGTGGACCGTCTCCCCCAGCTCGGCGACCGGCCATCGCACCTCCGCGACCTCTTCGGGAATCTCGCGATCAAGGTGCACACGGTCGAACTCGCGCTCCGCCGCCGCCGCCGCCTCGTCGCCGTGGTACTGGGCGGCGAGCTCCCGCGCGAGCGCGCGCTTGGCGTCCCGCGGTCCGAGCTCCGCGGGCAGCGGGCGTCCGAGCAGCAGCTCGTAGTACAGCGCGACGACCGAGTCAGGAATGCTCAGCGTCTTCCCGTAGATCTCACCTGCCGGCTCGCTGACGCCGATGTAGTTCCCGAGCGACTTGGACATGCGCCGCTCACCGTCGGTTCCCGGCAGGATCGGCAGCGTCAGGATCGTCTGCTCTGGAACCCCGTATGCGCGCTGAATGTCGCGCGCAAGCAGCAGGTTGAACTTCTGCTCAGTTCCGCCGAGCTCGACATCGGCCGCCACCTCGACCGAGTCGTATCCCTGTAGCAGCGGGTAGAGCAGCTCGAGCAAGGAGATCGGCGCGCGCGCCAGCTGCCGCTTCGCGAAGTCGTCACGTTCGAGGATCTGCGCGACCGTGGTCGTGCGCGCGAGGCGGAACAGCTCGTCCATCTCCATGTCGAGCCATTCGCCGTTTCGCCGCACCTCGATCCGCTCCCGATCGAGGATCTTGAACGCCTGCTCCTGGAAGGTCTCGGCGTTCGCATCGATCTGCTCGGCCGAGAGCATCGGTCGCGTCTCCGAGCGCCCACTCGGATCGCCCACGCGCGCGGTGTAGTCACCGATGATCAGGACCACCGTGTGCCCCAGGTCCTGGAACTCCCTCAGCTTGCGCAGGACCACCGTGTGACCGAGGTGGATGTCTGGCGCGGTCGGATCGATTCCGAGCTTGACGCGGAGCGGACGACCCTCGGCGAGCTTTCGCTCGAGTCCTCGCTCGGGCAGTGAATCGACCGCGTTCCGTGCCAGCCACGCAGCCGTGTCGGCGGGCGTGGTCCGATCTCCTGGCATCCTGGCCAATGCTAGACTCTCGCCTCCCGGCGGGGGATGGTTGCCGCCCCGCCACGCGGCCGCAGTTGGAGTCGCCGGGCTGACCTTCCCCCCCTACGCAGCCCCCCGATCGCATGAGCGACGACGTTCACAGCACCACGCCGGTCTATGACCCCGGTGCGCCAATCCCTTTTGCCCCTCCGCGGAGGCGCCGCTTCGGAAGGCGAGGACGCGACGGACGTCGCCGAAGGCCGCGGCTACGTAAGTTCCGCCTGGCGCTGATCCTGCTCGGCCTCGGGACGCTCGCGGTCGTGTCAACGGCGTTCGGGATGATGCTGGCGGTCGCACAGGATCTGCCGCAGCTCGAGAACCTGGTGCAGTACAAGCATTCAGCGAACTCGATGCTCTACGACGACGAGGGACGCCTGATCGGGATCTTCGCTCCACCGGACAACGTCGTAGTCGTCCAGAATATCGACCAGATCTCGAAGTACATGCGGGACGCGATCATCTCCGTCGAGGACAAGCGCTTCTACCATAATTCCGGGATCGATCTGCGCGGCATCGCCCGCGCCGTGGTCGCCGACCTGTTCGGCGGTGGCGGGCTCCAGGGCGCCTCGACGATCGAGCAGCAGTTCGTCAAGGTCGCGCTTCAGGAGCAGGGCAACCGGACGATCTTCGAGAAGCTCCGCGAAGCTGCGATGGCATATAACCTGGACCACCGCTGGAGCAAGGCGAAGATCCTCAGGGAGTACCTGAACGCGATCTACTTCGGCAACGGCGCGTACGGGATCGAGTCGGCCGCACGCGTCTACTTCGGCTCCCAGCTCGGCTACGTCGACACCGGCACGTCGAGCGAGGCCGACGCCGCGATCTCCCCAGCTACCGCGACCACATCGACTACCTCCAGCGCGCCACCGGGATCGTGCGGCGATCCCCCGCTTCCACTGTGCGCATCGAAGCTCGATCCCGCTGAGGCTGCGCTGCTCGCAGGGATGGTGGCCTCCCCGAGCGGATACGACCCCGTCGGCACGACCCGATCGGCGTCGGCGACCCGCCGCAAGATCGTGCTGATGGACATGCTCCAGCAGCACTACATTACGCGCACGGAGTACGACGATGCGGTCGCGACGCCGCTGCCGACCGGAAGCCAGATCGGCCAGCCGCAGGAGCCGACCGCCGCGCCATATTTCACCAGCTGGCTGGCCCCTCAGATCATCAATGCGATGGGCTCCAGCAACCCGGAGGTGGCCGAGTATCGCGCCTACTACGGCGGGCTGAAGATTCGCACGACGATCGATCTGCCACTTCAGCAGGCGGCCGAGGACGCGGTCAACGAGGAGCTGCCGCCCGGGGAGGATCTCCCCTCGGCATCGCTGGTGGCGATCGACAACAAGACCGGCGAGGTCAAGGCGATGGTAGGCGGGCCCAATTACCAGACCGATCCGTTCAACCTCGCCACGCAGGGCTTTCGCCAGCCCGGGTCGTCGTTCAAGCCGTTCACGCTCACGGCGGCGCTCGAGGACGGCATCTCGCCCTACTCCATCTGGGACTCCGCACCGCAGGACATCCCGTTCAAGGGCCCGCACGGCGTCAGGGGCCACTTCGTCGTCCACAACTTCGACAACACGTACGTGGGTCCGAGGACGCTGCTGAGCGCGACGACGTACTCCGACAACACGGTCTATGCGCAGGTGGGGATGAAGGTGGGGACGAAAAAGATCGCGAAAATCGCGCGCGATGCAGGAATCCTCTCGCCGATCTCGACCAACCCGGCGATGATCATCGGCGGTCTGAAGGTCGGCGTCAGCGCGCTCGACATGGCGCATGCCTACGAGACCTTCGCGACCGGCGGGCTGAAGGTCTACAACCCCCTGCTCGGAGACTCGAACCAGGGACCGATCGGAATCCAGTCGATCACCTGCCCGGCTCAGACCGGCTGTCCGCAGCGGGTGATGGTCAACCATCCGTCCTACAAGCGTGTGATGCCCGCGTGGGTGGCGCAGGAGGTCGGCCAGGTCCTGACCACGGTCGTCCAATCCGGCACCGCGACGCAGGCGGCCATACCCGGGGTCTTTGCCGCCGGTAAGACGGGTACGACATCCAACTATGGCGATGCCTGGTTCGTCGGCTGGACACCGAAGCTCACGGTCGCGGTATGGGTCGGTTACCCGAACAAGCTGATCCCGATGCTCACCCAGTGGAACGGAGGGCCGGTCGAAGGGGGCGACTTCCCTGCCGCGATCTGGCACAACTTCATGGTCTCCGCGCTACAGATCATGGCCCAGGAGACGGCGGCCAAGTCGACGGGCAAGACCAGCACGACGACTACGCCCGACCTGACGGGCTCCCCGGGGATCGCCGCACCCGGACCGGTGAGCACGATCCCAGCGACCCCGACGACCGCTGCGCCGACAACGTCAACACCCGTCGCGCCGGCTGCCCCAACTCCCGGCACGGCCGGAACCGGCGCCACGGGCGGCACCCAAGGCCCCGCCGGGGCCAATGGCACCGGCGGAGCGGGTGGGACGGCGGGCGGCGGCGGCGCCACCTCGGGTGGGGCCGGCATCGGCAGCTCGCCGTAGGAGTCAGCGATGGATGGCCACTTCCCGCGGATCGCCAACCACGAGCCCGCGCGGCGTCAGCCGTCGTGCCCAGTCCGTGTCCCGCGTCCCGGGATCATCGGATGAAATCCTGAGATCATCTCCGAGGTATCACGGATCCCAGCCCACTCGCCAACTGGACCGACCGGCACGTGCTCGACGGCCGAGGAGATGACCTCGTATGTGACGACGTCGTCGTTGAGGTGGTTTTCTGCCCGCCTGGGCGGTCTGGACCACGCCGCCGGAACAAAGCGCCCGGTGGACAGCAGGTAGTTGTGCTCGAATGGGTTGAGGTATACGAGCCGCAGACGTCGCGCCCGTCGCTCGACCGAGTCGAGGATGTTCTCGATAACCGCCTTGAACACGGGCCCCATGAACGGGCAGAACATGTAGACGACCGTGACATCGTCCGGCACGGGCCAGGCCGCGGCGTCGGCCTCGAACACTTCGGCGGCTCCCGCCCGCATCCAGAAGCGGCGACGCTCGACGGCCGTTCGCGCCTGAGCGGCGAGCTCGGGTGAGAGCTCAACGCCGATCACACGCCGGAATGGCAGTCGCATCGCCGCGAGCATCACCCTTCCCTTGCCCGCGCCGAGGTCGACGAAGACGTCATCGGGGCTCGCGTCGAGCGCACGCAGCGATGTGAACAGGGAGCGCCACGGAGCGGGCTCGTACCGGCCATGGCTACCGACAGCGAATCCGAGCTCGCGGAGGCTGACGGCACCAGAGGTGCGGACTCCGAGGAGACGATCCATTGCGGCATCGCCGAGTCCGTACACGATCCGCCCGGTGCGGGGCAGCGCCCAATCGCGCGCTGCCGAAACGTAGCCCCTTGCGTCCACAGCCAGGATGGTAGCCGCGTACCGCGCGCCTCACCGACCTGGCGCGCCGGTGCACTAGCGTGAGACGAACCTGCTGTTCGCAACCCAGAACCGCCACGGCAGCGTGACCGCCTTGGTGATACCGATACGCGGCCCGGCGAGGATCTGCACCTGCCGCCACGCCCGCGGTCGCGGGCCGATCGCCACCGGGCCAGAGGCGAGGTCAACGCCGTTATATGAGAGCCCGACTCCGAGCGCCTGGGAGAGCTTCCCGGGCCCCGAGCACAGGTCCTCGACCCGCTCGAGCCCCCGCCGCCGGCGCATGATCTCGATCCCGTCGACCGGCTCGAGCGCCCGGATCAGCACCGCGGCACCCACCCCCTCGGCCTCCGTGACGGCGTTCATGAGGGCGTGAATCCCGTATGAGCGGTACACGTAGAGCCGGCCTGGCGGGCCGAACAGCGTCGCGGTGCGCAGTGTCAGCCCGATAAAGGCGTGGGACGCCGGCTCTGAGTCGTGGTAGGCCTCGGTCTCGACGATCACCCCGCTGACGTGATCGTGCTCGATCACGCAGCCGATCAGCTCCCGGGCGACCTCGACGACCGGGCGGGCGTAGAACCCCTGCGCCAGCCGGCGCATCGCTACCGGGTGCGGCCCGCGGCGATCGTCTCGCGGGCAAGCTCGAGCTGCTCGCGTACTCGTGCGAGGCTGGTCCCGCCTTCGGAGACCTTGGTTTCCAGCCACGCTCCATCGCCGAGCACGGCGTAGAACTCATCGTCGAGCAGCTGTGAGTGTTCCGCCAGTTCCTCGCGGGTGAGCTGCGAGAGCGTCTTGCCCTGCTCGACCGCGCTCCGGACCAGGCCGGCAACGACTCCGTGGGATTCGCGGAACGGCATCCCGCGGCGCACGAGCAGATCGGCGATGTCCGTGGCCGCGAGGAACTCGTCGCCAGAGGCGGCCGCTAGACGGTCGCGACGGAACTCGATCCCGGCGAGCATGCTGCGCGCGGCAGCCAGGCAGAGCTCGAGCGTGTCGGCGGCGTCGAAGAGGTGCTCCTTGTCCTCCTGCATGTCCTTGTTGTAGGTCAAGGGCAGGCCGTGCATCACACCGTGTAGCGCCACCAGATGCGCGGCGACCCGTGGCGCTTTCGCGCGCAGCAGCTCGGCGGCATCGGGGTTCTTCTTCTGCGGCATGATCGACGATCCCGACGCCCAGGCGTCCGACACCTCGCAGAAGCCGAACTCCTCGCTCGACCACAGCACGATCTCGGCACCGAGCCGGGAGAGATGGGTTGCGCACGTCGCCGCCGCAGCCAGGAAGTCGAGCACGAAGTCCCGGTTCGAGACCGCGTCGATCGAATTCTCCGCAACACCGGAGAAGCCGAGCTCGCGGGCGACGGCGCGTCGGTCGGTGTCGAAGTTCACGCCCGCCAGCGCCCCTGCGCCCAGCGGAAGCTTCCCGGTCGCAGCACTCACGGTCGCGAACCGCTCTTGGTCGCGCGCGAGCATCCACACGTATGCGAGCAGATGGTGGCTGAGATATACGGGCTGCGCGCGCTGCAGGTGTGTGTAGCCGGGCATCGGCCAGTCGAGGTGCGCTTCGGCGAGCTCGATCAACGTCTCAGAAAGGCTCTGGATCGCCTCGGACGCTTGATGTGCGTGGGCGCGGACGAACATGGCCACGTCGGTCGCGACCTGGTCGTTGCGCGAGCGCGCAGTGTGGAGCTTGCCGCCTACCCGCCCCGCGATCTCGGTCACGCGGCGCTCAATCGCCATGTGGATGTCCTCGTCCTCGTCGGCGAACGGGAACGATCCGTCTTCGAGCTCGGCTTCGACGTCATCGAGCGCTCCGTGGAGGTCGTCCCGATCGTCCTCGCTGATGATCCCGCAGGCCGCGAGCATGGCCGCGTGCGCGCGCGACTGCTGGATGTCGTAGGGCCCGAGGCGCCAGTCGTAGCCAATCGAATCGTTCAGCCGGCGAAACAGCGGGTGCGGCGGTTCAGTGAAGCGTGACACGTACCACCTCATCCAGGGCCGCCGCCCTCTCGCACGAACCGGTCATAACCCCCGGACCACCTCATCGAGGGCGGCGGCGACCCGCGTCACCTGGCCCTCGCTCAGGCCGGGGAAGAACGGCAGCGCGATCGAGCGCGCGGCGGCGTCCTCGCAGACGGGGAACTCGCCCTCGCGATGACCGAAGCGCTCACGGTAGAAGCTCATCAGGTGGATCGCCGGGAAGTAGGGCTTGGCCGGCACGCCGTGCTCCGCGAGCGCCCTCACGGCGCGGTCGCGATCGATGCCCCGGGGGAGTTGCACCACGAACACAAACCAGCCTCGTCGAGCCCCCCCTGAATCGGCACACGGCAGCTCGAGCCCCTCGATCCCCGCCAGCACCTCGCGGTACCAGGAAGCGACGCGCGCGCGGCCCGCGAGCATCGAGTCGAGATGGGTCAGCTGCGCCAGCCCGACGGCGCAGGCGATGTCGGACAGCCGGTAGTTGAATCCAAGCCGGTCGTGGTCGAGCCAATCCATGTCGGGGGCGCGGCCCTGGTTGCGTTCCGCATCGAACCGCTCCTTGAGCGCGGGGTCGGCGGTCGTGACCATTCCCCCCTCTCCGGTGGTCAACTGCTTATTCGGGTAGAAGCCGAACACGGCTGGGTGCTTCGCGCCGGAGCCAACCGGCGTTCCGTCGGGGTGAACGGCGCCGAGCGCCTCACATGCATCCTCGACGATCGGTACGCCGAGCTGCTCGAGTGCCGGAATGTCGGCCGGGTAGCCAAAGATATGGATCGGCAGGATCGCCGCCGTACGCGATGTCACGGCAGCTGCCGCCGCGTCGGCAGAGATGTTCAATGTGACCGGGTCGATGTCGGCGAACACCGGGCGGGCTCGCTCGTACAGCGCCACGTTGGCGCTGGCCACGAACGAGAACGGGCTCGTGATCACCTCGTCTCCGTCCGAGACACCGACGGCACGGAGCGCCAGGTGCAGCCCTGCGGTCCCGCTGGAGACAGCGCTCGCGTGCTCGGCCCCGACCCAAGCGGCGAACTCGCGCTCGAACTGCCCCAGAAGCGGGCCGAGCGACAGCTGACCGGAGCGCAGGACGGCGAGCACGCGCTCCGCCTCCTCTGCCCCGATCACGGGTCGGGCAAGGGGAATCACGTCACCGGCGGCGCTGGCCGGAGATGCCAGCGAGGTCGAGTCGTCAGCGCTCACGGACGTCGCGCGGCGCGGGCTGACTGCGCCGGCGGAGCCGAGCTCCCCGGCTGCATGCCGTATTCGAGCGAGTCGACCAGCGCCTCCCACGATGCCTCGATCACGTTCTCGGACACGCCGATCGATCCCCAGACCGAATGGCCGTCGGAAGCGTCGAGCAGCACCCGGGTGACGGCGCCGGTGCCCTTCTTCTCGTCGAGGATGCGGACCTTGAAGTTGACGAGCTCAATGTCGAGCAGGTGCGGGTGGATCTCGGAGATCGCGTCCCGCAGCGCCTGGTCGAGCGCGTGGACGGGGCCGTTGCCCTCGGCGGTCCGCACGTATCGCTCGCCGTCGACCCAGATCTTGATCGTGGCCTCGGTCTCGACGCGGCCATCGGCACGCTTCTCGACGATCGCGCGCCAGGACTCGAGCCGGAACAGCGGCTCGTAATCGCCGGTCTCCTTACGCAGCAGCAGCTCGAATGACCCGTCCGCGGCCTCATAGTGGTACCCGCGGTGCTCGAGCTGCTTGACCCGTTCGACGACCCGCCGGGCAGCGTCGTCATCGATCTCGATGCCGGCGTCCTTCGCGCGAGCCTGCACCGTGCCTTTGCCGGAGAGCTCGGAGATCAGCAGTTCGCGGCCGTTACCGACCGCGGCCGGGTCGATGTGCTCGAACGTTGCCGGGTCGGCCGTCACACCGGCGACGTGCATCCCACCCTTGTGCGCGAAAGCGTTACGTCCGACGTACGGCGCGTCGGGGTCGGGGGTGAAGTTCAGCAGCTCGTCGATGAAGTGCGATGCGTCGCTCAGCGATGCGAGCTGGGCATCGGTCAGACACTCGTAGCCGAGCTTCAACTGCAGGCTCGGAATGATCGATACGAGATTTGCGTTGCCGCATCGCTCGCCGTAGCCGTTGATCGTGCCTTGCACGTGGGTCGCACCAGCCTGAACCCCAGCCAGCGTGTTGGCCACACCGCACCCGGCGTCGTCATGGCAGTGGATGCCGACCCCCACGTTCGTCTGCGCGAGCGTAGCCGCGACATCGAGCGTAGCGGCGGTGATCGTGTGCGGGAGCGTTCCCCCGTTGGTGTCGCAGCAGGTCACGGTCTCGGCTCCCGCCTCGGCTGCGATGACCAGGCACTGCAGCGCGTAAGCACGGTCATCGGCGTAGCCGTCGAAGAAATGCTCCGCGTCGTAGATGACACGTTTGCCCTGCGCGACGAGGAAGGAGACCGAGTCGGCGATCATCCGCAGGTTCTCCTCGCGGTCGACGCGAACCACCTTCTCTAGGTGCAGAGCCCATGTCTTGCCGACGAGCACGGCGACCGGCGCGAAGCACTCGGCGAGGACCCGGAGACCCGGATCGGC
>Ga0302326_10033397_pt1 | contig 10225 bp, 9 predicted proteins | sample Palsa_T0_3_FD_202264 | JGI IMG/M metagenome (GOLD analysis project Ga0302326, IMG submission 202264) | Peat permafrost microbial communities from Stordalen Mire near Abisko, Sweden - Palsa_T0_3 | ecosystem: Environmental > Terrestrial > Soil > Palsa > Peat permafrost | place: Sweden: Abisko... | reverse complement strand
ATCAGAAGGAGTCGGCGATGCCGAAGTGGACCAGCGCAGATCTTCCCCGGATGGACGGCCGGACGGTGGTGATCACGGGGGCGGGCAGCGGCATCGGGCTGGTCGCCGCGCGCGAACTGGCCCGGGCCGGGGCCACGGTGGTCGCGGCCGTGCGGGACCCGGCGAAGGCCCGGGCCGCCTTGGCCGGAGTGGCCGGATCGGTGGAGATCCGCCCGCTCGACGTGTCCGATCTCGGGTCGATCCGGGCGTTCGTCGATGCCACCGAGGGGATCGTGGACGTGCTGGTGAACAACGCCGGGGTGATGGACATCCCGGCCCAGCGTACGGCCGACGGTTTCGATCGGCAGACCGCCACCAACTACTTCGGGCCGTTCGTGCTCACCAACCTGCTGGCCGACCGCATCACCGACCGGGTGGTCAGCGTGTCGAGCCAGCTGCACCGCATGGCCCGGCTCGACCTCGGCGACCTCGACTGGCGCGCCCGGGCCTATGACCCGATGCAGGCCTATTGCGACTCCAAGCTCGCCGTCGTCCTCTTCTCGCTGGAGTTGCAGCGGCGGCTGACCGCCGCGGGCAGCCCGGTCCGCTCGGTGCTCGCCCACCCCGGCATCGCCACGACCGCGTTGGCCGCCCACTCCGCCGCCAACCGGATCAACCGGCTGCGGTTCCTGCTCAACGACCCTGAGCACGGGGCGCTGCCGATCCTGTACGCCGCCACCGAGGACGTACCCGGCAACGCCTACGTCGGGCCGGACGGCCTGGGCAGCGTCAAGGGGCACCCGATCGTCCGCCGGCCCGGCAGGCGCGGCCGCGACGCCGGGACGGCCAGCCTGCTCTGGGAAGCCACGGCAGCGCTCACCGGGATCAGTGCCGTGCCAGCCGCCGCCTGATGCCAGCGTCCCTGAACACACGGTCAAAACTCGGTGGGCAAGTGCACTAGTGAGCTCTACGATGACGACCATGGCCTCTGCCGGTTATCTGCGCTACCCGCACATTCACGGTGACCTGCTCGCGTTCGTCGCGGGCGACGACGTCTGGCTCGCGCCGGCCGGGGGAGGCCGGGCCTGGCCGCTCACCGCCGACGGCGCCGTGGTTGGCTACCCGAGGTTCTCCCCGGACGGGACGCAGGTCGCCTGGACCAGCTCCCGCGACGGCGGCCCGGAGGTCTACCTGGTCGGCACCGATGGCAGCGATCCCGCCCGCCTCAGCTACTGGGGCGATCGCGCGACCGAGGTCAGCGGGTGGACGCCGGCCGGCGAGGTGCTGGCGGTGAGCGCCGTCGGGCAGCCGACCCGGGTCCCGTCGGCGTACGCGATCCGCCCGGGCGAGGCGCCCCGTCGGCTGCCGTTCGGCCCGGTCACCGACCTGGCTCAGGAAGGGACGGCCACCGGCCTGCTGACCGGCCGGTTCGACCGCGAGCCTGCCTCGTGGAAACGGTACCGGGGCGGCACCGCGGGCCGACTCTGGGTGGCCACCGCCGAGGGCCGGCCGTTCACCCGCATCCTGGCCGACTTGCCCGGGCAATTCGCCAGCCCGATGCTGATCGGCGGGCGGCTGGCGTTCATCAGCGATCACGAGGGCACCGGAAACATCTACTCCTGCGCGCTGGACGGCACCGATCTGTACCGCCACACGGACCACGACGGCCCCTATGCGCGCAACGCCAGCACCGACGGCGAGCGCATCGTGTACCACGCAGCGGGCGACATCTGGCTGCTCGACAGCCTGGACGCCGCCGCGCCGCGGCGGGTCGAACTGTCGCTCGGCTCCGCGGCCCCCGGCCGGGCCCCGCGCGTCGTGTCGGCCGCCGATCACCTGGGCGAGCTCGATTGTGACCGGACCGGTCAGGCCAGCGTGGTCGAGGTGCGCGGCACCATTCACTGGCTCACCCACAAGGACGGCCCGGCCCGCGCCGTTCAGGTTGACCTGGCCTCCCGGGCCCGGCTGCCGCGCGTGCTCGGCCGCTCCGGCAGCGTCGCCTACGTCATCAGCGCTGACAGCCCCGGTGAGGGCGGCCCCGGTGGCGTGGCCGCTGACACGCTGTGGATCGGCGGCGGCCACGAAACCGCCGCCCGCCCGCTGGCGGCCGGACAGATCGGCAGCGTCATCGCAATCGCCGCGTCACCCGACGGCGCCCTGGTCGCGGTGGCCGCGCACGACGGTCGCCTGCGGGTGGTGGACGTCGCGTCCGGCACGGTCACCGAGGTGGCGGCGGGCAGCGACGGCCCCTGTGACGGTCTCTGCTGGTCCCCGGACTCAGCCTGGCTGGCCTGGTCCCAGCCTGGTCCCCGGCCGTTGCGCCGGATCCGGCTGGCCCAGTTCGCTCCTCCCGCCGACGGGCAGCCCGCCACCGCGGCAGCACCGATCATCGACGTCACCGACGGCCGGTTCGCCGACACCGACCCGGTCTTCACGCTGGATGGGCAGCACCTGGCGTTCTTGTCCCAGCGCAGCTTCGACCCGGTCTACGACACGCAGTCGTTCGACTTGTCGTTCCCGTACGGCACCCGGCCGTTTCTGGTCCCGCTGGCGGCGGCCACCCCGTCGCCGTTCGGCCCGCTGCCGGGCGGCCGCCCGCTCGAAGCGGGCTCCGGCGACGGCCACGGCAGCGCGGACGAGCCTGACGCCGCAGGCGGGGACGGCGCGGCCGACTCTGGCCGGCAGCCGGACGGCGCGGGGCACCCGACGCGGGTCGACCCGGAGGGCATCGCCGAGCGCATCGTCCCGGTGCCGGTCACCGAGGCCCGCTACTCGGGGCTGCGGGCGGTGGCCGACGGGCTCGCCTGGCTGCATGAACCGCTCAGCGGGGTGCTGGGTGAGGGCGGTGCCAGCCCGGACGCGCCGCCGCGGCGGGCATCCCTGGAGCGGTTCAACCTCGCCAAGCGCGAGTGCTCCGAGCTGTACGCCGAACTCGACGGCTTCGCGGTCAGCGGCGACGGCAAGTGGGTGGTGGTCAGGGACCACGGTGACGTCCGGGTGATCCCGTCCGAGCACAAGGCCGACGACGCCGGCGGCGAACGCGTCAGCGTAGACCTCAGCCGGGCCCGGTTCCGCGAGGACCCGCCGCAGCTGTGGCAGTGCGCCTACGACCAGGCCGGCGCGATCATGCGCCGGGACTACTGGGCGCCGGACATGTCCGGGGTGGACTGGGACGGCGTGCTGCGCCAGTACCGGCCGCTGCTCGACCGGATCCGCACCGCCGGCGAGTTCACCGACCTGCTCTGGGAAGTGTTCGGCGAGCTGGGCACCTCGCACGCCTACGCACTGCCGGCGGGCTTCTCCTTCGGGCGCGAGTCCGGCGGAGACGTGGGCAAACTCGGGGCCGACCTGAGCCGGGAGGCCGACGGCGGCTGGCGGGTGGACCGGGTGCTGCCGGGCGAATCGTCGGACCCGCTGGCTCGCTCGCCGCTGTCTGCCCCCGGCGCCGGGGTGCGCGCCGGCGACGTCCTGCTGGCGGTGGACGGGCAGCCGGTGGACCCGGTCCACGGCCCGGCGCCGCTGCTGGCCGATGCGGCCGGGAAGCCGGTCGAGCTGACGGTGCGCTCAGGAACCGCGGTCCGCCGCGTCGCCGTGGTGCCGCTGGACAGCGAACGCCGGCTGCGGTACCAGGACTGGGTGACCGGCCGGCGCCGCCAGGTACGCGAGCTCAGCGACCGGCGCCTCGGCTACCTGCACGTCCCCGACATGGTGGGCACCGGCTGGGCGCACTTCAGCCGGGACCTGCGGACCGAGATGGACTACGAGGGGCTGATCATCGACGTCCGCGACAACGGCGGCGGCCACACCTCGGAGCTCGTGCTTGAGAAGGTGGCGCACCGGGTGATCGCCTGGGACGTGACGCGGTGGCACCAGGCCGAGTCCTACCCGCAGGATGCGCGGCGCGGCCCGCTGGTGACGCTGGCCGACCAGAACTCGGCCTCCGACGGCGACATCATCACCGCGGCCATCCGCCTGCTCGGCCTCGGGCCGGTGGTCGGCACCCGCACCTGGGGTGGCGTGAACGGCTTCGACGACGTGCGCGAGCTCGTGGACGGCTCCGGTATCACCGTCCCGCAGCTGGCGTTCTCGTTCGAGCAGCTTGGCTGGGGCGTGGAAAACTACGGCGTCGACCCGGACGTCGAGGTGGATATCACGCCGGACGACTGGGCCCAGGGCCGCGACCCGCAGCTGGAGACCGCGGTCCGCCTCGCCCTCGAGGCCCTGGACAAGCAGCCGGCCACCAGCCCGCCCGACCCGCGGACCGGCCCCAACAAGGCCCGCCCGCCGCTGCCGCCCCGTCCCGCCCGGAACCGCCCGGCCTGACGGCGCCAGTGCCGGTCAGACCCGGTCGAACTTGTCGGGGTCGGGACCGGTGCGCTGGTTCTTGTTCAGCGCGCTGATCTCCGCCACGTCGCCGCCCGAGAGCTCGAAATCGAAGATGTCGAAGTTCTCCTTGACCCGGGACGGCGTAACCGATTTCGGGAACACGATGTCGCCCCGCTCGATGTGCCAGCGCAGGATGACCCGGGCCGGGGTCTTGCCGACGCGCTCGGCGATCGAGCCGATGACGGGGTCGTCAAGCTCCAGGCCCTGCCCGATCGGTGACCACGCCTCGACCGCGATCCCGTGCTCGGCGCAGAACCCGCGCACCTCGTCCTGGGTCAGGTACGGGTGCACCTCGATCTGGTTGACGGCCGGCGGAACCTCCGTGTCCTGATGCAGGCGGCGCAGATGGTGCGGCTGGAAGTTGGACACCCCGATCGAGCGTCCGCCAGGTGGACACGAAGTCGCCGTCGTACCGGGTCGGCAGCGGCCAGTGGATGAGGAACAGGTCGAGGTAGTCGAAGCCGAGGGCCTGCAGCGAGGCGTCGAAGGCCCGCCTGGCGTCGTCGGGGCGATGGGCGTTGTTGGCGAGCTTGCTGGTCACGAACACGTCCGCGCGGTTGAGGCCGGATTTCGCGATCGCCTCGCCGACCTCTTTCTCGTTACCGTACATCTCGGCGGTGTCGATGTGCCGGTACCCGGCCTGCAGGGCGGTGCTGACCGCCTCCACCGTGCCCTTGGGCTCAATCTGGAACACACCGAAACCGAGCTGCGGGATGGACTGTCCGTTGTTCAGAGTGATCTGCGGTACTGCGCTCAAGGCGGGACTCTCCTCCGAAGACGGCAGGATATAGCGCGCCCCGGGGACTTATGTGGTCGGCAGGATCGCGTGGACCCGCCAGCCTCCATCCTGCGCCGGGCCCGCGTCGAAGCGGCCGTGGTGGGCGAGGACGCGGTCGCGCATCGCCGTCAGGCCGTAGCCGCCGCCGGCCCGCGCCAGGTCATGGGGGGAGCTGGCAGCGCCGTTCTCGACCGTCACCGTCAGCTCGCCGCCGGCGGCGCGGACGTCGACGTTGACCGGGGCCCCCGGGGCGTGCTTGAGCGCGTTGGTCAGCGCCTCGGTGACGATCCGGCTGGCGATCTCCGCCGTCGTGGGGTCCACGTCCTTGTCCTCGCTGTCATCGACCAGCCGGTAGGTCACCTCCAGCCCGGCCCGCTGAACCTGGCGCACGAGTTCCGCCACGAGGCCAAGCCCGGTGTGAGCGCTGGGAGCTGCGCCGGCCGGCCGATCCGGGCCGGCCTGGTCGGCGGAGAGCAGCCCGGCCAGCAGGCCGACCTCGGCCTGGGCCTCGCGCGCGGCCTCGGCCACCGCTTCGAGCGCCCGCCGGGCGGTCGCCCCGCTCGGACCGCCGTCACCCCCGCTGCCGCCGCGGGCGAGGGCCGCCCGCTGGCCCGCGCTGGCCTGGACCACCATCAGGCTCAGGGCGTGGCCCACGATGTCGTGCAGGTCGGCCGCGATCCTGGACCGCTCGTAGCGGACGGCCTCAGCCGCGTACGCCTCCTGCTGGGCGAGCAGCTCGTCGTTGCGCGCCCGCAACTGGTCGGCCAGACGGCGGCGGGAGCCGACGATCCGCCCGGCGATCCAGGGACCGACGGTGAGCATCTCTGGTATCGGGCTGAAGGCGCCGCCGTTCGCTACCTGCAGGGCCGTGATCAGCAGCGCGACGCCGATAAGCCCAGTGGCCAGCCCTGCCTCGTAGCCCAGCGCGTAGGCGATGAGGAAGGGGATGCTCAGCGCCAGGTTCCCCGCCACCGAGTTGTCGACCGCGTTGGCGATCCCGAGCGGGCGGACGCAGAAAAGGAAGCCGGACACCAGGATCACGGCGGCGACCGGCGCCGCCCCCGGCAGCGGGACGGCCCTGACCCACCCCGGCCTGCTGCTACGCATACCCGCTGACCAGCGGCAACCGGGCCGTCGCGGAGCACACGCCGTCGGCGATCCGGTCTTCCACGGTCCCTCCGTGCAGCACCGCCCGCTGCCTGACGGCGGCCAGGACTGCGCGCAGCTCGGTTGTCTTCGCCGCCGCCGCGCCCGTGACGTGCAGTTCAAGCGCCTCCAGGTGATAGGTGAGCCTGACCTCGAGCACGGCCGAGTACTCGTCCTCCAGCGCCTCGTCCTCCAGCGCCTCGACCAGATGCTCGATGATCCGGTAGCCGGACAGCTCGAGCGCGGACGGCAACGGCCGGGGCTGCCCTTCGATGATCAGCCTGGCCCGGCCCGAGGCGAGGCCGCTGAGTAGCTCGGGCAGCCCGGCCAGGGTCGGCTGGGGCTGGGCGGGCGCGGACGGGTCAGCGGCCGGCTCCCGGAGCCCGCCGACAACCTCCCGGAGCTGACCGAGCGCGGCCCGGCCGTCGTGCTCGATCGCGGCCAGTGCGCGGGTGGCCACCCGCGTGGCCGCCGCGGGATCAGCCGCCGGATCCGCCACCGAGCTCAGCCCGGCGGCGGCGGTGTCGGCGATGACGCCGAGCCGGCCGTGCAGCGTGCCCTCGATGTCGGCCGACAGCGCGGTCCGATCCGCCAGCACCGCGAGCCGGGCGGTCTCCTCCCGCTGCCGCCGCAGCTGGGCCGACTTTGCCCGCAGCGCCTCCGCCGTCCGGTTCCTGGCCCGCAGCAGCAGGCCGAGGATGACGAAGGCGACCATCAGCGGCAGCACGAAGGCGATGCCCGACCAGCCGATCTGGGGGTCGTAGTAGCCCTCGACCACGACGTCGGCCGCGCACAGGGCCAGGCCGACGGCGACGCGCGGCCAACCGACCCGGGCGGCGATCCCGAACGCGACCAGATACACGGCCGGGAGCGCGACGCCGCACCGGACGACCTGCCCGAACGCGAGCCCGTTGACGACGGCGCCGATCGCCATGACGGCGGCGGCCGTCAGCGGCCACGGGCGCCGCCAGGCGACCGGCAGGGTCAGCGCGATCACTCCCAGGCACGCCGCCACCCCGGGATGGCGCTGCCCGTTCTGGAGCGCGAGCGCGCCGGTGGCCACGGCGACCGGCGGGGCACTGAGAGCCACCGCGATGATGACATCGATCCAGCTGATCCCGTTGGCGCCCCGCCTCCATGGACGCTGCTTCCCGTGCGGATTCCAGGCGGCGGCCATGGCCTGCTCCCCTCGTTGTGCGCTCATTATCGGTGGTCCTGCTTGTTTGCGCCATTAACTCGCTGTAGGCAGCGGTTCCTGGGCGGTGCGCGACCGGCGTGCCTTGATCGCGACCCGGAGCGCGGCAATGCCGAGGGCGACGACGCCAACCAGGTCCAGGCCGATGCCGATCGCGGCCTGCACGGGAAGCGGGGAGGTGGTGGAATGGTGGGCCACCAGCTTGGCGCCGGCCAGCCAGCCCACCAGCAGAATGAAGACGCCGGTGTCGCAGATGGCCGACGCGACGGCGGCGCGGTACCACGGCCCAGCCAGCGCGACCGTTGGCCGCGGGCCGCGGCCGGGTGCTTGCAGCACCGCCAGTTCGGCCGCGATCGCCATGATGATCAGGCCGAAGACGAGCTGCACCACCCAGTAGCTGATCGCGCCGGAGAACGGGGTCACCGTGTCCGGCGGGTTGATCCCGTACCCGTTGGCGAGGGACCAGGTCTGCACGGCCACGATCGCGAGGTAGGGAAGGACGACGGTCGCCGCGGCCCGGCGGGGCTCGCGGACGATCCAGCCGGCGATGACGGCGAGGAAGAATCCGGCGATAGGGGTCATGACATGCCCTCCTTGGTCGTGACGGGCGGTCCTAGCGGTCGGCCGGCCCGTCGCTGTCGCTGACAGCACCGACAGTAGGAACCGGGAGGTCGCGCGGTCGTCCGGCGCGTGAGTGAACCTTCACCGCGCGGGATCACCCGGGAGGACTAGGGTGAGACGACCTCGCGTCGTCATCATGAGGGGAGCCGTCCGATGGCAGACCCGGTCACCGTCGTGATAGCTGACGACCAGCGACTGGTCCGGCAGGGGCTGCGCCTGATCCTCGAGTCCGAGCCTGGCATCGACGTGCTGGCGGAGGCCGACGACGGGGCGGAGGCGGTCGCGCTCGTGCGCAAGCACTCACCGGCGGTCGCCCTGCTCGACATCAGGATGCCCGTGCTCGACGGGCTGCGGGCCGCGCGCCAGGTCATGGCGCTCGGGCCGGCGACCAAGGTGCTGATCCTGACCACGTTCGACGCCGACGAGTACGTCTACGAGGCGCTGCGCGCGGGCGTCAGCGGGTTCCTGCTCAAGGACGCCCCGGCCGAGCAGTTGATCGTCGCGGTGCGCAGCGTGGCGGCCGGGGACGCGCTGATCGACCCGGTCATCACCCGGCGGCTCATCTCCCGGTTCACCCTGGCGGCCAAGCCGGCCGGACCCGACGGCGTCCCTGAGGCGCTGTCGGCGCTGACCACGCGCGAGATCGACGTGTTCCGGCTGCTGGCGCAGGGCCGGTCGAACGTGGAGATCGCCCGCGACCTGGTCGTCGAGGAGAACACGGTCAAGACGCACGTGAGCCGCATCCTGATGAAGCTGAACCTCCGCGACCGGGTCCAGGCCGTCGTCCTCGCGTACGAGTCGGGGTTCGTCACCCCCGAGCCGAGGTCATAACGCCGCGAAGGCGGGACGGGCCCCCGCGGACCCTCCCGCCTTCGCATCAGGCTGACGTGCGCGGCTAGCCCTTGTAGACGATCGTGACCGCGGTGCGGGTGTCGGCCTTGTTGAGGTTCTTGAGCGTGATCGTCCCGGTGGCGCCGGAGTACGCGTGGGTTCCGCCGGTCACCTTGCCGCCGTTGATCGCGCCGGTCTTGGTGTGATAGACGAACGTTCCGTACAGGAAGCCGCCGGCCGCGTCGATGGTGGCGTACACGGTGGCGGTGCTGGCCGCGGTGCCCTGGAAGTAGAGCATGTCGAAGCCGACGGCCTTGCCCTTGGCGTTGACGTCGGTGTCCTGCTGGCCGCCTGACATCTTGCCGAGCCCGATCGACTGCTTCTGCACCGAGATGAACGTGATCGTGTGAGTGGCCGGCTTCGCGCCGCTGGCGAGGGCCGGCACCGCCAGCGCCCCGCTGCCGATTAGGGCGGCCGCACCGACGGCGGCGATGGATGCGCGGAGTTTCATGATTGCTGCTCCTTTGTCCGAGGTATGCCTGCGTCGTACTTTCGCGGCACCTCGAATGCTAGGAATTCCGGTCGCGCGGAATCGTCCTGCGCACGGGCGATCCTCGGGTACCGCAGGTCCGTCCTGAGGACTACGGAGACCGGACATAGACGGGCGGCCGGGACTTGGCACCAGCCGGGACCTCACGGCAGCGGTCGTGGCGGGGTCGGCCTGCGGGGGCCTGCCTGCCTCTTCAATTTCCGGTCGTTTTCGCTTTCGACCGAAGGCCCGTGCGTCGGCTGTTGCCTGAGGTCGAACGCTGCTTGATGCTACGGGTCGGGTTGACTATACCGAGGAGGCCGCCCGCTATTAGCGAGGCAAGCGTTGTCAGCCCCTCAGGAAACGTCGTCTTACTGACCGATAGTCCGATTAGGGTCCCGACTATCCCCAGCAGAGTAAGGCCGAGAAACCAGATAATGGTGAGATTCACCGTCTCGTCGACCGCCTCATCGGGTAGCCGGTTTGCGTTTTCGTCGGCCAGGTCTGAGGTGTCGGTGCCGACGCCGGACTGGTCGGCTGCCCCTGGTGTGATACTCATTCTGCAAAAATGCACTAGGCGATGTCGTCTGTCAAGAAGATTAGCTAACATCCGGCAATTGGCTTGGATAGACAGCCTGGCCGCTGCGGGTCCGCCATGACTTCCTTTGATCCTGAGGAGCGAGACGACGATTAACGCAGGGCTAGCTCACCTTCCCCAAGACACATGAACTGACGTTTCCGCCCAAGACGAAGAAGGGCC
>Ga0302326_10033396_pt1 | contig 10225 bp, 8 predicted proteins | sample Palsa_T0_3_FD_202264 | JGI IMG/M metagenome (GOLD analysis project Ga0302326, IMG submission 202264) | Peat permafrost microbial communities from Stordalen Mire near Abisko, Sweden - Palsa_T0_3 | ecosystem: Environmental > Terrestrial > Soil > Palsa > Peat permafrost | place: Sweden: Abisko... | reverse complement strand
ACGACAACCGTGTAGCTGGAATCCAGGCACATTTCAAGATCGCCATTGACTCCGCGAGAGCTGCCGTTATGGCCGAAACACTTATTTCCATTGACGGTTTGCACTCCGAAACCATACGCTTCAAGACCGAATGGCGTCGCCACCCTGCCGGTCGTGAGCAGCGTCGTGTAATGCGCATCGAGGAGCTTGTTCTCCCGCAGGGCGTCTGCAAATCGTAGAAGATCTCCAACAGTTGAGTAGCCCCCGCCCGCCGGCGTTCCAGTGTTGATCAGTGTGTCCGTATTCGGAATCCAGTGAGCCGATCCCATCTTCGTGTAGTTGATGCTGCGATTCGGGATCGCCTTATCTTCCATTCCGGAGGGTGTTGAGGTCATGCCGGCTGGAAGGTAAACGTGTTCGCGCACGTAATTGTAGTAATTCTCGCCGCTCACTTTTTCGATCACCGCGCCAAGCAGAATAAAGCCGTAGTTGCTGTACTCCCAACGGCTGCCTGGCTCGAATCTAAGTGCGCGGTTGCCATAGAGATTGATGTAGTCCTGCAGGGTACGCAACTCCAATCGGTGCTTATCAAACTCCGGTCCCCAGATATCCCCTGTTCCGCCAGTGTTGGTCAACAACTCGCCAATCGTCACCTTTGCTGCCAGTTCCTTGTTCGGATAATCGGTCAAATATTTTCCTAGCGGATCGTCGAGCGCCAGCTTTCCCGCCTGCACCAACTGCATCGTTGCTACCGCCGTGAACATCTTGTTCATGGATGCGATGGTGAAGCGCGACTGGAGAGTATTGGGGATTTTGTGCTCCCGGTCGGCCAGCCCGTAGGCTTGTGCAAAGAGTGGCTTGCCTTCGTTCGCAACCAGCACAGCGCCGGCAAACCTGTCGGCAGATGCTTCGTTGTCAAGTTGCTTGCGCAACGCAGCAGTCAATTGGGTATTGCTCATATGCGGCAGGGCAAATTCCGCCGGCCGCTCAGCCAGATTGACGTCCAACTTCAGGATACGATGTGGTTCCACCGGTTCGACCTCAAGGGTAAGTCTTGCGAAGCCGTCGCCGGCGCGCTCCTGTACGAGCGCTGTCACTTGGGTCGAGTTCTCCAGTTCTATCTTCTTGAGATCGTAACCGCCGGTACGATCACGAAGGGATGGGTCCTGGAACCCGCCACCGGGCGGCGTAACAAAGTTCGTTTGCAGAAATTTGAGGTAAGCATCCCAACTCGTGCTGTCATACGCCGCTAACCATCCGGCAAGTTGCCGACCAGCCGGAGTCTCCGTGGCCGGTCCTTGAGCGCCGGAGAACACAGACATGAAGAACACCAGACCGACTGTTTGGACGAGGTGTGTGAAAACCATAAAACGAAACCTCCTTTTTACGATAGGAGCGGTTGCAAGTGCGCCGTCGCTTGCACCTCCGCTAGCCGAAAGGCGAATGCTCGAATTTTGTTTTCCAAGGCTAGCTCGGCAATAACAATAATGTACTAGTTCACTAGTACATTGCAAGCCTAAAGTTGGAGCGTGCTCCGGTTGAGCACCGGGGTTACTTTTCGCCTGTCCGCCACAGCTTCAATATTCCACGGGCTGCATACAGCTCCCACAAAGCTTCGCTTGTGGCGTTCTCAATGGTTTGCCGCAGGCTCGGCAGGGTGGACCATAGAGCGAAAGTCGGTGGTGGTAAACGGCATGCGGATTCGTCTCAGCAAAGCTTGTGATTCGCTCGTACTCGGCAAGCATCAGCTCTAATCGTTGGCGCATGTTGCCGTCTTGGCCTCTGAACGCGAGCATCCTCATGTATTCTTCCTCATCGAGCATGGGCATCTCGGCTCTACACCGCCAGCACCAGATTATTTTCATAGACCGTGAGTGTAATCTTAGGAGCTAGCATGACAGAGGACAGCCGAAAAGTAGCAAAACGTTTGGGGCCGCTGCGTTTATCATGGAAGCCCGAAAGTGAGGAGATTTTGACTATGCCCAATTTACGTGCGCGACGGCTTGCCGCCTGCGTCGCATTATTGACGGGCCTTGTACAGGCTGCGTCTGCCGCTGAAATTCTTATCGTTGACGACAAATCACAGCCAGAGAGTTTGACTATCGCCCCGGGTGGGACACTGATCGTCGGTAGCGCGAGCACTCCGTTCATCTACAAGGTGCGCCCGGGCTCGACCACCCCTGAAAAGTTCGTCGATGCCAGCGCTGAAGGCGCGGGCACCTTTTTCTTCGGTATGCTTGCCGATGGGGCTACCAACACCTTGTGGGCGTGTCAACTAACGCCGGTGCCAGGCGCAACGCCGGTGAAGCGTCATACCGCCCTGAGGGGTTTTGATCTCTCCACGGGCGTGCAAAAGCTTCGCTGGAATCTGCCCGGCGACAACAGTGTCTGCAACGATTTCTCGATCGGACCCGACAAAGCCCTTTACATCAGCGACACCGTCAACAGCAAAATCTACAAGCTACCAGCGGGTGCTACCGCGGCCGAACTCTTCCTGGAAGATCATGCGCTCTACGGCATCGACGGGATCACCTTTTTGGACGGGACCCTGTATGTCAACAATGTGTTCTCGAACAATCTCTACCGTATCCCGGTGGACGCTGCCGGTAAGGCCGGACAACCTGTCGATATCTGGATGGATCAGCCGGTGAAAGGGCCGGATGGCATGCGGGCGGTCAATGGCAAGCTACTGCTGGCGGAGAATGGCAACGGCAAGATTGCCGTGATTACTGTCACTGGCGATAAGGCCAGCGTCCTGGTCATCAAGGAAGGACTCAAGACACCCACCGCAGTCGAGCCCGCAGGCGACACGATCTGGATCGCCGAACGCGGCGCCGGCAAGGCAGTGTCGATTTCTATGCCGAAATGGTAGTAGATGGAGGTAGGTTATGGTTTCGCATTGGGGTGGGATTTCAGGAAGGCGCTGAGTGCGTCGGGCATGAAGGCTGCCGTGCTGAATGCGTAAGGCAGCGCAGATTCGAAGGTGGTGACTTTATATTTGCCCTGGCCGTCGGTGAGTATTAGCAATATAGGCGGCTTCCCTTCCGCGTGATTGAAGGTGCTGACCTCATAGCCATATTGGCGGTCGCGGTAACTGACGGCGGGCCATTCACCCGGTTCGCCGGCGACCACGATTGCGCGCATCAGGTAGTCGCTTTCTGTGGCGGCCTGCTGCAGCAGTCCACCGATAGGATAGCGGTAGTGAAATGCCGCGTCATCGGCCCCGGCGGCGCGATAGGTTTTTCCCGACCAGGATAATCCCGCGGCAGCGGTATTGTGGCCGGGTGTAAACAGCGTGATGCCGGCGCTGCGCGCGTCTTCGGCGGACTTTACCAGGGTCGCGAGTTCCCTTGCGCTCAGCGGAAGTTTCGCCCCATCCACCACGGGGAAATCCCGTTCGCAGACCAGTTGATCCATAAAGCGGTGCACGCGCACGGTGTGGTCGGATGCCTGGCCGCAGGCGACGAGCAAATGCTCGTAGTCGGTGGTGGCAATCTGGTAGTCACGGCAATCGCCGCAACTACCCGTGTCGCCGCACGTTTGACCATAAAAGGCCACGAAGCGAACAGCGTGGTGCGTTGCCTCGGAGCCGTATAGCACCATCACGTGATTCAGCAACGAGGTTTCCCCGTGGATTCCCTCAGGGCGCCCATATTCCGTGTTGCCGCCAAGCACCACCTCTTCCCTGCCATTCACTTCGAGTACGGTGGCGGCGCGTACCTGGAAATGGGAGATGAATGTATCTGTGTGGACTTTTTCCGCCGCGTCGAGCGCCTTGAATATCTGGCTGCGGAGTTTGGCATCCGGCACAACTGCTTCGGACTCGCTGGTCAACGTCCATTTGGGAGCGCTTTGCGACTCCCGCGATCCGCAGCCTGCAACCACGCCGCACAGCAACAGAAGAACAGCACCCTTCAATCTAGTGGTCTCCCTTCACTCGGCCAAGCGCAACTATGAACGTGAAACGATATAACGTCTGACCCCGGGGGATCCCCGCATCGATGGTGACCCGGTTGCTCTTCCTGGAGGCGATTATAGCCAGGAGTGTGCGGTTACAGCCTGGGCTGTGGTGACTGCCTGAGAACTCCGCTGTTGGGTAGTTCCGGGCTTCAGTGTCTGCGTGAGGACTCCGCTGACGAACTAAGCCCCTCAAGGACGGTGAAAATTACCTGGGACTGGCGTCCCGGTCTGACGTCCTGGGCAACTCTCAGCCGTCGCTCCGGTCTGTGTCATAGCAACGTCCGAAGGAGTAGGACGGGTGCCCCAAGTTCGCCAACCTGCCCCGGCTTGCCGTGGGGGCGTACCTGGGCCGAAGAAGACGGGCGACCCGGATTTCCTGCACATGGCGCCAAACAGATCCGCGTGTGCGGCTTTCATTAAGGAAAACCGCATGAAGTCCGCTAACGCCAACAATCTCCACAGGAAATCCGGGAAAGCCCACCAAACGTTTTAATGTTCGACTCAAGAGGGGTCTCCCTGCTGGGTGAAAATCCGGACCGAGGTTCAGTCACTCCTCCCGTGAAAGCATTTGAAAACACCATTTTCGGCCCACGTACGCTGGTGCAAACGTGGGGCACCCGTCCTATTCCTTCGGACTTTGCTATGACACACGCTCCTTCGGGACTCCATTCTGAACCGGGCAGTTCTCGCCTTCGTTAGCCCATTCAGGCGGCAGAATGACCGCTCTTCGCATCTACTTCAAAAGCGCTCTCTGTTTTATGGTGAGCTGAAATATGACCTGGACTTGGGCTTTCGAGATCAATGGCAGAACCTCTAGGAATCAACGACATTTTCGAGCATGCCGCCACCGGATTAGCCATTACCGATGTGACGGGGAACGTTATGGATGTGAATAAAGCATTCGCCAAGATTGTCGATCGCAGCCCGGCAGAGATTCATAACGCGAACCTGTTCAGATGGACGCACCCGGAGGATCAGTCGCGACACGACGAACTGCTCAAACAATTGCTGGCAGGGGAAATTTCCAGCTTTGTCATGGAGAAGCGGTACATACGCACCGATGGCAGTGTCGTATGGGTCCGCAACTCGGTTTCGCTGATGGGCGATGAACAATCGCCATCAGGGCGCCTGGTTTCCATCTGTGAAGATATCAGCGACCGCAAGCGGGCCGAGGGAATTCTCGAACGGCAAGAACAGATGGCGGCCATCGGCCGGCTCACCTCTTCGATTCTGCACGAAATCAACAATCCCCTGGAGGCTGTGGGCAATCTGATTTTCCTTGCGCGTCAAGCAGCGAACCCTGTTGAGGCCGCCGGCTACCTCGAGCAGGCCGAAGAGGAGCTTGGTCACGCCTCACAGATCACCTCGCAGGGCCTCCAGTTTCATCGGCAGTCTTCCGCTGCCACTTCTACGAACGTGGCAGACCTGTTGCATTCAGTCCTGGCATTGTTCAAGGGAAGACTCAAAAGGGCACGCGTTCATGTCGACTTCGCAACCGACGACGCCCCAGAACTTATGTGCTTTCCGTCCGAGATCCGCCAGGTCTTTGTCAACTTGATCAGCAATGCGATTGACTCGATGGCCGCCGACGGCCAACTCGCAATTCGAGTGAGGCCAAGCACCGATTGGCGGACGGGTGAGCATGGCGTTCGCGTGACCATAGCAGACACGGGCGAAGGCATGAGCCAGGAAACCAGAAAGCACATCTACCAGGCATTCTTTACGACAAAAGGCGCGCAGGGGTCGGGCCTCGGTTTGTGGGTGACGTCCAATATCGTAAAGAAGCACCGGGGCTGCATTCACGTTCGCAGTAAATGCGCTTCCACGGCAGGCGGTACTGTATTCAGCCTGATTTTTCCCTACCGCGGCGCTCAAGGAAAAGCCGCCGGCTACCGGATGCCCGCCGCGTAGCTTGCCAACCCACCATCGTTGTGCGCGCGCCCTTCAGCGGGCAGTGCCGCGATGCTTGTTTCCATTGCCGCTTGCAGTCGATTCCGTTCTCCACACGTAAAGAAATTCTTCGTCGCTAGACGTAGCAATGTCGATTCCCTTTTGCCGCGTGGCACGGCTCAAGGCGGAGCGGATGTTTTCTTTCGAATCCGGGAGGGCAGAAAGAGGGATTTTAAGGGCGTTGCCTTCCTCTAAATGGTTAAGGTCGCCGAGCAATTGTTCCATGATCGCTTTGTGTTTCCCGTCGCGCCCCTTGGGCACGTCCGTCTGAAGCATGGATTCAAAACGCATAGGGGATGTCTGCTGTTTCGCGTTTTTAGGCATCACCTTTTCCTCCCACTCAGGTTGTCAGTATCGAGACGTTAACGTAACGCTAACGTGACGCAAACGTGAAAATAAATTATCACAACCGCCGCAAGCGGTCATTCCAAACTTGAAACACCGCTGAAATTAACCTCCAAGTATCAGATTATTAAAGATTTACCCCGTATCTCGCTTATGCTGCTACCTTGCCAATAGGGGACAAAAGCGATGGTCAGGAAACTGCACTTTCAAACGGTACCATTGGCAGATCTTTCCTTGAAGATCAAGACCCAGGCCGCCGGTTTGCCCAAACCTATCGTTCTTGTCGTGGACGATGAGACTGTGATCGCAGACACTCGGGCAATGATTCTGGAGCAAAGCGGTATCTCGACCATGGTCACTTACGACGGCAAAAGCGCGCTGGAGATCGCGCATAAGACTCCCCCGGATCTGTTGCTCACGGACGTCGCCATGCCTGGAATGAACGGCATTGATCTGGCGATGGCAATCAGGCGGATCATTCCGAGCTGCGGTATTTTACTTTTTTCGGGACAGGCGTCGACTGCGGCTTTGCTGGACGCAGCTCGAGTTGCGGGACAGGAATTTACTATCCTTCCGAAACCGCTCCATCCAAAAGAATTGCTCGCGCGCGTGTCAGGCACTCTGGAGTCGCGAGCCCGGCGTAAAGAGCGCGCGAATTTGCATGTGGTCGCTGATCAGAAGCAGCAGCTGACCATTGCGAGGGAAGCAAAAGATCACTCCGCTTGTTAACCTGTTGATCAGTTCAAGCGGATGCGTGTCGACAGCGCGCTTAATTCGCAGCCCAAGACAACACTTGGTCACCTTTGGGCACCTAATCTTTCGAAGTACGGGCCTGCCAGCGGCGATAGAGTTATTCCCCACCCGCAGAAACACCCGATACTGTGGTCACTTCCCCGTTGACCTGCAGGTAGTCGATCGGATCTCAGACCCGAAGTGCGTCAGATAGCGAAAGTCAGAAAGAGGCGAACTATGTTTCTAGTTCTTGGATTCGTTTTGCTCCTGCTGTGGCTGGGAGGGTTTTTCGTGTTCCACGTCACCGCGTTCTTTATCCACATTCTCCTGTTGTTGGCCGTAGTTTCCATCATCTTCCATTTCATGCGAGGCGCTGCTTCCGCGGTTTGAGGATTGCGTTGGGGGGGCGCCCGATGTGAGCGCCCCCCACCTCTGCGCCGGATCCTGACGTTGACTCCGGAGCAGCATGCGAAGCTGAAGCGACCATCACCCACTATCAAAAGAACTGCCATCACGGACGCACCTTTCCCTACGGGCCATCTTGCCAGGACCGAGGGAAGAGCAAGGACATCCTGGTTCCTTGTATGAACTTAGATTAGCCTAAGTTTGATCTGCGACCAAAAACATTTGCTACCTGCATTCCCTTCCTTGGCGCAATACGGCGCCTGCGCGCTAAATCTCAGGACGAGACCGGGGCCAACCACCAAGCGACCTCGATCACTTGTTCCGTCTGATCAAGGACCTCCGCAAGCTTCTCAAGTCCTAAGGGTTCGGCGGAACTTGCAGGCAGAGCCGAATTGTCCGCGGCTGCTATGATGTCGCGTCAAAGGAGACGAACAGTCTTGCCCGACTCCCGGAGACCTGGATCCTCGACATCGTCCGCAAACTCGAGAAGTCAACGCCTAATGGGCTTCAAGACGTTTGTCGGACTGGTACTGCTGCTCGTGGTGCTGGGGATCGTGCGGTCCGCGATAGCAACTCGACTGGACGGATTCACGCTCGATGAGGCGTATCACATTGCCGCAGGCGTTTCTTACGTGAAGTATGGCGATTTCCGGATTAATCCCGAGCATCCACCGATGGTGAAATTGTGGGTCGGAAGCATCATTGCCGCGACCGGTTTCCAGTTGCAACCACTACGCCAGTTTAGCGATAAGCCTGATGAGCGAGCCTTCACGCAGAGCGCCGTCTTCATGAAGAACAATCCCGATTCCGTGCAAAGGCGCGCCCGCGATGCGATGTTCGTACTGAACGCACTTCTCCTGATTTCGCTGGCTCTTGCACTGGAACGTGCGTTTGATGCGGCCGTTGCGCTAGGCGCATTGCTTTTTCTTGTGATTGACCCTACCGTGGCGGCGCACTGGCCCGTGGTGATGACGGACCTGCCCGTGGCCTTGCTGTTGGCGACGGCGACCGTGCTGGCCACACGGGCCTTCAGCGACTGGCTCTGGAAGGACCTCGCGGCCTGTTCCCTCTTTCTCGGACTGGCTCTGGCGGCCAAGCATTCCGCGCCTGTGGTTCTTCTCAGCGTTGTGTTGATCGGAATATGGGTGGCGTTCTCGCGCCCGATCCAGCAAAGCGGAGACTCGAGAAGCCGACGATTGATGAAGATCGGGGCTGTCCTCGTGGGGGCAATCTCGATTTTGTGGGGTTTTTATTTTTTTCGTTACGCGGAGACGCGTACGGGACAGGAATTATTCAATCGCCCTCTGGCAGACAAGATCCGGGACGTGAATACCCCTTTCTACCATTCTGTTCTAGCCGGAATGGCCGCAAGCCACGTCGTGCCCCGAGCCTACCTTTGGGGTTTTGCAGATACTGTTCATGCGGGGATGGAGGGGCGGCCGTTTCCTCATCTAATCTTTGGCAAGTTCTATGTTCGCAAGGGCCCTATGTATTTTTTCCCGGCAATGATCGTCCTGAAATTGCCGATTGCATTGAGCGCCTTGAGTATCCTCGGCTTGATTTTCCTTTTTTCCGGCCGATTGCCGCCAGAGTGGAACTTTCCGGCGGGCGTAGTTTTGGCAACCTCGATATGGTTTTTGCTCGTTCTGGCGAACGGAGCGGTATACGCAGGTATCCGCCACGCTCTCCCCGTGCTCGTTCTACTATCCATCTTCGCTGGGCTTTTCGTGGGGAGAGCGCTGAGCTCCAGTTCACTCAGCCTGAAAGCGCTTGCGGTGGTGGCCTACGTCCTGGCAGGTGCATCGGCACTTCCAGCGTTGCGACCTTGGGAATACTTCAACGAATTCGCTGGCGGAACGCAGAATGCCTACAAGTATTTCGATGACGAAGGGGTAGACCTGGGGCAGCGCAGCAAAGAACTTGTAGCTTATTATCGTCGGTTCCTGAAACCCACGGGAGAGATGGCTTATGTCATTTACGGAACCACAGATGAGGAACTTAAAGGTCGAGAAGTAGAGTTTTTGGGCCGCGATTTACAGCGCGACAGGAATCGTCTCAGCCAGCCAGAGTGGTCCGGAACAATGTTCACTACTCCAGTGTCCCCGTCGCGCAGCCCTTATTGGGATCTCACCGCGCTTCGCGATGCTACGCCGAAAGCGCGATTCGGGAATTTAGTGGTGTACCAAGGAACATTTCGACTGCCTGGATTGGCAGCCGCGACGCTCTATAACTACGGAAAAGAAAAACTGTATGCGGACAAGCCGGACGCGGCAGCAGCCGAAAAGATGTTTCAGCAATCTGCAAATTTGGACCCCAACGCCTTCTTTGTGCACATTGAGCTGGGGAATCTCCTACTGAAGCGAGGCGCGCGGGCGGAAGCATTGCAGGCGTACACGAACGCGCTTAAATATTCCCCTGAAGATCGCCTCATCCGACAGCCAATCGAGGAGCAGATCGCGCGAATAGCGCGCAACCCGATTGGGGAGATTCCACCTATAAGAAATCCCGGTCTTGAATAAAAATTGAATTGGTCTAGACCTCATCTTGAGTACGACTCCCGGGGCCGTTGGGTGTGGCCCGGACGATGAAGTGAAGATTTTCCATTGACATTGACTTTCCAGTTTGTGCAAACTCCTATCGTGCTTCGATAGGAGGGAGCGGTTGTGAAACTGCGACTGCGGAGCGCTTTGCGCAACCTGCTTCATAAGGATGAGATTGAGAAGGACCTCGATGCGGAAGTACGCGCGTTCGTGAACATGGTCGCCGACGAGAAGATCGCGGCCGGCGTGCCGCAGGCAGAAGCGCAGAGACGTGCGCTGGCGGAGTGCGGGGGGATCGAGCCAGTGAAGCAGAG
>Ga0302326_10033391_pt1 | contig 10226 bp, 6 predicted proteins | sample Palsa_T0_3_FD_202264 | JGI IMG/M metagenome (GOLD analysis project Ga0302326, IMG submission 202264) | Peat permafrost microbial communities from Stordalen Mire near Abisko, Sweden - Palsa_T0_3 | ecosystem: Environmental > Terrestrial > Soil > Palsa > Peat permafrost | place: Sweden: Abisko... | reverse complement strand
GGTCGACACTGCCCTCGAACTCGTCCGGGTGCGGCGCTCCTTGCATCGGCGGCCGGAACTCTCGATGCTCGAATTCGAGACGGCTGCATTCGTTGCCGAAGAACTCGGCAAGCTCTGCTTGGATCGCATCCGCACCGGAGTCGGCAAGACGGGCGTACTCGCCACGCTCGAAGGCGGAAGGCCCGGCCCCGTGACGCTCCTGCGCGCCGATATGGACGCGCTGCCGATCGTGGAGCTTCCCGAGACGGAGTATCGCTCCGAGAACCCGGGCGTCATGCACGCGTGCGGTCACGACGGACACGTAGCGATCCTCCTCGCCGCGGCACGCACGCTGAGCGCGCGGCGCGCCGAGGTACCCGGGACGATCGTCTTTTGTTTTCAGCCCGGAGAAGAAGGCTCGGCCGGCAATCGGCTGATGATCGAGGACGGCGCGCTCGAAGATCCGCACGTCGACCGGACCTTCGCGCTACATCTCTACAGCGGACTCGACGTCGGCAAGATCGGCGTGCGCGACGGCGCTTTCTTTGCTTCCGCGGACGAATACACACTCGTCATCAAAGGCAAAGGCGGCCACGGCGCGATGCCGCAACTCGCGGTCGACCCGGTCGTGGCGGGCGCATATTTCGTCACGATGCTGCAAACGATCGTCAGCCGCGAAGTCGCGCCGAAAGATCCCGCGGTGTTTACGGTGGGAAAGTTCGTCGCAGGCACTACGTTTAACGTCATCCCCGATGAGGCGACGCTGATGGGCACGGTGCGGTGTTTCGATGCCGAGGTGCGTGCCTCGATGCCCGAGCGCCTGGAGCGCATCGTCAAGGGGCTCGGCCACGCGATGCGCGTCGATTACGAGCTCGAGTACCGCTGGTCGTATCCGCCGACGGTCAACGATCGCGCGACGAACGACATCGTGCGCGAAGTCGGGCGCGCGACGCTCGGCCCGGAACACGTGATCGAGCACGATATCGTGATGTGGGCCGAAGACATGTCCTTCATGCAAGAGCAGCGTCCCGGCGCCTACTTCATCGTCGGCGCTCGCGGCGGCGAATCGACGTCGTTCCCGCACCACAACGCTCGTTTCGATATCGACGAGCGGGCGCTCGAGGTCGGCTACGAAATGATGGTCGCACTCGGCCTGCGCGGTTAAAGATCGCGCAGATGAGATTTGCGATCATGGGCGCCGGTGGTCTCGGCGCGTACTATGGCGCCCGGCTCGCGCAAGCCGGCAACGACGTCGTCTTCATCGCTCGCGGCGCTCATCTCGCGGCGATGCGCGAAAAGGGGCTGCGCGTGATCAGCAAGGCCGGCGACGCGCACCTCGCGCGCGTTCTGGCGACGGACGATCCGGCGACGGTGGGCCAAGCCGATTGCGCGATCGTCGCGGTGAAGTTGTGGGATCTCGAAGCGGCGGCGGAAGCAGCGAAGCCGTTCATCGGTTCGCGCACGACGGTCGTTTCGTTCCAAAACGGCGTCGAAAAGGACGCCCTCGTCGCTCGGATCGTGGGGGCGGATCGCGTCGTCGGCGGGATTAGCTACGTCTCGGTCAAGATCGCCGAACCCGGCGTCATCGAGCACACGGGCGACATCGCGCGCATCGTTCTCGGCGAGCTCGACCGGACCCGCTCGGATCGCGTCGACACGCTCGCGGCACATTTCGCGGAAGCCGGGGTCGACACATCGGTGAGCGACGACATCGGGCGCACGACGTGGGAAAAATTCGTCTACCTCGCGGCGCTCAGCGGGCTCACCTCGCTCTTGCGGTCCCCGATCGGTCCGATTCGGCAGAACGCAGAGGCCCGTTCCCTGCTGCGCGATGCCTTGCTCGAAGGCTGCGAGGTCGCTCGCGCCGCCGGTATCGCTCTCGACCCTGGATTCGCGGACGCGCACATGCGCTTTTGCGACGCGCTCCCCGAGCAGATGCGCGCCTCGATGGCGGTCGATCTGGAACGCGGACGGCCCCTCGAGCTGATGTGGCTCAGTGGCGCGGTGGAGCGATTTGGCCGCGAGTACGGCGTCGCGACGCCGGTCAGCAGCGTCATCGTACGCGCGCTCGCGCTCTATGCGAACGGTTCGTCCGGCCGTTAATGTTGCGTCTTGTCCGGCCTTGAAAACGCCAGGTAGTTGATCCGGCCGTCGCTGTCGACGGAAATCTGTGCGTGCGATACGCCGCGCTCGAACACCGCGAGGTAGGTCGCGTTGCGGATGTCGACTTGGACGAACTTTCCGAGGGCCTTGTGCATGTCCGCGAGGAGGCTCGTGAGCTTTTGCGTCGGCACGTCGTGGAGGTACGACGGCTCGAACCAGTCGGGAGAAATGGAATCGGCTGCCAAGAGTTTTTCGAGCGCCGAGAGATTCTCCGCGGATAGCTCGTCGTGGAACAGCAGGCTCGAAATGCGGTCGTGCTCGTCGAAGGCGATGTTGACCTTGATCGAGCCTTTCGGAGACGTGACGAGATATTCGAAGCCGGACTTGTCGATCGCGGTCGGCGCGCCGAGCCGCGCTACGTAGGATCCCACGAAGAGCTGCACGTCCGACACTGGGATCTTCGCGACGAAGTTCCGCGCGAACAGCGACGGATCGATGGTCGTCTTCGTAAAGAGCGCGTTCAAGGTCGCGATGGCCGGAGTATCGGCGTTCGCGGGCACGACGAAGCTAGGAAAGGCAAGTACGGCCAGGAAGCAGCAGGCCCAAAAACGCGCGGTCATCTACGCAAGCCCCTATCGGCACTTCGTCGACTGTCGCCCTCTTTTAAGATCGGGGCGGCGTGCCCCCCGATGGCCCCCAAGCGCGCACTCGCGCGCTGTTGAAAAGGAATTCGGGGCCGCGTGCGTCCCGATGTTACCGCATGGCAAAAACTTTTGCCGGAGTTGAACGCAGCGGGCATCGCGTTCGACAAAAGGCGAATGACGGAGGCCGCAGTAGGCCATAAAGTATAAAGCTCAATGGCTTCCACCCACGGTCTGCCGGTCGATTCTTCCCGCGTACCTCAGTCCCCGTTTGTCATCGAGGAGCACGACGCGTGCGGGGTCGGCTTCCTCGCGGACCTCGGCGGCCCGCCGACACACGAGGTGGTCCGGCTCGCCTTGCAAGCTGCGGCGGCGATGATGCACCGCGGGGCGCGAGGCGCCGATGGGCGCACCGGGGACGGCGCGGGCATTCTGTGTGAGACGCCGCGCAAGCTCCTGATCCGGGAACTCGCACGCGTCGATTTGGCGGCGACTTCCAATCACCTCGCGGCCATCTGCCTGTTCTTGCCGCGCGAGCCCGATGCCGCCGCCGCGGCGCGTGCGGCGATCGAAGCGCGCGTCCGGTCGGTCGATATCACGCCGCTGCGCTGGCGCACGCCGGGCACGCACGAGGAAGTTCTCGGCGCGCAGGCGTTGACGACGCGCCCGACGTTCGAGCAGCTGATCGTCGATTTGGGTCCGGGCAACGTGCGCGAACGGATGCGCGGAGCTGCGCGGACGATCGAGAAATCTCTCGTGGAGTTCGGCCGTACCGCCTCGCTGCTGTCGTGCTCGGCCACCTCGGTCGTCTACAAAGCGTTGCTCTCCTCCGACGAACTCGGTGCCTACTTCGACGATTTGCGCGACGAACTGTTCGCCTCGCGCTTCGCGATTTTCCATCAACGCTTCTCGACCAATTCGTCGCCCTCGTGGCGGCTCGTGCAGCCGTTTCGCCACATCGCGCATAACGGCGAGATCAACACGATCACCGGCAACCGCGCGTGGCTCGAAGCCCGCGGCATTCGCACCCTCGGGGGTGCCAGCGACTCGTACGATTTCAACACGAATATCGACGCTATGGTCGGCGCCGGATATCGGGTCGACGAAGCGGTCGACATGCTGCTGGCGCCCGCCATCGATGCGAGCGATCCGAAGCTAAAGGCGTACTACGACGCGCACGTGCCGACGGTCGAGCCGTGGGATGGTCCGGCCGCAATCGTCTTCGCGGACGGCGACACTATTGGTGCCGCGCTCGATCGCACGGGCCTGCGCCCGCTGCGCTGGTGCCGCACCGCGAGCAATAAAGTGCTCTGCGCCTCGGAAGCGGGCATCGTCGATTTTGGCGACGATGCGGTCGTCGAACGCGGTCGCCTCGGCCCCGGCGGCCGGCTCATCGTGCGCTTCGCGTCCGGCCAAGTGGTGACGACCGAGCAGTTTCGCGGCGAGCGTCGCGACCGCGCGGACTTCCGTGAGGTCGTGCGCAGCTGGGGCTTCCCGCTGCACGACCGCGTCGAACCGATCGCAGGCGGCGGTGTCAACGGCGCCTTGCACCGCTTCGGCTGCACCGCCGAAGAACTCAAAGACGTCGTCGGCGTGCTCGCTTCTTCAAACGAGCCGACCGCGTCGATGGGCGACGATGCGGCGCTAGCGTTCTTCGAACGCCGCACGCCGGTAGCTGAATATCTACGCGAGCGGTTCGCCCAAGTCACAAATCCGCCGATCGATCCGCTACGCGAAAAACTCGTGTTCGATCTGCGCGCGTGGGTCGGCTCGGGCGACATCAACGGCGACATTCCCGCAGCCGGCTCCATCGTCGCGCTCGAGAGCGCGCTCCTTTCCGAACTCGATTTCGATGCGCTGCGCTTCGACGGACGACTGATCCAAGTCGTGATCTCGCTTGCTTTGGGGGAGCAGACCCTGCGCAAGCGGCTGCTCTGCATCTGCGAAGAAGCGGAGAAGGCCGTGCGCACCGGCGCCTCTCTGATCGTGCTCGACGATCGCCCCGATGCGCCGAGCGTTCCGGCACTGCTCGTCGCCGGCGCCGTGCATCAGCGCCTCGTGCAGCGCGGCCTGCGCATGCAGGCATCGATCGCCGTCGCCGACGGGTATGCGCGCGACGCGCACGCGGTCGCGGCGCTGATTGGCGTCGGCGCGAATGTCGTGACGCCGTGGCTCGGGTTGCGCGCCGCGGGCGACGCCGGCCACGGGCTCGCGTACATGACGGGTCTGCGCGCCGGTCTCCTCAAGGTCATGGCCAAACTCGGTATCTGCACGCTGCGTTCGTATATCGGCGCGCAGACGTTCGAATCGATCGGCCTACACGGCGAGATCGTGGAGATGTGCTTCCCGGGCATCAAGGGACACGTGGCGGCCGTGCGCTTCGAAGATATCGAAAGCGACGTGCGTACGTGGTTCGAGGCCTCGCGCGACGGCGCGCAGCCGCTGCCCGATCGCGGTTCGTATCGCTTCCGGCGCGACGGCGTGCGGCACGCCTTCGATCCCAACGTCATCAAGAATTTGCGCGCGAGCGCCATGCGCGGCGATTACGCCGCCTTCGAAAAGCTATCGGACGCGATGGAAGAGCGGGCGCCGGTGGCGTTACGCGATCTGCTCACGGCGGTTCCCTTGCGCGAGGCGATCGAGCTCGACGAGGTCGAACCCGTTTCCGCGATCGTCGCGCAGTTCACGACCGCTGCGATGTCGCATGGCGCCCTCGCTTCCGAGGTGCACGCCACGATCGCCCGCGCGGCGAACCGTATCGGCGCCAAGAGCAACTCCGGCGAAGGTGGCGAGCACGCCGATCGCTACTCGCGCACGGTCGATCGCGGCCGCAGCAAGATCAAACAGGTGGCTTCCGGGCGCTTTGGTCTCGGCGTGACCTATCTCGAAAGCGCCGACGAAATCGAGATCAAGATGGCTCAGGGGTCGAAGCCCGGTGAAGGCGGCCAGATCCCGGCACACAAGGTGACGACCGAAATCGCGATGCTGCGCGGCGCGCAGCCGGGGCAAGCGTTGATCTCGCCGCCGCCGCACCACGACATCTATTCGATCGAAGATCTCGCCCAGCTGATCTACGATCTGCGCCGCGCTGCTCCGCACGCACGCATCGCGGTAAAGCTCGTGGCGCAGTCGGGAATCGGCTACGTGGCGAGCGGGGTCGCCAAAGCCGACGCGGACGCCATTCACATCAGCGGCCACGACGGCGGCACGGGCGCGTCTCCGCTTTCGTCGATCAAGCATGCGGGTTTGCCATGGGAGATGGGCCTGGTCGAAACGCATCACGCGCTCTTGGCGAACGGTCTGCGTTCGCGCGTGAAGCTGCGCGTCGACGGTGGCTTCAAGAGCGGACGCGACGTAATTCTCGCAACGCTGCTCGGCGCCGACGAATATGGTTTCGGGAGCGCGCTGCTCGTCGCGCTCGGCTGCATCTACGCGCGTCAGTGTCACAAGAACACGTGTCCGGTCGGGATCGCGACGCAGGATCCGGAACTCCGCAAGAAATTCGTGGGCACCGAAGATCAGGCGATCGCGTTCCTCGAATTCGTCGCCCGGGACGTGCGCCGGCGGCTCGCCGCGCTCGGCGCGCGATCGCTCGAAGAGCTGCGCGGGCGCAGCGATCTCCTGCGCCGCCGCGAAATCGAAGACGCGCGCCTGTTCGATGTCGATCTCTCGGAGATTCTCCGATTGCCCGAGCGCCAGCAAGAGCCGAAACGAACGGTGCTCGAACCGACGCACCTCGACGATTTGGTGCCGCGTCCGTGGGCCGGCTCGCGCAAGCCTTGGCATCTGACGCCGGAGCTTGCGATCTCACCTTCCGATCGCGCGGTCGGAGCGCGCCTCTCGCACGATTTCGCGCGGCGCCGCGCCGAAGGCGGCGAAACGAGCCCACTCTCGGTGCGCTATCACGGTTCGGCGGGACAGAGTTTCGGCGCGTTTCTCACCTCCGATATTACGCTCGATCTCGCGGGCGACGCCAACGACTACGTCGGCAAGAGCGCCGAAGGCGGCCGCATCGTCGTGCGCGGCTTCGACACGAGCGCGGACGGCGAACCCGTCGCGGGCAACACGTGCTTTTACGGTGCGCGTGGCGGCGAGGGGTTCATTCGCGGCGGGGCGGGCGAGCGCTTCGGCGTGCGCAACAGCGGCGCGGAACTCGTGGTTGAAGGCGCGGGCGATCACGCCTGCGAGTACATGACCGCGGGCACGATCGCGATTCTCGGCAAGGTCGGCAAGAATTTTGCGAGCGGCATGTCCGGCGGCATCGCCTTCGTGGCGCTCGATCGGCCCTTCGATCCGCTAGCCCACGGCCTGGCGCTCGGACCGACCGCGTTGCAGCTCTCGGGCCTGGCCGAAGACGATCCGGATGCCGCTACTCTACGCGGGCTGCTCGAACGTCACGCGGAAGCCACGGGCTCGCCGCGGGCCGCGCGGTTGCTCGCGGACTGGCCGGCCGCACTCGCCCGCTTCGCGAAGCTTGCGGCACCGTCTGTGGTGGCGGTGCCCGAAGAGCAGCCTCTGGACGCTACTCTCGTCCCTTCAAAATAGCGGCATTGGCCGCCTCGACGACTTTCTTAGATTGATCGACCATCTTCAGAGTGGTCTCGCGCGTCAGCTGGACCGATTCTTTCATCGCTTCGTTGCCCATCTTGATGAAGTCGCCGAGTTGCGCCATCGCGCCCTCGGCGCTCTTCGACGCCGTCGAGCCCGATTCGCTTAGGTGCGCGCCGAGCGTCGCCTGCATCGCCTTCGCATCCTCGATCGATTTCTCTACGTGCGGCTTCATCTGCTCCGCCGCGTCGCTCGCGGCCGCGGTGATGCTCTTTTGCATCTCACGAGCCTGGGCCAGTGCCTTTTGCAGCGCATCGTTAAACAAGGAGACCCCTATCTGCCTTCGTCGACCGTCATCACCCAGCGGACCGCGCGGGCGTATTGCTCGAGTTCGCGCGTCGTGCGGGCGAGCCAGCCGAAGGTGCTGTCGTAGACCGCTCGCTTGCCGCGCGCGTCGTCGTGTTCCTTCACGTAGCGGCGGGCCAGCTCCAGCTGCCGTTCGACCCGCTCCCATTCGGAGCGGAGGGTGCCCTCTGAAGCGTCGGAGAGGCGATCGATCAGCGGCGGGGCCGCCGCCTCCGGGTGTCGCATGGCATACTCGAGGCGCGCGAGGCTGTAGGCACTCGTCGTCGTGATGAACGACCCCAGGAGTTGCACGAGGCGCACTTCCATAGCTACCATCTTAGTTCCATTTGAGAGCGCTGCATACCCACCGTGCGGCTCGAGGTGTCTCGTCACAATCGTGTCGGCCGTTTGGGAGCCTCTTCGTCCCGAAGAGGTCGTTTGGGAGCCCCTTCGTCCCGAAGAGGCCGGTAATCGAAAGAGGATATGAGCAACAGCGACCAACGTAGATATGCGATCGTCGGGAACGGCTTCGCCGGGACAACGTGTGCGGAGCACCTGCGCAAGCTCGATCCTACCTCCTCCATCGTGCTGTTCGCAGACGAGCCTTACCCTCTTTACAATCGCATCGCGCTTCCGCCACTGCTGCGCAAGCAAGTAACCAAACAAAAGGTCATCATGCGCGATCTCGTCTGGCACGAGAAACACGGGATCGAACTTCACCTCGGCACGCCGGTCGACCGGATCGACGCCGCCGGGAAGGCTGTTGAGGCGGCCGGCCGCTCGTTTCCCTACGACGCGCTGCTGGTCGCGACCGGCGGTCGGCCGAACCCAAGCGTCACCCCGGGCGCCGCGGGCGCGGCGAACGTGTACAACTTCCAATACATGGACGACACGCTCGCGATTTCAGAGCAGCTCGAAACGGCGAAATCCGCGGTCGCCGTCGGCGGCTCGTTCATCGCGTACGAGTTGGCGGAAGCCTTCGCGTCGCGCGGCGTCGAGACACATTGGCTCGTACGCGGGCCGCGCTTCCTGCGCCGCATGCTCGATGAGATCGCGGGCGAGATGGTCGACGACGCCGCGCGCGAGGACGGCGTCCACGTGCACTACGAGGAAGAACTCGGCGAGCTCGTGCGCTCGAACGGCAACGTTACCAAAGTCGTCACGAAATCGGGTCTCGAGATCGCGACGGACTGTGTCGGCGTCGGCCTCGGGCTCACGATGAACGTGGAGATCGTCGCCGGAACCGGCGTTGAAACCAAGACCGGCATCGTCTGCGACGATCGCTTGGAGACCGGGGTGAAAGGCATCTTCGCGGCCGGAGACGTGGCGGAGTTTTACGATCCGGTGGCCGAGATGAACTATCGTCTCGGGACCTGGAACAATGCGGGCGCCCACGGCAAGGTGGTCGCGATCAACATGGCGGGCGGCGACGAACGCTATCACGACGTTCCGGAGTACTCATCGAAGCTCTTCACCGGCCAAACGATCACGCAGTTCGGCATATCGCCGGAATACCGCAGCGACCTCGATACGGTTCGCAAGATCGACCGCGAGAAGAAGCACTACCGCGCGCTGTTCTTCTGGCGCAATCGCCTCGCGGGCGCCGTGCTGATCGGCAAGGGCAACCGCGCGGGCAAACGCAAATACCTGGACGCCATCAAGGCCAAGACCGAATTTGCGCCGAGCGATTGGGAATCGCTGCTCGATTGGACGGCCGACTAGGTTGCGGTGAGAAACGCCTTCGAGCGGAAATCGAAGTCGTTCTTGCCGGACCCCTTCACGCGGTACAACGCCGCGTCCGCACTGCGCAGGAGGCTCTTCGCATCGGAGGCGTCGTTCGGGTAGAGCGCGATGCCGATGCTGACCGACAGGCTAATCGACCCGTGCTCCACGCTGACCGGCCGGCGGATGGTCGTAAGGATCCGATGCGCCGTGTCGGAGACGAACTCTGGCGCCGCGACGCTGGTGAGGACGACCACGAATTCGTCGCCGCCGAGGCGCGCCACGGTGTCGACTTCGCGCACGCACGTGCGCAACCGCCAGCCGAGTTCGCGCAAGACGTCGTCGCCGCACGCGTGGCCGAACGTATCGTTGATCGCCTTGAAGCCATCGAGATCGACGAGCATCACCGCCACGTGCTGGCCCGAACGCCGTGCCTTGGCGAGCTCCATCTTGAGCCGTTCGTCCAGCAGCGCGCGATTCGCGAGTCCCGTGAGCGGGTCGTGCATCGCGAGAGATTCGAGGTGCGCTTCGGCGCTCTTACGCTCGGTGACGTCGCGGCTGACCACCACGAAGCGACGCTCGCCCTTCGTGATCGGCCGGACGCTCGTTTCTACCCAGCGCGTCGTGCCGTCGCGATGGTAGAGCAACAGTTCGGCGGTTACTTCTTCTCCGCGCGTCATCGCGGCGAGCAGGCGTTCCACCGCGGCTCCGTCGCTATCGTGCCCGTGCAAGCCCGCGAAGCCATTTAGCGCGATCTCATCAGGAGTATATCCCGTCATCCGCTTTGCGGATTCGTTCACGTATGCGATTGCCGGGGTTCCGTCGGCCTGCACTTCGAGCACGAAGATCAGATCGTGCGTGCTCTCGACCGCGGCTTGGACGAGTTCG
>Ga0302326_10033387_pt1 | contig 10226 bp, 9 predicted proteins | sample Palsa_T0_3_FD_202264 | JGI IMG/M metagenome (GOLD analysis project Ga0302326, IMG submission 202264) | Peat permafrost microbial communities from Stordalen Mire near Abisko, Sweden - Palsa_T0_3 | ecosystem: Environmental > Terrestrial > Soil > Palsa > Peat permafrost | place: Sweden: Abisko... | reverse complement strand
ACGCTAACGCTGACTGGCACGAACTTTTTGGCCGGCACGGTAGTGGAGTGGAACGGCGTGGCGTTGACGACGACGATCGTTAGCGCGACGCAAGTGACGGCCATGGTTCCCGCGGGCGACCTTACCAGCGGGGGAGCCATTTTGGTCACCGTATTCAATCCGTTGCCGGGCGGCGGCACTTCCGCAGCCCTCACGCTGACGATCGCGGATTTTGCGGTCTCCAGCTCAACGCCCACGGAGACGGTAGCGGCGGGCCAGCCCGCCGCGTTTGCGATTTCGACGGCGACTGTCGGAGGAACTCTCACGAATCCGGTGACGTTTACCGTGACCGGACTGCCCACCGGAGCTGCGGCGAAATTTAATCCAACTTCGGTGACGCCAGGCACCAGCACCATGATGACGGTGACCACCACGGCGCGAACTGGTTCGGCGCTCCTGCGAAACCCGTTCGACCAACATGATCCACTTTTCCCACCATCATTGCCGGCGTGGCCGGCTGCGGCGAATCTTTCGACTCTGCTGGCAACCCTGCTTGCAGGGTTCGGCTTCGCAAAACTCCGGCACAGGCTGCCGCGAACTGCGGCTCCTGTAGCGGTGCTATTCTTCACGCTTATCGTCGCAGTCACTTTCATCGCGGGTTGCGGAACTACGTCGCGGCCGGCCTCGACCGGGACGCCGGCGGGCAACTACGTCCTTACCGTGACCGGGACTTCGGGTACCGATGCGCGTTCGACCACCGTAACGATGGTTGTCCAATGAAGCCCGAACGGTCCGGTCCTAGCTGGTCTAAAGATCTGAGCTGCAGGACGACGACCGCTGAAGCCGCACTTTTTTTCGCTTAGAGGCCGGTCATTTTTTCTAGGCGGTCAGAGTATCTCGCGCCTTCTACTTTGATTTTGGAGGCGGCGAGATCGATGTCGCGGTGGTCGGCGGGGAGCCCGGCGTCGTCAACTACCGGCGGACTTTGCGCGGGCCTGTTCCTGCTGATAAATGGTGAGGGTGACGAACGCAGCCTGGACGATTGGCGCGGAGACTGCGAGTTTGCGGCCGCGATCTACAAGATCGCCAAGAATAGTGTCCGCTTCGACCCGCGCGTGGTTTGTGAGGTCGCGATACATCGACGAGGCCAGTTTGGAACCCGCTGCAGTAAGTTGAGCGCTCTTTTCCGCCAGGAATGCCTCCGGCATCGGATAGCCGCTGGCACTCGCTATTGCCGCGCATTCACGAAGTGCCGAGAGACACAACTCGGCGCCACCGGGAGCCGCGACGATTTCTCCGATATTTCCGCGAAGCAAACAGGTAATGGCTCCCAAGCTGGCTAAAAATACCCACTTCTGCCACATGTCCCGCGAAATGTCTGTGGAAATGGACGCCTGAAATCCTGCCCCGCTAAACTCCTGATGCACCGCTTCTATGCGAGAGGTCTTCTTCCCGTCCAGCTCGCCGTAGGCGAGACTCTGGAAATCGGCAAGCTGGACTATCCTGCCTTGCGAATCGATTGCTGTGGAAACGAAGCAAACCCCGCCTAACACAGCGTCGCCGAACTTCTGCGTCAGCACGTCCATGTGATGCATGCCGTTTAGCACCGGGATGATGACCGTCTGTTGCGCGACTGCCGGCGCGAAATCATCGATCGCGGCGGCGAGGCTGTAGCTTTTTACGCTCAAAAAGATAACGTCGTACGGAGATGCAATCTGAGCTGCGGTTATCGTTTTGGGTCGAGCGGTGAAATCGCCATGCATCGGGCTGAGAATCTGTAGCCCTTGGGCCTGGATTTGCTCGGCTCGTTTTGGCAGGACTAGAAATGTCACGTCGCGACCTGCCTGGACTAGACGGCCTCCAAAATAACCACCAACTGCGCCGGCACCTACGACTAGAATTCGCATATCGCCATCCTTTCAGTCATCGTGCTTCGATATTTCGCAACGAACAATCTCCCTTGATAAGCGAGTACCAAGATTTGGTGAGGCACAGCCTATGGAGTCACAGTTAGAGTGATTGTTCTGGATTTAACTGCTTCCTTATTTTCGTCATCGTAGTATTGCACTTGAACGGTGTATTTTCCGGGGACAAGGTCGTACATCTCATTGAGCCTAATCTCGGTTTTCAGGATCCCTGCGGGATGCACCGGGATGAGCACAACCGGGCTTAGCACGAGCACCGCATCATTTTCGTCTTCTGGAAGTTGCCGACTTAGGGCCTTCCTACCCCATTTCGACAACGGAGGTTCTTTTCCCTGGGTGTCACGCACGATCGGTCGGAAGCCAATCAATTCTCCGTGAACGTCAGAGCCAGGTAAGACCGTTGCCGGAATGTCGTGATTGGAAGTGTTTTTGACCTGTATTTTGATGGCGGTCTGAGACCCCACTTTGAAGGTGTCCTGCGCAACACTAATATCAAAAGTAAAAGACCGCTGTGGAGTCTGCGCCAAAGTTACCCCATAAATCGCAAGCGAGACAATCGGTAACAATATTTTGGCTAAACTTCTCATTGTCTCCTCCTAGCCATCACCGTGTGCTGCCCACTCTTCACATGGTTATGACGACGCGGAACTGGGCTTTGCCGCTCATCATGCGGGCGTAGGCTTCTCCCGCTTTTTCGAGAGGATAGGTTTCGATCATGGGGCGGACGCCGCTTAGTACGGCGAAGCGCAGGGTGTCCTCTTCGTCAGCCGGCGTTCCGGAAGCCCAGCCTTGAATCGTGCGGCTTCCGGTGATGAGCTGTATCGGCGTGACCTCGATGGGTTCGAATGCCGCACCGATCACCATGAGCTTGCCGTTCGGGCCCAGACCGTTGACGAGTTCGGACATTGCCTTCGAGCTTGGCGCGGTTGCCAGAATTGCTTGTGCGCCGCCTAATTTTTGCAATTCTTCTGCGGCCTTTGTCGCTTGGCTATCAATGTAGAAATTCGCTCCGAGCTTTTTTGCCAGCGCCGCATCTTCTGGGCCGCGCCCGATGGCCGCCACCTTATATCCAAACTTGTTCGCGAATTGAATTCCGAGGTGACCGAGGCCGCCGATGCCTTGTATCGCAACGAGGTCTCCGGGCATTGCGCCGCTGTGGCGCAGCGCGTTGTAAGTGGTGATTCCGGCGCAGAGCAACGGCGCTGCTTCTACGTCACCTAGACCATCGGGCATGGCCACCACTGCGTTCGCGGGAGCCACCATGTATTGCTGGTAGCCGCCGTCATAGCTGATGCCCGGAATTTTCATGTTCACGCAATTGCGAAAATCGCCGCGGCGGCAGTAACGACACGTATCGTCATGGCCCCCGTGCCAGCCGACGCCGACGCGTTGTCCCTTCTTCCACTCGGTAACACCGGCGCCCAGTTCATCGATGATGCCCGCGATTTCGTGTCCTGGAACGCGCGGATACTGAATTCCTGGCCAGGCGCCCTCTTTCGTGAGCATGTCACTGTGGCAAACGCCGCAGGCCTGTATCTTGATGCGCACCTCTCCTGCCACCGGATTAGGAATTTCGCGCTCGACGATTTCGAAATCTGCGCCGGGCTTGGGAACCTGCGCTGCCTTCATCGGTGCTATCCCTACTTTTGTTGTGGCCATGAATGCCTCCTATGAGTTTTTTACCACTTCTTATTCTTGCCCCGCCACCTCGAAAATGTTTCCAGCTCGACCGGTGTGACGAGTGAAAGGCTTGCAACACCATACAGGTTTAACCTGAACATCAGCAAACTTGGATTATTGAGGATTCGACGGCGGCGTGACCTGAAACCCGAGCTGCTCGGCCATCGACATACGGTCGTATCCAGCCCAGTTCTCACGAATGCGGCCGCTAGAGACGCGATAGATGTTGAAGTACACCAGTGTGACTGGCTTCTGATGGAAAGAAACGCCGCGGGCGGTGCCGGTATAGAGACCGCTCCAGGTGGAACGAACGGAGACCAGGTCGCCCTCAGCAACCATGACGTCGATGACGATCTTGCGTTGTTCAAGCGCGGCGCACATCGGGCAGGCCTTGGCCAACTCGGTAAACGGCCCGCCCTGGGGCGCGGTCTTCCCATTCGGAAGATGCCATGGGCCAGCGGGATCGAATAACTCGTTCAGTGTTTTGAGATCGCCCTCGTTGAGCGCGGCAAAGGCGCGCGTGACGACGGCTTTGTTAGCCTCCGCCGTGGATTCCGGTGCAGCGGACTGGGCAACGGCTGCAACGGTGAAGAGCACGAGGAGACTTGTTGCCCAGAGAAGTTTACGCATCGAAGATTTCCTCCAGCCTGGTGCGAGGATGCCGCTCACAATGGCTCGACGGAACTTGAAGGGTGGTCAGCATTGGAAGAATACACGGCAGCGCAAACGCGCTCGCAAGGCAGCCGCGGAAATCCGAGCCTAACTGTATTTGCCGGGATTTAGGCTTGCGCCAAAGGCCGCCACAGCTTGAGCGAAGCTGCCGGCGGCCCTTGGCGATTGTCGAGGCTGATTCTAGTCGCGGTTACTCGTTTAGCCGTCAATGGGGGTGTAAGGCGTTTGTGGCTTCGACAACGTACGCACGGCTTCCATCGATTTTGATTTGTGAAGCTTCTTGCCCTTCTTGGGTTCTTTCGCGGCGGGTCTAGCTTTGTTGGCCATGGCGCTCCTTTGCATTCCTCAAGCCGCCCCAGTCTAGGGCGGCTGGGCCCCTTATATGCAATTCCTCCCCGAATGTCCAGTTTTGGCACCCCGGCAAGCCCCTTCGGATCTGACCCGCGCCAGTGCTAACCGGGTGCGACTGAAGCCGGCAGTTGAGGCTAGAGGAGCGATGCCAAAAGCGGGTATCGCCGGGCGAAAAGATAAATGGAGTAAGCCGGGAAAAACACGATCACCGGCCATTGATCGCTGCCTCTTCACTCCGCCATCTTCGCCACGTGCACATCGAAGCCCGTCTTCGGCAGCAGCGACGTCAGCTCGAACGCCTTGAATCCATCGCCGTTGACCTGGGTGTGACGAAACACTCCCGGCTCGCTCTCAATCGTTTCCCGGCGGCCTCGCATATTCGCCAGAAACGATTCAGCCTGTTCCAAGGTCGCCTCTCCGCCTTTCACCGGCGTCGCCACCGCTTCCGATGCGTACGAGCGCACCAGCTTCGGCCAATATTTTCCCAGCAATTCCGTGCTGGCAAAAACGTCGGACCAGATCACCCGCCCGTTCACCGCCACCACCACTCCCACCGCGTTGCGATCCCGCAGTTGCTTGATCACGCTTTGATAGTCCCGCTCGATCGGTTTGGCTACCTCATCCACTTTTTGCTTCACGTCTTGGTTCTCCATCACCACGGCGTAGGAACTTGTGGAATTTAAAGCCTGAGCCATCGGAGCCGTGGGCGACGCTTGCACTTCGGCGGTCATGGTCTGCTGTTGCTTTCGCACCTCGGCCCAGACTTGGCTCTGGTCTTTGTCACCCATCGCTTTGGCGCGCACGGAAGGCTGAGCCATAAGTGTTCCAGCGCTCTTGGCGCTGGCGCCGGTGCCCGCACTACGGCCGCTCGCCACTCCGTACGTCGCTCCCGACGTTCCGAAACGATCGCTGGACGCGACCCAACGCCCAGGCTCCACGCAGAACACACTTAGATCTATGGGATCGCTTTCCGATGGAACGATGCGATCCATGCCGATCACGCGGTCCTGCTTGCCTCCGGCCACAATCTCGCCGGCCAAAAGCAGCAGCGGACGCTTCGAGTTGTTTACCAGCACCAACCGGTTTACCTCCGCGCTATCGCGCTGCGCCGCCGGCGCCACGCGGTTCCGCACGAGGCCGCGTACATTTCCGTACTCGGTGACCACCACTTCTCCCGAGCGCAAGCCCTCGTCCAGCGTGAGAAATTCGCTGGTGGCGTAGGATTTGGAAGCGACTACCGGAAACACCGTCAGGCTTCCGTTCCGGATCGCCTCCAACACTTTGTAGCCCGAGGCAGAATTCTCCTGTCCCGCACGAACCGACCGCGGCTGCGGCCACAGCATCCCGGCCACTGCCACCATTGCAATTACGGCCACAAATAATTTCGGACCCATAGCTATCCTCCCTTTGGCGGACTGGTGCGCCGCGTCAGGACTTGCCGTCCCTGCCGCCGCTATCTCCGCGCCGCTCTACTCGACATGGGGGAAGAACGAAAGGAAAGCCGGACCTTGCAGACAAAATTAACGTTGCGCGCATCCGGTGAATTGGTAGCATCAGGAGCAGCGGCACGCCGTGTTCTCTTCTTTTATTAAATGAGCGCTACCATACCGATCTCCGCTTCCGTGCAATCGGCCGTCGCCGAGATGCTGGCGGAATTGCACGCGAAAAGCGGCTGCGAGAAGTTCGGTCTTACCCGCGAAAGTTTCGCCGCAATCCTGCGTGCCGTGGCCACGAAATGCCTCCCCGCAGAAGCAAGCGCCTCCGAAGCTCGCAGTTTTCTGCTGACTCTGCGCGTGGACGAACTCGCACTCGCCCGGGCCTGCGCCGCCGGTGAGAACTCCGCCTGGGAGATTTTTCTAATACGTTATCGCGAAAAACTCCATATGGCTGCGCTGCGTATTGCGCGCGAGGATTCGGCCGCCCGCGAGCTCGCTGACAGCCTGTATGCCGATCTGTACGGCACCGCCTCGCGCGACGGCCAGCGTGTTTCGAAGCTCGAATCGTTTACCGGGCGAGGTTCGCTGGAAGGCTGGCTTCGCACCGTGCTGGCGCAGGAATTTGTGAATCGCTACCGCCGGGCGAAACGTCTGGTGAGCCTGGACGAAGAAATCGAAGGCGGCGCGCAATTTGCAGCGCCCCATCCGGAGCCGGAGGCATCCCCGCACGCGCGGCTGGAATCCTCCATCGATTCGGCTTTGGCCGCGCTTTCCAGCGAAGACCGTTTGGTGCTGGCCGCGTATTATCTCGACGGGCGCACGCTGGCGGAGGTCGCCTGCATGCTCGGCGTTCACGAATCCACTATCAGCCGCAAGGTGGACAAACTGGCCAAATCGTTGCGCAAGGAAATTGTGGCGGACATGATGCGGCAGGGAATCGGTCGCCGCGAAGCCGAAGAGGCCTTGGAAGTGGATGTGCGCGACCTGCAGATGAATATTCGCCGCAGTTTGGGGCAAGAAACTCCATCGGCGGCGTTCTCAGAGAAGCAGGATGCTTTGCGTTTTCAGCAAAAGATTGAACGCGGGGCCAAAAGTTAGAAGAAGCTGGGATTCAGACGCTGAAAGGAGACGCTGAAAACTGTACATGCAAGACGTTCCCAAAATTGTGCTGAAGCGCTTGCAGGAAACCTCGGCGCCCGGACCTCATCCAGACGCGGACCTCCTCAACGCCTTCGCCGAGCAATCACTGGCTGAATCCGAGCGCGCTCGCGTGATGGACCATCTTGCCCGTTGCAGCGACTGCCGCGAGGTGCTCGCGCTCTCTGTGCCGGCTATGGAACTTGTCGCCGCGGCCGCTTCCAGCACTCCCGCCTCCACCACGCCCGCTCGCAGCCGTTGGTTCGCTTGGCCGGTTCTTCGATGGGGCGTCGCGGCAGCGGGAATCATTGCCCTGGCCTCCATCGGAGTCGTGCAATACAGGCAGCGCGAGAAAAACGAAACATTGGTTTCCAGCCTCGCGTCGCCCAACGAAACGACTGCCGCGCCGCAAGCGCTTCCGCAGTCTCCACCCGCGTATGAATCGCAAGAGTCTGTTCGCCAGGCCGAGAAGGAAAAGCAAGCGCAGATAGAAAAGCAAGCGCGGGAACAAAACTGGGCGCTCTCGAACCGCGCGGATAATTCGGCTGAGAACATGTTAGTCCGCCCAACGAATCCAGCCTCGCCAGAGGCGCGTGCCATGCGCGTTGCGCCTTCGGGAACTTCGGCGGGTGGGAGAATCCGTTCCGGTTCTGCGGGCGGCGCGGCTCCCAAAGTTGCGCCCTCAGCGCCGCGCAATACTTTCGCCATTGCGAATGCCTCAAAGGGTGCGACGCCCCAAGCGGCGGCAAAGCCAGCTGCAAGAACGACCGCGGCTCAATCGGTTGAAGCCCCTTCCACTTCGGAGACTATCGAGGTGGTGGAACCGCAGGCCGCGCCAGCCCCGGCGTCCGCAAACGCGCAGGCTTCGGATCAGCTTGACGAGAAACAAAAAGACCTGCCATCGCAATCCGATTCCTCCAAGAGCTTAAGCGTGCTCAAGGGCAAGGATGTCGCTGCCGCACAAGTTGCATCCGGCACGCAACGCATTCCACGGTGGAGCATCAGCGCGGACGGCGGCTTGCAGCGTTCCCTCGACGACGGCAAAACGTGGCTGGATGTGAACGTGAACTCCGAGCTGCCATCCGGCGCATCAAAAATGGCGGTCACCGCTGAGAGCACGCACGCGCCTGAGAATAGAAAGAAAAAAGTTGAGGCTCAACCGAGCCCGAACCCGGTATTCCGCGCCGTCTCAGCCCAGGGCGCTGAAGTCTGGGCTGGCGGCTCGGCCGCGATGCTCTACCATTCAGCCGACTACGGCGCTCATTGGACGCGCGTACTTCCGTTCTCATCCGGCGCTGCGCTCACCGGAGACATCACCAGCGTCGAGTTTTCCGACCCGCAACACGGCCGGATCAAAACCTTCGCAGGCGAAGTCTGGATCACCGCTGACGATGGCCAATCCTGGCGCCGCCAATAATTTCCGCAGCGATTTCCAACTTCCCGAACAATTCGAATCCAAAATAATCCGCATGCCTCGATTATCTTGATGCAAAATATCGCGTCCGAAGAATCTGACGGCGAGAAAACATTTGCCCACTGAGAAAGCTAAAAAAGGAAAAGTAACCAAGGCTCTGAAGAGATCGCTCGCGGTCCTGGGGCCCGGATTGATCACCGGGGCGGCCGACGATGATCCCTCGGGAATCTCCACCTATTCCGTCGCCGGAGCAGCCTACGGATACGCCACGCTGTGGATCGCGCTGCTGACGTTTCCGCTTATGGTGGCGATTCAACTGATGTGCGCGCGGCTCGCGATGGTTACCGGGTGCGGGCTGGGAGCCGCGGTGCGGAATTATTATCCGCGTTGGGTGCTGTGGGGCGCCTGCTCGATTCTGGTTGTCGCCAACGTCATCAACATCGGCGCGGATCTCGGCGGCATGGCGGAGGCCACGCAGCTTGTCACCGGCGTGCAACCGCACATTTGGATTCCCGTGTACGCGCTGGGCATCCTCGCGCTTTTGTTCTGGAGTTCCTACAAGCTGATGGCGCGGATTTTCAAGTGGATGACGCTCGTTCTGTTCGCCTATGTGTTGGCTTCGTTTTTCGCTCACGTCAATTGGAGGCAAGCGCTGGCGGTGACGTTCCTGCCGCATATGGAGTGGTCGCGCGGATTTCTGGCGGTGCTGGTGGCAATTCTCGGAACGACGATTTCTCCCTATCTTTTCTTTTGGCAGGCAGCGGAGGAAGTGGAGGAAGAACGAACCAAGCACCCCACGCTCGCCGAGCGCAAAGGCACCACCGAAAGGGAATTGAACAGCGCGCGCGCCGACACCATGACCGGCATGTTCTTTTCCAATCTCATCATGTATTTCATAATCCTCACCACCGCCGCCACTCTGCATGCAAACGGCCACACGCACATCACCACTGCCCGGCAAGCCGCCGAAGCGTTGCGCCCGCTTGCGGGCAATTGGGCTTATCTGCTTTTCACTCTGGGCCTGATCGGCACCGGAATGTTGGGCGTGCCGGTGCTGGTGGGCTCCTGCGCTTATGCGGTGACGGAAGGAGCAGCCTGGCGCGGCTCCATGTCCGACGAGCCGAAAAGCGCGCGCGAATTCTACGGAGTGATGGCCGTGGCCATGGCCTTGGGCGTCGTGTTGAATTATTTTGGCTTCAATGCCGTAGGATTGTTGTTCTGGTCCGCGGTGATCAATGGCTTGCTTGCGCCGCCTCTGATCCTGCTTGTCATCCTGCTGACCAGCAAGCAGAAGGTGATGGGCAAGCATGTGAACCCGCCGCTGCTGAAATATTTAGGCTGGGCCACTTTCGCCGTGATGACCGCCGCCGCGATAGCCATGCTCGCCACATCTTGAACGAAACATCTTGCACGTCAACCACGCCGCAGCGCTGCTGCACCGGAAATTTCACCGGCCAAATCCGCCTAAGTCCCCATGAACGCGGCGACCGGACGCGTGGATTTCGCTTGTCCGGACAAGCTGCCAGCTCAGACGATTGGTGGTGGTTAACTAGTCCGGTTCGGTTTACCTGTAACGGCTTGACTTCGCTTGTCTGCGGGTCAGAATAGAAGCCACACTATTCTTCTGGTGTA
>Ga0302326_10033386_pt1 | contig 10227 bp, 9 predicted proteins | sample Palsa_T0_3_FD_202264 | JGI IMG/M metagenome (GOLD analysis project Ga0302326, IMG submission 202264) | Peat permafrost microbial communities from Stordalen Mire near Abisko, Sweden - Palsa_T0_3 | ecosystem: Environmental > Terrestrial > Soil > Palsa > Peat permafrost | place: Sweden: Abisko... | reverse complement strand
GCTCAAGTCCTTGCGCCAGCACCTGCTCGAACGCCTCAAAGTCCGCGTCCTTGTGAAACAGCCGGGCTCGGCCGTTGCCTCGGTTGAGCACATGATAAACAAACCCCGGCTCATCGGCCCGAAGTGTTCTTGGCATTCGAGCAGTTTACCCGGATCATATGCGGAAGTCAATTAACCAGTGATGACCCTTTTTTGGCCCTCCATCAGCGGATCAGTTTCAACGGGTGCCTTCGAGTTTGATGGGACCCATTGTCCTAACTTTATCGCGATAAAGGCTTGACTTCTCCGCGTTCAATTGGACGCTTGGATTCCATTGAACGGAGAAAAGGATGGATTCAACAGAGCCTGAAAAGCCTCACCGATTCGTTGAGGTGTACGGATTAAAAGAAGGGGAACCCTTCCGCTGGGTTTCCCCGCCATTCATTGCCCAGAGAATGGAATGGTATCGAAAGCGAGATCCGATACAGGCGGATTCCGTGCGGGAGGGTCCGCAAGTGATGCAAATCTCCTGGCGCGATGGTCAACCGCAGGCCGATATGCAAGCCTTTGGCCGAATCGATATGCGTTTCATCATCCGACACTTTCTAGGGGTTTTTCCCCAGGAAATCGAGGGGGACGCATTGCTCGCGGGCCATCCCGTAAAGGGAGACCTCGTCGTGAATGGCCCCGTGTTGCCCGAAGATTCGCATGCGATGGTCGAGAAGATTATCGGCGAAGTGGCGGGGTCGCCGGTTGGTCTGACATTTCGTGAGGTCGAGCGGCCGGCAATCGTCTTCAGGGGGCAATGGCGGGCGAGCGATGTGACCGGAACGGCTCTTCCCAACGGCCGAGAAATTCATCCGATCGATATCTTCGGAGAAAACCTAAGCGATCCCGTAGTTCGCACGCAAAGCGGTGCGATCAAGCAGTTTGCGCGATCCCTCGGCGAGTGGATCAACAAACCAATCGTGCTTGAAGCCATCGGCGCACCTTCAGAACTGATATGGCGGCTTCATCATCTAAGGCAAGGCACACGGGAGGCCGTAGCCAAGTGCCGCGATCCGCAACTTGTCTGCAAGCATATCGAGGATCAGACTGGATTGCAGAGCGCCGAGGAAGTGCAGTGCTTAAGGCAATTGTTCATCGAACGCCGAGCAACGAGCGCTTGAGGAATGGTAAAGCCGTGGTTGTTTCTGGCAGGCATCGTGTGCCGTCCTCATTCTCTTTCTAATTGAAGTCGTTCCGGCCGGATTTCAATCTGCCTGCACCTTTTGAAGTACAGCAGCAGCACCGTCGGGCCGAACGCGACGAGGGCGACGGCGATTCCGATGCAGACACCCGTTCCTGTCAAAATACCGCCGCAGCAGTCATCTCGTTGGCGGACAATGATGTGGGCTGGCACAGCCACGAGGAGTTCCAGAAAGCTGCCGACGATAAGACTGCGATGCATTCGCATTCCCAGGCTCGCGGGATCACTCTGGCGCGCAATGAGGAAGAAAACAATCGACCACGCGATCCAGACTGAAACCGCTGCGACCATGACCATCGAAATTGTGCTATTCGAAGGGTTGTGAGCGGTACCGAACCCGGATGGCGTGGCGGGGGCAAAGAGTTCCGCGGCGGCGATTTCCGATGGCTGTGGCCGTGGGCTTGATTCATTCATTGTCGTGCCGGAGGAGGCTGTTCACCTACTGTAAGCAACGTTTCCGCGGCTCTTGCCGCGCTTGGGCGTGCAGCTGTCCTGGAACCGTCTCAAGCTGCTCAGTCAGGTCAGGGCGGAGTCGGCGGGGAGGCCCAGGGCGCGACGGATGCCGGTGGCGTAGGCGGCGGCCAGGAATCGGTGGGCGAACACGCTCAGGTGCACACCATCCTCGGTGAAGATGATGTGGGGATCTTCACTGGCAAGAACGCCGGGAGAAGGGATCAGATCCACGTCTAATTCGGCGGCGACTCGACGGACGATCTCTCGATATTTCTCAACGCGGACATCGTTTGTTTCCTGGCCACCGCCGGCGGCAATCATGGCGTTCACGTCCAGCCCGCTGAGGCGACCGAGATAGATTCCACGGATTGCCAGGCAAGAAGAGGTGCCTTCGATGAGAATTGGTTTGGCTCCGGCCGCCCGGGTGGTGGCGACGATGCTGCGAAGGTTGTTCTGGTAATCTCCGATAGAGACGCGGCTGCGGGTGCGCCTCCCGTTGGAGAGAATGGCCTTTCGCCAGTCCAGATCCACGTCGCTGCCGCCCACTGCAAATAGAACGACGGCCGGCCGGTGCGTTTCCAGCAGTCCCGGCACCTGCTTACGGGCCGTATCGGTGTCGTGCCGAACACCGCAGCTAAGAACGATGTCCAGTTGCGGCAACATCGTGCGCAACAGATCGGGAAAGGCGGGCGAGATAAAACGGACGACATCGGCGTTGCTGACTTCGGCGGCGCCCATCGCCAGACTGTCGCCGACGATCAACAGCCGATTGGCGACGATCGAACGACTCGGTAGGTTGTTACCGCCTTCTTCCACCATCACCTCGCGCTCCAGATAGCCCATGTTACATCTGCCCGTTGCAGGTCAGGGCGTGGTCGGGCGTTTGGACTTCGGTTTCTTCGGAAAGATCGAAGTGTCGCTTGTCCACCAGTCGCCTGAGTTTGCGGCTCTTACGCACGGTTCCCGGCGGGTGAACCGAGACACGCATTTCGAAGATACCCAGCGCCAGGTTTTTCATCAGATCGGGATAGAGCTGGGTCGCATGGCGGTGAATTTCGGCTTCGATCGCGTTCACATCCGTGCGCTCGGTTTCGATATTGATTTCCAGCACTTCGCGCAGCCCCTCAAGCATGAATACCACCTGCCAATCGTGCGTGATCCCTTGAACATCGTGGAGAATTCTGGCAAACATCAGTGGATAAAGATTGCCGCCGCTGGCGACGACCAATTCATCGCGCCGGCCATGAATTCGGCTGATGCGCGGGCCCTTGAGACCGCAGGAACACTCGGGCAAATATTTGGCCACATCCCTGGTGCGATAGCGGATTAGCGGCATGGTTCGGCGGCACAGCGTGGTGAAAACGATTTCGCCGTAGCCATCGGCATCCTGATCGACAATCTCGGTGCAGAAGTCGGCGGTATCCAGGTGATAGCCATCGTGCCGATCGCAGGGTTGAAAGCCCAGGCCGCTGGCATTTTCGACGGCGGCGTAGGCCATTTTCACATGGGCGCCGTTCCAGACTTTGCTCATCCACTCGCGAGCGGCGACGGGGATTTCTTCGGCGCCGCCGACCATCATTTTGAGATGGCCGCCCCCTTCGCGCTCGGCGATTTCGGTCAGGCGGATGAGCCAGGTCGGCTCGCCGAAGATCACGGTGAATTTGTATTGATCCATCCGCCGCCAGACTTCGATCGGATCACACTTTCCAACGGCCTGGCTGAAAATGCCGGCGGCAGTGAGGCCATAGTGGCAGACCATCCCCGGGCACCAGATGGAAAAATCAAACGCGTTGGCGACACGGTCCTCGCGCGTGACTCCCATGGTAAGCAGGCCGGCGGCAGCGGAAACACCGACCACTTTCAGATCACGTTCGCTGAAATAGACGCGTTTGTTGACGCCGCTGGTACCGGAGGATTCAAAGACAATTGAAGGCGTTTCGCAGATGAATTCTTCGGCGCGTTCGGAGAGATCCTGCGGTGTGGTGTAGAGATCCTTCAGATCGGCGGGCGTGCGCACCTTGGCGGGGTCGATGCCATGTTCGGCGAAAGCGCGGCGATAGAACGGTGAATGCGCCGCGGCAAATTGGATCGTTCGGCGGAACCGATGCGCCGCGACGCCACGCTGAACGGATTGCGGTGTCGTGCGGAACATGCGGGCCACGCTATCGGGCGAAGCGCGCTGGGCGATCATGTCGGCGATGGTGTAGATCATTTAGTTGTATCAAAGTGACAAACTCACATCGACTCCTCAATGGCGGCGACCGCGATGGCGGTGTCTTCCTGCGTATGAGCGGAGGAAATAAACCAGCAGGCCAGTCCAGAACTGTTGGAGTGGATGCCCCGTTCAAGCAGGTTCTGCCGAAAGTGAGCGTACCTTTTTGTGTCGGCAGACTGAAGTTCGCGGTAATTCCGCGGCGTTTTGCTATCTTGCGTAAAGACGACCTGGAACATGGAGGGTTCGCCCTGCACGACACAGGGAATGCCGCGATCGTGAGCGGCGGCGGTGATAGCTTGCATGATCGCACGGCCGGCGGTGTCGATTCGCGCGCGAACCGATGGGTCGTTCAACTGCCGCAGGGTGTAAAGCGCGGAGGCGGCGCAAAGGGGGTTGCCGTTGTAGGTTCCGCCGTGCTTGATGGTGTTGGCGGCGACCATTTCCATGATGTCGCGCCGGCCGGCGAATGCTGCCAGTGGCAACCCGCCGCCCAGTGCCTTGCTGTAGACGGCGATATCGGGGATCACGCCAAAAAGATCCTGCGCCCCGCCAGGAGCAGTGCGGAAGCCGGTCACGATTTCATCGTAAATGAGGATGATCTTGCGGCGATCGCACTCTTCCCTCAGCGCGTGCAGATAGCCGGAGCCCGGCATGATGCAGGCGTTGTTGGCCACGATCGGCTCGGCGACGATGGCGGCGAATTCGCCTTCATACCGATCCAGAATTTGCAGAAGCACTTCTCGATCATTCCACGGAGCGATCACGACATCGCCGACCACGCCGCCGGGTGTTCCCAGGGAATGAGGGACGCTAATGGGAGCATTCGCCGGGCCGGCTTGTTCCAAAGTCGGGCGATTGCTGACCGCCAGCACATCCACCCAGCCGTGGTAATGGCCTTCGAATTTTAGGATCTTATTCCGGCCAGTGAAACCGCGCGCCGCTCGAACGGCTCCGCTCATTGCCTCCGAGCCGCTATTGGCGTACCGAACCAGCTTGGCACACGGCACCATCCGGCAGATTTGCTCGGCGAGTTCGACCTCCACCGTATTGCAGGTTCCAAACATCGTGCCCAAATCGAGCTGCGTATGAAGCGTTTCGGAAAGGCCGCGATCAGCATGTCCCAGCACCACACTGCCGTAGCTCAGGAGATAGTCGATGAACTGATTGCCGTCGGCATCCCAGATTCGCGAGCCCTGGCCATGGGTCATGTAGAGGGGATAAGGAAGCGAGCCGGTGGTCGTGGAGCGGGCTGAGGAGCTGATGCCGCCCGCCAGGACGCGCTTGGCGCGGTCAAACCATCGCGCGGATTCTGTGGTGGATGCCGCGCCTCGCAAGCCGAGATTTCCCGGAGAGGATGGTCGCGCAGGGGGCACGATGGTGGATTGAATCGACATTAGAATTCACCTCGATCGCAGCACCATCGCTCTGCAAATTCCGTAAAAAGCATGACACCTCTTTGGACGGCCGACCATTCAACATACTCATCGACCGCATGAGCCTGCGCCAGACTTCCGGGTCCCCAAACGAGAGTCGGCGTTTGCTGCAGCTCGGCCCGCAGGCCCGCTTCGCAGCCGGAGTTGAACCCCGACCAACCGGTCCATCGCTCGCATTCTGGAGAAGCCTGATTCGGCGATTTCTGGTTCAATGAGACGGCCGTCGTCTGGGCAATATGGCAAATCGCGTGATCCGCACCCGTACGGTGTCCACTATATACCTCGGAGAACTCCACGTTAACCCCACCGGACTCTTTTCCAGAATCGGTCAGCATCTTGTGCAGTTGCCCGCAAAAACTAGCCTGCATCTGATCGAGGTTATCGCTGGGAAGTAATTCGAGGTACCCCGCGCAGGTGCATCGATCGCACACCATTCCCTGCCACTGCCCGCCATGCACGCAATCCACGGTGATGGGACGGGCGAGCGGATATGCGGCGAAAAGCGGATCGGCCTGCCGATCGTTCCAGTTAGATTCCATCCGGGCCAGGGCATCGAGCACGTGTCGCATCGTTTGGATTGCGTCCGTGCCGAGCCATTTGACGGTGCCGTGAACCGCTCTTCCCAGACAAGTAATTTCAAATCGGCATCCGCCGCGGGAGGCACAACGCGGGAGATTGTCCGTCGGCTCCAGAACGATCACGCCATCGGCACGGTGGCCGCGATGAAGGCTGGTGAGCGTGCCAAGGCCGACGCAGTCTTCTTCTCCTGGGACCAGTTCCAGGGAAACATCTCCGGGCATTCCGCTGGGGTGCGACTGCTTGATCGCCAACATGGCGCCGAGCGCGGCAGCCAGCGGACCTTTAGTATCGCAAGCGCCCCGACCATAGACGCGGCCATCGAACTCCACGCCATCAAACGGTGCAAAACGCCAACGCCCAGGCTGCGGAGCAGCAACGACATCGGCGTGAGCGTTGAACAAGAGACTGCGTCCGCCACCACACCCGCGATGGGTGATCACAAGTGTCGGACGATCTTTCAGCGGCAGATGTCTCGCCCGGGCCAGCGGATAATCCGTCAGATCCGCCTCGTTCGATTGCCAAAGATCAACTTCAAACCCAACCCCAGATGCCCAATCCGCGATGAACCGGGTGAAGGCGCCTTCCTGGCCGCTGATGCTGGGGAAACGCAGCGATGCTTGCAGCAGGTCGCGCAGGTCATCCGCGCTAGTTCCCACGGCGTCTTGAACACCAGGCTTGGTTAGTACGTCAGCCATGTCGCTCAGGCGGAACGCGGGGCGATCAGCACATCGCCGTTCCCGACGGCGGGCAAGGCCGCAGGTGATGCCGCCGACCACGCCGCCTCCAAGGTTTCCGCCACATCATTCAAAGTGACAAACGGCGTGAAGGGAATCGCCTCGCGCGTCAGCGCCTTTGCCAGCGCCGCCTTGGCAAACACCGCGGTTGCCTTGCGCGAGGGGCACAGATCGCTCCTGCCGTCGCCGATGTAGATGGTCTTGCGACCGATCTGCAACAGATCTTGGGCGGAGGCACATTTGCAATGAGCGGCAGCGCACGAACAGGCATCGCTGCTGTGGGGGCAGCGAAGTGAAAGTCGGTTGCCGCGGTGCGTCAACGTGTTGGATCGAACGGTTAAACCGGTGACACCATTGCGCGCCAGAATCGCGCGAATAAAGTGATCGATCCCATCGCTCAGAATCGCGACCGGAACATCGTACTTTTGCAGCGTTTCCAAAAGCGGCTGGAGGCCCGGATCGACATCGACTCCTTCCAGAAATTCAGCGAGCTGGGCTTTTCCAATGCGGATCAGATCAAATTCCTGAATTAAACAATCTCGCGAGCCAATAATCCCGGCCTGCCAGCGTTCTTCGATGAGCTTCCACGAATCGCTGATGGCGTAGCGCTGGATCAGATCATCCAGCACATCGCGGCGCGTGATGGTGCCGTCAAAATCAATCCAGACCTGTGCCGTACCGGCCGGGGGGACCGGTGCGCACGCATGTCGATGTTCGCCCAACAAAAGATTCTCCACAACAATACACGGATCAGCCCACGCGACATTCGCGTGGGTGTGCTGGCCTAAGAGCAGCCTATTCTAGCGCAAGGCTGCCATGCTCTGTCAAAAAACCATAAAATGTTCGCCTGTACAACGTCCTATAACATATCGGTAAAACGCGGCCAGAACACGAATAAGAGCCCAGAAAGCAATTTTCGCTGCGTCAAATCGCCTTTGCGCCCAAACAATGCCGATGGTTGAACGTGGCTGCCTCCGCTCTTGCGTTGCTGGCAGGTTGTATCGCTTGTGAAACCGCCGAGCAATTGCTCTACCGCGGCAGCACCGGCCGCGCAGGCTTGCGGAAATTCGGCGAATTTCTCGCGCCGGCGATCGCATTTCATCTGATCCGCATTTCCCTATGGCTCTGGCTTTTGCGCCGCATGCCGCTGGGGATTGCGCTTCCGCTTACGGGCCTGACTTCCGTCACGATCGCCCTGGCGGCGGGATGGATCTACCACGAGCAGGTCGGCCGACGTCGCTGGGTGGGGATTGGCCTGGTGCTCGCCGGGTTTGTGACGATCACCGCTTTCCGTTCATGATCGTCGCTTGCTCCCATGGAACTGCAACCAACGCAATTTCGCCCGACCCCATCCCGTCGCCTGCCGCTTGCGTTCTTTTGCATACTGACGCTGCTCGATACCACGGTCTTTGTTCTGGACAAGATGGCCAGCCAGCACGCCTCCATCGTTGGCGGCCCGTTTTACCTGCGCGTGATCACCCAGCCCTGGATCTGGCTGGCGTTCACCCTGGGGCCGCTGCAATTGTTCACCTGGACCAAAATCCTCAAGCGGATCGATCTGAGCCTGGCCTACCCTCTAACCACCATCAGCTATCTGGCCACGATGCTGGTCTCGCAATTGGTCTTCAAAGAATCCCTCGGGCCGCGCGTGTGGGCGGGCGCGATTCTGATCTCGGTCGGCGTCGCGGTGCTTGGACGGGGGCAGGACTAAAGTCATATACCCTTCAAAGTGTTACGCCAGCTTCGCCAAAAATGGCGGCTTTGCGGTGGCCGCTGCGGATTCATCGCCATTTTACATCACGAGAAATTGCCGCCGCCCGCTGAGTTCTTCAGAGAGGTTTCGATTATGTGTTGATCACCTCGCGTCACATCGCCCGGAAGCGTCCATGAGATGAAACAGGTGCCTACCTTCTTTTCTTCACCGGACCGCTGTTTTGATCCCTACCCCTGAACAACCAGGTAACCCGGCCGACCTCCGTTCCGTGGTACAACTGACGGATCGCGAATTCGTAGGAGGATGATCGATCCTGTTGGGGGATGCTGACGAACAATTGGCATTGGTGAGTGCTGCGGGCTTGCAAAATGACGACTCCCAAACGTTGCACCCCCGCAGGATTGAGCGGCAGGCGGCCCTTGAGTCGTTTTGGATCGTTGACAACCTCGGTCGGACGAAAACGCAACACCTGGGCAAGCGACGCTGGCATATCGATGAACGCGCGACTGCCTTTGGGCAGATGGCCGATCGCTTCTAGTTGGAATTCGTGACTCGTGTCAAACGCTCCGGACACCGCAAACTGCAGTTTGTGAAAACCCGGCGGCTTACCGGCCGAGGGGGGACCCGCAATGACGTTAAAGTTGTGCCATGCAACGTTGTTGTTGTTTTCCACGAACTCGACGTACTGATCGAAGGTCGTGAAGGAAGAAAGGTTGGGCATGGGATCAAGGGCATTGCCGGCAACGGCGATGAAGCAGTAATGACCGGGCGCTGGGATCAAAGCGCTGGGCCAAGTGAGGCCGTTGGCGACGGTAAGCACCTTGCCGGTCGGCACGGCTGCCGCCTCGGTCGTGCCGATGAGGTTCCATTGGGCCGGATTGATCAGCGTGGCGGGGGGCGACCAATAGACATTGATCGAAACATTGTCCGCAACCGCGCCGCCGCGATTCAGTAGACGCACGTAGACAAAGTTATCTTGACCGGCCAGAACAGCCTGAGATAGCGAAGGATCGTTCTCCGTGCCGCTTCCCTGACCGTAGGCTGCCTGCGGGTTGGCGACGGCGGCATTGACGACAATGATGTCGGGGCTGGCCGATACGATGCCGGTGGTTGGGTTGCCGGTATCGCCAACATAGTCGCGGATATAAATGTCAGGCAGTAAATTCAACGCGTTGTTGGTGATAATTGCGCGCAGGTTCGGCATCACGCCGATCAGATCGGTGCTTGGGGTTGCGGAGGGCGTGCCGTTGGCAACAAGGATGCGCCTTAGTTCCAAGGGACTAAAGCGATATCCCAGTGCCGCCTGAGCCATTGCTTGTACGACAACCGCCGCGCCCGTCACAATGGGCGTGGCCCCGGACGTTCCGCTGAAGCTCATGGTGTAGGAGCTGTTATCGGTACCGACGGCGGTGGTATTGGTGGTCGTTGTCGAGGTAATGTTCTCGCCCCACCCATAGCAGTCGATTCGGCTTCCATAGTTAGAAAAAGAGAGTCGTGTGTGAGGGCTTGCAGAAGATCCCGCGCCAACCATGATCGCGCCGGAGTCACGAAAGTCGGGCGAATTTCGGTTGAAGATCTGTTTTCCCGAAAGGTTTGCATAGGTATCGAGAGCATAGCCGCCGTTGCACCCCGCTTCGGCCACGACGATCCCTATTGCCGTTACCAGACGGATGGCGTCATAAGTGGCGTCGGCGATTTCGACGGGCCAATAATAGGTGCCGCTGACTGGGTCGGTCTCTTGGGCCTCAATGATGATAACGTCGCCAAACGACAAATGGGCGGCCGCGTCGAGAATGGCGTCAGCGGTGTTGTACGAGGTCGTGGTTCGCCACTGCGATACCACGCGTCCCGTCGAGGATGGGGCGATTCCG
>Ga0302326_10033385_pt1 | contig 10227 bp, 7 predicted proteins | sample Palsa_T0_3_FD_202264 | JGI IMG/M metagenome (GOLD analysis project Ga0302326, IMG submission 202264) | Peat permafrost microbial communities from Stordalen Mire near Abisko, Sweden - Palsa_T0_3 | ecosystem: Environmental > Terrestrial > Soil > Palsa > Peat permafrost | place: Sweden: Abisko... | reverse complement strand
GGCCGGCTCGATCGGCGTCTTTCTCGGTACGTACCTACACCAGATCGCGACGGTGGGCTATGAATACGCACCGCTTGAGATCGATTCTAGGAAATATGAACGCGACGCCCCGTAAGGCATTTTGGGTAACCATGTCGATCTCGTTTCCGCCACGCATTCACTCCCTCCGCGATGACATCGTCACATCGCTGCCGAGGGTACCAAATGACCGGTATTCGCTTGCTACGTTGCAGGCGCTGCCCACGCATGCACTAATCTCCGCGTTCATAACGTGGCGGATGCGCTTTATACCGGCGAAGCCTCGAACCGTGAAGATATGGCCGGGCGGGGTGACGCCCATGCAGTTTCGCATTGCGGCACCAAAGCTTCGCCCGTTGCTTAATAAGGTCGAAGCCGGCAAGGACCTCACTCCGCACTTGTCGGAGCAGGTCCGAACCAAGGGCGTCGTTCTCGACGGCAAGCGTGGAAAATATGGAAGACAAGACATCGATATGGTCTTGACCCGCGAGGGTCTTCATCATTTTCATGTGGGCGTCAGTAGCGCCGGCAATCCGAAAGGGCGCAGTGGTAGTTTGGTGTTCGCCGAAGTGCTGGACAAAGAATTTCGCATCGTCGCCATATCCGATCATCAAGCGTTTCAACGTGGATCTCCTGAGCAACTGCGCTTTTTTCGCATCTGTCATGCTTACATGGCGAAGGATGTGCCGCCGGGACAGGGGTTCATGCCAAACCCCGTGATGTCTTCCGGTCACTCGATGCTGGTAACAATGTTCGGAGTCAAGTGCGATGATGAAATGAAGCGGCTTGACCCTTTGCTCGAAGATCCTGAATTTATCGATAAGCTCTACCAGGGGCAGTCCGTGGTACGGCCCGCGAAACCGTCCCTGGCATGGCATTTTGAAGACCTGATGTTTGGCGTTCTTGAAAGACAAACAACAGTATTCTTCTGCATTTTCCCTTTCTTTGCGCGCTAGAAAAGATTGACCCTCCGTGGAGCTACCCTCGGGCACGCCTGCCCGTGCCCGTAACCGTAGGTCGCTTTTTGCCGTCTGTTTGACCTTGGCCACATTGAACCGCTCGTAGCCGAGCGGCACGACGTTTCCGCCGTTGACCTGCCATCCATGCGAAAGCGTCAATCAAATCGTCGATCGGCTCGCGTTGCTTGGGCATGATATGGAGGCTGGCCCGTGCCAAGCATACGCGCAAACCCCAGAATCTATCGTGTTTGCTCAGTTTTTTGTGATACCGGCGCCGGGCCATTCCAGAACCATTACATGTTGCTCAGCTCCGGAAGTTAGCAATCGCTTGGACTGCGGCGCGGGGCATAATTCAGACTACCTCTTTTTGCAGTAAAATCATCAAGGTGCGCGGGGGGGGTTAGACGTGCCACCATTACGATCATCGAGATGCCGGGTCTAAGGACGGTCAAGGCGGGAGCAACGCGTATGGAAGGCGAGAACTAAAAAATGACCATTGCCAAGATCATCGCGATCAAGAATGTCGGCCGCCTCAAGAATTCGGCGGCGGGTGGCAATACCACCTTCGCGAAGCACACATTTATTTACGGCGCGAACGGCTTCGGGAAGACGACGCTTTGCGCGATACTGCGGTCTCTCAAATCCGGTGATGGCGCCTACGTCATTGGTCGCAAGACGCTGGGCGCGGCAACCGACCCGACCGTCGATATCCTGGGAGCCGGCATCACTTACCGATTTGCGAACGGTGGTTGGTCGGGCCTCAATACGAACCTGGCGATTTATGACGGCATTTTCATCGCGGAGAATGTTCATTCCGGTGACTTCGTCGATACGGACCAGAGGCGCAATCTCTATCGCGTCATCGTCGGCGATGCCGGCGTGTCCCTCGCGAATGAAGAAACCCGGCTTGCCACCGAGGCGCGCGCCAAAACCAGCGAAATTACCGCGGCGCTGCGCACGGTGCAATCGCATGCACCATCAGGCATTCGAGTTGAAGCTTTCATGGCGATGCCGTCGATCGCGGATATCGACGGCGAGATCGCGAGACAAGAAGCCCGCCTTACGACCATACGCGAGGCAGCAGCCATAGGAGCCAGGCCGGCACTGGCCCCCCTCACCCCGCCGTCAGTTCCGGAGTCCCTCACTTCCTTACTGACGACGACACTTGACGGCATCAGCCGGGATGCCGAGCAACGCGTGACCATGCACCTCGCCGCGCATGGCATGGCGGACGGGGCCGGTTGGGTATTGCGTGGTCTAGATCATACAGACCGAACATGCCCATTCTGTAGTCAAGGCGTAGAAGGATCGCCGCTCATCGCGGCCTATCGCGCGGTATTTAGTGAACGCTACAGGCAACTGCGGAGCGATATCGAAGCAATGCACAACAGCATCACGCAGGCGTTCGGTGAGAACGCAGTGGCCAGACTCGGGACCGCGGCCGCGCAGCATGAAGGCGCCGTTGAATATTGGGCGCGGCATTGCGCTTTGGACTTGCCGACGCTTGCCTTTCCAAGCTCTGTCGGGGCGGCCATGAGCAGTCTCCGCGCCGCCGCCCTCGCGCTTTTCACGCGCAAGGCCGCCGCGCCACTGGACGCCATTGCGGCGGATGAAGCCTTTTTGCAGGCGCTTACGGCTTATCAAGGCGAAATGGTCAAGGTCAATGCGTTCAACCAGGCCGTGACCCAGGCGAACGCGCTGGTCAATGCCAAGAAGGCGGAAGCGGGTAGCGGTGATGTCGCGACGGCCCAGGCGGAACTCAACCGATTGAAGGCAACGAAGACCCGCTACAGCCAAGTTGTCGTTCAACTCTGCGACTCCCACGCCAACCTCACCGCGGAAAAGACCGCACTGGAAGCAGGCAAGGCGCTGTGCCGGCTTCAACTCGATCAACATACCGCGAGCGTGGTTAGGCCCTATGAAACGCGGATCAACGATCTGTTGGACGATTTCAATGCGGGCTTCAAGATCGCCGAGACAAGGCATAGCTACGCGGGTGGGGTCGCGACTTCCAGTTACCAGCTTGTCATCAATGACACGGCGATCGATCTGGGTGGCGGCGAGACCCCGCGCCACACCCCGAGCTTCAAGAATACCCTGAGCGCCGGCGACCGTTCCGTGCTTTCACTCGCGTTCTTTCTGGCGCATCTCGAACGCGATCCGGCGCTCGCCGACAAGGTTGCCGTTTTTGACGATCCATTCAACAGTCAGGATGCCTTTCGCCGCCGGCAGACTATTCATGAAATTCTCAAGATCGGCCGGCGTTGTGCGCAGGTGATCGTGCTGTCTCATGACGCGACTTTTCTGAAGCAGATATGGGAAAAATGCGAGCCAGCCGAGCGCGCGGCCCTGGCCCTGGACGACCACGGCGATGACGGGTCCAAGATCGCCGAAGTTGATCTTGTCGTGGCCTGCCGTGGGCGCACGGCGAGCGATACCGATGCCCTCCAGGCTTATTGCACGACAGGCGCGGGCGAGCACATCGATCTTGTACGCAAGATGCGCACTGTTCTTGAAACCTACATGCGCGCCATCTATGTCGCCAACTTCGACGGTGACGACAATCTAGGTGAGATTGTCAGAAAAATCCGCGTTGGCGGCGCGGCGCACCCGGCAAGTAGTCTCTACGACAATCTGAATGAGATCAACGACTATACGGTCCAGTATCATCACGGCGAAGATCTGGCCGATGCGACGCCTGACGCGATTGATCCGATAGAACTCAAGGGGTTCGCGAAGCGCACGTTGAAAATCGTCAAGGGTTACCAGGGGTAGGCGCCTACATGGCTCCGAATGAACGACGCCCTATTCGGCACACTCTACTCTCTAAGAAACGCAGTCCGTGTCGCTGCATTCAGGCAGTTTTGCACGCTTAGCGTTGCTTCACCCACGCGCCGTCGCATAGCCTCTAGCCGATTGCACGCGTCCGCGAATTTCTGCTGAAGCGCAATATCTTCAGGAACAGGAATCTCAATGTCGCCGAGCTGCTTGTAATAGAGCCGGAACCGCACTGATCCCTTGGTCTTCTGATTAATAGCATGTTTGCCGGCTTCGCTCCGGAGATAGTGGTACACATAATCGGGATTGAGCGTCTCCGTGCAATAAAAAACCACGTAATCAGGGCTCGTAATGCCACCGGGATGGTCTTTTTGTACGAATCCGATGGACCCGATATTGATGCGCATGGGATTGTAAGCAAGATAGCCGGCATACAGAATCTTATAGCGTGAAGGGCTCTTACCGATCGCTGTTTTTGGCTCGCAAATACCGTCTTCCGCTGATACGCCGAGCAACTTGGTGTGCTTGTCATACGATTTGCCGATGCGGGCGTCCGATTCAACCGTAACCTCATTCAATCGACGCAGCGGGGCTTTCTTGACTGCCTCCGTGGCGCTCAGAATCTCAGCGCGGACTGCCTCCGCTTCAGCCGCCAGTGTGCGAAGCTGATCCGCAAGATCTTCGATATTGCCGGACTTGGTCAGATCGCTGAGCTGAAGGCGCGGATTTTTGATGTCAAGATTCAAGTCCTCGCCAATATCGGCACGATCAACAGTCCATGACAGAGCCGTCTCACGATGTTGGGCAATCAGCTCCTTTAAGGGCTGCAAGAGTTCGTAGGTCAGCGGCTTGGTCTTACTGAGAGTCAGTCCATCCGGCAGATCCGGCTCACAGTAGAAGATCGATTTCGTTGGGGCGCCACGTTCGAAGAAGATGATGTTGGTCTTGATATCGGTATAGGGGGCAAACACATTGTGCGGCAGCCGGACGATGGCCTTGATATCGAAATCGTTGAGGAGATCCGACCGCAGGCGGCGGGCGACGCCCGGCGACGAGAGCATCCCGTTTGGGACGACAACGGCCGCCCGCGCCGGCTGGCCCGTGTGGGTAGGCTCCCGCCGCAATCGACGCATGATCAATTGCAGGAACAAAAGCGCGGTTTCGGCAGTCTGGCAATCGTCGGGGAAATTGCCCTGAATTCCCTTCTCTTCTTCGCCGCCAAAAGGCGGATTCGTCAATATGATATCGACGCGATCCTTCTCGCCAATTTCCGAGATCTTGAACCGCAGCGCGTTGCCCGGATCGATTTGCGGGGCATCGAGGCCGTGCAGCAAGAGATTCATTTGGCAGAGCAGATAGGGAAGTGACTTGGGTTCGCAGCCAGAGATTGATTTTTCCTGCAAGAGCTTTCGCTGCGCGACCGTTTTGACTTGCTGGCTCAAATGATTGAAGGATTCAACGAGAAAGCCACCCGTCCCGGACGCCGGATCGAGCACGGTCTCCCCGAGGCGTGGATCGGCAACGTCAACCATGAAGCGGACGACAGGGCGGGGCGTATAGAACTCGCCAGAATCCCCGGCGGCGTCACGCATTTCGCGCAACATTGACTCGTAGAGCGTTCCAAGCGTGTGCAGCTCGCCGCTCGACGTGAAGTGAATTCCGCCAACCTTGTTAATCACATCCCGCAGCAGGTAACCACTCTTCATGCGGTTATCGACGCCGCGAAAGACCGTGGCAATGACATCACGGCGATCGTCACCGTTCGTGCTGGTGAGTTGGCGCAGGTAAGCGAAGAGCCCGGGGCCTTTGGCACCATCCGCGCGCACAGCTTCATCCTGATTGATGAAGGCAAGCAGCTCGTCCCCGGTAATGCCCTGGGGATTTGCCGCCCAGTCGCGCCACCGGTACGGGGGCTCAATGGCCGCGCGAAACTTCTTCCCGGCGAGATCCGCCTCTTCTTCCCGCTGGATCTCAAGATCATCAAGGAATTTCAAGAACATGATCCAGGTTAGGAGCGGCAGGCGATCAAGGTCGCCGTTCAGTCCCTTGTCCTTGCGCATGATATCGCGCGCCGATTTCAAAAGACTCCCGAGCCCCTGCGAGGTCGTCGGGGTTGCCCCATTCGTGGATGTAGCGGTTTTAAGCAGCATAGAGTTCATTCTGTAATTCTGTTACGGCAGATCGAAGCTGATCGACGCCCCCGAAGAGACGCACGATTTCGGCAACCTGCCCATGGTTCGATATCGGCGGCACCCGCAGCACGTCGGGCAGCACAAATTGCGCGTCGCCATGCTCGGCATATTTTTCAAGCAATTCTTCCAGTACGGCGCGCGCCGCAGGGGAATAGCGCGCGAAAAAGCCAGGCTTGGCAATCCTCAGCTGCTGCGCGCGTTCTCGGCGCGTCCTGAGCGGGGCATTAAAGGCCAAATGGCACAGGAGATCGAAGGGGTCGGCATCCGGCTGTTGGGCGGCCTCCGCCAATTCTTCGAAGCTGACGCCGCGTTCAGCCAGCCCCTGAATGATATCCGACCGTTTTGCTGGATCAGCCCACTTTTCGCGCAGCGCAGGCGCCGTGGGGCAGAGTGTCCGCACGACGTCCGCCGCGTAGTCTGTGTAGCGAACAACGCGCAGTTGTTTGCCATGCGGATCTAGCTCGTACACGAGATGCGCAGCGACCTCGACCTGGCCGCCATCAAAGTAAAACTTCCGGCGTTCGCCGGACGGCGGTTCAACAATTGCCGGTGTCCCGTCGTCTAGGGTCTCCGGTTGAGGTTCAGTCTCCGTTTCTGTCGTTGACGTAACCTCACCGTTCGGCGCGATTTCTTCCTCGGTTACCCGAGCAGGGTCGCCGTCAAAAGAGGGATCTGCGAAGAGCCGGGTCGCCGACCCCGTGTAATCGATAATGTTGAACCAGAGCTTGTCGTAATCGTCGCGGACCCGCGTGCCGCGTCCGATTATCTGCTTGAATTCACTCATTGACCCAACTACACGAGCTAGGACCACATTCTTGCAGGTCGGAGCGTCAACGCCCGTGGTCAAAAGCTGTGAGGTCGTGAGGATTGTCGGAACCTTGGTATCAACATCCTGAAACCGATTAAGGTGACCACGTCCAATATCGCCTTCGTCGGCGGTGACCCGGCAGACATACTCGGGATATTGGGCAACGACGTCGCTATTGAGGTTATTTAGCGCCACCCGCATTTCGCTGGCATGTTCCTGATCGACACAGAATACGATCGTCTTCGCAAAACGGTCGCTCTTCTTTAGGAAATTTGAGAGATGGCGGGCGATCGCTTCTGTGCGCGCCCGTAACGCCACGACGCGCTCAAAATCCTTTGTTTCATATTCATCGTCCGGAATAGGGCGGCCATAGCGGTCCAACTCGTCTCTGCTCGGCCGCCATCCGGCCGCGTCCCACTCCGTGATCACCCGATGCACGCGGTAGGGCGCCAGAAACCCATCGTCAATGCCCTGACGCAAGCTGTACTCGAAAATCGGCTTGCCGAAATAGCGGTAGGTATCACGATTGTCGGCTCTGAGCGGCGTTGCGGTCATGCCGAGCTGATACGCGGGTTCGAAATACTCAAGGATGGCCCGCCACGAGCTTTCGTCCCTCGCGCTGCCGCGGTGACATTCATCGACGATAATCAAATCGAAAAAATCCGGCGGATATGAACGGAAGAGCCCTGCCCGACGTTCATCCTCCGCGAGCGCCTGGTAGATCGCAAAGTACATTTCCCGGCTGAAGACCACCTCACCGCCCTCGATTTTATGTCGGGCGTCGCCAAAGACGGCAAATATGCCATCCTTGGGCTGATCGACGAGGATATTGCGATCGGCAAGATAGAGAATGCGCGGGCGGCGGTACTCGCCGCTTTGGTTCCAGCGTGCGCTCCATAGCTTCCAACAGATTTGGAAGGCGACGGCGGTCTTCCCCGTGCCGGTCGCCATGGTGAGCAGCATGCGCCGGTCACCCTTCAACGCGCCCTCGACCGCACGGTTAATGGCGATTTGCTGGTAGTAGCGTTCGCCTTTGCCCACGGCGTGATTGAACGGGGTCAGGAGGCGCTCCGCCTGGACAGGATCACTAAAGCCCATAGCGTGCTGGTAGCGCGCCCATAACGCCGCCGGCGTCGGATAGTCCGCGACGGCTTGCTCCAAGCCCGTCGTGTAATCGATTTCGAGGATTTCGTGGCCGTTGGTCGCGTAGGCAAACTTCAGGCCGAGCATTTCCGCGTAGTTCTTGGCCTGTTGGACGCCGTCTGCCGCCGCCTTGTAGGCGGCTTTGGCTTCAACAACGGCCAGCGGAAAGTCCCGCGTGTACCGGAGTAGGTAGTCCACCCGTTTAGGCGATTTACGGACAAAACCCTTGCCAACCGGAATGATCCGCCCATCGGTGATGGTGCGCTGTTCCGCGATTGAATGCGGGTCAGTGTCCCAACCGGCGGCGAGCAGCTTGGGGACAACGTGTTTACGGCATGTATCAGCTTCACTCACGGGTCACCCATCGCAATTCTGCGGCCTCAGCCGTTTTCAGCCGTGGCCCATCCGATTTGCCAATCGTCATCATGTTTGGGCGCGGTGTGGTGGTGAGCGCGCGTCTTGCAACGTTACGGCCTTAAAAGAAGCTCATTCAGATTCGGGATCACCCGTTCGCTGAGCGGAATAGGGGCCACTTCAAAGATGTAATGAAAATGCCGAAAGGTCCTAATCACAAATGCGAGCGCGGATTCGCGATGGCCGCCGCATTCGATCGAGATGTCCTCACCCGCCCCGACAAATCGCATCGATGGCGGTACAGAGAATCCCTTCGCGCCCAGTTTCACGTCTACGTCCGTCACGCGTGGAATCGATGCCAACGGCATTCGGCGCCTTCGGGACCTTGGTTTGGCGCCGATGTGCTTCTGATAGTTTGCAAGCTGATTGCAGATTTGCCAATCGAGGCTTTCGTTCACCACAAATTTTTCAAGGGCGGTTTTTTGGTCAGAAGTAAGTGACCCGTCTCGTCGAATCCATTCACGCAGGGAATTTGCCGTCTGCACAAAATCATCAAGGTCGTCCCGGTTGAATTGCCGCATCAAGCGGGCAAACACCTTCTTCAGTTTTTCGTAGCGTTCCTCGGTCGTTTTGTGCAGCATGACGGTAAACCTAGCGCGGATAATCGATCTTAAACGTGATTCCGTCATAGGGCGGCCGGGCCAACCCTTCGTTTGTCAGGTTGGTTTTAGCCTCGGCCTCGAGGTGTTCCGTGGTGGGCCTGCTAACCGCGGCGTCATTCATAGTCTCAGGCCAGCCGAACTCGTAGGACCTCAAGAGGGTGTTTCCCCGAAAGCAGTGGACCAAAATTTGTCGCATATTCCCTCTTAACCTGAGCGCCCCTGTTCTGACGCAATCTGTCTTGTGGGTGTGCGCTCGCAAGGTTCACGCCCATTATCCCGACAGCGCCACTTAAAGTCTTGCTTTCTGCCCTTTGTGCCCCCCGGGGTGCATGACGCGCTGGCGCTAAAGCCGCAATTTACGCAAGTCAACTTGCAGAGTGACGAGCGCCTCGCGCGAGAACGCATTGAGACAGGGTGCGCCCATAACCACAGGGGTCGCATTGAGCCACCTGGCAAAAAACCGCTGAACGCCTGGGCGCTCAACCAAGCCATGATCGATAAGGAAGCCGCGCAATCTATGCAACTCCACCGGAAGATTGTTCGTCACGCCAACATAAAGAACCCGCCTTTTCAAAGTTTTCAATTCCGAGACGACGGCTTTCCCTTCACGCCACTTGGACACCAGACCGCCAAGGAGCGCATCCACGAGCTTGACGAGTATTTCTATCATTGACGGTGATCCCTTCGGTCCAGTGAGATAGACTAGAGGCCGTTGCGGGCTGTTTGGCCAAATTTTTTGGCCGCGGCGTCGAATTCCGGAGTCTGTGACTAGATTGTGCCGAACTGAGATTGGGTGTGCCGTAATTGTGCCGTGAATAGCCGGGGTAAGGGGAGGGCAAGCGCTGTAAGTGACTGATTTAAAAGACCCCCAATACCCCGACATGTGCCTCATAACCCGACTGTCGTTAGAATCCCACCCCGATACCAGTTTTTCCAGCTCGGAATCTTGTGGAGATCACTCAACTAGGATTACAGAGACCATCAGCGTCGCACGCCACTTCACCGGTAACACTTCGGGTTGGGCAACGATATCAATGTATCAATGAGTGACACCGCGACAATGTAAATGCCATTCGAAGCTCCGATCGAGATAATTTCTAAGTTGGCAAGAGGCCTGATCGATGGTTTCACAGACGCAGATTTGATCCAGGGACGTCCACCTACAGCCACCCTTTTTAGGGGATATCCGTGGGGGCATTTCTAATTCGCCTGTGAGAAAAGCTTCCTAAAATCAGACCCTTAGGCGCTGGGTTCGGTGGGTACACGGCCCACCCAATTCCAAGCGCCAAAATTAGACCCACCTGAGTGGTTGA
>Ga0302326_10033383_pt1 | contig 10227 bp, 3 predicted proteins | sample Palsa_T0_3_FD_202264 | JGI IMG/M metagenome (GOLD analysis project Ga0302326, IMG submission 202264) | Peat permafrost microbial communities from Stordalen Mire near Abisko, Sweden - Palsa_T0_3 | ecosystem: Environmental > Terrestrial > Soil > Palsa > Peat permafrost | place: Sweden: Abisko... | reverse complement strand
CGTTGACTATTTCAACCTGGCGGCGAATCGAGCCTTCCTTGAAACCGCCCACCGCATAGTCTCCCGCCGCGCCCGTCATCCAAATCACATCCGAACCAACCGTCGGGACATCGTGAAGGAATTTGCTGTTCACGGGGATCGACACGATACGAGCACTGTGAAGGTCGCGCACGCCCTCGACGCCGGCGATCGAGAAGTCGTCGATGATGCCCATTAATGAAAGAGGCTCCACGCAGTTTACCACCGACCCTTTTTCGACCCGGATTCCGCGGGCGCGGCCCACGGTGCTCTGGAATTGAAGGCCCTGGCCGCAATCGCGGGCTTCGTTTCCAATGAATGTGGATTCGGTGGTATCCGGTTTCCGGGCGTCGGTCACAGCGGCAAAACAGGCGGGAGCGGTTCCGTTTCCAACACACCGGTTGTTCACGAAGCGCGCGCTGGAGGAGTTGTCGGCGGCGAATGCCTGAGCCTGGGGGACCATCGTCGAGCTCGCCAGTTCGAATACATTTCCCTCAAAAAGAGTATCGGAACCGCCCGTGACGTAAGCCGAATTACAGCCATTGGAAACGTAGTTGTGAACGAACCGGTTGGATTTTCCACCGGCCATGAATCCACCCGAGCCTTCCGAACTGATCGGGCATGGCCGGTTGTAAACCTTGCTGTTTTGCACGGTGTCGTTGCTGGACAAGCCAAGAACCGCGATGGGGAGGAAGGTATTTCCTTTGCGAAGAATCGGCCCATCACGAACGGCAACGGAATCGATCAGTGAATTATGGACGTCCACAAAGAGGACTCCGTAGGAATCGTTGGGCGCTGACGATTGGCTCGCGAATTTAACCGTCAGACCAGCCACGGTGATGTCCGAATTCCCGGGCGGCCCAAAGATGACCGTACCGCTCGGGTTCAGGCCGAACTGCCACGGAGCGGAATTGTTGAACTCGTTTCGCGGAACGAGAACTGTCGTGGTGTCGATTCCGGCGCCCCGCAGGGTGATGTTCGAAGGAACCGTGATGCGGGAGTGGACCTCGAAGGTGCCCGGACCAACCTGAACCTCTCGCTTTTGCGAACCCAGGACTGCGATTGCCTCCTGAATGCCCGCGGTCGACGTCGCGGCTGTCCATTTCCCAAGATGGGAGTGACGGGTTACGATCGTGACATTGCCAGGCTTTCCCGGCGCGCAGGCCAGCGCCGTGATGTCCACCGACTCTGCCACGCCGAAACCTCGCGAGATGTAAATGAAGTTTCCCGCCGTGAGACCCGCAGGGCAGGAACGGAACGTCAGAGTCTTAGCCTTCCCCTTGCGTGCGAGATTTGCCGAAACGCCGGAGCCGTTCGTTAAGGACCAGCTAAAAGAAGAAGCTTCGGCCGGGTCTGCCATGGCTAGGCTGAGACCGATCAGGGGTAACCAAAGCATCACTGGAAGTTGAGGCTATACGGACCCACTTCCCAAAACCCCTTTCGGTTACTGGAGAGAACGCGGACAAAAGCGGTATGGCTGCCGGGTGCAAACGTGTCCGCGCTCAGTTCAAGGGAGTAGCCGACGTTCGCGTAGGACGGGATATTGTATGAAGTCGCTACATCCGGACGCGGCTTCCCGTACTGCGCCGCGAACGGCGCACCGTCAATAGCGATTTCAACTCCTCCGGCTGGCGCTTTGGCTTCCTGGTCCACGGCCCAGCCGACGATCTCGATTTTCCCGTGCGCCGGCACGTCGAATGTCTTTTTTTCCCACGCATTGTTCACCGGCCCCACCGATTCAATATTCCACATGGGCGCCCCCGGCAATTTTGAAAGTGTTCCGCTGATTCCGGTCGCCTTTGGCGCGCCCGAGGATGGCGGCGGCGTGGACGTCGAACAACCGGTGAGAAAAATGAAGGGCGCTGTGCATCCCACAGAAAGCAGGCACAACAGCAGCAGGCGATTCATCGGCCCCACTATAACACAGCGCGTCGGAAGGCTGGTGCATGATATGTTATTGAGGATTCGCGCCCGATGATGGCGAAACTTGCCGCGGAAATTCCAGAGGACTCGTCATTGTCCATCAAAAAAACATTTCGTGTTCCCATGCCGGACACCGCGCTGGAGTTCACGGGCGAGCGTCTCACGACACTCACTCAAGGCGAGATACTTCACGAACATCTTCATCGATATTTTTTTGCGCTGCAATTTTGCGCCGGCAAGAAGGTTCTGGATATCGCTTCCGGCGAAGGGTATGGGAGCGCTCTTCTGGCGTCGGTGGCCAGTGAGGTGTATGGGGTGGATATCGCCGCAGAGGCGGTTCAGCATGCGGCGGCAAACTATTCCGCGGATAACCTGACCTTCCTGCGCGGCGATGCAAGGCGTATACCGGTCCCTACCGGATCGATGGAGGTGGTGGTTAGTTTCGAGACGCTGGAGCACCTGGGCGAGCAGGAGGAATTCCTGCGCGAGATCAAGCGCGTGTTGCATCCGGGCGGTTTGCTGGTGATGTCGACTCCGGATCGCGAGTTCTTCGCGGCTTCGCCGCCGAATCCGTTTCACGTGAAGGAATTGGGACGGGCGGAGTTTGAGGGCTTGATCGGCGAACATTTCAAGAATTCGCGTTTTTTCGTCCAGTCCTCGCTGACGGGGTCCTTGATCGTTCCGGATCGCGGCGGCGGCAGCTATGAAGGGTTCCGGCACGTGCACAACAACCTGTATGAATCGGCGCCCGGCCTTCCGGCCGCGATGTATATGGTTGGAGTGGCCTCGGATGGGGCCCTGCCGGAGGCGCATGCCGGATCCTTCGACGATCGGGAGTTTCAACTCGGGTTGTACGCGGAGCTTCAGCGAAGACATATCGAGATACTGCACCGTGACGCCGACGTGGACTCGCTGCGCGGCGAGAACAGCGCAGCGGCAGCACGGGAGGCGCAGCTCGCTATCGAGTTGACTCAGATTCGGGAAGATCTCGTCCGCCGCGAGCAGGAGGCGGAATCCCTTCGCCAAGCACATGATGCCGCGAGGGAACGGGCGTCAAAAGCCGAAAGCGAATCAGGTCTCAGCCAAATGGAGAACATCCGGCTGAAAAGTGACCTGGAGAAAGCACAAGACGCTGCGAGGGAACAGGCGATAAAAGCCGAAGCCGAATTGGGTCTCAGCCAAGGGGAAAGCAGCCGGCTGAAACGTGACTTGGAAGCCGTGCAGGCGGTAGGGCTTCGAAGTAGCAAGCAGTTGTCGCTGGTTCAATCGGAGGCGGCCAGACTCAGGGACGAGAAGAGTGTTTTTCAGGCCGAAGCGGAAACGCTGCGCAAGGAAAACGCCGATCTCCGGGAACGGATATCGGAAGTCGAAGCCAATTTGTGGCGAAGCAACGACGAGCTTCGTAGTTTTCAGGCGGAAACGGAGCGTCTTAAGAACCAGATCGCCGCGCTCGAATCACAAAGCCGGCTGGAGGTGCGGCAACTTCGCGATCAGCACGCCCGTCTTGAAGCGGAATCCACCGCGGCGGCGGCCAGCCTGACGGCGCAGCGCGACGCGTCTCGTCAGAAAGCAGCGGAACTTCGAGAAGAGGTAGACGCCGTGAAAGGTTCGTTGAGCTGGATGGCGTCCGCGCCGCTCCGCTGGATTGGGATGCCGGCCGCAAAGATCCACGCCAGCGCCATGAAGGCGATGTACGGAACTGCCGCGTTCGCCTACACCGGCAAGCCTCTGGCCCGATTGCTTTCGCGCGTGGAAATTCCGGGAGCGCGCTGGCTCCTTCCGAAGAATCCCTTGTTCGACGCGCCATTCTACACGCTGCGTTATCCGGACGCTGCCGCGGGGAGCAAGAATCCGTGGGCCCATTACCTTGCCTGCGGGTGCGACGAATCGCGCGATCCACATCCGCAGTTTAAGACCGCTTATTACCTCACGCACAATCGCGATGTCGCGGCTGCCGGCGTGAATCCGCTTATTCATTACTTTGAGCACGGCGCGCGGGAGGGCCGGGATCCGAGCCCGGACTTCGATACATCTTATTATCTGGAACATTACCCGGATGTCGGGGCCAGCGGCTTGAATCCGTTGATCCATTTCGCGATGCACGGAAAAGCCGAGGGGCGGGCCGGGAGAGCTGTCCGGCCGGTTCCCGCCAGCCAGCCGGTGCGCGTCCCGGTAGCCGCATTAGAGGAGCCACTGATCTCCGTTCTTATGCCGACCTTCAATACGCCTGCCCGCTACCTTCGCCTGGCAATCGAGTCGGTTCTGCGCCAGACCTATGAAGGATGGCAGCTCTGCATTTATGACGACGGATCGAGCCTGCCGGAAACGTTCGAGGTGCTGAACGAATATCGCGGACGCGAACCGCGCATCCGCATCGAGTTCGGCGATCGGAATCGCGGGATCGCCACGGCTACGAACGCGGCGATCGCTCTCGCGCAGGGGCAGTACATCACTATGCTGGACCACGACGATGAGATCGTCGCGGAGGCGCTGATGGAAGTGGCGAACGTCCTGAACGGCGATCCTGGTATCGACGCGCTCTATACCGACCAGGCGTACATCGAAGCGGACGGCAGTCCGGGAGAGCCATTTTACAAGCCGGATTGGTCCCCGGAAATGTTTCGCGGCGTCATGTTCGTCGGCCATCTGCTGGTCGTGCGGCGAAGCCTGGCGGTGGAACTGGGCGGTTTCGACGCCAGATTCGACCGGGTGCAGGATTTTGAATTCATGCTGCGGGTATCGGAAAAAAGCGGAAAAATCCACCATTTGCCGAAGATTTTGTACTTCTGGCGCAGAATTCCAGGCAGCGTGGCGTTTCATGGAGACGAGAAGGGCCCCATCGAGCCGATTCAGGCGTCGGCCGTAAACGCCCATTTGAAGCGGATGCGTATTCCGGCAGTGGCGGAGCCTCATCCGGCACTGGCGCACCGGCTGACCATCAAACCCGCGCCTCGGGCGAGAACTCCTAGCGTTCAAATCATCGAGACGTACTCCAATTTCAAAGCGGAGGCGGAGTACCTTCTTTGGATCGACCCGGGCCTTGAAGTTCTTACCCCGGACTGGATCGAGCATCTGCTGCTGTACTGCGAGCAACCGCAGATTGCCTGCGCGGCGCCGCTGATCGTCAATCCGGACGGCACAGTGTGGCATTCGGGATTGGTTCTCGGCATGAACGGAATTGTCGGCTACCCGATGCAGGGGTGGCGTGCGGATTCCGATGGTTACGCCGGGTCTCTGTCCTGCGCGCGGGAGGTCTCGTGTGTCTCAGGCGAGTGCCTGATGATCTCGCGCCAGAAATTGGAAGCGAGCGGTGGGCTGGTCGCCTACTACCAGGATTCGCTCTACGCAGGCGCCGATCTGAGTCTGAGGGCTTGTACCGCGGGGTTTCGGAATATTGTTACCCCGCGGGTAATTTTGCGAAGGTCGAGACCAACTGACGGGTCGCCGCTGGACAGGGCTTTGTTCGCGGACCGCTGGGGCGGGATCGCGAAGTATGGCGACAGGTGCTACAACCCCAACTTCAGCCTGACCTCTCCAGGCTATGAGCTTAAGAAGATGGCGGCGGCGGTTTAACTCATGAACGTTGTTTTCGTGAGCCACTGCGACTTCTCCGGGAACAGTGCGATGCACATTTTCAGCATCGCCAACATCCTGACCAGACTGGGAGTTCGCTGTGCGGTTTGCGTTCCCAACGATCCCGGCACAATCCGGTCTCACGGTGTTGCCGATTTTGAAATTCTCTCCTATGTTCAGGCGGCCGATGGAGTGAGTTTCCCCGACGGAAAGGGCCCGAGCCTGATCCACGCATGGACTCCACGGGAGCTTGTAAGGAAGCTGACGGAACGCCTGGCACAACTGCATTCGTGCCCGTACCTGGTGCATCTGGAGGACAACGAAGAAGTCATTCTCGAGAGCGAGTGTCCCGGTTACAGCTACGCAGATCTCGAGAAGCTGCCGGCGGACACGTTAGACCGGCTGGTTCCTGAGCACCGCTCCCATCCACTGCGATACAAAGGCTTTCTTAAAGGCGCCGCGGGGGTGACGGCGCTGATGGACCGGCTGTTGGAATTCAAACTTGCGCCTGTTCCGAGCCTGGTGTTCTGGCCTGGATTCGACGAACAATTTCGCGAGCCGGCGGCGCCCTGGCGTCATCAATTGGATGCCCGGAACATCCTGGTTTACAGCGGGAATATCCATGACTCGAATGCGGCTGAGGTTCGGAGTTTGTTTCTTGCCGTACAGGTGCTGAAAAGGGCGGGCGTGTCGATCCGTCTTCTGAAGACGGGGTGGAATCACGTCCAGGATCAAAGTTGGATTCGCGAAGCCGTCGAATCCGGGGCCGTGGCCGACCTGGGATTTCTCCCGCGCGCCGAGATGCCTGCTCTGCTCTCGGCGGCGACTCTGCTGGTGCAGCCGGGACGATCCGATCGGTTCAACGATTATCGGTTCCCTTCCAAGCTACCGGAATTTCTGGTTTCGGGCAAAGCGGTGGTGCTGCCAAAAACCAATCTGGGGCGCTTCCTGAGGGATGGAACGGACGCCGTTTTGCTTCAGGAAGGGAGCGCCATCGAGATCGCCGGAAAGATCGAAGGCCTTCTTGGCGACCCGGAACTGGCGGCGCGAATCGGCCGTAACGGGCGAAATTTTGCCCTGCGACGCTTGGACTGGCAGATCAACGTTCCTCCCATCAAGACGTTCTACGAAGCAATCTTGAGTGAGGGCCGCACGAACGCTGTCACGACCACGGATGCGGAGCCCTCGGCGCGGCTTATTGCGTTTTACCTGCCGCAATTTCATCCGATTCCTGAAAACGACGAGAACTGGGGCAAAGGGTTCACCGAGTGGACCTCCGTGGCGCAGGCGCGGCCTAACTTCGTTGGCCATTACCAGCCCCAGTTGCCCGCGGACCTCGGATTTTACGATTTGCGGTTGCCCGAAATCATGGAGCAGCAGGCCGCGCTGGCGCGGCAATACGGCGTCTACGGGTTTTGCTACTACTACTACTGGTTCAACGGGAGGCGAGTGCTCGAGAGGCCTGTTGAGCAGATGCTTCACAGCGGCCGGCCGGATTTTCCGTTCTGCTTATGTTGGGCCAACGAGAACTGGACGCGCAATTGGGACGGAGCCGCGGATGATGTTCTGATCGCGCAGGACTACTCCGGCGCGGGCGAACGGTTCATTCGGGAGATCATCCCCTTTTTCAAAGATCCCAGATACATTCGCATAAATGGCGCGCCGATGCTGTTGGTATACCGGGTGAGCCAGCTTCCGGACCCGGTGCGGACCGCTCAAATCTGGCGCAAGGTGTGTGCGAGCGAGGGCATTGGAGAGATCCATCTGTGCGCCGTCCAAAGTTTCGGGGTCGACGACCCTCGCCAGTACGGATTCGACGCCGCTGTGGAATTTCCACCGCATACGAAGAGGGCGCTGGTAGACCCGCACTCGCTCCCGGGAATCGGAGCCGATTTTGAAGGTTACCTGGAGGATTATCCCACGATTGTCGAAAACCAACTGGCTCGGCCGTGGCCCGACTACGTCTGGTATCGCGGAGTCATGCCGGCCTGGGATAATACAGCCCGGCGCGGGACCAGGGCGCACATCCTGATTCATTCGTCCCCGGAACTGTACGAACATTGGCTCAGAGTCCTGGTGGAACAGACGCATCAGGTGGCGGCGGTCCAGGAACCGGTTCTGTTTGTAAATGCCTGGAACGAGTGGGCCGAGGGCGCCTATCTGGAGCCCGATCGAAGGTTTGGACACGCCCGCCTGGCGGCCACGAGTCGAGCCCTGAGCTACAGGCGAGACACAGAAAGGGAACCGGCGAACCACATGGATCAGCGGGTAAACAAATCGCCGGCGGAAGGGCCATTGGTGCAGATGGATCCTGAAGCCGCACCCATTGTCCTGCGATATCAGTCTTATCCGACGGAGCCGCTGGGCTATGGGACGGTGCGCGATTTCTGCGACAGTTTCGACCATTTACACGAGCTTGCGACGTCCAATGGAGATCTCAAGGACCTGCAACGGCCGTGGATACTGAAAGCAGTTCTGGCAAAGGTCGGCCGTCCCGGGCGGATACTTGAAATCGGCGCTGGCGAGCCCTTGGTGGCGGATCAGCTTTCGCGAATGGGGTACGAAGCTTGGATCGTCGATCCCTATGACGGATCTGGAAACGGGCCGGTCGAGTACGAGGAGTTCCGTCGGCGATATGCCCATCTGCACTTCGTAAGATCGCAGTTTCACGATCGGCTGGAGAGCATTCCCGCCGGGAAGTTCGATTGCATCTATTCCATTTCCGTGCTGGAGCACGTTCCTGCCGAAGGTATGCTGGGCGTTTTGCGCGGGCTCAGGAAATACCTGAAGTCTTCAGGTGTCTCCATTCACGCGGTTGACCATGTATACCGTGGCCGCGGCGCAGCCGAGCATCTGGCAGGTCTGCGGCTGATGGCAGAGGGATTCGGGTTCTCTCCGGCCAGCTTGAACAGTACTCTAAGCCGTCTGTCAGAGGACAGCGAGACGTATTACCTGTCCGCCGAAAGCCACAACCGTTGGCGCGGGGGTGTGGCGTACGACGAATTCCCCATGCGCGTTTGCCCCAGCATCCACTTCATCTCCGGCGCCGAGCAGATTCGGGACCTCTGACGGGTTTGCCCCGCAGCGCTAAATACGGTGTAATAATGAGGGGGTGCCTAAGGATGATGTGTTCCAAGAGGCTTTGGAAATCCTGCGCGCGGACAACGCACCCGGCGAAACGGTGGACCTGGAGGCAAGGAAACCGGCACACCGGGAGCAGGATGGTGCCGAACTCGTTCGACGCATAGACCGGCTGGTCGCGAACCAACGGGAGATGGACGCACGATTGTGGGCACTCGAAGACAGCAGGGTTTTCCGCATTTTGCAGCGAATCGGTCACGCTACCAGTTTGATCAAGGCGCGTGCAGTGGGTCTGCTGAATCCAGGCGCGATGGGCAGGGAGAAACAACGGGTGTACCGGCTTTGGCTGGAGAGTCAAAGATCCGGCAAGATGGCGGAGAGCGAACTTTCTTATGAGCCGCGCTTCAAAGTGGTGAGAGTGGGGGACGAGCCGGCTGCGTCTCTGAATCGGGCGGCGTGGGAGGAAGCCAGCGATTACCTGGTATTTCTAAGTCCTAAGAGCCGTCTCACATCCAACGCGCAGTCCGAACTCGCCGCGGAACTCCAGAACGACCGGTTTGACGTGCTGTATGGCGACGAGGATCATTTGTCCCCTTCTGGCGCGCGGCGCCTTCCGGTCTTCAAGCCCGAATGGTCGCCGGACTTGATTTTTTCGCCATTATACCTGGGTCGATTTTTAGTGGTATCCACCGGCGCATTTCGGGCCGTCGGCGGGTTTCGGGAAGGCTCCAAAGGCGCTTACCTGTTCGACCTTGCCTTGCGGCTGACCGAGCAACCGGTGCGATTTCATCGCGTACCGCGAATTCTAATGCGCGCTGGGGAGGACTGCTACAACCCGGAAAGCGCGAGACATGCGCTGGAGCGCTTCATTGCCGAGCACGGCATCGCGGCTAGCGTGGAGCCTGTGGGGACTGGATTCGCAATTCGCCGCAAGGTACGGGGTTCGCCTCTGGTGAGCATCGTCATCTGCTCGCGTCGGGCCGTGCTCCTGAAAAAGTGTCTGGACGCGCTCGAACGCACGACCGCGTACCCTCATCGCGAAACGATCGTAGTGGAGCATGTTGCCGAGGAAAAGAACAAACTGGACAGAGTGCTGTCGGGTTCCTCCTGCACACGCGTGCCATATTCGGGCCGATTCGACTTCTCTACGATGAACAATTTGGGGGTGAAAGCAGCCAGGGGCGAAGTAATCGTGTTACTCAACGACGATGTGCGGCCGTTGTGCAACTCATGGCTGGAGGTGATGGTGGCGCAGGTGCAGCGTCCGGAAGTGGGTGTGGTTGGCGCGCTGCTCCTCTATCCCTCAGGTTCGATCCAGCATGCCGGCATCGCTCTAGGGTTGATGGGAGCAGTTGGGCATCCTGGCAGGGGAACCCTGGACGGCGGGTTCTGGCCGTGGACTGCGGTCACGCGCAACGTGAGCGCGGTGACCGGAGCGTGCATCGCGTTCCGTCGCGAAGTTTTTGAGGAACTGGGCGGATTCGATCCTCACTTTCCGGTCAACTACAACGATGTCGATTTTTGCCTGAGAGCGCGCCAGGCAGGTTATGAGGTAATTCTGGAGGCTGCGGCGCGCCTGTGCCATCTGGAGTCCAGCACTCGTCCGCGCGGCGTCGCAGGGGAGGAGCGCGA
>Ga0302326_10033380_pt1 | contig 10228 bp, 7 predicted proteins | sample Palsa_T0_3_FD_202264 | JGI IMG/M metagenome (GOLD analysis project Ga0302326, IMG submission 202264) | Peat permafrost microbial communities from Stordalen Mire near Abisko, Sweden - Palsa_T0_3 | ecosystem: Environmental > Terrestrial > Soil > Palsa > Peat permafrost | place: Sweden: Abisko... | reverse complement strand
GTGGGGTGGTGGGCAGCGACGCTATCACGGCGAGTTACACCACTACGGGAACAAGCTCGAGCGCGCCGGGCAATTATCCCATCACCGCTGCACTCTCCGATCCGAACAGCAAGATTGCCAACTACGCGGTGAGCAACACTGCGGGGACGCTGACCATTGCGCAGACTACGCAGAACATTAGCTTCAGCGTTCCGGCATCGCCAGTAGTCTACGGCGCTCCTCCGATCACGCTAAGCGCAACGGCATCATCAGGTTTGACGGTGAGTTACTTGGTTATCGGTCCGGCGAGCCTGAACGGCAGCGCGCTGAATTTCACCGGGGCAGGGACAGTCATTATTACCGCGAGCCAGGCGGGCAACAGCAACTACGGGACTGCAGCTCCTGTGCAGCAGACGGTTATTGTTAACAAGGCCGCCCTGACAGTTACGGCCAACAACCAGAGCATGAGTTATGGCGCTAGTGTTCCCACGCTTACGGGAACGCTGAGCGGGATAGTAAGTGGAGATGGCATCTCCGTTAGTTACAGCACCACCGGCACAAACTCCAGCGCGCCGGGAAGCTATCCCATCACAGCCATGCTGAATGATCCAAGCAACCGGCTGGCGAACTACTCGGTGACCAACACACCGGGGACACTGACCATCACCCAGACTTCGCAGAGCATCAGCTTCACTGCTCCAGTCTCGCCAGTGAGCTACAGTGCTGCTCCCATCACACTGAGCGGAACTGCATCGTCGGGGTTAACAGTGAGCTACAGCATCACTGGGCCGGGCAGTTTGAGTGGAAATACATTGAGCTTCAATGGGGCAGGCACGGTCATCATCACTGCGAACCAGGCGGGCAACAGCAACTACGGCGCAGCAACACCAGTGCAGCAGACGATCATCGTCAACAAGGCAGCGCTTACCGTGACGGTCAACAACCAGAGCATGGCCTACGGTGCAGCAGTGCCTGTGCTGACGGGAACGCTGAGCGGCGTTGTCAGCAATGATGGCATTACCGCCAGCTACAGCACCACGGCAACAACTTCAAGTGTCCCTGGGACATATCCCATTACGGCCATGCTGAATGATCCGAACAGCCGGCTGGCGAATTACATCGTGAGCAACACGCCGGGAACGCTGACGATTGGTCAGTCCACACAATCGATTAGCTTCTCCGCTACGGCTTCCCCGGTAACGTATGGTACGGCTCCCATTGCTCTCAGCGCGACAGCCAGTTCAGGACTGGCGGTCAGCTACGGTGTCATTGGACCAGCATCGTTAAGTGGAAGCATGATGAGCTTTACTGGGGCGGGCGCGGTGGTGATTACAGCAACCCAGGTAGGCAACAGCAACTACGGGGCTGCAGCCCCTGTGCAGCAGACGGTGGTGGTGAATAAGGCGGCACTGACGGTAACGGCCAACAGCCAAAGCGTGGCCTTCGGTGCGACGGTGCCTACGCTGACAGGAACATTGAGCGGAGTCGTAGGCAGCGACGGTATCACCGCCAGCTATATCTCCACAGGAACATCTTCGAGCGCGCCGGGAAACTATCCCATCACAGCCACGCTGAATGATCCCAACAGTAGGCTTGCGAACTACACGGTGATTAATATGCCGGGGACGCTGACCATCACCCAGAATTCGCAGAGCATAATTTTCACATTGCCGGAATCGTCGGTGACCTACGGCGCTGCTCCGATCACGCTAAGCGCAATGGCCAGTTCAGGATTAACGGTGAACTACAACATCACTGGGCCGGCCAGCCTGAGCGGAAGCACACTAAGCTTTACCGGTGCGGGTACGGTCATCATAATCGCCTCGCAGGCAGGCAATGCCGACTACTCCGCTGCAACACCCGTGCAGCAGATAATCATCGTCAACAAAACTGTGTTGACCACCTCCGTTAACAACAGCAGCCGCGTTTATGGGGCATCGAACCCCGCTTTCACCGGCATGGTCACGGGACTAGTGAACAACGACCCAACCCCTGCGCTCACATATTCAACTTCGGCGACTGCTGCCTCACCTCCCGGCACCTATTCTGTCTGGGCGACGCCGTCGCTCAGCACAGCCGAGGCGCAGAATTACGCAGTCATCATAAATCCAGGCACGCTCACCATCACTGTCGCATCGTTGAACATCATGGCGAACAATGCCGCACGTACCTACGGTTTGCCCGACCCCGCCTTTACCGGGACCATTACCGGCGCACAAAACGGAGACACATTCACGCTCAGCTTTTCCACCCCAGCGGTGACCTCATCCAACGTGGGCAGCTATGCGATTGTTGCGGCTGTAAGCGGAACGAGCCTGGCTGACTACACGCTGAATTCCACCAACGGAACACTCACCGTATCGCAAGCAGCCAGTAATACACAGATGACACTCTCTAGTGGATCGGCCAATCTGGGTGCCTCCACTACGATCTCTGCGGTCACTGCGTCCGTGACCACGGGAGCGCCCACCGGCACCATCACCTTTTTGGATGGAGGTCAGGTCATCGGCAGTGCGATGCTGAACGGCCAGGACATTGCAGGATTCAACATCAGCACGCTGGCCGCGGGGCCGCATTCACTTACGGCAACCTATTCGGGCGATGGAAATTTCCTAACCAGCACTTCGGCCGCTGCAGTGCTTACGGTTTATGAATCGGGGCTCACCGTCAGCGCAAACCCAAGCAGCTTCAAGCTGATTCAAGGGCAGGGCGGCACAGTAGCCATCACCCTCACTCCCATTGGCGGCTATGCCGGCACCGTGGGCCTGAGTTGCGGGCCGTTGCCGGAGTATGTGGTATGCAGCTTCGCTCAGCAAACCGTTATGCTCACCGGCAGTGATACAAGTAGCAGCGTGAATCTGGTCATCCAGACCTCTGGCATCACCTACCGCGCAGATGCTGGCAGCGGGCATGATGGCAGCAGCATTCGTCTGGCAGCAATTTTTTGGATGCCTGGGTCAGCCCTCGCAGGATTTATCTTCATCCGGCGAAGAGCGTTGCATGGCCGCATCACGATGATGCTTGGAGTGATGCTGTTGTTGGCGTGTGCTGCAGCGCTGGGTGGATGCGGATCGACGCCACCGGTGTTGACTCCCACCGGCAGTTACGTCATCAACGTCATGGCGGCACCTTCACCCGGCGCGACCCAGACACTACCACTGACCATTACGATTACGGGATACGACGGGCAATAGCCGTCGGTCCCGGAAAAGCTTTCTAACTGTCTTTGCGGTAGAGAAGATTTTTCATCGCCTCGCGGCGGGCTTCGTTGGCCTCGCGCGAGAGCTTTGGTTCGCTCACATTGCTTTTAGCGTCTGAGCGTTCTGCCTCAGTGCAGATGGGGCAGCGGTTGGCGAAGCCGGGCTTGTCCGGCCGCAGCTCAAACTCTTCTGAGCAGACGACACAGGTTTTGATGGGGAACGGCATACGCTCCCATCATAATTCTTTACGCCCAGACTCCATCGTTCCGTTGCCTTTGCTCCGGCAAAAAAAACACAGCCGGGGCTGTGTCTTTTATTAGATTGCGTTGCAGCTTACTGCGGCGTGTTGCTGCGGGTTCCGGTGCGCTCTGCAACCACAACACGGGCATGGTCTTCCAGTGCCTGCGCTTCAGGCAGGAAGCCCAGAGCCTTGTTGATGCTGGGGTCCCATTCGGCGCGGACCTTCAGCCCTTCCAACTGGCCGAACTGCGAAGTGAAGATTTCGCTCTTGATGCTGGCCTTCACCCAATCCATCGTGCTGTTCAGGTCGGCATCGGTGTAGGGAATCTGCTGGCTGGCCAGGTAGCTCTTGAACTCCGAGAGCACGGCATCATCCACCTGGAAGTCCCTGGGGACGGTGCGGTTGGCAAGATAGTGCCGCGCAAAGCCAAAGAAGGCGTAATGCAGCAGAAGCTCATCCTGGAAATGGTTTGCTTTGGGCGAATCAAATTTTTCATCCGGAGTAATGCCGCCGCCGCCATACACCGTGCGGCCGGAGTCAGTCAGCTTCACCTCGCGATTGGCATTGTCCTTGGGCTGCGTGGCCGAATCGCGGACATAGTAGTAATCGTAGAGCGAGACGTTGTCGTAGTTGCGCTGAATCAGGCGTCCGCTGGGCGTGTAGTAGTGGTAGGTGGTCAACGCCAGGCCAGTATTTTCCGTGAGTGGATAGACAGTCTGCACCAAGCCCTTGCCAAAAGTGGTTTCGCCGACGACCAGAGCACGGTCGTGGTCCTGCAGAGCGCCGGTAACAATCTCCGCCGCAGATGCGGTATTGCGGTTCACCAGCACCACAATGGGATAGGTACGCCCGTCGCTGCCATGAGTGGCGCGGTATACCTGGTCTTGAAATGACCGTCCATGCTGGGAGACGACAATCTGTCCCTTCTGCAGGAACTTGTCTGACATATTCACAGCCTCATTCAGCAGGCCGCCGGGATTACCACGAAGGTCGATTACCAGGCCTTTGATGTCGCCGAACTTGTCCAGCGCCTCGCCCACTTCATGGCTGGTTGTCTCCTGAAAATTGGTGACATGGATGTATCCGATGCCCGGCTTGATAAGGTAGGCGAGATCGACGCTGTTGCGGGGAATCTCATCGCGGATAAGGTCAAATACCAGCGGCTTGGGTGTGCCTTCGCGGCCCATGGTCACCTGCACGTGGGTGCTCTTGGGGCCTTTGAGCAGGTTGGCCACATCGGTGGAATCCATGTTGTCTGTTGCCTTGCCGTCCACTGCGAGAATCACATCGCCGGGACGAATGCCTGCTTTATATGCGGGTGTTCCTTCAAACGGCGCCAGCACTACAATCTTTCCATTCTGCGGCTGGATGGACATGCCCACGCCGTAGTATTTGCCGTGCTGCTCCTCGCGCATCTGCGCATAGGCTTTAGGATCGAAGAAGTTTGAATGCGGGTCCAGCACATGTAGCATGCCCGGAATGGCGCCGTCATAGACCGCCTTGTCAATCTTGTCATTGTCCAAGGGCTGCGCGTAGTTCTGTTCCACCACAGCATACACATCGGTGAACTGATGCAGGCTGTCGCGCAGGGTGGATTCATCGGAGGCAGACTGTGCGCCAACGCGCTGGTTTACAGCCATGCCAAGCAGGCCGCAGACGGCAAGAAAGAGAGTAAGGGAGAAAAGCGAGCGTCGTGTGCGCGGAGCCATGCGGCTATACCTCAGAAAGGGAACGTGCAGATAAGCAGATGCTATCTGCTAGTTAAGACGGAGTATAGCATCGGGAGGTAAGCAGGTGTTTGCAAAGGAAAACAGAGTAGACTAAGCTAATCTGTAGAGGACTTAGCTAATGCAAATCGTGACCATGCACAAAGCAAAGACCAACCTGTCCAAGCTGATTGAGGCCGCCTGTCGCGGGGAGGAGATTGTCATCGCCAAAGGCAAGAAGCCGGTGGTGAAGCTGACGCCGCTGGTTGAGGAAAGGCCGAAGCGCAAGCCGGGTGCATGGAAGGGAAAGCTCGTCGTTGGGCCGGAGTTTTTTGAGCCTTTGCCGGAAGATGAACTTGAGGCCTGGTACAAATAATGCGATTGCTCCTGGATACGCATGCGCTCTTATGGTGGGGCTCTGACCAGGAGCGGCTTTCCCGTATTGCCAAAGCCAATATTGAAGATGACGCCAACGAAATATTCGTGAGTGCGGCGACAGCTTGGGAGATAGCCATAAAAATTAATCTCGGCAAATTGCCTACAGCTGATTTTTTGGTCGCAGATTTTGAAGGCAGTCTCGATGAGGTCGGTTTTATCTCAATTCCAATGCTCAGTAGTCATGCAATTCGGGCAGGCAAGCTGCCTGGCCCGCACAAAGACCCTTTCGACCGCATGCTGATTGCCCAGGCCCATGCCGAAGACATGGCCATCGTCAGCAATGAGACGCTTTTTGACTACTACGGCGTGCGCCGCCTCTGGTAGCGATTCGCGCGACATCGCTACCTCCATTTAGAATGAAGTAACGCAAACCGTATGCCTGTGGACCTGGTCTAAAGCAGCAGGTGCAGATGCGTAAGGGCACAGGAGTGGCCCGGAATCTGGTGTTTTCAACAATGACTTTTCGCTTTCTTTCTGACCGTGACCGCCGCTGTGGCCTGTCCGTCCGTCGCAGCATTGCAGTTCTGGCCGCTATGTCTGGTCTGATGTTGGCCCCCATGCTTATGGCGCAGACGCCGGTGCAGGGCCGCAGCTATTCCAAATATGCATCGCCCGCGCCGGTAACGCAGCGGCCGGCGGCGATTACGCCCGGCGCTTCCGTGGTGGAAGACGTGGTGGTGCGCATCAACGACCAGATCATCAGCCGTTCTGACATTGAGCGCGCGGAAGAGCAGATGGACCAGGAGTTGAAGCAGTCGGGGGCCAGTCCCGCGGATATAGCACAGCGCCAGCATGACCTTCTACGCGACCTGATAGACAAGCAGTTGCTGATATCCAAGGGCAAGGAACTTGGCCTCAACGTGGATGCGGAGGTGCTGCGCCAGCTCGACAACATCCGCAAGCAGAACCACTTTAACACCATGGAAGACCTGGAAAAGGCTGCCGCGGAACAGGGCGTCTCTTTTGAAGATTTCAAGGCCGACATTCGCAACAGCATGCTCCAGCAGGAGGTAGTGCGCAATGAGGTTGGCCGCCATATCTCCATGACCCAGGCTGAAGCGCAGCGCTACTATGAAGCCCATAAGGAGGAGTACTCGCAGCCTGAATCGATCCATTTGAGTGAGATCCTGGTCCCTGTGTCAGCGGACGCTAACGATACCACGGTGTCAGCAGCCCAGGGCAAAGCCAATGCCATTGTCGCCAAGCTGCAAGCCGGCGCAAAGTTTGAGGACTTAGCCAAGGCAGAGTCTGGCGGCCCCACAGCGGCGCAGGGCGGAGATCTTGGCAACTACTGCCATACAGCTTCCAGTGATTGTGCTGTCCTGGCAAAGCCTTTGGAAGACAAAACATTTCCGTTGCCGGCCGGCGGCATCACCGACCCCATCCGCACACGCCAGGGCTTTGTGATTCTGAAAGTAACGGAACACCATGCCGCAGGCATTCCGCCAATGAAGGAAGTTATGCAGCAGGTGGAAGAGGGGGTCTTCCGCGAACAGATGCAGCCGGCCCTGCGCGCCTACCTGACGCAGCTCCGTGTCGACGCCTACATCATAGTGAAGAGCGGATTTATTGACTCCGGCGCAAGCCCTAACCAGAGCGAGCCGACCTATACCGCGTATACGCCGCCAGCCGTGAAGAAAAAGCCGACGTTAGAGAAGACGAGGTTCGACCGGGGCGGACGGTTCTCGAACACTGCCACAGCCAAAACGCCGTCGGCACCCACTACGGCAACGTCAACACCAACTCCGGCAACTACAACACCAACGCCAACGCCCCCAGCACCAACCTCGACCAACACTACAAAACCAGCGGCGAAATCGGCGAAGACGGCAAGCAACAGCAAGCCGAAGAAGATCAAGAAAGAAAAAATCCGTTATGGACAGGCGCCCCGCGAAAGCCTGCCGGAAGCCAGCACCAATGAAGTCGCTTCCAATGCCGATGCTGGCAACACCGGCGACAAGAACCCGCTGTCTGCACAGTTGCCCGATCCTAATGTGGCTACTACTGCTTCCACTTCTGCCATCAATGAAGACCCGCTCGGCCCAAAGGCCGCCGAGAAAAAGAAAACCCGCTACAGCTCGCGTGTGAGCGCGCCGAAGGTGAAGAAGCCGAAGTCGGCCACAGCGGCTGCGGCAAAAGTGGCTCCACCCACCTCGGAAGAGCTGGCCACGCAGAAGACACAGGCCGCGCCGCTTGGACTGAACGGCGATACAGCAAAGAAAAAGAAGAAGCAGAAGAAGACCGGACCCAAGGAACGCATTCAGGACAAGGACAAACAGCCGACCGCGCCCGCGGACACGACACCGGCGCCGTCAATTCCAACCGTCCCGGTTGCACCAGCATCGCCCACCAAATGACGTCACACAGAGAATGAAAGACTTCTTCATCGCCGACGCAGCGAAATATGAGAACACCAATGTGGTCTCTTACTTCGCGCTGGCCACGCTACAGGTGCGCGACCGCAAGCAGGGCGGCAAATATCTTGCCGTCACACTCAGCGACAAGACCGGTGTGATGGAAGGACGCATGTGGGAGGAGTTTGCCGACACTCTGGCCACCTGCAAGGAAGGCTCTTACGTAAAAGCCCAGGGTCTTATCAACAAATACCAGAACAAATATCAGATTACGTTGCAGAAGCTGCGGCTGGCCGCCGACAGTGAGATTGACGTTGCCGATTATCTGCCCGCGACCACGCAGGATGTTGAAGCGATGTGGAAGCAGTTGCGCGGTTACGTCAACAGCTTTCAGAACGCCGACCTGAAGCGGCTGGTCTTCGCCTTCCTCGACGACCAGGAGATCGCCGAGGCCTACAAATATGCTCCTGCGGCCAAGCTGCTGCACCACGCCTGGGTCGGAGGCCTACTCGAGCACGTGATTGGACTGCTGAAGGTCTGCGATGCAGTGGCGCCGCTCTATCCCGAAGCGGACCGCGACCTGCTGATGACCGGGGCCATCCTGCACGACATCGGCAAGACGCGCGAGCTGAGCTGGAAGTCTTCCTTCAGTTACACGCTGGAGGGCATGCTTGTAGGCCACATCAGCATTGCCATGGGCATGCTGCGCGAAAAGGTGCAGCAGATTGCGCCGTTTCCGGAGAAGCTGCGCATTCTGGTGGAGCATTTAATTCTGAGCCATCACGGCAAATTTGAATTCGGCTCGCCCAAACTGCCCATGGTCCCCGAGGCGCTGGTCTTTAGCGCCATTGACGATCTGGAGGCCAAGATGCAGGCAGTGCGCAGCGAGTTCGCCACGCAGATTAACAATGGTGGCGCTGCCGGCGAACTCACCGAGCGCATGTGGGCACTGGACAACCGCCAGGTGCTGAATACCAAACGCTGGCTGGAAGAAAAGGAATAAACCATGCCATTTCTGCTGAAGTCAGAACCTGATGTCTACTCCTTCGCCGACCTGCAGCGCGATAAGGAAACCATCTGGGACGGAGTTACCAATCCCACGGCAGTGATGCATCTGCGCGGCATGAAGCGCGGTGAGACGCTGATTATCTATCACACCGGCGATGAGAAGCGCGTCGTGGGCACGGCCTCCGTTCTAAGCGTGGACGCAAGCGATCCCAAGGTCCCACTGGTGCGCATTAAAGTAGGCAAGGCGATTGCGAAGCCGAAGACACTGGCCGAGATCAAAGCCAACAAACTCTTTACAAAGTCGCCGCTCGTCCGCATCGGCCGGCTCAGTGTTGTGCCGCTTACGGCAGAGCAGTGGGAGTGGCTGGTCGGCTAGCCTGAGATTTTAGTTTGTCATTCCGCAGCGAAGCGGAGGAATCTGCTACTGCGAGCAAAGCGAGTGATCCGCCGTGCGCGCAGCACTTGTTACAATCACACTTTGGCACGAGTGTGAGCATGTTGCGATTTTCTACAGCAGGGGAGTCCCACGGAGAGAGCCTGATTGCGTTGATTTCAGGCCTGCCGGCGGGGATTGAAGTCGACCAGGAATTCATCAACCGCGAACTCTGGCGGCGTCAGCAGGGCTATGGCCGCGGCGGGCGCATGCGCATCGAGAGCGATGCCGCGCACATTCTCAGCGGTGTGCGCCATGGTAAAACCATTGGTTCTCCAGTTGCCATGGAGCTGGAAAATCGCGACTGGAAGAACTGGACTGAGATTCTTCCGGTCGAAGCAGGCGATCCGGCCAAGCACAAGGCGGTTGCTTCACCAAGGCCAGGCCATGCTGACCTTGCCGGTAGCCTGAAGTTCGATTTTCCCGATGCGCGCTATGTTCTGGAACGTGCCTCCGCGCGCGAATCAGCCGCACGGGTGGCGGCTGGTGCTGTGGCCAAGCTGCTCCTTAAGTCGCTGGGCGTTGAAGTTGCCAGCCACGTCATTCGCGTGGGCAAAGCAGAGTTGTCGCGACCGGCGGAGTGGAAAGAGATAATCGCGCTGCGCGACAAAGAAGAAGTTCTGTTGAACTGCGTGGATGCGGAGAGTGAGGCGCGCATGAAGGCCGAGGTGGACTCGGTGCTGCGGACGGGCGACACCATCGGCGGAGTATTTGAAGTGGTGGCGCATGGCGTTCCCCCCGGCGTGGGCACGCATGCCAATTGGGACGAGCGGCTGGATGGTCAGCTTGCCTGGGCGGTGATGTCCTTGCAGGCGGTGAAGGCGGTGGAGATTGGCCGCGGGGTGACGGCGGCGGAATCACTGGGCTCG
>Ga0302326_10033378_pt1 | contig 10228 bp, 5 predicted proteins | sample Palsa_T0_3_FD_202264 | JGI IMG/M metagenome (GOLD analysis project Ga0302326, IMG submission 202264) | Peat permafrost microbial communities from Stordalen Mire near Abisko, Sweden - Palsa_T0_3 | ecosystem: Environmental > Terrestrial > Soil > Palsa > Peat permafrost | place: Sweden: Abisko... | reverse complement strand
GATCGCCTCGCGCGCCTGGTCGACCGGCAGCCCGAACTTGGAGTCGTCGCCGCCGGTGGACTGCGACTCGTGGGTGTCCGGGGAGATCCCCGGGATGATCCGGACCAGCACCCGCTGCGGGCGGGCGGCCGGGCCCTGCTGACTGGTCAGGGCCTCCAGGCGATCGATGTCGTCGAAGTTATCGACCACGACTGTCCTGACGCCGGCCTCGAGGGCCATCGTCAGCTCCGCGGTCGTCTTGGCGTTCCCGTGCAGGTAGAGGCGTTCGGGCGGGACGCCCGCGGCCAGAGCCATGACGAGCTCGCCGGCCCCGGCCACGTCGATGGCGAGTCCCTCAGCCTTCATGAGCTGATAGGCCGCGAGGCAGGGGAACGATTTGGAGGCGAAGACCACCTCGGAGTCCGGATGGCGGGCCGCGAGGCCGTCACGCAGGCGGCGGGCCTGGTTCCGCAGCCCCGACTCGTCGACGATGTACGCGGGTGTCCCGAATCGTTCGGCGAGTCCGGCGACGCCCACGCCGCCGATGACGAGCTCTCCGTCCGGGGTGACCGAGCTGTGCTCGGGAAAGAGCGGGAGCAGGTCCTGACCGCGATCGCGAACCGAGAGAGTCTTCATCGGCTGAAAGTAGCGCGGAGCGGCGGCCGCTGGCTAGACACGGGCTCGCCGCGCGCCGGAGACTAGCAGGATGACAGTGACCGCGGCGGAGTTCGGTGAACTGGTCAGCCTGCTGCGCGGGTTCATCCGGAGCGAGGTGATGCCCGCCGAGGCCGGCATCGACGCCTCCGACGAGATCCCGGCCCGGCTGATCGAGCAGGCCAAGGAGATGGGCCTGTACGGCTACGCGCTGCCGGTCGAGTACGGCGGCCTGGGCCTGTCGGTGGAACAGCAGGTGCGGGTGGCCATCGAGCTTGGCTACACCAGCCCCGCGTTCCGGTCGCTGTTCGGCACCAACAACGGGATCGCCGGCCAGGTTCTCGTCTCGGCCGGCACCGAGCAGCAGCGCAAGCAGTGGCTGCCCCGGCTGGCCTCCGGCGACGTGGTCGCGTCGTTCGCGCTGACCGAGCCGGAGGCGGGATCCGATCCGAGCCGGCTGGCGACGACCGCGCGCCGGGACGGGGACGGCTGGGTCATCGACGGCCTCAAGCGCTACATCACCAACGCTCCGGCGGCCGACGTGTTCATGGTGTTCGCGCGCACCGACCCGCAGGCGCCGCCGGGCAAGGGCATCGGCGTGTTCGTCGTGCCCGCCCGCACCGACGGGGTCGCGGTGGCGGCGCGGGATCGCAAGATGGGCCAGGCCGGGGCCTGGACCGCCGACGTCGCGTTCACCGGCGTCCGGGTCCCGGCCGACGCGCTGGTCGGAGAGGCGGCGCAGGCTGGTTACGCCACCGCCATGAGGAGCCTGGCGCACGGGCGGCTGACCATCGCGGGCGTCTGCGTGGGCGTCTCGGCCCGGCTGATGGACGAGAGCGTCGCGTACGCCAAGGAGCGCACCCAGGGCGGGCACGCGATCGGCGAGTACCAGCTGGTCCAGGGGATGCTGGCCGATTCCCAGACCGAGTACCTGGCGGCCCGGGCGCTGGTCCTCGACGCCGCCGCGCAGTACGACGCGGGCACCGACCGGCGGCTGGCCCCGTCGGCGGCGAAGTACTTCGCCAGCGAGGCCGTCGGCCGGATCGCCGACCGCGCGGTCCAGATCCACGGCGGGTCCGGGTACATCCGCGGGATTGCGGTCGAAAGGCTGTACCGCGACGTCCGGCTGTTCCGGATCTACGAGGGCACCAGCCAGATCCAGCAGCTCGTGATCGCCCGGGAGCTGCTCAGGTAGCGGGTTTGCCGAGGTCACCTCGCTGATATACGGGGCTAACACGACCGTCATCCGGGCGTGGGACGGTATCTGGGGTGATAGGTGCGTATGAGGACTGGCGCGGGCACGTGATCGTCTGCGGGCTGCGGGGCGTCGGGCTTCGCATCGTGGAGCAGCTGAGCCTGTCCGGGGTCCCGGCGGTGGTCATCGACGACGACCCGGATGTGCGCCTGGCCCGGACCCTCGCGAGCTGGGGCGTGCCTCATGTCCCCGGGAGCTCACGGGTCGCGGAGACTCTGACCGGGGCCGGGCTGGCCGGGGCCGCCGCGGTGGTCTGCGCGGCCGAAGATGACCTGTACACGCTGGAGACGGCGCTGCTGACCCGCCAGCTCCGCGAGGACGTGCGGGTGGTCGCGCAGCTGGGGAACCCGGCCGTGGGCCGGGCGCTGGCCCAGGTCGGGGTGGCGGTGCTCGACGTCGCCGGGCTGTCGGCGCCGTCGGTGGTCGAGGCCTGCCTGCGATCAGGCGCGCAAGAGATCACGCTGTCCGGCGAGCGCTTCACCGCCGCGTGGACCTCGGTACCGCGGGCCGCCAGCCTGCGTGAGCTGTACGGCGCGCTGGCGCCGATCGCCGTCGTCCCCGCCTCCGGCCGCGACGTGGTGGTCTGCCCTGGCCGCGACGTCCAGGTCACGGTGGGCGACGAGGTCATGGTGATCGGCACGCCCGAGGAGCTTCGGCAGGCCGGCGTGAGCGGGCACACCGGCGTGACCGGGCGTCGCAGCGGGCCGCCTCCGGGCACCGCGGCGATCCGGCGGGCCTGGCAGCTCGTGCTTTCGCTGCTGCACGCCGCGGACCGGCGGCTCGTGCTGGCCATGGCCGCGCTGGTCACCGTGCTGATCGGCTCCACCGTCGTGCTGCGGCTGGCCTTCCAGCTCACCAGCACGCAGCATCTGTCGGTGCTTGACGCCTTGTACTTCACCGTGGAGACGATCACCACCGTCGGCTACGGTGACTTCTCCTTCCGGGGGCAGGCCCCGTGGCTGATGGGCTGCGCGGTCGGCCTGATGCTGGCCGGCGCCTTGTTCGTGGCGGTCTTCTTCGCCCTGCTCACCAACGTGCTCGTCAGCCGCCGGATCGAGGAATCGCTCGGCCGGCAGCAGATCACCGGGCTGACCGGGCACGTGCTGGTCATCGGGCTGGGCGCGGTCGGCATGGGGGTGGTCAAGCGGCTGGCCGCCGTGGGTCGCGACATCGTGGTGGTGGAGAAGAGCGAGCACAACCGCCACCTCGGTCAGCTCCGCGCGCTCGGCGTGCCTGTCGTCATCGCCGACGCCACGCTGCCGGAGACCCTCGAGTCGGTCCGGCTCGCGAGCGCCTCCGCCGTGGCCGTCGTGACCAGCGACGACCTCGCCAACCTGGAAACCGGCCTGGCCGTGCGCGACCAGCTCGGCGCGCGCTGGGAGACCACGCCGGTGGTGCTCCGGATCTTCGACCCGCAACTCGCCCGGTCGGTGAAGGACAGCTTCGGGTTCACCTTGGTCCGGTCGACCGCGGCGCTGGCCGCACCGTGGTTCGTCGGCGCCGCGCTCGGCCTGGACGTGCTGAGCACGTTCTACGCCGGCGACGTACCGCTGCTGGTGGCCCGGCTGACCGTCACCCGCGACGGCGGGCTGCACGGGGTGGCCATGCACGACCTGGGGGCCAGGACCCGGGTGCTCGCGCTGCGGCGCGCCACCGACAAGCTGATCCTGGAACACCCACCCCGGCGCAACACCCGGTTCCGGCCCGACGACGAGGCCTACCTGATCGGCCCGTACGACGAGCTGCTCACCGTGCTGCGGCGTGACCGGCCGTCACCGCAGGCACCCGGGCTCGTTCCGTCCGGTCCTGACGCCTGGGTGGCGGACGCCGATTCAACCGCGGCGGGCTAGTCCCTGCTCCCGGACGAACCCCGTAGCATCCGCAGGATCGTGGTGCGCAGGGCGGCCCGGAGCTCGGCGTCGCTCAGGTCGGCCAGCTCGGGCAGGCAGTCCGGGATGAAGAACATGACGCCGAAGGCAAGCCGTTCGGCGCCGGTGGGATTCTCGCCGAAGAGCACGGTGAGAGCGCGCTGGGCCAGGCTGTTCCGCTCGCCGTCCAGCTTGTTCCGCTTCGCGGCCGGATCGCTGAAAGCCCTCGTCGCGTAGTGGCGGTGCTGGACCAGGAAATCGACGAAGCCGTCCACCAGGTGCTCGATCCGGGCCCGCCGTCCGCGCATCGCGGCCGCTTCGTCCAGCAGGACCTTGAGCCGCTCGACTCCAGGCTTGATGGTCGCGTGCAGGATGTCGCTCTTGGCGCGGAAGTGGTAGTAGACCGCGGCCTTGGTCAACCCCATCTCGTCGGCGATCATCTGCAGCGAGGTGGCGTCGTAACCGAGGTCGGTGAACAGCCGCTGCGCGGTCTCCAGGATCTGCTGCCTGGTCCGCTCGGCCTGCACGGCACGACTGGACATGCCCTTGACCGGCGTCACCATCGATGACTCCTCGAGTAATGGATCCGCATCGAAGTGTACAAGCTCGTGAGTCACTAGCTGAACGTAAGGTGAATCACCATACGATTGGCTAGTGACTCACTTGACGATCGGCTAGTGAATGTCTTAGCGTCGGAACCCGGGGCCGCCGTCGATCCGGACGGCGAGCCGGACCTGAGCCATGGAGATCCGACCATGTCGAGCTATCTGTACCGACTTGCCCGCTTCGCCTTCCGGCGACGGCGGCGGGTCCTGGCGGTCTGGCTGCTCGCGGCCATCGCCGCCATTGCCGTGGCCCAGCTCAGCGGCGGGAAGACCAACGACACCTTCACCATCCCGGGCACCGAATCGCAGAACGCCGCGAACGTCCTGACCGCGAAGCTGCCGGCCTTCAGCGGCGGCCAGAGCACGATCGTCTTCGCCACCGCCGGCGGCGCGAAGGTCACTGCTCCCGCCGCCAAGGCGGCGATCGATACGGCCCTGGACAAGCTCAAGTCGGTGCCGCAGGTCGTCTCCGTGACCAGCCCGTTCCAGAGCAAGCTGATATCGGCAAGCGACCAGGTCGCGCTCGGCCAGGTGCAGTGGTCGGCGGCGGCGGCCAACGTGACCAACGCCAGCCTGGCCGACGTGACGAACGCGATGAAGCCGGTGCAGGCCGACGGCGTGCAGGTCGCCTACAACGGCAGCGTCTATCCGGGCTGGCGCACCGTGATCTCCGAGGCGCCTGAGCTCATCGGCCTGGTCATCGCGTTCATCATCTTGATGATCACGTTCGGCGCCTTCGCCGCCGCGGGCATGCCGATCCTGGGCGCGATCATCGGCGTGATCACCACCTTGATGGGCATCACCGCCGTCGCGTCGGTGCTGACCATCGCCTCGGCGTCGACCACGGTCGCGCTGATGCTCGGCCTGTCCTGTGGCATCGACTACGGCGTGTTCATCTTGTCCCGGCACCGGACCAACTTGCTCAACGGCATGACCCCGGAAGAGTCGGTGCCGGCCGCCATGGGTACCGCGGGCAGTTCCGTCGTCTTCGCCGGCCTCACCGTGATCATCGCGCTGTGCGGGCTGACCGTCGTGGGCATCCCGTTCCTGACCGTCATGGGCCTGGCCGCGGCGGCCTCGGTCGCCGTCGCGCTGCTGATCGCGCTGACGCTGGTCCCGGCGATCCTGGGCTTCGCCGGCACCAAGGTGACCCACTTCGCCCGGCTGCCGCTGCTCGGGGCCCGGGCCGAGCGGGTCGCCCGGCGGTCCGCCGCCGACCCGGACAGCCCGGCCGGGGCCCGCTGGGGCCGCTTCGTGGTGCGCCGCCGGGTGCCCGTGCTGATCGGCGCGATCGCGCTGCTCGGCGTGCTCGCGGTGCCGGCCGCGTCGATCCACCTCGGCCTGCCCAGCGGAGCGTCGCAGCCGAAGGGAAACACCCAGCGGCAGGCCTACGACCTCACCACCGCGGGGTTCGGCGCCGGGTTCAACGGCCCGCTGCTCATCGTCGGCCAGGACACCCGCAGCGCGGCCGATACCCAGCAGATGGCGGCGGCGCTCACCAAGCTGCCCGACGTCGCGCAGGTGACCCCGGTGATCACGCACAACGGCATCTCGCTGATCAAGCTGATCCCGAAGTCCGGCCCGGACGAGGTGGCCACCGCGGCCCTGGTGCACACCATCCGCGACGACCGGGCCGCGATCGAAGGCCAGACCGGCGCGCACATCCTGGTCGGCGGCACCACCGCGTCCAACATCGACGTGTCGGCCAAGCTGTCCGGTGCCCTGCCTATTTTCCTGATCGTGGTGGTCGGCCTGGCGTTCATCTTGCTGACGTTCGCCTTCCGCACCATCTTGGTGCCGCTCAAGTCGATCCTGGGCTTCCTGCTCTCGATGTCCGCGGCCCTCGGCGCGCAGGTGGCGATCTTCCAGTGGGGCTGGGGCCAGCACCTCCTCGGCATCACCCCGGCCGAGACGATCAGCTTCCTGCCGATCATCATGCTGGCCATCATCTTCGGCCTGTCCAGTGACTACGAGGTGTTCGTCGTCTCCCGGATCAAGGAGGACTACACCAAGAACGGCGACGCCCGCCGGGCCGTGCAGCGGGGCGTGGGCGTGTCGGCCCGGGTGGTCACCGCGGCGGCGATGATCATGTTCTGCATCTTCGTCGCCTTCATGTTCACCGGCAACCCGACCATCAAGGCGATCGGCTTCAGCTTCGCGGCCGGCGTGTTCCTCGACGCGTTCGTGGTGCGGCTCACGCTGGTCCCGGCGGTGATGGCGATCGCCCGGGCCAGGATCTGGTACCACCCGGCCTGGTTCGACCGCCACGTGCCCAACCCCGACATCGAGGGACACCGGCTCGACGGCAAGATCGCGGCGGGCGAACTGGTGGCGGCCGGGACGCCGGCTCGCCGGGGATAACCGGCCCAACGCCGGGGCTAACTGCCCCGAGGCCAGGTCGAGGGCGTCTTCGAAGCTGAGCGCCAGGCCGCGGGCGTAGGCGGCCTCGGCCTGGTCGCGGCCCAGGTTCGCGCGGACCTGGTCCAGGCTCTCCTGGCGGTAGCTCGCTTCTGGCTCTTGCCAGGGTTCGCCGGTCCGGTCGAGAAAGGCCTGCGCCACGCCGTGCAGCACCGCCGCTCTGGGCCACTCACCGCGGTCGGCGGCCAGGCACGCGAGGCCGAGGGCAGGGTAGGCGAGGCCGGAGCTTTCACCGTTGCGGCGGCTTATCCGCAGGGCGGTTTCGAAGCGGGACCGCGCGGCGTCCGGGTCGCGTTCATGGCGCAGCACCCAGCCCAGGTTGACCAGCACGTGGCTGTCCTTCTCCCCGATGGCCTGCTTCGCCAGGTAGGCCGCGTCCAGGTGCTCGCGCGCGGCCGGGAAATCGCCGGCCCGCAGGGCATGCACGCCGGCATTGTTGTGCAAGACGCTGGCGAAGAGCTGATCGCCGGATCGCCGGGTGCAGGCGATGGCCTCGGCGAATAGCGTCTCCGCCCGCGCCGGGTCGACAAGGTCCAGGCACAGCAGGTACCCCGACATGCTCACGGCGAGAACGACATCGTCACCCAGGGCCCGGGCTCGTTCGACCGCCTCGGCCGCGGGCGGAAGTCCCTGCTCAGGCTGGCCGGCGAAGTAGCACGTGCTGCCCAGCGCCGCCAGGGAGTCGATGAGCAGCCGGTCTGCGTCGAGCTGGCGGGCCAGCTCGACCGCCCGGGCGGCCAGCCGCCTGGCGGCGGCCACGTCGGCGTCGCGACTGGCCAGGGCCACGAAGAGCAGCGCCCGGCCGAACAGCTCAGGATAGGCCCGGGCCTCGGGCCTATCCAGGACCGGTCGGAGCAGGGTCAGGGCTTCCTGGGCCCGCGAACGCGCCATCCAGTAGCGCTGCAGCGCGGCGCCGAAGCGCAGGACCTGCGCCGTCCCGGCCGGGTCGGCGGCCGCGTGCCCGGCGGCGCGCCGCAGGTTCGCCTGGTCGGTGTCCAGCCGGGCGAGCCAGGTCCCCTGGTGGGGCCCGGTCAGGTGCGGGGCGGCCGCCTCGGCGGCGGACAGGAAGTGACGGCTGTGCGCCGCGGCGACGGTTTCGTCCGCGCCCGTCTCGGCCAGCCGTTCGGCGGCGAACTGGCGGATAGTCTCCAGCAGCCGGTAACGCAGAGCTCCCCCGGCCGGCTCGGCCACCACCAGGCTCTTGTCCACCAGCGACCCGAGCAGCTCGGCCACGTCGAACACGTCGATGGAACCCGCGCCGCCGACCGCTTCGGCGGCGTCCAGATCGAAGCCCTCGGCGAAGGGCGACAGGCACTGCAGGAGCAACTGCTCCGGGCTGTTGAGCAGCGAATAAGACCAGTCGACGGTCGCCCGCAGTGTCTGCTGGCGCGGTAGGGCGGCCCGGCTCCCGCCGGTGAGCAGCCGGAACCGCTGGTCGAGGCGATCGTGCAGCCCGTTCAGGGACAGCGAGCGAAGCCGGGCGGCGGCCAGCTCGATGGCCAGCGGCAGCCCGTCCAGCCGCCTGCAGATCGACACGATGAGCGGGATCGTCTCCTCGTTGACGGCCAGGTCGGCGCCCTGTCCTTTCGCCCGGTCAACGAACAGCGCGAACGCATCTGAGGACCCGGGCGGGTCGGCGTCACCGGGACCGGGTAGCGACAGTGACGGCACCCGGTAGATGGCTTCGCCGCCGATGCCGAGCGGCTCCCGGCTGGTGGCCAGCAGGTGGACCCGCGGGCAACGCCGCAAGATCGCGTCCGCGATCTTGGCGCAGGCATCGATCAGGTGCTCGCAGTTGTCCAGCACGATCAGGATGTCCTGCGGGACCAGGGCGTCGAGCAGCGTCTCCACGACCCCCCGGCCCGGCGGCCCGGTAATCCCCAGCGCCGCCGAAATGGCCGGCGCGACCGCGTCGGCGTCGGTGACCGCGGCCAGCTCGACCAGCCAGACTCCGTCCCCGGTCCCGTCCAGCAATTCGGCGGCCACCTGCAGGCCCAGCCGGGTCTTGCCGGTCCCGCCAGCCCCGGTCAGGGTGACCAGGCGCGCGGACCCGGCGAGCGTCCGGACGTCGGCGAGCTCGGTGTCGCGGCCGATGAACGCCGTCGGCTGGGCCGGGAGGTTGTTCAGCAGCGCCGGGTTGCCGAGCGAGCGCAGCGGCGGGAAACCGGCGGGCAGGCCGACCGCGTTCAGCTGGAAAATACGCTCCGGGCGGCCCAGGTCCTTGAGCCGGTGCAGACCGAGATCGGTGAGCGCCGCGTCTGGCGGGAGCCAGTCCCGGACCAGGGCGGCCGCCGTCTCCGAGACCAGGATCTGGCCGCCGTGCGCGACGCCGGCCAGCCGGGCGGCGCGGTGCACGTCCAGGCCCACCAGGCCGGTCGCGGTCCGGGTGGCCTCGCCGGTATGGATGCCCATCCGGACCTGGACGTGCTCCCCCGCGGGCCAGGCATGGGCGGCCAGCGCCCGCTGGATCTCCAGGACCGCGGCCGCGCAGGCCCGCGGTGAGGAGAACACGGCGAAGAACGCGTCACCCTGGGTGTCCACTTCCTCGCCGTCGTGAGCGGCCAGGCCCGCCCGGACGAGCGCGTGATGATCGGCCAGGACCTGCGCGTAGAGACCGTCTCCCAGACGCCGCAGGGCCGTCGTCGAGCCCTCGATGTCGGTGAACAGGAACGTAAACGTCTGCACACCGCCAGCGTAGGAGACCACCCCGGTTTCGACCTCTTTGGCCGAACGGGCTGTGGTTCTACGCCCCGAGCGGTACTGTCACCGCTGACCCGACGGGCGCCGGCCGGTTAAAAGCGGGCGCACCGGGTAATCGCGGCGGTAATCGCGGCTCGGAGGTATCCATGACGAAGGCGTCGGCACGTTCCTTCTACCGGCTTTCCGCGCGGCTGCGCGCCATCTTGGTGCTCGTCGCCGCGCTGGCGCTGGCCGCCGGGGCGGCGACCGCGGCGACGGCCGCGGCGACGGCCGCGGCACCCCCGTACAACTGCAGCCCCAACGGCCCGGCCGGCAGCCAGACCGTGTACGGCACCTTCGGCGACGCCAGCGTGATCGGCTGGGCGGGCAACAGCCAGGGGGTGGTGGCGTGCCTGGGCGGCAGCTTCTGGGTGGATACCAGCGGCCCTGGCGGCGGGCCGGGCAGCGCCAGCACGGCGGCCGTGACCGGCACCACGTACGGCTACGGCGTCTACGACGACAGCCCCACCACCTGGACGAACGCCGACGGTTACCTGCCCGCGATGGTGACGACGTTCCACCGCAGCGGCGCCACGATCTCGATCACCAACTTCGGCGACGACGTGACCGTCGGCGGGCACGCCTACGTGATCATCTACAGCCGGGTTTCTGTGACCAACCCCACGGCCAGCACGATCAGCATCGACCCGCAGGCCTCGGCCGGGCTGATCCCGCTGAACTCGGCGCCGGACGCGGTGCCGGCGCACAGC
>Ga0302326_10033372_pt1 | contig 10230 bp, 6 predicted proteins | sample Palsa_T0_3_FD_202264 | JGI IMG/M metagenome (GOLD analysis project Ga0302326, IMG submission 202264) | Peat permafrost microbial communities from Stordalen Mire near Abisko, Sweden - Palsa_T0_3 | ecosystem: Environmental > Terrestrial > Soil > Palsa > Peat permafrost | place: Sweden: Abisko... | reverse complement strand
CACACGCCCCTCCGCCGCCACGCGCGGCCCGGGGGGTTGGCGAGATTCTGGTCACCCAGGAGGATTTCTCGCCACACGCCCCCCGCCGGCGGCCGAGAAGCCCGCTCCGGGACCCCGGAACCCGCGCCGGGAACCCACCCCACGAAACCCTGGTCGCCCCCCGGGAACCCGCGCCGCCCCGGGAACCCGCGCCGCCCCGGAAACCCGCGCCGCCCCGGAAACCCGGGCCGCTCCGGGAACCCGCGCCGCCCCGGAAACCCGCCAACGACCCATACGTTCGTGGAGGAAACCGTCACAGCGCTCAAGGAATCGCGCGCAAGCGGCGATACTGACCGGTGTTGGCCGCTACGTTCCTGTGCCGCAACGCGGCCGAGCGCACCCGTCTGCTGGACATGCAGACCCGTATGCGGCCGGCGCAGCTGGCCGTGTTCGCGCTCGCCGTCCTCTCCGGCGTCGCCGGAGTCCACACCATCGGCTGGGCCGCGCTCGTCCCGCCCGCGCTGGCGGTCGGGCTGTTCGCGATCGTCACGGTGCGCCTGGCGCGCTACCGCTACCCCGAGCGCGCGCTCATCTGGGTGTGGGGCATCGGCCAGCTCGCCGTCGGCGCCGCGGTGGCGCTCGCCCATGGGCCGTTGGGCTACCTGCTCATCATCCCGGCCATCCCGATGACGCTGTCCGCCGCGGTGTTCCCGGTGCGGGTGGGCGCCGCCATCACGGCCGCCACGGCCGTGCTCATCGCCGGCCTCGGTTTGGGACTGGACACCCATCAGGTGCTGTCCACGCCGCCGGTGGTCCTGTGCCCGATCCTCGTGCTGGCGATCGTCTCGATGGCCGCGGCCACCGCGGGCTCGCTGGACATCGCGTCCCGGCGGGTCGCCGCCACCGACCAGCTCACCGGGCTGCCGAATCGGTTTGCCCTGCAGCCGCGGATCAGCGAGCTCGCTTACCAGGCGGCGGCGACCGGCGAGCGGGTGGCCGTCGTGGCGATCGACCTCGACCATCTGAAGACGGTCAATGACGAGCGCGGCCACGCCGCCGGGGACGCCGTGCTGCGCGAGGTCGCCCGGCGGCTGCGCGACTGCCTCGGTTCCTTCGACTCGATCTACCGCCTCGGTGGAGAGGAGTTCGTCGCGCTCCTCGCGGGATATGACGTGGCCAGCGCCGAGGCGCTGGCCGAGCGGATGCGCGCCGCCGTGGCCGATGCACCGATCGACGCGCGGGCGGTGACCGTTTCCGTCGGCGTGGCCATCCCCGCCCTCGGCGAGCCGTTCGATTTCGAGGCGGCCTTCTTCCGGGCCGACGCCGCGCTGTATCAGGCCAAGCGGGCCGGGCGCAACGTCGTGCGCATCGACGTGATCGCTGCCGACCCCGGGGTGCCTCCCGCGGCGGAGGCGAGCGAGCGGGCGGCGACGACGCAGCGACGCCGGGCCGATCGCGCGTCCACCTATGCGGCGCAGCTGGCCGCCCAGCCACCGCGCGGCTGGACGCCGCTCGCCGCCGGCGCCGACCCCGACGCCCGCAGTTGGCTGATCGGCGACGCGGTCGAGCGCGAGCACATGCTCGAGCTCGGCCGGCGGATGCGGCCCCTGCGCGACCGTGGCACCGTGGCCGCGCTCATCGGCGTCGCGGCCTCCGCGCCCTGGTTTGGCTGGGCGGTGGTCGGGCCGCCGATCGTGGGCGGTCTTGTCTTCTTAATGATCACCCACTCGGTTCGCCGCTTTCGCCGACCGGAGTACCCGCTGGCGCTCGGCTGGCTCGGCCTGCAGGTCAGCATCGCCCTCGGCTTCGCCCTCAGCCACGGTTCGCCGCTGTTCGCGCTCTCGCTGTTCGTGCTCGCGGTGCCGGGCAGCGCCGCCGTGTTCCCGCCGCGGGCGGTCGGACTCGGACTGGCCGCGACCGCGCTGCTGATGACCGGCGTCGCCTTCGACATCGGCTCGGCCGCCGTGCAGCACAACCCGGCGATCCTCGGCTTTCCCCTGGTGCTCCTCGCCGGCAGCGGACTCATGGGACTGACGCTCGGCCGCTCCGCGCTCGGGCACCGCAGCGTGGCCAGCGTGGACCAGCTCACCGGAACGCTCAACCGGATCGCCCTCGGGGCTCGGGCGGCGGAGCTCGAGGCGCAGTCGAGGCTGAGCGGGCGACAGGTGTCCCTGCTGGTCGGCGACGTCGACGCGTTCAAGGCGATCAACGACAACCACGGTCACGTGGTGGGCGACCGGGTGCTGGCGCAGCTCGGGGTCCGGTTGCGCGCGAGCCTGCGCACGTTTGAGTCGGTGTACCGGCTCGGCGGCGAGGAGTTCACCGTGCTGCTCCCGGGCGTGGACGCCGCCGAGGCCGTGGCGGTGGCGGAGCGGTTGCGCCGCGCCATCGGCGACGAGCCGATCGAGGGGCATCGGGTGACCATGTCCTTCGGCGTGGCCACCAGCCAGCCGGGCACGCCGTTTGACTACCAGTCGGTGTTCGCCCGCGCCGATGCCGCGTTACTCGCCGCCAAGGGCGCCGGACGCGACCGCGTGGACGTCGACCCGCTCAGTCGACGTTGAGGGTCGCCATCATGCCCATCGCCGCGTGGCCGGGCAGCGAGCAGAACAGCGTGTAGGTGCCGGCGGGGAAGGTGAACTGCTCGTCGGCGTGGGTGCCGGGCTGGGTGAGGCCGAAGGCGGCGACCGTCGCCCCACCGCCGACGGGCACCGCGTTGAAGTTGTGCGGGTCCTGGCCGGCGTTGACAAACTCGACGATCACCGCGCCGGCCGGCACCGTCTGGCGTGAGAGCGTGTAGCTGTACTCCTGCGCGATCACCTGGACCCGGGCCGGCACGGCGGTGCTCGAGGTGGTCGTGGTCGTGGTGGTGCTGGTGGGGCTCGGTGGCGCCGGCACCTCGGTGGTCGACGTCGTGGTGGTCGGGCTCGGCGGGGACACGCTCGCCGCCGAGCTGCTCGTGACGCTCGTGGCCGTGATGGTGCTGGTGGCGCTCGAGCTGGTGGTCGAGGTGGCGGTCCGGAGCCGCTTGGGCGCCGGCTTGGACTTCGGCTTCGGTTTCGGCTTGGGCTTCGGCTTCGGTTTGGCCGCCCGGTGGCGCTTGGACGACGGCTTGCCGGACATGGCCTTGTGCCAGTCGCGCGTGGCCGTCGAGCAGTCACGGTGAGCCGTGCGGCAGCGCGTGGCCGCATCCGGGGCGCGGCGGGCGGCGGCGACGGTCGCCCCGGTGAGCAGCAGCGCGACCAGCGCCAGCAGCAGCGCGGCGGCGCCTCGGCGGGTCACGACTTCAGCAGCGTCGGGCGCGAATAGCTGGCGGCGTCGGGGAGCACGAGCGAGGCGTCGGTGGAGAACCACTGCTCCAGCAGCGAGCAGTACATCGCGCGGAAGTCCGAGGTGTTGACCAGGTTCTCGTTGACGTCGAGCGCGGCCAGGCCGGGGAACTCGCCGACCATCACCCCGGAGGCCTGGGTGCCGATCAGGAAGGCGGTCCCGGCCGCGCCGTGATCGGTGCCCGAGCCGTTGTCCTGCGGATGGCGTCCGAACTCCGACCACAGCTGGATGAGCACGCGATCGGCCAGACCGCGCGCCTCGAGGTCGCGCTGGAAGGCCAGCACCGCATCGACGGTCTGACCGAGGTTCGTGGTCAGCGCCGTCGTCTCGCCGGAGTGGGTGTCGAACGAGCCGACGCCGGTGAGCGAGGCACAGGTGATGGGCAGGTTGTCCGCCAACATGGCGGCCAGAGCGGCGAGCTGACCGGGGAAGTCACCGCCGGCGGTGGGGTAGGGCACGGGCGCGTTGTAGTTGGTGGCCGTGCCGTTAGCGGCCACGAACCCGGCCATCTGGTTGAGCACCAGGCTGGTGTTCAGGGCCGCGGTGCGGGCCTGCGCATAGGCGGGCGAGGGCGCCGACAGGCTTCCGAGCTGGCCGAAGGTGGCGATCGCTTCGGCGGTGATCGGGCTGTCCACACCGTAGGCCCACAGGCTGTAGGCCGCGGGCGAGGACACGGCGGCCACCGGAACGCTCGTGGTGGCCAGGGCAGGCGACAGTGAGCTGTCCAGCGACAGGCCCTGAAGGGGGTTGTTCTGGGTCCCGGTGGCGTCGAGGAACCGGCCCATCCAGCCCGACGACACCGAGGTGTCGAGCTGCCCGACCTCCCAGTAGTGGCGGCTGGTGAAGTGACTCTCGTCCGGCGGGTCGTAGCCGATGGCGGGGAAGGTGGTGACCTTGCCCTCGTCGTGCAGGGTGGCCAGACCGGTTGCCGCCGGGTTCCACATCAGGCGGTCGTCCTCGGTGAAGATCGGCCCACTTCCGGGCGCCAGGCCGACGACCGGGCGCATCGCCGCGTACAGAGGATCGCCGACCGGGGCGAGCACCGACATGGCGTCCCACCCGCCCTCCATGAAGATCGACACGAGCACCGGCTGATTCGGGGCGGCCGCCGAGGCCTCGGTGATCCCCTCCAGGAAATGGCGCGGGCCGAGCATCGAGGCTCCGTACACCGACAGCATCGCCCCGGTGGAGCGCAGCAGGAAGCTGCGGCGGTTGAGGCCGGTGCCGGCCGGCGTCGGCATGCCGGGCTCGATCGAGGGCAGTCCCTGGCCGGCGCGGGCCACGCCCCGGTGCAGCAACTGGGAGCGGTTGAAGTCACGGCACGAGCAGCTATCGGGCATCTCAACTCACTTGCATGTCGGGGGAGGTGGCGATCAGCATGCGCAGCGCGTTCTGGCGGATAGCCCGGTAGGGGGACTGCTCCCAGGCGGCGGTCGCGCTGGTGAGGCAGCTGTGGGCGAAGTCGGCGATGCACTGCTGGGAGTCGTCGGAGAGGATCGGATTGCCCCAGTAGGCCATCGCGCTGCTGAGGGCCGCGGCCGACGTCTCGGTCGCGGGGTAGGTCGACCCCCCGGTCGGCCACGGATTGACGTAGGTCTGGTCGGTGACGTAGTTGGCGATGTCCCAGCGCGCCATCAACGTGCTCGTGTCCAGCCAGCGGGTGAAGTCCCAGCCGGACACGTTGGGCGGGTAGAACAGCTGCTGTCCGGCGTCGGCGCCGAGCCACGCCCAGGCGGTCGTGTCGATGTAGCGCCCGGCCGCCCGGAGCAGGCCGGCGTTGTAGACCACCGGCGGTGTGACGAGCTCAGGGCCGTCGTAGAAGTCGGGGTGCTGCAGGATCGCCTCCACCACCGGCTGGATGCCGTAGCCCGAGCTCGTGTACAGCCCCTGCAGCGACGCCAGCGTCGGCGCGTCGGGCGGCGTGGGAACGAAGTAACTCCACAGCTTGGTGACGAAGAACGACGGATGCAGCGGGTGGCTGACACACAGCTGCACGGCGTCGGTGTAGCTCCAGTTGCCGGTCTGGCCGAACACCGTCTTGGCGGTGGCGTCGTGATAGGTGGGGTCGAAGCGGAAGTTCGTATTGCCCACCCCGCTGACCCAGTCGTTACGCCAGCCGGTCAGCGTGCGCGCCATCTCGCTGACATCGGTCTCGGTGTAGGCACCCCGGTCGGCCCCCAGGGAGAAGAGCTCCATCATCTCGCGCGCGTAGTTCTCGTTGGGATTCCACTTGTTGTTGCTCGTCCCGTTGAGCCACACGAGCATGGCCGGATCGGTGGTGACCGCCAGGAACAGGTCGTGGAAGCTGCCGAGCGCGCCCGCGCGGAGGGTGTTGTTCTGGTCGAGCATCTGCTGCTGGTCGTCGACCCCCGAGTTGGAGGTGGCGAACCAGTCGTGCCAGATGAAGGTCATCCGCTCGATCAACGGCTGGTCGGTGCGGATCATCCGATCCAGCCACCAGCAGTGATCGTCGCCCCAGGCATCGGCCGGCGCGAGTGGCGCGCCGCTGTCCTCGACCGGGTCGGGGCCCGTCAGGGTCGGCGGACCCTGCGGGCGGGTGAGGCTGTAGACCACCTGCTGCAGGGGCTGACCGGCGAGCGCCTCAGCCTGTCCGGGCGTCGGGCCGAAGCCGGCACGCCAGAGCAGGCGACGCATGTGCGCGACCGTGGTCGGCTCGCTGAACGTCGGGATCGGGGCAGTGTCGGCCGGCGGCTGGTAGGGCGTCGGTTTCGGGGCGGCCGGCTTGGGTGGGGCCGCCACCTTCGGCGGCGTCTTGGCCGCCGCCGGCGTCTTGGGCTTGGGGGTGACCTTCCTCGGCAGAACCTTCTTCTTCGGGACCGCCTTGTGCTTGACCGCCTTGTGGTGATGGGCCTTCGCCTTGGCGTGGGCCTTCGCCTTGGCCTTGTGCTTGGCCGCCTGGTGCAGCTTGCGCGCGGGCTTGGAGGTTCCGTGGACGGCGGCGTGCACGGCCGTCGCGAGCTGAGCAGGAGCCGACGCTGCACCGGGGGCCATGGGTGCTGCGTCGACGCGGCCGCGGTGGCAGCCCCCGCGGAGGAGCGCCGCTGGACAGATGTCCGAAGTCGGTGCACGACCCTGACAAGCTGACGTCGCCGCGGCCGGCGGAGGACCCCGCGCGCGGCAGGTGACCGGCCCGGCGCGGCGAAGACACTGTCTCTGCGAAGTTCCTTACCGACACCACACCCCGGGGGGTCACTCATGACGTGCCGCCGTTTCATCACTGCCGCAAGCGTGCTGCTTTCGGCCCTCGCGCTCGCTGCCTGCGGCGGCTCCAGTTCGTCGAGCAGCTCCTCGAGCAGCTCGAGCTCAGCCGCACCGCTCACCAAGGCCCAGGCGACCACCGCCGCCAACGCGATCAACCTGACCGCCGCCGACGTCCCGGGCGCGACCGCCAGCCCCAACAGCGACACGGCGGCCGACAAGGCGAGCGACGCCGCGCTGGCCGCTTGTGCCGGCGAGACTCCGACGAGCCTGGAGATCGTGGACCTCAACTCGCCCCAGTTCGCCAGTGGGAGCGGCTTGAATCAGACCCAGGTGAGCTCCAGCGTGAGCGTGCTGCCCTCGGCGGCCGACGTGCAGCAGAACCTCAAGGCCCTCACCTCGGCCAAGGGTCACGCCTGCCTGAGTACATCGCTGAACAAGGTGCTCTCCCAGAGCACCCCGCAGGGCGTGACGTTCTCCTCGGGCGCGCTGACCTCGCTGCCGTTCTCCTCGGCCGGCACCGACGGAGGCTTCGGCGTGCGCGTGACGGTCAACGCCGTGGCGGCCGGCCAGCACATCCCGTTCTTCATCGACGTCATCGGCTTCGCCAAGGGTCCCGCCGAGGTCGAGCTGGAGACGCTCGGCATCAGCGCGCCATACCCGGCGGCGATGGAGGCCAAGCTGCTGTCCACGCTCGTCAGTAACGCCAACAAGGCGCTTCCGGCGTCATAGCCGCTGACGGGTCGGGTGGGTCGCGCGGCCCACCCGACCCGGGCGCCGGCTCCTGGACGCTGACGCCGTCTGGACGCAGCGTCCGGTCAGAACGCCTCGCGGTAAAGGCACCTGGCCGGAATGCCGATATGGGCGCCGTGACCCCGCTGTACCGCAGACTGCTCCTGCGCGCCATCTGCGCCCTCCCGGTATCGGTGTTGCTGGCCCTCGGCCTCGGGGTCTCGACGGCCGGAGCCGTGCTGGTGCCGAGCATGACCAGCCCGCAGTGGTCGGTCATGCCGATGCTGGTGGCCGGCGGTTCGGGCAGCGGCGTCCAGGGCCAGATCCTCGACCACGGCGGGGACCCGCTCGGCGCAACCCACATCTACGAGATCTACTGGGATCCGACCAGCCCCCCGAACGACTGGCCGATCAACTACCCCCAGTCGACGAAGCTGCTCACGGCCCAGTTTCTCAACGACGCCGCGAACGACAGTCACACGCTCGACAACCCCTTCTCGCTGGACACCCAGTACGACACCGCCGGCGGAAACGAGGCCGGGAACACCGCCGGGACCGCCCCCGGCTATGAGATGCAGTTCGAGGGCGCCTATACCGATCAGATCGATCAGTACCCGACCCAGGGTCAGCCGGGGGATTGCACCGATCCGAACACCACCTCCTATAAGACGAATGTCTGCCTGACCGACGCCCAGATCCGCGCCGAGCTGCAGTCCTACATCGCCCAATACGCGCTGCCCACCGGCCCGGGCAACGTCTATCTCGTCATGACCCCGCCCGACGTGACGACCTGCCTTGACGCGACCTCCACCGAGTGCTCCGACGTCACCAACCGCACGCAGACGTCTCCCACGCAGGCCCAGACCGTCCAAAGCGGCGGCGTCACTGGCTACTGCGGCTACCACTCGGTCATCGGCTCGGGTGCGAGCGAGGTGCTGTACGGCCAGGTCCCGTGGCCGTACCCGAACATCCCCAACGCCGACACCCTGGGCCCGAATACCGCGGTCAACACGGCCGTGCCGTACACCAAGGTGTGTCAGACCGATGGCGCCACCCCGGTGAGTCTGCCCAACGGGATCCAACCGCAACCGGCGCTCACCAACGGCGGGGGCGTCGAGGTCGACTTCGGCGACGTACTGATCAACGTCATCACGCACGAACTCAACGGCATCATCACCGACCCCAACTTCAACGGCTTCTACGACGGTTCCGGGCTGGAAGCTCCCGACAAGTGCGAGGCCGTCGGGCAGCCCGAGCTGGGCGGCGACCCGGCCGCCTGGTTCGTATGGGCCGGCTTGACGCCGGGTCCGGTGACTCTGCCTTACATCGGTTCTGACAACCTGGTCTACAACACGTACAACGTCACCTTCTCCGACGGAGACGTCTACTACCTGCACAGCGAGTTCAACGCGGCCCAGAATCTCCTGCCGACTGGCTACGGCGGCCAGTGCGACCCCTCTGCCCAGCTGACGCCGCGGTTCGCCGCTCCGACCCAGGTCGACCCCAACCAGCTCGTCGGGTTTGACCCGAGCCCGACCATCGCCACGATGACGATTCGCACCTATGAATGGAACTTCGGTGATGGCAGCACGCCGGCCGTGGTGACCTGCCCGGTCCCGAGTATCCCGCAGTGCGATCCGAGCGTCTTCCACGCCTTCACCACACCCGGCGATTACACCGTGACGCTCTCGGTGACCGACGGCGGCTTCAATAACGCGAGCACGACCCAGACGATCGACGTGCTCGGCGCCAGGCCGGGCGGCGGGGGCTCCGGCTCTGGCTCTGGCAGTTCCAGTTCGAGCACTTCCACATCGAGCACGGCGGCTGCCACCAGCAGCGCAGCCCCGGCGAGCAGCGGCACGACCGCGGTAACGAGCACGGCGACATCCACGACGGCCGCCGCCACCCCGGCCGCGGTCCCGCCGAGCGCGCCCATCGTGCCGCCGAAGGTCAATCAGGCGATCACCGCCAGCTCGGTGAGCAAGGCCCTCAAGAGCGGCCTGGTCGTGCACTACTCGGTCACCGAGAAGGTCGTGGGCCACTTCCAGGTGCTGCTCGATGCTCGCACGGCCAAGCAGCTCGGGATCAAGAGCCCGGTGGTCAAGGGCGTCAAGGTGGACGGCCTGAGCAACCCGATCGAGATCGGCACCGCGCTGCTCGAGACGACCAAGCCCGGCAGCTCGGGCATCGCCATCACCTTCTCCAAGGCCGCGGCGGCGAAACTGAAGCACGCCAGGACGCTGACCCTCACCGTGCGTCTGGTGGCCGAGAACATCGCCGGGCAGCAGGTCGTCGTGACGACGACCGTCAAACTGCACTAGTCTGCTCGCCGCGCCGGCTGCCCGAGCGGAGCGCGTGGGGGTGCATGGCTCACTATCGTGTCCGGCTCGCCACGACCGGTACCGCGAGCCCGGGAGCTCGCGCCGCACTTCTCGCGTCGCCGAGCGCGCCACCGGGCCCTTACCTCACGATGGAAACCGCACACGAGCTCAACACGCATCAGGTCGAAGACGACCACTGGTGGTACCGCGGCCGCCGCCGCGTGCTCGACCGGGTGATCGGCTCGCTTGACCTGCCGCCGGGCGCACAGATCCTCGACGCCGGTTGCGGCAGCGGACGCAACATGCTCGAGCTGGCTCGGCTCGGCGAGGTGACCGGTATCGAGCTGTCGCCCGCCAGCGTCGCCGTCGCCCGCGCCCGCGATGTCGGTGAGGTGATCGAGGGCTCGGTCGAGGAGCTTCCCTTCGAGGACGACAGCTTCGACTTCGCCGTGTGCCTCGACGTGATCGAGCACCTCGACCGCGACCGCCAGACGCTGCGCGAACTGCGCCGCGTGATCCGCCCGGGCGGGCGCCTGCTCATCACCGTGCCGGCCTACCCGTCGTTGTGGAGCAGCCACGACGTGGTGAACCATCACCGTCGCCGCTACACGCGGGCAAGCCTGCTGGCGGCCGCCAGCGAAAGCGGATG
>Ga0302326_10033371_pt1 | contig 10230 bp, 13 predicted proteins | sample Palsa_T0_3_FD_202264 | JGI IMG/M metagenome (GOLD analysis project Ga0302326, IMG submission 202264) | Peat permafrost microbial communities from Stordalen Mire near Abisko, Sweden - Palsa_T0_3 | ecosystem: Environmental > Terrestrial > Soil > Palsa > Peat permafrost | place: Sweden: Abisko... | reverse complement strand
AACCAAGCCCAGCCGGGCATAACCATTTCGGCCATGGCCACCAACTACACTGCGGCCACCCAAGTGCAGGTTAACCTGGCCGACCCGGCGAACAAAATTTTCAGCAAGGCCGACATCGTCAGCCTGACATGCGGCAACAGTAACAACCTTAACCCTAACTATCCTTGTACGGTTACCGTCCAGGCCTTGTTCGCGGCCAATAACCCGTTTCTGTTTATCAATAGCAAGGGCCAGCCATGAAAATCAAGCTGCCGCAGACCAACCTGCCGAGTAAACGCCTGTATTTCATATTATTGGCAATAATCGGGTTGCTGGTTGCCGGTTTGGCAGCCGGTGCGTATGGTGCCAACAACCTGCTCGACAGCCAGGCCAATACGCTCCTCAGCCTCAAGGCCAAAAGCCAGGCCCTGGACCAGGAACAGCTCAGCCTGGCCGGCGCCAAAAAAGAGGTTAAAACTTATTCCAGCTTGGAGCAAACCGTCCAAACGATAGTACCGGAAGACAAGGACCAGGCCGAAGCAGTGCGCGAAATTGTCGACATTGCGGCCGCCAATAACGTCAGCTTGGCCGCCATCAATTTTCCGGCCTCGACACTGGGTAGCACAACGCCCGGTACGGCTAACGGTGTCGGTGCCACCAGCAGTGCCGGCACGACTACGACACCGGCAGCGGTTAACCTGAATTCGAGCACCATAAAACTATCGCAGCTCGTGCCGGTCGCCAACATTCCCGGCGTCTATGACCTACAAATTACTCTGCAGGGCGACCCGAACAAGCCTGTGCAGTACACCTCTTTCATTAACTTCTTGTCGGCGCTGGAGCACAACCGCCGGACAGCCCAAATCAGCGCCATCACCTTGCAACCGTCTACTAACAACCCTGACTTGCTGACTTTCACCTTAACCTTAAACGAGTACATCAAGCCATGAACAAACAAAAAGTAAACCGCCAACAGCTAGTTGATGCGTTGCTAGCCCGGCTGCGTCAAGTCCGCCGTTATAGTCTCCTGATGTTCCTGGCGTTCGTGGCAGTCTTGTACGGGTTCGTGCTGTTACGCATCAATAACCTGACTAACGCCCAGCCTCCCAGCGATACCGTCAGCAGCCAGGTCCAGGCCGCCCATGTGCCGCGTATTAATCCGGCAGTCATTAAGCAACTGCAGTCGCTCCAGAACAATAGCGTTAGCGTGCAGGCCCTGTTTGACCAGGCTCGGCAGAATCCCTTCCAGGAGTAAGCTCGGGCTCTTGGTGGTGACCCTGCTCGAAGCGCTCCCGGGCAGCCAGAATCTGTTTGGCGTAGTCATTAGGGTTCGGACAATACGGGAACTTGAACTTGTCGGTCGCGCCGGCGGTCTCGGCGCTGATGGCGCCGAAGTGGAACATCTGCGCCACCGGCCCGTCTTGCTCGGCAGTGATGTCTTCCAGGTCGCCCAGTGACAACTGGCTGGTCTGTTTGTCGAACAGGCTGGTCTGTTTGACCTGGGTGATACTGTCGCTGGTGACTATCCAGCGGTTAGCCCAGTAGACCCGGCGGACAACCCATAGGAAGCCGGCGGTTATAATAGCGGCAATAGCGAAGATCAAACCGCTGATGGAGGCCATCCGGCCGCGGCTCATGCTGCTGAAAACGTGCGGTACCAGCACAAAGAGGACTGCGGCCAGGACTACCAGCACAAAACCGGCTGCCACGTACTTGCCAATAATGCCGATCGGGTGCCGCCTGATCTCACAAATCGTTTGCTCGCCGGGCTCCATAACCGCCAGCGGGTTATCTTTTTCCGGGTCGGCGGGCACTTGGGCGGGCGGCGGGGTGGCAGTTGTAGGGTCCATCGGGCTTATTATAGCAACGTCGGTTGCTGTTTGCTCTTGCCGCTGGGTTTCTTGCCGACGTGTTTATAGGCTTTGGGTGTGACTTTGCGCCCGCGCGGTGTGCGCTCCAGCAAGCCGATTTGCATGAGATACGGTTCGTAGAAATCTTCTAGCGTGCCGCGCTCCTCGGCCGTGATGGCCGCTAGAGTCTCGACGCCGACCGGCCCGCCGGCATAGTTTTCTATAATGGCATTCAGCAACATGCGATCGGCTCTGTCGAGTCCGAGCTCGTCAATGTCCAGCAGCTCCAATGCCTTGTGACTTAAGGCGATGTCAATGATACCGTCGCCGTTGACGTCGGCGTAATCGCGGACGCGCTTCAGAAGACGGTTAGCCACGCGCGGCGTCAACCTGGATCTCTGGGCCAGCTCGGCTGCGGCCGGCGCGTCAATTTTGACCTTGAGAATCTTGGCCGCCCGCCGGATGATTTGCTGAATTTCTTCCGGCGTATAGAATTCCAGCCGATGGATCATACCGAACCGGTCGCGCAGCGGCGCCGCCAGGCTGCCGGTCCGGGTCGTGGCACCAATAATCGTGAACTTCGGCAGGTCCAGGCGCAGACTGCGCGCGCTCGGCCCTTTGCCGAGCATAATGTCCAGCTTGAAATCCTCCATGGCGCTGTAGAGCACCTCCTCGACCGTGCGGTTGAGTCGGTGGATCTCGTCAATAAACAGAATGTCACCGTCCTGGAGGTTGGTCAGCAGGCTGGCCAGGTCGCCGGCCCGTTCGATGGCCGGACCGCTGGTGATCCGGATCTGCGCACCCATCTCATGGGCGATGACGCTGGCCATGGTCGTCTTGCCGAGGCCCGGCGGCCCATGCAGCAAGACGTGGTCTAGCGGCTCGCCGCGCTTCTTGGCGGCGTCGATGGCTAGCTGGACGTTTTGCTTGAGCCGCTCCTGGCCAATATAATTAGCAAAGTCGCGCGGCCGCAGTGTAACTTCCAGTTCGATTTCTTGCGGCTCTTCAGCTTCCGCTGCCGGGTTTACAATCCGATCAATCATATGTTTAGTATACCGTACACACGGCTTACGGGATGTGGACGGGGCTCCAAGCGGTGCGCAGATCTTGATCTTGGGCAGCAATTAGTTTCATGTCGTCATTGTCCAGGCGAAAGTCGAAGATATCGATGTTTTGCTCTATACGGCTGGGCGTGACGGATTTCGGCAAGACCACCATACCTCGCTCGATGCACCAGCGCAGCATGATCTGGGCGTAGGTCTTGTGGTGCTTCTTGGCAATGCCGACGATGACGTCGTTATCCATGGCCCGGGCGTGAGCCAGCGGCGAGTAGGCTTCGACGACAATATCGTGGTCCTGGCAATACTTAACAAGTTCAGGTTGTTGCAAAAAGATGTGGAGCTCGACTTGGTTGACTGCCGGTAACACCTTGGCATAGTCTTTCATTTCTTCCAGGTGGCGGATCATGTAATTGCTAACACCGATGGTTTTGGCCTGGCCGGTGGTGTGGATTGCCTCAAGCGCCTGCCACGATTTCTTGCGCAAGAGTGGCACCGGGAAATGCAGCAACAGCAAGTCCACATAATCGGTCTGGAGTTTTTCGAGCGACTCTGCGAAAGTCCGCTGAGCCTTGTTATAGCCGAAATTCTGGACGGCAATCTTGGTGGTGATGAAGAGCTCCTCACGCCCGTGGCCGGACTGCTTCCAGGCTTCACCTAGAAACTGCTCGTTGACATAAGCCTGCGCCGAATCAAAATGCCTATAGCCATATTTCAAGCCGGCCTCAAAGCTAGTTTTGAACTCGGACTGGTCCTTGACCTGCCATAAGCCCAGTCCGATTTGTGGGATTGAGTTGCTGCCGGGTAGTTTAACGCTTGGTATTTTCATAGGCTTACTTTCCGCTCAGCGCTTGTTTAATACGTTCCTCTGTAGGCAGTTTGGCGTCGACTTTTTGCAGAGCTTGGGCAGCGTCGGCAGCGCTGTAGCCTAGTACCACTAGCGCCTCGACAGCTTCGTCTTTCAGCAGCTTGTCTTCGGACTGTAACAAGCCGGTGGATTCGAGGTCGACGCCTAGTAAGCCGACTTTGTCCTTAAGCTCCACGACTACGCGTTCGGCTAAACGCTTGCCGACACCGTTGGCTCGCTGGATAAACTTGACATCGCCGCCGGCAATGGCCGTTCTAACTTCTGTTGAAGAACCAATACTTAACATGTTAAGCGCCATCTTGGGGCCAACGCCGCTAACATCCAGTAGCTGCTCAAACAAGGTCTGCGTATCACGCGTAATAAAACCGAACAGGTCGTGCGCCTGCTCACGGACGTATTCATAAATATAGAGTTTAGCAATCTCGCCGGCCGCTAAGTGGCTCTGGTCCTCGGCCGTTACATACACGCCGTAACCGACGCCCTGCACGTCCAGCACCAATATGTCCGCCAGCTTTTCGCTCACCACTCCACTCAATGTCGCAATCATCAGAAGTATTATCTCACAGTCAAGCGCCAGCGACTACGCGCTGGCGAGTGGAAGCTTGACTGTAGAATGACGCGGCTTAAAGCGGTGACGGGCTGCTGGGTTCTTGGGGCGGCTCAGGTGCCGGTACACCAGGAACAGGCTGGTCCGGCTGCGGAGCCGGAGGATTGTCATCCGGAACCGAGGGTGCCGGTGGTGGTGTTGGTACGGGACCGTTGGGGTCGGTTGGTGGGGTGGTGTCTGGAGGCATGCTGCTCTCTCCTTGTTTATATGATTATGCTTACCAAGTTGTACTGTAGCACATAAAAGCCTTAGCGCAAACGGCTTGTCATGCTGTGCGTGATAGCTGCGGCAAGGGCATCGGCAGCATCATCAGGTTTTGGTACAGCCCTCAGCTGAAGGATGACGCGAACCATCTCCTGGATCTGTTTCTTTTCGGCCCGGCCGTAGCCGGTTAGCGCCTGCTTGATCTGCAGCGGCGTGTATTCGAATATCTCCAGTCCGGCCTGCTGGCCGGCCAACAGCACCACGCCGCGGGCCTGCGAAACAGTCATGGCCGTGGTTACGTTTTGGGCAAAATACAGTTTTTCGATAGCCATGACCGTCGGTTTGGACTGGACGATAATGTCGGTGATTTCCTCGAAAATCGTCTGCAATCGGACGGCGTCGTCTTCCTTGGCCAGCGTCCGGATCACGCCGGCATCAACCAGTTTGGGCTTGCCTTTCTCAACATCAATCACCCCGAAGCCGAGTATGCCCGTACCGGGATCAATGCCGAGAATTCGCATGGCCGCTCTTAACTATGTCGAGCATTTCTAGTAGGAGAGTTTGATTAGCCGCCAAGATACTGCCGAGCCCATCTTCATCAAAACGCCGTTGTTTGCCTTCCAGATCCGTTACTACGCCACCGGCTTCCTGTACAAGCAGGCAGGGTGCGGCTGAGTCCCAGGGCTTACCACCAGCCTCAACCACGGCCAGGAATTCGCCGGAAGCAACTTTGACTCCCGTATAAGCTCCCGAGCTAAGATTTAATACGCTCGCTCCCCTGGAATAGAGATCGTCTAGGATCCTGCCAGCCTGGTAATTGATAGTGCCTATTTTGACCGTAGTGCCATACAATGTTGTATAGCCTTTGGAAAAGCTGGTGGCCTTTGACGTTTTTAGGCGTTTACCATTTAAGTAAGCGCCGCCGCCTTTGATAGCAGTGTATAGGTGATCAAGGTAAGGATCGTACACGACTCCCAGCAACGGCTGGCCGTCGGTCCTGTCAACCAAAGCCAACAGAAACGTGCTAATCGGCATACCCAGACTGAACGGCTTAGTGCCGTCAATCGGATCGACTACCCATACTAGATCCCTTTTAATTTCGAAACTGGTCTCTTCGCCAATGACACCGTGAGCCGGAAAAGTTTCTTTAACCCTTTGTATGACCATGTCATTAATCTTGGTGTCGGCAATGGTTAAAGGCGTGTTATCTTCTTTCCATTCGGTTCTAATGTCTTCCGCCCGAAAATAACGGCGCATGATTTTGCCGGCGTCCCCGGCCAAGCCTTTGGCAAAATCCATCTCTTTGGTGTAATTCATTTGATAAGTTCTTCTGGGATGTCGAAATTAACGTGGGTGGCGCTGACATCATCGAGATCGTCTAGGGCATCCATCAGGCGCATGATTTTGCCGGCGGTGGCTGCGTCAGTTACTTGGACAGTAGTGTTCGGGACGTAACTAAGCTCGGCCTCAATGACCTCCAGGCCGGCTTCAGTTAGAGCCGTGCGGACTTTGGACAGCTCTTTCGGGTCAGCATAAATAATCGATTCCCCGCCCTCCTCTTGGACGTCATCGGCGCCGGCTTCCAGTGCTTGCATCAGCACATCGTCGCCGGTGCCGCGCACGCGGATCACGCCCTTGCGGTCAAACTGGAAGGCCACGGCACCCTTCTCGGCCAGGTTACCGCCATGCTTGGAGAAAGCCAGCCGCACATCTGGTAGAGTGCGGTTGATGTTGTCCGTAGCGGCTTCCGCTAGAATGGCCACACCGCCCGGGCCGTAGCCTTCGTACATAACCTCTTGCAGCTGGGCGGCGTCTTTGTCCTTGCTGCGGTCGATGGAACGCTGGATGTTAGCCGAGGGCATGTTGGCTGCCTTGGCGCGGTCAATAGCTAGGCGCAGGGCAAAGTTGGTGTCCGGATCAGGGCCGCCGCGGGCAGCGATGGCGATAGCATTGCCGAGCTTGGTGAATACGGCACCGCGAGCCGCATCTTTAGCGCCCTTTTGCCGCTTGATGGTTGACCATTTGCTGTGCCCGCTCACGTTCCCAAACCTCCCGTTTCGAGTTCATTCATATCTGTTATTATATCACGCCTCGACCTTTTCGTCCGGTGCCACAGCATGACTGTTATGAACCCAACCACGCCGTACAGACCCATCAACCCGGCCAGCGGCAGGCTGAGGTTTTGCACGAAAACGTGCGGCAAATGCGCCATCCAGTGTGCGATATCGAGCATGTAATTCAAGAACGCCCAGGCTGGCCAGGCCAACCAGCCAGCCACCGGCCCGCTCAGCATCCCGGCCAAACCGGCTATCGTGCTGAGCAACATAGCCAGCGGCACCAGCGCTACCACCAACACGTTGGCTGGCAGGCCGATGAACGACATTTGGCCGAAAATATAGAGAATAAATGGCAGGCTCATGAGCTCGGCGCAAACGCTTTCCAGCGCCACGCCGCCGACGATGGTTTGGTGCCAGCGGCCCGGCCAGCGGGCTTGCACCAGCGGTGACACGACCATGACGCCAAAGAAAGCCAGGAAGCTCAAGTACCAGCTGACGTCGCTCCACAGATAAAATGGATTCGCCCAGACGGTAATGGCCGCCACCAGAGCCAGTAAGTTAACCGGCTGGAAACTCCGCCCATAGTAGCTCGCAATAATACTTAACGTGCTAACTATTGCTGCACGGACAATCGACGCGCTGGCACCGGCCAGCAGCAGGAATACGGCGATCAAGCCGAAAGACAGCGCAGTCGACAGCCGCTTGGACTGCCGGGCCAGCAACCGCCGGCTGGCGTGCAGAATGATCGTCAGATTATAACCGGACACGGCAATGATATGCGTCAAGCCGACCATCAGCAGGTCTTGTTTGACGTTGGCCGGCAAGGTTGCCCGCTGGCCGATCAACAGACCCATGGCGAAAGGCGCCAGCGGCTCGGGCAGAGCCGTCTGCATACCGGCCGTAAACCGGCGCCGGACTTCGGGTACCAGCGAAGGATGATGCACAGTCACTTGCAACTCAGCGAAACTTATCCGGCCCTGGTATGCTCCATAGCCCGGATACAACTTGCCTGTCGCCGTTACTTCGTCACCTTGGAAAATGGCGTTCTCGCCGAAGCCACTGAGCTCAATCTTGCCTGCCAGCGCCGTACCGTTATCAAGCACCACATCATTGGCATCAAACGACAGCTGCGACTTTGTGCCATACACGGCATCATCCATAGCCCGCGCGCTGATAGTAACTTCGCTATAGTAATACGACTGGGAAACGGCCAGCTTTTGCATGAAAACCGCGCCGTGCCAGCAGCCGAGCCCCAAGCCCAGCAACGCCGCCAAAAACAGACTCAACATCGTCCGGTGACGGCTGAGCGTCAGCAGTACGACGGCGGCCGGCCAGATCCTTGTCAGCCAGGCCGACGAGCCGACGTGGGCCAGACCTATACCGGCCAAAAAAGCCAGGTACAGCACCGTTACCAACGTTGTCCGCCGGAACCGGTACTGCCAAACCCGCCACATGCTCAACTATGCTAACAAGCCAACCCGCTTATGCCGCTACTAGTTAATATTGGTTTAAGAACTTATCGCTTCAAGCCGGGCAAATTTTATAGAAGATGCTGCTGATAGTGAAACTCTACGGGCTTCCGCCCGTAGCTTCTTATAGCTCAAGCTGCGCTTGGCCACTATCTTCGAGGCCCTGGTTTTTGATGTAGGCCTCTATTGTTTTCTGATTGATGCCGACAGTTGATACGAAATAGCCAATCGACCAGAGGCTCATTTCACCGTTGTAGACCTGGCGAATGAATGGAAACTTCTTGGTCATCATACGCCCGGTATTCGACTTGAGGATTCTGACAGCCTCGGCAGTGGCCATCTTCGGCGCAATACTGACCAGCAGATGGATGTGGTCCTGGTCAGTGTTCACCTCCAAGACTTCAATCTCAGGATGGCGCCGAGGTATGGTCTTCATGATGACCTTCATATAGCTGGCCATACCGGGCTTGGCAAATACTTTTCGTCGATACTTGGTGGCAAAGACCAGGTGATACTGAGTGTGGTACACGGCGTGAGTCTGTCGGCGATACTTCATCTCCGTATCTTAAGCGCTTCCGCGCTTAAGAGCTAGTGGAGGCCTGCATCCACGGGCTGCCGCCCGTGGTTTTTGCTAGCGGATATAGAAAAAAGCCCCTTGGGGGGCTCTTCAGCTAAACGCCTTCTGTGTACTCGTTGATTGTCATACTTATATTATCCTCCAAACGTCTTAATAAGCAATAATATTGTAGCTCCAATAAGCATAGCCGTGAATGAATTATTTAACAGATATCTGCGCTTTTCATAGCTCCTGCCATTGTTTTTCGACACCTTTAAATACCTGTTTTTCATATACGTCAGATACTTTTCATAATCTTTCATAAGGTCATCTTCTTGTTCGTCATCAAACGCTGTTTGCCAGGGGTGGATTCTGATAAGAGCCACTAGGAAACCCCCAACAGCAGCAAGTAGAAATAATATTCCGGCAACGTAAAACACAACTCCGTAAGGTTGGTTGGGTATAAATAGTTTATGTTTCAGGTCACCAGTATTGCCGGTATATAGGTAGCCGAGCAAGCCAAGTGCAGCAGCAAGAAAAGTTATATTTTTAATTTTAACACCTTCATGCAGACTATGCAGTACATCATAATCTCGTCGTTGTTCTTCTATTGCAAGCTCTAGAGATTTTATTCCATTTTCTTCGGCGGTCATGCACTCCTCACATTCCCACCATTAATTCTCACCTAGATAGTATCATATTGAAGCTCTGAAGCAACGGATGGTATAGTAGGTGTTGATATAAATCCACCTTGCAACAACCCCGCTGCTGCTCGCGGCACAAGGGAATGTGGTTTTCACCTCAGGAGCAACTAGCATGCCGGTCGATGATGTTAGTTTTTTACGTCAAGTAAACAAAGGGTGAAACATGGAAGAAAAAGACAAGAAGTCAGTCAAGGAGCTGCATGACCAGCACCGCGAGGCATACTGGGACATGAAGAATTGGCGGGCTTGGGGTTCCTGGTTCAGCTGGGGTTCCCCGGTCGGGCTTGGCCTGTTCTACGCGCTGGTGATCATTTCGACCGGCGTGTTCATCTGGCTGGTCCACCACAAGTAGATCAAGAGCTCCTCAAGTTAACTTGCTTGGGGAGCCCGCATCAGACGCATGGCATAGCTGCCCGGTATAGCCAAGATCAGGCCAACGGCTAAGACTACTTTAACCGAAACGACCAGGCTCAATAGCAGCAAAAATCCGAATAGCACCGTGTCACTGACTGCGCAGGCTATCAGCATGGCGTAGACATATGGCAGCAGCGGTTCGCGCTCGGCGTTGTGGTAATAGCGCGAATAAAAGGGCGTGATCACCAGCGCCTCCCCCAGCCCATTGAAGAAATTCACGCCGGCGATCTGGCTAGCCGATTGCATGGCCAGCCGGATGGCATTGGTCAGGCTGACCACGCTGACACCGTGCTTTAGATAGCCGGACATCTTTCTGGCCTGCCGCCGGCTGACATAGAGAGCGATGACGATACTGGCGATTACTGCCACCGAGCTCAAGACGCCAACGCCAACATAGGTGGGAACAAGCAAGAAGATGAATAACGGCCAGACGGTGGTGGCTATCATGGCATCCACTTCGCCAC
>Ga0302326_10033370_pt1 | contig 10230 bp, 7 predicted proteins | sample Palsa_T0_3_FD_202264 | JGI IMG/M metagenome (GOLD analysis project Ga0302326, IMG submission 202264) | Peat permafrost microbial communities from Stordalen Mire near Abisko, Sweden - Palsa_T0_3 | ecosystem: Environmental > Terrestrial > Soil > Palsa > Peat permafrost | place: Sweden: Abisko... | reverse complement strand
TCCCTGAGATATATCGACGCCCGGCTGCTGCTGACCTTCGGATTCAGCCTGGTCTCAATCGCCTGTTTTATGAACGCCCACCTCTCTTCCGCCTGGTCGGGAGCCAATTTCGAGCTCACGCAGGCAATCCTGGCGCTCGGTCTGGCCTTCGCATTTAACTCCATGGTCGGAGCCATCATTCTCGAAGTGCTCAATTCCGGAGCTCTGAAACGCCCGATCGATGTGCTCACCTTTGCTGGTTATTTTCAGACCGTACGTCTGCTCGGAGGAGAGGCGGGAACTGCCTTCATGCAGCATTTCATCGCGGTCCGGGAACAGTTCCACTCCAACATGCTCGGACTAGGCGTGCAACTTGGCCAATATGCGACAGATCAGCGATTACTCGGCCTGGATGCCGGCATGAAGAGTCAATCCGTGGGTGGGCAGGCCGCCGCTGGTAGAGCCGTGGAGATTCTCGGCCTGCAGGTCAAACAACAAGCCTTCACCCTGGCAATTACCGACAGCTTCCTGCTCATCGCCTGGGCGGTGGTGTGCTGTCTTCTCGTCATCGCCTGCATGGCCCCTGTTCCTACCCAATATCGCCAGGTCGTGACCGCATGAGAGAACACAACACTTCACGGAAATCAACGGGGTTTGGACTTGGACGGGTGCCCCACGTTCGCCAAAGCGTACGTGGGACGAAAATGATGGGCGAAGCCCTCCATTGCTTTTGTGCAATTTCTGAAGATCCGTGCAAGCGCGAAATCAAGGAAACCTGGATGCAACGTATGAAGCTGACACAGTTACTGTGGCTATTGTGCCTGCTCATAGTAACCAACGCAGCCATTGCCCAAGCCAATGCACCCATGCACCTGACCCTTTCCCAGGCAATCGATCTGGCTCTCAAGCAAAACCGGGATTTAAAACTCGCCCACCTGGCAGTTGTCGACAACCAACACAAAAAGGATATCGCTCGTTCCGCCTACTTCCCTCACATCAGCAACCAGTCAGCAGTCCTTCATATCACGGAGCTAGCGGGTGTAGACATCCCTGCGGGAGCCTTTGGCAATCATCCCAGCACAGGGCCCATCCCAGGCACGAATCTATTCCTCGATCAAGGTGCCCTCACCTCTTACACCAGTGGCACCGGTTTGGAACAACCCTTCACCCAGATGTTCAAAATCCGTGAATCCAACCGCGCCGCCACCGCCGACATCAACTCGGCAAAGATCCAGGTGAGCCAGGCTGAGAACGAAATCGCTCTCAAGGTGCGTCAGCTCTACTACAACATCCTCATCGCGCAGCTCAAACAACAGGCAGCCGCGGAGCAGATTACCTCCAGCCAGCTGAAACTTCAGGAGAGCCTCGACGATGTGGATAAGGGCCGAGCCCTGGAAGTCACGGCCTTGGAAAGCCGCGCTTCCGCTCTCGACGCAAAGCAGGCGGCCCTGACCCAGCGGCTGCAAATTCACGACCAGACCATCTCACTCGACGATCTAATGGGCCTGCCCCTGAACACCGAACTCCAACTGGACGCAGACACCTCCGCGGAAAACATCCCCGTACCCTCGCGCGAGGAATGTATCCGGATTGCCCAGGACCACAGTCCCGCCATTCAAACCGCAAGACAAAACGTGATCAAAGCAAAAGCCGGTCTTGCCGCAGCGAAAGATGCCTACATCCCGGACGTCACCGGCCTCGCACGATACAGCTATCAGAGCGGCATTCCTCTGCTCGTCCACAACTTTGGCACTTTCGGGATTTCTTTCAGTTATGACCTCTTCGATGGAGGAAAGCGTATTGCGTCCATCAAAGACTCGCAAACCTTGCTCTCCGAAGCCGAGCTCAATCTGGAAAAAGTTGAGGATGAGGTCGCAGTCCAGGTCGAGACCGCTTACGACAAAGTCGAACAACTGAAAGAACTCGTCGGCGTAGCAGAGGAGGCGCTGCAGGCGAGAGTCGAAGCCTCCCGGGTAACCGATCTTCGTTTCGAGCAGACTGCGGCTCTCGCTTCCGCACGGGCCGACGCGCATTACAAAGCAATCTCCGCCCAGGCCTCAGCCCTGGAAGCGACCCTCGGCCTATCTCTGGCCCAGGGTGACCTCAAGCGAACCATCGGAGAGCTGCCTCGCTAGCAGCTTTGGGAGAACATTATGCCGCAACAAAAACCAGTAGTCATCAAAACAATCAGCTGTTACGGTCCGTTAGCTAACCCCAGTCGCGGTCAAGCCTCGGCTCAATCCGTTCACCAGGTACAGCTCGGATAGCAGCCGGGTGTAGCCGTACACGTAGGAGCGGCCGTTGGGGCTGAAAAGAATCTCCGTCATGTCGCAGAGACCCGTTTCGTCCAACGGGTTGATCTCTTTGAATAACTGCCGCTGCCCATTCTGAATGTTCAACCGGTAAATCTTCACCGGCGCCAATTGCTTCTGATAGGCGTACACGTAGTGCGGGTCGGATGTCCAGGTAAACCACTCTCCCGGCAGCAAGCCTGCAATCGCGTGCGGCTGCCCTCCATCCAATGGATACAATTTGACTCCACCGTCCATCGGACCGCCGGCAGCAATCAATTGCCCATCGGGAGAAACCCGGCAGCCACTCACGCCTTCTGGAGTTATCGGGCGCGGCTTACCACCATCGATACTCTGAATGAAGCAACGAGCCGGATGCCCCGCCTCATTTCCGGAGAAGACCACCTGCTTCCCGTCAGGCATCCAGTGCATTCCATGACGATATTGTTGAATGCTGCCCGGATCGAGTTTCCTGACTGTCCCCGCCCCTGTCGGCAACAACTCAAGCTGGGTATAAGAAACAGTGCTGATTGCCCATTTCCCATCGGGAGAAAAATCGCCCGCCATCCCTTCACCCAGCGGGATCGGCGGCGAACCCTGCAGGTCGCGCACCGCGACCGTATAGGTGGGTCCTCCCTCCTCGCCCTGCTCGTCGAACAGCAGGGTGTTGCCGTCACGCGAGATATCCACGGGCAGCGACCAATCCAACCAGGAGAGGTCCCGCTCCCTGGTCTCCCCCGCAGCCATACCCAGCACACCGGCGCGTTGTTCATCCCGGGTCAACAGAACCCTGCCGTCGGCAGAAATATCCTGCAGCGTCACTCCTCCGGGCGCCTGGAATGCAAGCCGCTGGTGACCCGCTAGATCCACCGCATAGATGCGCCGCTGCAGTCCCGCTCGCGTAGCCGAGAACCATACTTCGGAACCGTTCGGAGACCACGCCAGGCCTTGCTCACACTCCCAGCCGCCAGAAAGAACCTGCTTGTGCCCCGCAAGATCAACCACCGAAACCACCCCGCGGTCGTCATCATGGGTCGTATGGTCGAGAAATGCGATTAGATCGCCCTTGGGTGAAATCCGGGCATGGCTGATCCAACCATCGGTTTCGTACAGCACATGGCCTACCGGAAATTCAAGCCGATCCTTGGCCCCCATATCACGGACGATGGCCAGCGTCTTTCCATCCGGAGACCAATCCGCCGCGGTAACATTCTCCGCAATCTGACGCGGTGAGCCTCCGGTCAAGGGCACCTGGGCCAGTGTGCCATGGTTGGTAAACATAAAAGGATGATGCAGCGACTGCAGCACGGCCATTTCGCCCGTGGAAGAAACCCCTAGCAGCTGGCTATTCGGAATTCCAATGCTGCGTGCACCCGGAATCTTCAGGTCGGTCGAGAATATCTCTATAGGTTGACCATCCCACGAGGCGCCATAGACCACGTTGTGCCCGTCGGGCGCAAACCTGGCGGAGAAAACCGTACCGTGGCGGACGGTCAAACGCTGAAAGTCCAGGGCTCGCGTAGGTGCGGTGCGACGGCCCAACCAGATACCTAATGCAATCAAAATCCCACTGACGGCAACAAACGAGGCCAGAGCTGCAAGCTTGCGGCCCGATATACCACGAGCCGGGGGTGGCGGAGGTACCTCGACCGGCGCCGGTGCTGGCAGCGTCTCGACCTCGCCATTCTCCAGCCGGGCAACAAATCGATAGCCGCGGCGCGGCACCGTCTCGATAAAACTAGGATTGTCAGCGGAGTCGCCGAGAGCTGTTCGCAGCTTACCTACAGCCACGTTCACAGCATGGTCGAAGTCACCGTAGTTCTCTTCCGGCCAGATGCGGGTCTGCAGTTCTTCGCGAGTGACCAGATTCCCTGGGCGCTCCAACAAAATCTGCAGAACCTTGAACGGCTGATCCTGCAGCTTGATGCGGTTACCTGATTTACGAACCTCTCCCGAATGGAGATCAGCCTCAAAAGCCCCAAAGCGAATGGTCCGGGCCCCGTTCTGCAAATGTGATTCCCCGTTTACGAATGAGTTCAGCATCGTCGCCCCACCCTCTGTTGAATGCCATAGGCCACTTGTAAATTCAACTAGTTTGCTTGGATATCAAGGTCTCCGCCTTCTCTCCAACCTGTCTCCCAAGCCCTAACTCATCGTAGACACTCAAGTTAGCACCGGTGAATTGAGGTACCTATCCCCCTGTTCCAGCATGGCCTTTCGATGAGGTGAGGCCAATGCGCGGTCGCAATAATTGGTTGTTGGTTCTCCTGATACTCCTGACCGGGGCCGGCGTGCCAGCCGCAAGTGGATATACGAAAAGTCCTGAACTGAGGTTCGATCTATATCGCGACTACCTCATCGTGGTTCAAGGTTCAGCAGGCCCGGTAAAAGGCCTCAACTTTCTCCTGGACACCGGGGCGAGCCCCACCATCCTGGACCGGCAGGTCGCGCGATCGCTTCACCTGGACGAACTGCCTGGCCTGCTTGCTGGTGTCAACGGCACGGTTGCCGCCGGGAAAGCCATCGTCCCCAGCCTGCAGGTTGGTCCTATGAGACGGGATAATCTTCCCGTTGTTGTCGAAGATTTGTCTTTTTTTCATAAAGCGCTCCCAGTTCATATCGACGCTGTAGTCGGCCTGGACGTTATCGGACAAAGTCCGTTCGAAATCGACTACGGTGGGCGCGAAATTCACTTTGGTCCCATCCCTTCCCTGAAAAACGCCCTCCGCCTGGAGATGAAGAGAGGACTGCCTTTGGTAGAGGTCCAACTCAATGAGATCTCCTCCCGACTCGTACTCGACACCGGAGCCTCTTCCCTCATCCTCTTCGAGCCCCGAACTCCCAGCGCGTCGCCAGTAAGAATCAGTGCCGTCCAGCCATCGAGCAATGCGATGGGCGAGTTTACCGGTAAAACACTGTGGCTGCACAGCCTGCGGATGGGCCAGGTAGACTTCAGCCGGGAGCCGGCCGTCCTGGTCCGCGGCCGCCCAGAGACCGGCGACGACTTCGACGGGCTGGTGAGTCCGGCATTGTTAGGGATCACCAAAATTGCCATCGACCTCGATCAGGGAGTGTTCTCCTTCAGCCGCTGACCTCTTTTCGCGTCTAATGGGTAATGGCCTCGCCTCGGGACTACGTTCTGCACGCAGACAGCCAATCTCTGCGTGCCGCACTGGAGCAGCTGCCGGGAGAAAACCGCAGCGGATTCTTCGGGCCCGGCTCCGTAACCTGGCGGGTGAACCGCGAGTCCGCCGTCTTTTTAGGAGCGGGTCGTGCTGCATTGCTGCAACTGGCTCACCCCTGGGTCGCGGCCGCGCTGGCCCAACATTCCAACCTACTCAACGATGCCGTCGGGCGTTTCCATTCCACGTTCCGAGTCATCTACACCATGCTGTTCGGGACCCGCAGCCAGGCTCTCGAAGCATCGAGGCACTTGTATCAACGCCATACCGGCATCCGCGGCGAACTACCTGGCAACGTAGGCCTGCACCGCCGAGGCGACCACTATGAAGCGAACGAGGTCGCGGCCCTTCGCTGGGTATATGCCACCCTGGTCGAGAGCGCGATTCTGGCGTACGAATTTGTTTTGCCGCCGCTCTCACTGTCCGATCGTGAACAGTACTATGCGGAAAGTGGACGAATGGCCACCCTCTTCGGGATCCCGGCTGAAAGCCTTCCTCCGGATTGGACCGCCTTTACCAGCTACACCACGGAGATGTGCGATTCGCAGCAACTGGCGGTGGATGCGGGCGCGCTGGACCTCAGCCGCGGTGTCCTGTCTGGCGCGGGCGCCTGGCTTCACCCTCCGCACTGGTACCGCGCGCTTACCGCCTATTGGATGCCGCCGCGACTCCGGCCGGCCTTCGAACTACCGTTCACCGCACGGGACGAGCAAGCCGTGGACCGGACTGCCCGCTGGCTGCCGCGGCTCTATCCTTATATACCGCGTAGGTTGCGTTACGTCGGCCCATTTTACGAGGCCCAAGCCCGGCTGAGCGGTCGCACCCCGGGCCTCCTCACCCGCCAAAGCAACCGCTTCTGGATGGGCCAGCCCCGATTGCTCTACGCAGACCCCCCAAGGGGATGAAAAAACCGGCCGGAGCGAAGCGAAGTGGAGGGACGTGCTGTTCATGCTCCGCATCATCGAATCTAAATGGAAGCCCCACCCTCCCCTTTGTCATCCCGACCGGAGCGCAGCGCAGTGGAGGGATCTGCAGTTCTGCGGACCTCTCTTGGAAATGTTTTGCGTTAGAGCGAAGCAATCTGTCGATTAAGCCGTTCACCCGAAAACTCCGTTATGCCGCACCCTCAGACCTCATCAATAACCCGGGCCGCGGCATCGATCGCCTCCGCTACCTTGCGAATCTGCTCCGCGGACAGGTTGCCCCGCTCGGTCCGGATCTTCAATGCATAGCGCAGGTTCATGATCGCCCGCATAATCTGCGGAGATCTCCCCCGGCCAAATGCTTTGCCGGCCTGCTCCATCCGTCCGAAGATAGCCTTGAGAACGACCTTATTCTCCGCCAGGTATTCCACGCCGCGCTCGGTCGCCGCATACAGCTTCTTGTTCCCCTCTGTTGAGGAAACAGTGGCATGCCCCTCCTCCTCCAGCATGGTCAGCGTGGGATAGACGACCCCAGGGCTGGGCGCGTACGCCCCGGAAAGCCGCTCTTCGATGGCCTTGATGATCTCGTAGCCATAGCTTGGTTTGTCTGCGATCAGTTGCAGAATGACGAACCGCAGTTCTCCGTTGTCAAAGTGGCGCTCGCGTCCACCGCCACCGAAACCTCGCTCATGCCCCATCGGGCCACCGAAGCCTCCATGCCGTCCGCGGTGACGTTCCCCGCCGTGATGGGAGTCATGACCGTGATGCCAGGCCCCGCGCCGCTCTTCAAATTTCTCTTGTTCAAACATATTTGTATTCTCCATTTCGATATATCTTACGATATATCTTAGACTGTCGAAAGTCAATAGGGGATGCAGCAAATTTAAACAAACACCCCTTGAAGGGGCAACCCGCAGAGAGTCTGCGTAATGCGCTATAACCAGCTCAGGATTTGTCCGGGGTAACCTTGAACCTGCAACAAGATCGTCATCGCGAGCGGAGCGCCTCACAGATTTATCGCGTGACACAGCGGTTGGTCGCGCGGAGCCGAAGGACCCCGGCGGTGCTCACCTTACCCATGCTGCTCGGGCTTTTTAGACCACCGTGGCCCGAGAACAGGATCTGCTACGGTACGGACTGGATGAAGGGGACGTTCTTCAGCCGAAGCCTAAAGAGCCGGGAAGAACCCTTCATCTCAGGCCAACAACTGCCCCGCAGGTAACGCCTGATCCTGGTGGGGAAGACGAATGATAAAGGTAGTGCCCTCACCGATTACCGATTCGAAGTCGAGACTGCCCGCATGTTTGTCCACGATGATCGAGCGCGCGATGGCGAGTCCCTGCCCCGTGCCCTTGCCTATCTCCTTGGTAGTGAAGAACGGATCGAATGTCCTGGCTCTGATGTCGAGGGGAATCCCTTTCCCTGTATCTCCAATACGAATCTCGACCCCGGTAGGACACCGTCCAGTTTGCACCCTGATCTTGCCCTTGCTTCCGTTTGCTTCTTTGCTCCGGTCGCCGATCGCGTGAGCCGCATTCACGATCAGGTTGAGGATCACCTGGTTGAACTCTCCGGGAAGGCAAGAGACGGGGGGGCAGAGTCGGTTCAAAATCAGTTTCCATCTCCGCCACGTACTTCCACTCATTCTGAGCCACGATAATCGTGCTTTGGATTGCGCGATTCAGATCAAGAGGAGTCTTCTCCCGGGTCCCAGGATGAGAGAACTCCTTCATGGCACTCACCAGTGAAGAAACCCGCCTGACCCCGTCAAGAGTGTCTTCGATTGCTTTAGGAATTTCTTCCAACAAAAACCTGGCGTCGATCTTCTGCAAAGCCGAACCTATCTCCTGCTTGACCGGTGGCGTCACGGTATCGGTCAGTGTCTCCTTCCATAGCCTGCCGTAGATACGGAGCAGGCCATTCAGACTGGCAAATGTTTTCTTCAGAAACCGGACATTGTCTCCGATATATTGCATGGGCGTGTTGATCTCGTGCGCAATACCCGCTGCGAGCTGCCCTACGGATTCCAGCTTCTGTGCCTGCAGCAGTTGCTCTCGCAAAAGCCGCCGTTCCGTGATGTCTTCAAACATTCCCTCGAAGCCCTCGACAATGCCGTCCGTTACCATTGCTCGGACCGTGGCAGAAATCCAAATCTTGCTTCGATCCTTCCGGTAAATTTCCAATTCGAAAGCCCGCACATGTCCAAACTCCTCCATCGCCGATGCAAACTCCTCGTGCCGCTCCGGCGATACAGCGGTGCTCCATAGAGGCTCTTTGCGGCTGGTAAGCATCTCCTCCGGGCTCGCATACATCAGGAAACGAGCCATGGCAGGATTCAGGTGCAACAGATAGCCTTCGCGATCAAGCTGAAACATGCCGAATAGCGCCTCATCGAACATGCCGCGATACTTTCTTTCTGCCGCTTCCAGTGCCTGCTCATTCTTTTTCCGCCGATATTGCGGCCGACACCGGCGATCCCGGTAATCCGGCCGCTGCTGTCGCGAAGCGGTACCGTTGTGGTGAGGACGGGTGTCTGCTTCCCCAGGCAGTCCTGCAACACTTCTTCATGGTTGAACACCGGCCGGCCAGAACGCATGATCTTTTGTTCCATTTCGTAGGACGGATTCACCGCACTCGCCGGAAGGAAATCAAATTCCGTCTTGCCAATCAGCTCTTCCGCGCTGCTCACTCCGATCCCGCGCGCTACCTCCGGATTCGCCAGGACAAACCGTGATTCCGTGTCCTTTACATACATGAGATCAGGGATGTTATCGATGAGAGACCGCAGCATCTTGCGCTCGCTTTCCAGCATCAACTGCTGCTCGGAAAGCCGCCGGTCCACCAGCGAAGTGATCGACGCGAATCCCAGGACCAGAAAAGTTACGCACAAGATGCCCACGTAGGCCAGTGCAGTTGAGTCGGCGGATTGCGAGAGGTTTGGGGGTGTAGCCACCGCGACAAAGCGAACCGCGGCCATCCCTGTGTAATGCATCGTCGGAATCGCGATTCCCAACGCAAACGCGGCTCCGGCTTTGTGCTTCCAGCTGTGCTCGCCGCCGGAATGGTAAATGATCAGCAGCCCGGCATAAGAAACTGTGACCGCCAGGAAGATCGACAATATCCACAAATTCCGGTCATAGTAATGCATTGCACCGAGCCGCATGGCTGCCATCCCGGTGTAATGCATGGTTGCGATGCCCGCCCCCATGAATATGCTTCCCACCACCAGGTGGGTGGCGGTCATGGGCGTTCGGCTTACCACGAACAGTGCGACGCCTGAGGCTGCGATGGCTGCGAGCAGTGAGGCAACCACGGTCGGGACGTGGTAATACACCGGAATAGGCAAGCGAAAAGCCAGCATGCCCGTGTATGCATGCACCAAATGCCGCTACCCATGGCGAATGCCCCGCCCAGTAGCCACAGGATCCGACGGACACCGTGGTTTGCGGTGACGCGCGCTGCCAGGTCAAGTGCAGTGTAGGAGGTGAGTAAGGCGATCAGGAACGAGAGCGAGACTAACCAATAGTCATAGGAGCCAGCAATGACCGATGTCATATTCTGACCTGATCCTTCAGGAGAGAGAGTTCTCCTGCGTGCTTTATCGGCCGGAAGAGTCTGCGTGAGAACTATCTTCTCGAACCAGGCTTGTCCAAATTAGGCCTCACAACAAGCTTTTCGCTTTGTATCAGGGCACGACTTTAGTCGTGCCGTAAAGGCGCAAAAAAGAGTTAGGCTTTAGCCCCGGTGCCTCTTTCTCTTGAAATGTCGGCTCCTATTTTACGGTGGCAGGGGCTAAAGCCCTGACCATTTTGGCCGAGGGCAGCACGATTGAAGTCGTGCCCTGATACAAAGCAA
>Ga0302326_10033368_pt1 | contig 10230 bp, 5 predicted proteins | sample Palsa_T0_3_FD_202264 | JGI IMG/M metagenome (GOLD analysis project Ga0302326, IMG submission 202264) | Peat permafrost microbial communities from Stordalen Mire near Abisko, Sweden - Palsa_T0_3 | ecosystem: Environmental > Terrestrial > Soil > Palsa > Peat permafrost | place: Sweden: Abisko... | reverse complement strand
GGCCGTTGCCGCTGAATGTCACGTTCGGCGTGTACCGAAGCAGGTCATCGAAGGTTTGCACATTGAGCTGCTTGAGCGTGTCGCCGGTGATTGCCTGGATCGTGATGGGAACGTCCTGGATCGATTGCGAGCGGCGCTGGGCGGTTACCGTGATCTCCTGAATCGAGTCGGTGTCGCTGGCGGTGGTCACGGCGGCCGTGTCGGCATGAGCGATTCCGAACCCGAGACCGGATCCGCTCAAGATCACCGCAATGGCATAGGACAACTTCGGATTTGAATTCATGTTTCCATCCCTTCGCTTAAATAATGAAATCAGTATCGATTGGCAAAAATACCGGTCATCTCTGCCACTGAGGCGTGGGCTGTCGGTGCCCACCGTCATCGCTCTCGTTCGACTGGCTCAAACATCATCTAACGAATCATGCTGCGTCACAGCATGACTTTCGAAAAGCAACAAAATTGGCGCTCGAGTCCCCGCTCGTCCAGGCGTTCCCCTGAATTCCCACCACGTTGCGTAGATAACACCATCCGCGTCATGCCGCTACATCTGCAGCGTAATCCCCACGTCGCCGCGTGACACTATCGCAACACGCGCGGGTATTCAATGAAATATTACAAACCGATTATTGCAAGATCATGACGGCTTGATTTGACATGATTCGAGTTCGAGCTTTTGTGTTCGATTTTGACAACAAACGAACATTGGGCCGCCGACCAACCGATCTAGGGGTTTCCCCTAACGATAGTTCACCAGCGCATCGCCCAGCGCGTCCTTCAAGGGCTCGAGCCAGGGCTCGTAGTTCTTCCACTGGTCCAGTCCGTCGCGGAAGATCGGCTGCCGCACCTGCTCCGAGCTGGCCGTGCGTACGCTGCGCTCGGTTTTATGAAACTCCACGCATCCGGGCTCGAAGTCCAGGCCGCAGAAGTCGAGAATTCGCCGCACGTTGCCCTCGAGATCGTCGACCACCTCCTCGTGCTGGACTCTGAGCACCTTCCCGGGAAGCACCATTTCCCAGTGCCGCATCAGCTCGAGGTAGGTGCGGTAGTAGCGGGCGATGTCCGTGATGCTGTACGTGAACTCCTGCCCGGAGGCGAACAATTGCTTCAGATTGCTGAAACAACAGGCCATGGGCTCGCGGCGCGCGTCGATGATCTTGGCGTTTGGCAATATCAGGTGAATGAGACCGATATGCCTGAAATTGTTCGGCATTTTATCGATGAAGTACGGCTTGTCGGTCCGGTAGACGCGCGTATCGGCCAGGTATTTCTCACCCAGCCGCAGCAACTGCTCGCTGCTCATGCCCGTCAGGACACCGGGGTACCGTGGGTGCTCCAGATCAGGATCACGTCCCTGAAGATCCAGCACCATCCGCGGAATGTCCGCCAGTTCCTGGGTACCCTCCACACGCGAATGCGAAGCGAGAACCTGTTCGAGCAGCGTGGATCCGGCGCGCGGCAGTCCGACGATGAAAATCGGATCCGGGTTCTGAGCTCCGGCACCCTCATGCCGCGAAAACAGCTCGGCCCTGCAGTTCTCGATCTGCAAACGGGTATTTTGCTCGATGATCTCGGGCCGATAGCGGCTTTCGGATCGCTTGAACGCATTGCCCCGCTCGTAGTAACGGAACGACTCTTCGAACTTGCCCTGATCCTCGAATGCCTTGCCGAGGGCAAAGCACAAATGATAGCGATCGACCAGCGCAGTGCCGGATGAGGACTCCTCGGCGCGCATACGGGCAATCTCGTCCTCGCCGAAGCGATAGGTCTTCAAGTTGGCGAGACTCCAATAAGCATCGCCGAAATCGGGGCGGGCGGCCGCCGCGGCGCGGTAGGCCTCGATGGCTTCCTGCCGCCTTCCGAGGGTCTTGAGCGAATGAGCGATCGATAAGTGCAGATCGGCTGCCTGGGGAGCGTCGGCGAGCAGCTCGCGATAAAGCTCGATGGCCTTTTCATGCTCCCCGACACCGACGATCGTTGTCGCGTACAGCGTGAGGTAGGATCGGTTCTTGGGCTCGAGCTTCAGCAGCTTCTCGAGTTCCTCGCGCGTACGCAGATACTTATGGCGCTCGAGCAGCACGCGGGCGTAGTCGTAACGGGCCGCGTGATAGTCGGGTGCGAGCGTAAGGACGGCCTCGAGCAGAATCTCCGCGTCGTCCCATACATTGCGTTCCATCCCGATTCGGGCGAGAAGCCGCATTCCCTCGACGTGATTGCCGTGCTTGAGCAGGTACGCGCGCACCATGTTCTCCGCCGGCAGCCAGTCGCCATCTGAAAACAGGCCCGTGGCAGTCAGAATCTCCGGCGGAAGATCCTTCAGCGTGGCGATGTGCGCGGCCGCCGTGCGGGCATTCTCGGGTTGGCCCGTCATGCGGTACAGGCCTTCGAGCAGGCCCCAGCTTGCGGGCAGCGCGGGATTGATGTTTACCCCCTTCAAGAAGGCGTCGATGGCCTGCGGGGCGTCCCTCAGGGCCACATAGCAATGGCCGCGCTCCTGATACAGGCGGCTGAACCTTGGATGAAGCTGTTCGAGTCGCTCGAGAGCCGCCAGTGCCTCGGGGATCTTGCCGAGAAACCGCAAGCTCACCGCAATGAGGTAGAGGACATCGCGGTTCTCGGGTACCTCGACGGCAAGCGCTTCGGCGGCGCGCAATGCCCCCGCATAGTCGCGGCTTCTGAGCCGCTCGCGCGCGCGGCGAACTTCCAGTTCCACCGGAGAAGGCATCGAATCAGAGGCAGTCGGGTCCACCGGAGCTCGGTAAAAAGGCGGGCATCGCGCCCGCCTGCGGATTCTACTGCAGCCGCCCCGCCGGCGGGGCCATCACGCCCAGCAACTCAACGAAGCGCTCAACACTAAAGGCCGAAAGTTGCAAAACCATGACATTCGAATGGCCGCCGCACCCCTTTGTCTTGGTGCATCATTGGCGCCCCGATCTCTAAGGAAATCACCCATATGAAGCAGATCGCTGAACCCGCCCGCTCCATCGACGTCGTTCTGGAAACCGATGTTCTCGTCGTCGGCAGCGGCCCGGGCGGTCTCGCCGCGGCGCTGGCCGCTGCGCGTGCCGGCGCCCGCACCGCCCTCGTCGACCGCAACGGCTGCTTCGGCGGCAATATCACGCAGGTGGGAGTCGAAGGCTTCGCGTGGTACCGCCATGAACATACGGTGGACTGCGAAGGCATCGGCATCGAGTTCGAGGAGCGCGCCAAGTCCATGGGCGCGGCGATGCCCGAACCGCAGTCCCTGAGTCACGCGCTCGACGCCGAAATGTTCAAGTGGGTGGCCGATACTCTCGTTCAAGAAGCCGGTGTCACGCCCCTGCTGCACCGCCTGGGGGTCGCCCCCATCATGGAAAACGGCGCTATTCGCGGGGTCATCACCGAAAGCAAGGCCGGCCGCGAAGCCATCCTGGCGAAGCGGGTGATCGACGCAACCGGGGATGCGGACATTGCGACCCGCGCCGGCGCTCCGGTGCGCAAATCTCCCAAGGAGGAGATGATGGCGGTATCCGTCATGTTCTCCATGAGCGGGGTGAATAAGAAGGAATTCATCGACTCCGTGAAGGCCGATCCTCAGACCTATGCCGACTGGTCGGGGAACGGCGAGTGGGACTATGAGACCACGGGCAAGGAAGATCAGCTGTTCTCCCCCTTCCTGCGCAAGCCGTTCAAGAAGGCGCTCGAAGCGGGCATCATCCCGCCGAGCCTGCATACGATTGCCGGCACTTGGGGCACGGTCACCGACCAGGGCGACCTGACCTATTTGAATCTCGTGCACGTGCCCGCAATCGACGGCACCGACCCGGGCGATCTGACCATCGGCGAAATGCGCGGACGGCGCGAAGCCATCTACGCCATGGAAGCCCTGCGCAGCTTCATGCCGGGCTGCGAGCACGCCAAGCTACGCAACTTCGGCATGACGCTCGGCGTCCGCGATACCCGCAAGATCGATGCGCTCTACAATCTCACCGGCACCGATGTCCGCGAGCAAGGACGTTTCGACGACGCCATCGGCATCTTCCCCGAGTTCATCGACGGCTTCGGAATCCTGATACTGCCGACCACCGGACGCTACTGGCACGTGCCGTATCGCGCCCTGGTTCCCAAGGGCGTCGCCAACCTGCTCGTCGCCGGACGGTGCATCGGCGGCGACAAGGTATCGCACGCCTCGGCGCGCAACATGATGTGCTGCGCCGTGAGCGGCCAGGGCGCGGGAGTCGCGGCGGCCGTGTCGCTGCAGCGCGAGGAGGCATTCGATCAGCTGAACATCGGGGCGGTACAAAAGGAGCTCGCGCGGCAGGGCGCACGCTTCCGGTGAGTCAGGCCGCTGCCGCGCCCGACGATAGCCGCGGCAGCGGCGATTCGCGGCTGCGCTGGTGGATGCTGGTGTTGGCCGCGATCGCGGTGTCCAGCAGCTACTACAATGACGATGTGATCGGCCCGATCGCCGATCTGCTGCATCGGCAACGCGGGTTCAGCCAATCGCAGCTCGGCATGCTGAACGGCGTCATCAGCATCCCGAATGTGGCGCTCGCGCTCATCAACGGGCTGATGATCGACCGCTATGGGCCGGCGCGCGTCGCGTTCTGGTCGGCGGCCATCGGCGTGCTCGGCGCAGCCCTCACTGCGGTCGGCAGTCCGTACGAGATCATGGTGGCCGGCCGCTTCATCTTCGGCGTCAGCGAGGGCGCGATTTTCATTGCGCTGGTCGCCGGGTTGGCGCGGTGGTTCTCGCGCAGCGGCATTGCGCTCGCCACGGCGCTTTACCTCAGTCTCGCGCGCGCCGGCTCCTATGCCGTGGACACCTCGACGGCGTGGGCACGCCCTCTCTACGAGCGCGGCTGGCAGCCTCCCCTGTGGCTGGGCACCGGCGTCGCCGTCGCGGGGCTGATCGCTGCGATCCTGTTCTACTGGCTCGATCGCCGTCACCGGCCCGGCGCAGGATCGGTCGCCCCTCTCCGAGACCCTGCCCGCGCCCCTGCCGCCGATATCGCCGCCGCGGAGCGCTCCGGCCTCCGCAGTCTCTTGAGATTCGACCTGTCCTACTGGTACATCCTCGCGCTGCACGTGCTCTACGCCGCGGTGTTCTTCCCCTTCCGCACCACCTATGCGATCGAGTACTTTCAGCACGTGAAGGGACTGTCACTGAAGCAGGCCGGCGTGGCCAACAGCTGGGTTTTCTTCGCCGCCATCTTCGCCACGCCCTTCTTCGGCTTGCTGGCTGACCGGCTCGGTCATCGGGCACTGATGCTGACTTTCGGCACCCTGCTGCTGCCGGTGACCTTCGTGATTCTCGGACTGACGGATTTGAATCTGTGGGTGTCCACCGTCATGATGGGAATCAGCTTCTCGCTGGTGCCGGCGGTCATCTGGCCTGCCACGACGCTGATCGTCGAACCACGCCGTCTGGGCACGGCGCTGGGCCTCATCACGCTGATTCAGGCGCTCGGCATGGCAGCGTCCAATCTTGCAGCGGGCTGGCTTGCCGACAAAGCGGGTGCCGGAGCTGAAAACCCCGCCGGATATGCGGTCATGATGTGGTTCTTCTTTCTGCTCAGCCTGATTGCGCTGTACTCGGCCGTGCTGCTGTGGCGCCGTGAAACGGGTCCCGACGGCCATGGCCTCGAAGAGGCGCGCAAGGAGAGCGCAGCGCTGAGTGCCAGTCCCGCCGCTTAATCTTCCTCGAGGTCGGGTATTTTTGAAGCCACTTCCGCTGCGATCTTCGCGGAGTCGGCACCCTTCGCGGGATACGACTTTGACCAGACGACCGCACCGTCCTCCACCGAGGCGATCTTGATGGTAAGCGCCTGCTCCGACCCCTGGGTAGCGACGGTGCCGTAGAGAATGTAGGTCGAATGGTTCGCGCGGCCGCGCTCCAAGGCCGCAGCCGCGTCCTGGGACGGCAGCGGCTCCTTGGCCATGCCGACCAGTCCGCGGTGGGACGCGGCGGCCATGCCGTACACCATGGCAAAGGTGGAGTCCGCGAACTTTTCGGAGGCCGCATCGCCGGCGGGTGCCGTGAAAGGTATTGCCAGCATCGAGCTGTGCCCGCCCGCACTGTCCGCGGCGCTGCCGGAGTACTCGCGGCCTATTTGCTCGCTGAGCTTGGCGATATCGGCCGCGTTCAAGCTGCCCTTATACTGATCCGCAATCCCTCTGAGCTTTGCAACGAATTCCGGGGAAATCTCCCGCGGCATCGACGGGATCTCCCGTGGCGTCGACGGGACCTCCCGTGGCATCGAGGCGGTCTCTCGTGGCGTCGGCGGGGTCTCCCGGGCGTCATGATGTCGAGAGGTGGTGCTACAGCCGCGGGACATCAGCACGATCGCAAGCCAAATGTAGACGGTGAGCCGGACCCACAGGGGCCAACGCGTGAATAGCGCCCAAGCCGACTTGAATAGCCAGCCGACTACGGCGAACCAGAAACGAGTCCTCTGCCCCGGCTCTTCCTTCGGGAACTCCGGAGATCTCTCGATGGGCGCAGGCGCAGGCGCAGCCGCACGCGGGCCGGCCGGCCTGGCTGGCGCTTTGCGCGCAGGTTGGGCCGCTATGGCTTCGCCCGAAGCGATTCGCCGGCACAACACCTCGAAGGCGGGCGTCGGACGGCCCCCGGGAACTCGCAGCCATTGGGTCGCGAGAAATTTCTCCGGAACGCGCGCCGTCGCCTGGTCGATATCATCGATGGCGATGGGCAACAAAAAGGGATGATCGTCCGCCATGTCGAGAGTCCGCTCGACTGCCAGCCGCCACTCCCTGCGGAAATAGCCCTCATGCCGTGCCTCGGTCTGGGCCGACACGAGCGCCATGAAATAGTCGCATTCGCGTATTTGCCGGCGGATCTTCTGGTCCCATAAATCGCCGCCGCCCAATTCACTTTCGTCGTACCACACTTCGAGCCCGTAGGCCGGGAGGGCATCGCCGATCGTTCGTGCCGCCTGGCGATCTTCCGAGGCATAGCTCAGAAAAACAGACGGCCGCACACCCCCCGAATCGGTCGCGCCGACACTAGACATGGTTGAGCCGATTCACTGAACCGGAATTGGGCGCCGCGATATTGCGCAATGGACCCGCACCTCCCTGAGAGCAAGCCCACATACTGGCACAAGTCGCGCCCCGCGAAAATCGTCATACCAAAGGTAGGTGCTGGCGCAACTTCTGGCGCGCGAGAAACATGCGTGCCTTGACAGTTCCGACCGGCGCGTTGGTCATGTTGGCGATTTCCAGCAACGAATACCCCATATGATAGGCAAGCTCCAAAGTCAGGCGCTGCTCGTCGGGTAGACGATTGAGACCATTCCTCACCCAGTCTCGAGTTTCTGCCTCCAGCACGGGATCGACGGTTTGTACCCGCCATTCATCCAAGCTTTGAGCGGCGGAGTGGTATTTTTGCCGACGTATCGACTTGAGCGCCGTGCGGTAGGCAATGCCGAATATCCAGCTCGATACCTGCGATTCCCAGCGAAAATCGTCGGCGCGGCGCCAAACCACCATGAACGTGTCGTTGATGATCTCCTCGATATTCTCGCGGCATTGCGTGAATCGCGACAAGAAACGACCGAGCGGGCGCTGATGGCTGAGATAGAGCTTCTCCAACGCACGGCGGTCCCCGGCAGCGATTGCGCTCAATAGCTCGCTATCGGACTCTCGGGAGAATTTTTTGGCGGGTACACTCATCGGTGCGCCTAGTCGAACATGCGCTAGACGGTCCGCCATTGTATGAAAACGATGCGTTTGTACATCCCTGAGTCCTACCTAGGTGCTGCTCGAGCGCACTGACGGAGACGAATTAGGCTGTGAGGCCATTTAGAGTTAAAATTCGCTGACAAAGCCGCGAGAGACAAGCGGCTCCGCTGGCCTACTCTCATGTACCCTCGCAGGAGATCGCAACATGATCGGTTCAGGCAAGCACCAGGTGCACAGAGACATTGCCATGCGTGGCGTTCGAGCGGGGGCGGGGCCCGCAGGCGGCCGATGAAGTCGTTCCCCCCCTTCCGGCTCGATACAGTGAACCAATGTCTCTGGCGGCGTGGCGATACCGGACAGGAGGCGCGCATCCTGCTGACACCGAAGGCCTTTGCGGTCCTCGAGTATCTGGTCGAACATGCCGGCCGGCTGGTCACGCATGATGAGCTGCTCGAAGCCGTGTGGCCCGATACGGTCGTCGAGCCACAGGCCGTGAAGAAACACGTTCTCGGCGTGCGCGCCGCGCTCGGCGACCGTGCGAGGAACTCTCTTTTCATCGAGACCATCCCTACGCGCGGGTACCAGTTCATCGCCGGGGTGACTGAGTCCGTGGCGACGAGCCCCACCGCATCCGGCACCGCGGCACCAGGCACCTTGGTCGGGCGCGGCGGCGCTCTGGAGGCGCTGCGAGAGACGTGGCAGCACGCCCTCGGTGGTGAGCGACAGATCGTCTTCGTCACCGGGGAACCGGGGATCGGCAAGACCGCCTTGGCTGAGGAATTCCAGCGCCGGGTCACCGTTGGCGGACAGTTCATTCGCATTGCGCATGGACAGTGCATCGAAGGGTATGGAAGCAAGGAAGCCTACGGTCCAATGCTCGATGCGCTGGGACAGCTGTGCCGCGGCCCGCAGGCCGAGCCGATAATTCAGATCCTCTCGACAGACGCCCCGACGTGGCTCGCGCAGTTGCCTGCTCTGCTCACGCGCGAACGACGCGACATGCTGCAGCGCGAAATCCTGGGAGCCACTCGCGAGCGCATGCTGCGCGAGATCGGTGACGCGTTGGACTCGATCACCGCAGAGACGGCGCTGCTGCTCGTGTTCGAAGACCTGCACTGGGTCGATGACTCCACGGTGGATCTCATCTCGGCGCTGGCGCGCCGCCGCACCCCCGCGAGATTGATGTTGCTTGCGACCTGCCGCCCGCTGGATGCGGAGCCTGCCGGCCATTCCTTGAAGTCGCTCATACTGGATCTGTTGATTCGCCGCTGGTGTCGCAAGATCGATTTGACCCCATTGAGCGAAGCGGAAGTGGAAGAGTACTTGGGTGCGCAGTCGCCGGCCGGCCGCCCGCCGCCCGGCCTGTCCGCCCTCGTCCACCGGCACTCGGAAGGCAATCCCCTCTTCATGGTAGCCGCCCTGGAGCACATGGCGAAGCGTAACCTGCTCACCCGTGTGGACGGCCGATGGCAGCTGCACAGGCCCCTGGAGCAAATCGAATTCGAAGTGCCGGAGGATTTGCGCCACATGATCGAGGCGCAGCTCGAGCGCCTCTCCGCGCAGGAGCAGAGCGCATTGGAGCTGGCGAGTATTGCAGGCGCGGCGTTCTCCGCGAGCGTGATCGGCACCGCGGCGCATATCGATTCGCGCAGCGTGGAGGATCTCTACGAGGAGCTGTCCCGCCGGCATCACATCGTGAGATGGGCGGCCACCCAATCTCATCCCGACGGCAGCGTGACCGAGTGCTACGAATTCGTGCATGCGCTGTACCGGCAGGTTCTCTATGACCGACAGTTACCACCGCGCCGAACCCGGCTCCATCGCCAGATCGGCGAACGTCTGGCAGCGCTGTATGCGCAGCGGATGGAGGACGTCGTGCCGGAGCTGGCCTATCACTTCGAGCAGGCCGCCGACTGGCCGCGGGCCATCGACTACCTGCGGCAGGCGGCGGAGATTGCGGGGCGCCGCTATGCTCATCGGCAAGCCGATGCGATGCTCGCGCGGGCGCTGGAGCTGGTGAGCCACCTACCCGAGGCGCAGCGCGAGCGCATGGAACTGCAACTGCTGGCAATACTGGCCGCGCATCGCTGGGCGACGTTCGACATGCGCGCCATCGAGAACTACGAGACCTTGGCTGCGCGGGCGGCCGACTATGGTCTCATCGACGTGCAAGTGCGTGCGCTGCTCGATCTGTCTTATTTCGTATCGTTGACGAGCGCGGAGCGCTGCCTGCAAGCCGCACAGCGTGCGCTGCGACTGAGTGCCGAGCAAGCTCCGGCAATGCGCACGCACACGCGCGCGGCCTGCGCGTTCCGACGTCTTTTGGTGAGTGGTTGGAAAGCTCAAGATGCACTCGAGTTCCAGGCGGGACTTGCGGAGCTTGGCACGAGCCAAGGTTTGCCCGCCCTCGACTCCGGTCTGGCCGATGACTCGAGTCAAGTGGAACACGCACTGAATTCCCTAAGCCTCGTGCGGTGGATGTCCGGAGAATACCGCGAGGCGCGGCGGCTCGCGCTCGAGGTCCGTGCGAAGGGGCTTGCGCCCGGAGTC
>Ga0302326_10033367_pt1 | contig 10230 bp, 8 predicted proteins | sample Palsa_T0_3_FD_202264 | JGI IMG/M metagenome (GOLD analysis project Ga0302326, IMG submission 202264) | Peat permafrost microbial communities from Stordalen Mire near Abisko, Sweden - Palsa_T0_3 | ecosystem: Environmental > Terrestrial > Soil > Palsa > Peat permafrost | place: Sweden: Abisko... | reverse complement strand
CGCGCACGTCCTCAGGGACGTCGCGGACCTGGATCAATGGCATGCATTCATTATGCATAACGTATGGATTATTGTCGAGCCGGGGCGAGCACGGCCGGGAAAACAGGGACAAACCGGTTGCTAGCCTCCGGCTGCGTAGACTTTCCCGAACGCGGTGGCGAACAGCGGATCGCAATCCTGAATCAGGATCCGCAGCATGCCTTGGCCGACTCTCCGGGATAGGATTCTGCTCAGGCAGTGAGTCCAGCAGCAGGCTACGCCGCGCGCCCCTCAGGGGTTACTGGGCTGATTTGGGTCCAGCTTGGAGGGGCCGCGTGACCGGTCACGCTGACAGTGGGCGCACGCCGGGGCTGCGGGACCGGGAGGCTGAGCGCGCCGTCCTGGACCAGTTCGTGGCCGGTGTGCGCGCGGGCGAAGGACAGGCCCTCGTGGTGCGGGGCGAGCCGGGCGTGGGTAAGACCGCGCTGCTGGGCGAGCTGGCCGGGCAGGCTCAGGGCTGCCGCGTGGTGCGCGCCGCGGGTGTGCAGTCGGAGATGGAGTTCGCGTTCGCCGGGCTGCACCAATTGCTGGCGCCGATGCTGAACCGAGTGGAGCGGCTGCCGGTACCGCAGCGCGATGCGCTGCGGACGGCGTTCGGGATCAGTGCCGGCCCGCCGCCGGACCGGTTCCTGGTGGGGCTGGCGGTGCTGGGCCTGCTCGCGGAGGTAGCGACCGATCAGCCGCCGGTCTGCGTGGTCGATGACGAGCAGTGGCTGGACCAGGCGTCCGCGCAGGCGCTGGGGTTCGTGGCGCGAAGGCTGGCCGCGGATCCGGTCGGGCTGGTGTTCGCGGTCCGGGTACCGGGCGAGGAACTGACCGGGCTGCCGGAGCTGACCGTCGAGGGCCTGGCCGACGGCGAGGCGCGGGCGCTGCTGGATTCGGCGCTGGCCGGGCCGCTGGATGCGAGGGTCCGGGACCAGATTGTCGCCGAGGCGGCCGGCAACCCGCTGGCGCTGCTTGAGCTGCCACGCGGGATGACGCCGGCTGAGCTGGCGGGCGGGTTCGGGCTGCCCGGCCAGGCGTCATTGACCGGCCGGATCGAGGACAGTTTCCGCCGTCGGCTGGACGCCTTGCCGGAACAAACCCGGCGGCTGCTGCTGGTGGCCGCGGCTGATCCGTCGGGCGACCCGGCGCTGGTCTGGCGAGCGGCGCGGCGGCTGGGCATCGGGGTGCAGGCGGATGCTCCGGCCCTTGAGGCGGGTCTGGCGGACTTCGGCGAGCGGGTGCGGTTCCGGCATCCGCTGGTGCGTTCGGTGGCCTACCGGTCGGCGGCGTTCGCGGACCGGGAGCGGGTGCATGGGGTGCTGGTGGAGGTGACCGACCCAGCGGCTGATCCGGACCGGCGGGCCTGGCACCGGGCGCGGGCCACGGACGAACCCGATGAGGAGGTGGCGGCGGAGCTTGAGCGGTCGGCCGGGCGGGCGCAGGCCCGGGGCGGCCTGGCCGCGGCCGCGGCCTTCCTGGAGCATTCGGTGCGGCTGACCCTCGATCCCGCCCGCCGGGGCGAGCGCACGGTCGCCGCGGCCCAGGCCCACCTGCAGGCCGGCGCGTTCGGCCAGGCTCTCGGGCTGCTGGCCATGGCCGAGGCCGAACCGCTTGATGAGCTCCAGGGCGCCCAGGTGGACCTGCTGCGGGCGCAGATCGCGTTCGCCTCAGGCCTGGGCAGTGATGCGCCGCCGCTGCTGCTCAAGGCCGCAGCCCGGCTCGAGCCGCTCGACCTGGACCTGGCCCGCGAGACCTATCTGAACGCGTGGGGCGCGGCGATGTTCGCCGGGCACCCGGCGGCCGCCGGCGATCTGCTTGAGGTCTCCCGCGCCGCCCGGGATGCCCCCGCACCTGCGCATCCCCCACGCTCGGCCGACCTGCTGCTCGATGGCCTGGCGCTGGTCGTTACCGACGGCCGGGCGGCGGCGGCACCCGTCCTGCGGCAGGCCGTAGCCGCCTTCGCCAGTGCGCAGACCCCGGCCGAAGAGCGGCTCCGGTGGGCCTTCCTGGCCTCCGCGGCCGCGGACTTCCTGTGGGATCTGGAGGGCGGGCACGCGATCGTGGCCGGGGCGATCCAGATCGCCCGTGACGTAGGTGCCCTCGATATCCTGCCGATCCACATGGACGGTTCAGCCACAGCGGTCATGTGGAGCGGTGATCTCCCGGCGGCGGCCGCCCTGATCGCGGAGTCTCGCCTGGTCTCGGAGGCGACCGGAGCGCGGATGGCGCCGTTCGCCGCCATGTCCCTGGCCGCTATGCGCGGCCGGGAAAGCGAAGCCGCTCCGCTGATCGAGGCCACCCTCGCCGGAGCGGCGGCCGGAGGCCAGGGCCTGGCGATGACCTACGCGCGCTGGGTGGCCGCGATCTTGTTCAATGGCCTGGGCCGCTACGCGGAGGCGGCGGCCGCACCCGAGCAGGCCAGCCATTACCTGCCCGAGGTGGTCATCTCCATGTGGGCGCTGCCGGAGCTGGTCGAGGCGGCCGCACGAACCGGGGATAGCCAGCTGGCCGCCAGCGCGGTCGATGAACTTGCGGCCACCACCCAGCCCGGCGGAACTGACTTCGGGTTGGGCATCGAGGCCCGCAGCCGCGCGCTGATCAGCCAGGGCCGGGCGGCTGAGGATCTGTACCGTGAGGCGATCGAACGGTTCGGCCGGACCACGCTCCGTCCGGAACTGGCGCGCTCTCACCTGGTGTACGGCGAATGGCTGCGCCGCGAGAACCGCCGCGTCGACGCCAGGGAACAGCTCAGGACCGCCCATGACCTGCTGGACGAGATGGGGATGGAGGCCTTTGCCGAACGGGCCCGCCGCGAGCTGCTCGCCACTGGGGAAACCGCCCGCAAGCGCACCGCCCGCACCACTACCACCACCTTGGCCAGCGAGCAGCTGACCGCCCAGGAAGCCCAGGTCGCACAGCTAGCCCGCGACGGGCTGTCCAACCCGGAGATCGGCGCCCGGCTGTTCATCAGTGCCCACACCGTCCAGCACCACCTGGGCCATGTCTTCACCAAGCTCGGTATCACCTCCCGCGGCCAGCTCGATCGCGTGCTGCCCGGCTAGGCGTGGCGCTTGAGGTGGGCAAGCACCACCGTCCGTTCTGATCACGACGGTTGAACAGGTCGGCCAGTCACAAACGGAAGGAGCACCCGTGCTGAGGCAGGTCGCGGAGGGTGTGCTGATCCACGAGAGCGAGTTCTGCCAGAGCAACGCCGTGGTCGTGCCCGGCCGGGCTGGCGTGTTGCTCATCGACCCTGGGGTGCTCGGCGACGAAATGGCGGCCATAGCGGACGACCTTCGCGAGTTGGGCCAGCCCGTCGTGGCCGGGTTTTCTACCCATCCGCACTGGGATCACTTGCTCTGGCACGCCGGGCTCGGCGCGGCGCCCCGTTACGGCACGGCCCGCTGCGCGGCCACGATCCGAGACCGGCTATCGGACGCGGGGGCGAAGGCGCGCATCGCGGCCTCGCTGATACCGCCGGACATCGCCCCACAGGTACCGCTGGACCTGCTCGGCCTCATTACCGGGCTGCCCGCCGAAACGGCGGAGATTCCCTGGGATGGCCCTCGAGTCCGGATAATCGAGCATCAAGCGCATGCCCCGGGCCATGCGGCGCTGCTGATCGAGGAACGCGGGGTTCTCGTCGCCGGCGACATGCTGTCTGATGTCCTGATTCCGATGCTCGACCTGAACGACACCGCTGACCCGATCGAGGACTACCTCGCCGCGCTGCGGCTGCTCGAGGGCGTGGCGGGCGACGTCGATGTCCTCATCCCCGGCCACGGGTCCATCGGCCGGGCTGATCAGGTACCCGCCCGGATTGACCAGGACCGGGCGTACCTGCACGCCTTGCGTGACGCTCATGTTCCCAGCGACCCGCGGGTCGGCCCATCGGCCACGTACGGCCAGGATTGGCTCCCGGGCGTGCACGCACGGCAACTCCAGCGCCTCGCCCGAAGAAGCCAGCGCGACGGGACGCCCGGCTAGCGATCGGCGTGCGACACGAACCAGCGTGTCGCATAGAGCAGTGAGCGAAGTCTGACAGGATGGGCAACTGTGGCCGATCTAGGTGACATGGAGTTCCTATGATGTCGGCTGCGCTCCCGGTGCGTGAGGCACGTGGGCAGAGGCCAGATCCAACCGCGGTCCTCTCATCAGCACCGGTCTCTCACCTTGTCTCGGTACCTGCCGCCGCGGTGCTAGGCGGCGTCCGGGACTGGTGGGCACGCCGGGCCGAGGCTGTCGGGCTGGATGGCCTATGGCTGGACGTCCGGTGGGCGGTCGCCGCTGACCCGCCGCAGCTGGATCTGCCTGACGTACCCCCAGCCACTCTGGCGGGTACCGCCGAAGAGATCGGGCAGGCCTACGTTTCGGCGCTTCCTGACCAGGAGCGATCCAAACACGGGCGTCACTACACTCCGCGGCCGCTAGCAGATGAGCTATGGGCCATGGCGAAGCGGTCGATGGGATGGAAGCGGCCTCGCCCGCTTGACGGCTGCGTTCTCGACCCAGCGTGCGGGGCAGGCGCGCTTCTGCTGCCGGTTCTGCGAGATCACCTTGGTGCGGCCGCGCGCGTCGATGCTCAGCTGGCGCTCAACGCGTTGCCGAACTTCATCATGGGAGTTGATAACGACCCGGCGGCGGCGTGGCTCGGCAGCGTGCTTCTGGCCTCGGAGATGCTTCCGGTTCTGGCGCGGACCGAGCGGGCCCGGCGCAGGCCACTTCCTGCCTTGATCCGTCATGGCGACGGCCTGGCTCCCGTCACGAATCCAGTACGCATCGTGATCATGAATCCGCCGTACGGCCGGGTTCGCCTCGGCGCCCAGGAGCGCGCCCGGTTCGCTGACTCCCTTTATGGTCACGCTAATCTGTACGGCCTGTTCATGGCCGCAGCCCTGGAGTCGCTCGGCAGCGAAGGCGTGCTAGCGGCGCTTGTTCCCACCTCGTTCCTGGCTGGCCGGTACTTTGAGAACCTCAGGGCCGTGCTCGCCAAGCACGCAAGCCTGCGGGAGATTGCTTTTGTCGCGGACCGCAGCGGGTCATTCTCGGGCGTACTTCAGGAAACCTGTCTGGCGACCTTCAGCCGCGCCAAGGTCCGCAAGGTAACCGTGGCCAGTATCAATGGCCGGGTCAGCCAGGTCGCCAAACTGGCTTCCCCTCGAGTGAAGGGCCCGTGGCTCTTGCCGCGACGCCCGGACGATGCGCCGGTCGCCGCGGCTGCCATCCGCCTGCCGCAGACGTTGGCGAGCACAGGCTGGAAGATTTCGACTGGCCCGCTGGTCTGGAATCGTCGCAAGGCTGACCTAGGCGATTCACCCGGCACGTCACGCCTCAGAGTGCTGTGGGCTGCGGACATCGATGGCGGAGTGATACACCGCGACCGGGCCCGGGACAATGCCAGGTTCCTGACGTTGCGGGGAAATGATGAGCAGGTCATGGTGCTGGACCAGCCTGCGGTTCTCATCCAGCGGACCACAGCGCCCGAGCAGAATCGCCGCCTGGTCGCCGTTCACCTCAGTGCGGACGTGCTCGCCGAATGGGGCGGCCGGATCGTGGTAGAGAATCACGTCAACGTCGCCCGGCCAGTGGCGGAATCCGCGGCCCTTTCCGCAGAAGCCCTGAATCGTCTTTTCGCCACCGACACCGTTGACCGGGTACTACGCTGCCTGTCTGGCTCGGTTGCCGTTAGCGCCTATGAGCTAGAGACGTTGCCTTTGCCGTGCGACGAGGTCCTCACGCAATGGTCCCTGCTCCGAGGTAATGCGTTCAACGAGGCCGTCGCCGCCGTCTACCGTCCGGTCGGCTGAATGAGCACCAGTAGGCCAGCGACATTTCGCCCGGTGGTCGGTCGGGACGTCTGCGAGGCTCGGCTAAAGGCGATTTTCCCGCCGGGCGCGTTCGACACGACGCTCTCCAACCTGGCCGCGGCCTCGTCGGTGAACGTCATGATCTATGTTGGCGCAGTTGTAAACGACGAAGGTGACCCACAGCCCGAGAACGTCTGGGCGAGGCCGCAGACCGTCTACTCAATGTCCGACGAGGCCATAGCGCGCACCTCGGACGCCGACCGCCTTGCTTGGGCAAATGCCGCTGCGAGGAGCGTCAAGGCCGTTAGCGCATTGCTCAGGAAGTGGGGTCTGGAACACCATCAATGGTATGCGGCAGACAGCCGCGAAGGGCCACGCGATGAGACCTGGCCGAAATGGAAGACCTACGGCGCGACCCGGGAGCGACTCGGTATTTCCAAGAGCGCCTCGTCGCCAAGGTGGGCGATCACCGCTTCCTTCGCTGACCTGTTCAATCCCGAGCTTAAAGGCGCGGCGTTGACGGATGCCATTGACGCCTGGCGCGCGACGCATATGGACCCGGCGGAGCGGATAAGAATTCGGTACGCCGCTGATCTCGCTAATGCCGGGCATCAGGTGCCAGTCGTGATTCCCGGTTACGGTGTGCGTTATCTTGAGCCCGGCAAAGCTTCGCACATCATCAGGGGCGTGGTGGAAGAGTGGGCTCCGCGCCGCCTCCACACCCCCATCGTGGTTGCGATCAGCGAGCCCGGCACCAAGGTTGCGTTTCTCGACGCCGCCAAGATGGCCGACGCCGGTATCTTGATTAACGCTTCAAGCGTGCTACCTGACGTGATCATCCTGGATGCCGGAACCAAGCCGGCGACTTTCTGGATCATCGAAGCTGTCCATACTAAAGGCGAGGTTAACGAAGGCCGCAAGACTAATCTGGTGGCCTGGGCGCAGGACCAGTACATCAAACCCGAACAATGCCAGTTTCTCTCGGCGTTCAGTTCGCGCAACAGTGCTCCAGCTCGGCAACGGCTCATGCACATTGCTGTCGGTACCTACTGCTGGTTCCTCGACGAACCGAACCGTGAGCTTGCTTGGCGCGAACTCCCCGATAAATCCTGACCGGCCTGCGGCTTTCTTCATTTTGCGTTCGGTTCAGCGGCCAGATTCGGGACTGCTCGGTCGCCTGACGGCTCTGCCGGGTACGGGCCGGGCCGCTGCGTGCCGTCGGCCGTCGCGGCCGGTGAGGCCGACGTGAGGTGCTATGCTATGAAGGCAAGCTAAATAGCTACTGTCAATAGCTTTCCGGAGGATGGCATGACCGAGTTTCTGGACATCACGGGCGGGCAGATCGCTTACGACGTCACCGGGGAGGGACCGCTGATCGTGCTGTCGCACGGCATCGGGGACCGTCGGCAGGCCTTCCGGTTCCTGGGGCCGGAACTGGCGCGGGCCGGATTCCGGGTCGCGGCGGCGGACATGCGCGGGCACGGCGAGTCGAGCCTGGGCGACTGGAAGTCAATCTCCCGCACCGACGTCGCCGGCGACCTGGTCGCGCTGATCAGGCACCTGGGCGGCCCGGCCGTCATCGTCGGGCACTCGCTGCCGGGCGGGGCGGCCACCATCGCCGCCGCGACGGCACCCGACCTGGTCAGCGGCGTCGTCGAGGTTGGCCCGTTCACCCGGAAGGTGGCGTACAGCCTGGGCGGGCTGCTGCGGATCCGGCGCTATCGCCGCGGCACGCTGCGGATGACGGGCCTTCTGGTGCTGCGCAGCCTGAAGATGTGGATGGGCTACCTTGACGTGGCCTACCCGGAAAAGCCGGCCGATTACGAGGCCTACATGACGGCGCTGCGGGCCAAGCTCTCCGAACCGGGCCGGATGGCCGAGTTCCTCAAGACCCTTAAGACTTCCCCAGCCGACGCGGGTGCCGCCCTGCCCCGCATCTCCTGCCCGGCCCTGGTCATCATGGGTACCGAGGACCCGGACTGGGCCGACCCCCGGGCCGAAGCCGAGGGAATCGTGGCCGCGATGCCCGCCGGGCTCGGCCGCATCGCGATGATCAAGGGGGCCGGGCACTATCCTCACGCGCAGTGCCCCGAGGAGGTCGCCCGGCTCACCACGAGCTTCTTCCGGGAGCGCGTCGTCGCCTGAACACTTAGCTAGGCCTGGAGGGTGTCGTGACCGAGTACCTTGCCGTCGCTCGTGCCTAGGGCCGGGCTGAACACGGACCGGGTCGTCGCCGAGGCGGCGGAACTGGCCGATGAGGCGGGGCCGGATCACCTCACCCTGGCGGCCCTCGCCGCCCGCCTCGGAGTGCGCCAGCCGTCGCTGTACAAGCACGTCGCCAGCCTCGACTCCCTGCAGCAGCTGATCGCCAAACGGGCCAAGGTCGAGCTCGCCGATGTCCTGGGCCGGGTCGCCATCGGCCGGGCCCGCGACGACGCCCTGGTCGCGATGGCTCACGCCTGGCGCGCCTGGGCGCGGGAGCATCCGGGCCGCTACCAGATCGGCCAGCGGGCCCCGGCCCCCGGCGACGCCGACCACCTGGCGGTCGCCGACCGGATCGTCGCGGACATGACGGCGGTGATGGCCGGCTACGGCCTCTACGGCGACGACGCTATCGACGCCGTTCGGGCTTTTCGGTCCGCTCTGCACGGGTTCGTCTCGCTGGAGGCCAGCGGCGGTTTCGGCATGCCCGTCAGCGTCGACCGCAGCTTCGGCCGTCTCGTCCACGCCCTGGTCAGGGCCATATCGAGCTGGAGCGACGCGTCCGAGCCCGGCCGCGAGGTGCCGGCCTGATGACCGCGTCAAACCGGGGCCAGGTAGCCCGGCCGCGATCGTGAGTCTGGGAGGCTAAGCCCTGTGGATAGGGTAATCGCCTGGGTCACGTTCGCCGGAGCGTGGCTGCTGGTAGCCGGGCCGCTCTGGCAGGGCTGGGTCGAGCTCACCGAACTGGATCTTGACCGTGAGGCAATCCAGGGCACGGCAGCCGCTGCCCAGGCCGGGCAGGCCCGGCCATCGCCATGGTGGTGGCTGCTGCCGCCGGTCATGTACGTGCTGAACCGCCGCTGGTACAAGGCGGCGCAGCGGGCCATGCTGGCGCGGCTCACCCCGACCCAGCGCGAGCAGGTGACCCGCTTCCAGAGCAAGGCCATCGGGTGGTTCACCGTGGCCGCCGGCGCCGCCCTGCTGGCCGTCGGGGATACCTGGCACGTCGTTCAGCAGTACGGCTGGCCCGTGTGGCTATTCTGGCTGTTGATCGCGGTGATGCTGGTCGTGGCGGTCGTCCCCACCGCGGTCCAGACCATCAGCGACTCCACCCGCGACGTCGGCGCCGCCGGGCAGCGCTAGGCGTCCGTGTGCGGCCAGCGGATCGCCGCAGTCCGTGGCTGATCAGCGCGCGTCTGAGCCATCCCACGACCCTAACCCGAGGCCGGTCTCAGGCTTGTTGAGGTGGCTGAGGAGGGCGGCGACGAGGTCTAGGGCCGTGTCTATCTCGGGTTTGGTGCCGCCGAGGAGGGGGGCGTAGAGGTGGGCGTCGCACATCCGGACGATGGCGTGGCTGAGGTTGGTGGCGGGTAGCGATGTTTCGAGCCGGCCGGCGGTGATCTCGGTTTGGAGCATCTCGGCGATCAGTTTCGCCGCGGTCTGCTCGACGGGGCCGGGCAGCAGGGCGAGCCGGATGAAGACCAGCGGTTCGTTTTTGCACAGTGTCTGGAGCGGTTCGGCGTCGATGACGGCGTGCATGAACCGGTTGATGACGTCGAGGACCAGGTCGATGCCTCCTTCGGCGGTGGCGCCGGCAGCCGCGCGGCGGAACGTGCGCTCAGTGGCCTCGGCCAGCACGACCGCCAGCAGCTCGTCGCGGTTGCCGGCCAGCCGGTAGAGGGTCGAGCGCCCGATGCCGAGGTGGGCGGCCAGCGCGGACATGTCCACCGCCTCACCGCGCAGGTAGGCCCCGGTGGCCGCGTCGATGACAGCGCGGCGGGTCAGCGTCGTTCCCAGCCGCGCACCGTCGGCCGCGCGCGGCGGGACTCCGGTGTTCATTACCCCGGTATCACGCATGGGACATTGCCATCATGTGTTCTATAGTGGCACACTTCTTGCTATTGTTTCACTAGGCTGGAGCTGGCGATGCGGGTCGAGACGCTGTGACGACAAACGAAACGGAACCGGCGAGCGAGGAGTTCCTCGCGAACAGCCGGGCCGGCGCCGGCTTTGAGGCCGTACTGGCGAACGCGGCGGTGGGCGGATTCGGCGGGCTGTTCCCGTCGGCCGAACTCGGCCGGCTCGCGAAGGCCATGGTGCGCCATCCGAGGCCCGTCGCCAGGCGCGTCGTCGGCCTGGCCGCGCGGCTGGGGCAGGTTGGCATCGGCGTGCCTGAGCCACCCGGCGCGCGCGACCG
>Ga0302326_10033364_pt1 | contig 10230 bp, 4 predicted proteins | sample Palsa_T0_3_FD_202264 | JGI IMG/M metagenome (GOLD analysis project Ga0302326, IMG submission 202264) | Peat permafrost microbial communities from Stordalen Mire near Abisko, Sweden - Palsa_T0_3 | ecosystem: Environmental > Terrestrial > Soil > Palsa > Peat permafrost | place: Sweden: Abisko... | reverse complement strand
CGGCGGAGCTCCTCCTCGGGCTGGAGCGAGAAGTACTGCTTGTAGTCGCGCACGCGCCGCTTCGGGTCCCGCTTGTCGAAGCCGACCCGGTGAATCTTCAGGAACGCGCCGAGCTCGCCCATTACCGGGGCAAGGCTAGCGCAGCTCGCGGTGATCGAGGACGAGCTCGGCGACATCGCGGGCCGCGGGCGCGGCGCGCGGCGGGCGGCGGGCGGCGGGCGGCGTCGAGATCCTGGCGCGTCACAGGCATCAGTCCACATCGGTGGAGCTGGAGCACGGAGATGTCGATAGGGGACGTATCGTGCCCGAACCCGACCGCAGCCGGTCTCGCTCTCGCTGGCTCATCGTCCTCCCCGTTCTGGCGGTGGCCTGGCTCGGAGTGATGGCCGGCCTGGCGGGCTTTCTCTCCAGTTCGCAGGGGAGCGCTCGCCGCGCGGTCACGGAACGGCTGGCCGCGCGGGCACAGATGGGCGCTGAGTTCTCCGCTCTCTATGTGCAGGACATCTTCGCGCGCGAGCAGGCGCAGGCCCGTCGCTGGCTCGCCTCACCGGAGGCGACGATGGAGGGGTTGCGAAATGCCTCGAACGCAATGGGTGTGGGAGCGGCCGTGTTCCTTGACCGCGCCGGACGGGTCCTGGAGGTGTTGCCGGCCAAGCCGGCATTGCTCGGCCAGGTCATCACCGGCAAGTACGCGCACCTCGCGGTGGCCGTCGCCGGCCGGACCGCAGTCTCCAACGTGGTCCCGTCGGCGGCTCGTGGCGTCCCGGTGGTGGGGTTCGCGACGCCGTTCGCCAGCTCGTCGGGCCGCCGGGTATTCAGTGGCGCGTTCGAAGTGGCCAAGACCCCGCTGGGCGCGTACATGAGTCACCTGGTCGCGATCCCGGGGCGACGTGTCTATCTGATCGACGCGCACGGCAACCTGATCGCCGGCAGCAACACGACGATCCGATCGGGTGAGACGCTCAGCCAAGCCGACCCCGAGCTCGCCAACCACACCCGCGCCCACAGCTCGGGCTCATATTCTGTCGCTCACGGATCACGATGGTTCGAGACGGCAACCATCGCCGGGACCCCATGGCGGATCGTCATCTCGGTACCCGGAGCCGCGCTATTCGAGTCAGTCGACGGGACCGATCAGTCCCTCGCGTGGATCGCCCTGATCGGGCTCGCGATCGCCGGGCTGATCATCATCGCGATCGGATCGCGCCTCGCCCGCAGCCGGCAGCGCCTCGCCACGCTCAACTACGAGCTTGACCGCCTCGCGCGCGTGGACTCCCTCACCGGGCTGCACAACCGCCGCGACGTCGAAGAGAGGCTGACCGCCGCCGTGAGCTCCGCCAAGCGTCACGGGTCCGAGCTTGCCGTGCTGCTGATCGACATCGACCATTTCAAAGTCGTCAACGACACCCTCGGTCACCAAGCCGGCGACGCCGTCCTGATCAGCGCCGCGCACACGATTCGGACATCGCTGCGGATCGAGGACACCGTCGGGCGCTGGGGCGGCGAAGAATTCCTCGCCGTGCTGTCCGACACCGACGCTCAGAGTGCCGTCGCAGTCGCCGAACGCCTCCGAGCCGACATAGCCGACCCCACATCGCACACTGATCTGAATCATCCCATCACCGTCACCGTCGGCGTCGCCGCCTGGACATCGGGAGAGATCGACGACCTCATCAAGCGAGCCGACGCCGCGCTCTACGCCGGCAAGATCAATGGCCGCAACACCGTCGAGCTCCTCACCCAAGAGCCAGAACCGCAAATCGCGGTCTAGATTCGCCGCCACAGCGCCCCGCGCGCCCCGCAGACCGAAGTATCGCCACCGCCCTTGCCTGCCGTTTATGGTCTTGCTCCATGCTGTGTCGAGTGCGGAGGCGATTGGCGATGGCGTCGGCGCTCAGCGTGGTGCTGCTCACCGCCGTGGCGTCCTCGGCGCACGCGATAGCCATCACCGAGTTCGCCCACGGACTGAACCTCGGCGCCAACCCGTTCGGCCTCGCCGCCGGTGCCGACGGGAACGTGTGGTTCACCGACGACGGCAGCACGCCGGCCATCGGGCAGATCACATCCGCCGGCTCGATCACGGAATACAGCACCGGGCTGCCTACGACGAGCAGCCCGTACTACGTCGTCGCGGCCACCGACGACGTGTGGTTCACCGACCCGTCGGCCGGGGCGATCGGAAGGATCTCGTCCACCGGCGCGATCACCGAGTTCACGGCGGGAATGAACCCGGGGAGCGCTCCGGACGAGCTCGTCGGCGGGGCCGACGGCGACGCGTGGTTCACCGACCCGGGAAGCGGGGCGATCGGGCGGATCACCTCTACCGGAGCGATCACCGAATACACAATGGGGCTGAACCCGGGGAGCGAGCCGACCAGTCTGGTCGCGGGACCTGACGGGAACATGTGGTTCACCGACAGCGGGAACCAAGCAGCGATTGGACGGATCACGCCCGCCGGGGTGATCACCGAGTACAGCACCGGGCTGAGCGAGGACAGCGAGCCGACCAACCTCGTCGAGGGTCCGGACGGGAACATGTGGTTCACAGACAGCGGGAGCCCACCGGCGATCGGACGGATCAGCCCCGCCGGCGTGATCACGGAGTTCACCACGGGGCTCGACCCCGATAGCCAGCCGTTCGACATCGTCGTGGGCCCGGACGGCAACCTGTGGTTCACCGATAACGGGAGCCCACCGGCGATCGGGCGGATCAGCCCGGGCGGCACGGTAACCGAATTCACCACAGGACTGGGCCCGAGCAGCCAACCGGCCGGCCTCGTCGCCGGCCCGGACGGGAATCTGTGGTTCGTCGACAGCGGAATCCCACCGGCGATCGGACAGATCACCCCCGGCGGCGCGATCACCGAATACACGGCCGGGCTGAACGCGGGCAGTGAGCCGGGGCCGATCGTCCCGGACGCGGAGGGGAACCTGTGGTTCCTCGACGACGGCACCACCCCGGCGATCGGTGAGGTCCAGCTCCCGCCGGTCGTGACCACGGGCGCGGCGAGCGCAGTCACGGGGACAACCGCGACCGTCTCGGGCACCGTCGCCGCGCTCGGAACGGCGACCACCACCGCGTTCCATTACGGCACGACGCCCGCGCTCGGATCGACGCTGGCCGCTACCCCGGTCGCCCCAGGGGGCACCGCCAAGACGGTCACGGCCACACTGTCCGGCGTTCCCAGGGACACGCAGATCTACTACCAGCTCACCGCCACCAACGCGTCGGGCACCACCAGCGGGGCGACCCGGACGTTCACGACAACGACCGCACCGCCGGACCAAACGATCGAGGTGAAGATCGACAACCAGCTCATCACCCTGACCATCCCGTCACTCGAGACGTGTACCACGGACAGCAGCGCCCTCGACCTAACCCTGACCTCGACCGCGATTCGGAGATCTCACGCTCCCAAGCTGCGCTTCAAGAGCTCGGCCTTCTACATCGGCAAGGTCGATCGGCGCGACCACCAGAGGACCGTGCGCCGGCTACCCGCGAAGCTCGCGCTGCGTCTCAGCCACCACCTGGGCTCGGCGCTGTACACGCTCGAGGTCGTCACGTCCTACAGGAAGCACGGCCACAAGAAGAGCAAGGCCGTCACCAAGACGCTGAAAGCCAAGTTCCGCGTCTGCTAGCGGCTAGGCCGGAACTTCCTCCTTCGCCCGGCCCTCTTCGAGCGCGCGCTTGTAGTCGCGGGGCATGACCTTGACGAAGCGGGTCAGGGCGTTCTCCCAGTCGCCGAGGAGATTCCTGGCCACGAGCGAGCCCGTCCGCTGCTGGTGCTCGGCGATCAGCGCGCGGAGCTCGAGCTCGTCGTCCTCGCCGAGCTCGTCGAGATCCACCAGCTCGAGGTTGCAGCGGGTCTCGAAGTCGCCGTCGACGTCGTAGACGTAGGCGATTCCGCCGCTCATGCCGGCCCCGAAGTTACGTCCGGTGGGGCCGAGCACCGCAACCCGGCCCCCGGTCATGTACTCGCAACCGTGGTCGCCCACGCCCTCGACGACGGCGTGGGCACCCGAGTTGCGCACCGCGAAGCGCTCGCCGGCGAGCCCGCGGATGAAGGCCCGGCCTGCGGTCGCGCCGTAGAGGACGGTGTTACCGACGATCACGTTCTCCTCGGCGCGGAAGCCCGCCGACTCCGGCGGCCGGACCGACACCACGCCACCCGAGAGGCCCTTGCCCGTGTAGTCGTTCGTCTCCCCCTTGAGCGAGAAGGTGACCCCGGGAGCGAGCCAGGCGCCGAAGCTCTGGCCGGCCGAGCCGTGGAAGGCGACCTCGATCGTCCCCTCGGGCAGTCCCTCCGCCCCATGCCGCCTCGCGATCTCGCCCGAGAGGATCCCGCCCACCGTCCGGTTGACGTTGCGCACGGTGACCGGCCCGAAGGCGACGGGCTCGCCACCGTCGATCGCCGGCATCGCGGCCCGCACCAGCTCCCAGTCGAGCGCGTCGTCGAGCACGGGCATCTGGTCGCGGGTGCGCCGGCGCGGCGCGCCCGGCGGGAGCTCGGGGATGGTCAGGACCTTCGAGAGGTCGACCCCGCGGGCCTTCCAGTGGTCGACGGCCTCGTCCATCTCGAGCAGGTTGGTTCGCCCGATCAGGTCGGCGAAGCGCCGGACGCCGAGCTCGGCCATCAGACCCCGGACCTCCTCGGCGACGAGCATGAGGTAGTTCACGACGTGGTCGGGGGTGCCGCGGAAGCGCTCGCGGAGCTTCGGGTCCTGGGTGGCGACACCCACCGGGCACGTGTTCAGATGGCAGACCCGCATCATGATGCAACCCATGGCGATCAGGGGAGCGGTCGAGAAGCCAAACTCGTCGGCGCCGAGGAGCGCGCCGACCACCACGTCGCGGCCCGTCTTGATCTGGCCGTCGACCTCGACGGTGATGCGCGAGCGCAGGTCGTTGAGGAGCAGCGTCTGCTGCGTCTCGGCGAGGCCGATCTCCCATGGCACGCCGGCGTACTGCACCGAGGACTGGGGCGAGGCGCCGGTGCCGCCGTCGTGGCCGGAGATGGTGACGTGGTCGGCGTTGGCCTTGGCGACGCCGGCGGCAACGGTGCCCACGCCGACCTCGGCCACGAGCTTGACCGACACCGACGCCTTCGGGTTGGCGCAGCGTAGGTCGTAGATGAGCTGCTTGAGATCCTCTATCGAGTAGATGTCGTGATGGGGCGGGGGAGAGATCAGCCCCACCCCCGGGGTCGAGCTGCGGATCTTGGCGATGTAGTCGTCGACCTTGTGTCCGGGGAGCTGGCCGCCCTCGCCGGGCTTGGCCCCCTGCGCCATCTTGATCTGGATCTGGTCGGCGTTCACGAGGTAGTGGACGGTGACGCCGAAGCGGCCCGACGCCACCTGCTTGATCGCCGATCGTCGATCGTCGAGGAAGCGCGCTGGATCCTCGCCGCCCTCCCCTGTGTTCGACTTCGCCTTCATGCGGTTCATCGCTTGGGCGAGCGTCTCGTGGGCTTCACGCGAGAGCGCACCGAGGCTCATGGCGCCGGTGGTGAAGCGCTTGACGATCTCGGTCGCCGGCTCGATCTCCTCGAGCGGAAGTGGGCGCTCGATCGTGCGCAGCTTCATCAGTCCCCGCAGCGACGCCTTCTTCGCCGCCTCCTCGTTGACCATGCGCGCGAAGTCCTGATACGTCTTCACCGGATCGCCGTTCTGACCGCGAACGGAGTGCTGGAGCTTGGCGATGGTGTCCGGGTTCCAGATGTGCAGCTCGCCGTCGCGCCGCCACTGGAGGACGCCACCGACGGGGAGGACCTCGCGGTCCACGCGCGGGTAGGCGCGGAAGTGACGCTCGAGCGCCTCGGTCGAGAGCACGTCGATCCCGATCCCGCCGATGCGCGATGCAGTCCCCGTGAAGTGCTTATCGATCAAGCCCGGCTCGAGCCCGACCGCCTCGAAGATCTGCGCGCCGCAATAGGACTGAATGGTCGAGATGCCCATCTTCGAGATCGTCTTGAGCAGGCCCTTCCCGATCGCCGTGACGATCCGCTTCTCTGCCTCTTCGATGTCGAGGTCGACGGGAAGGAGCGAGCGCACGGCGAGCTCGTCGAGGGACTCGAACATGAGGTACGGGTTGATCGCCGCCGCGCCGTAGCCGATCAGCGTCGCCATGTGGTGGATGTCGCGCGGCTCGCCGGACTCGAGCACGAGCCCGGTACGCAGCCGGGTTCCGTGGCGCACCAGGTGGTGATGGGTGGCGGCGACGGCCAGTAGCGAGGGGATTGCCACCCGCTCGGGACCGAGGTTGCGGTCCGAGAGGATGAGGATGTTGGCACCGTGGGCGACATGGTTCTCGGCCTCGTCGCACACCGCCTGTAAGCGCACTTCCATGCCATCCGGGCCCTGCTCGATAGGCCAGGTGATGTCGACGGTGGCGGCGTCGAAGATCTCGTGGGAGACCTGACGGAGCTTCTCGAGCTCGCGGTTGCGAAGGATCGGCTGGTCCAGCACGAGCTGGTGGGCGTGCTCGGGCGTCTCCGCGAGCAGGTTCACCTCGGCGCCGATGCCGGTCGCGAGGCTCATGACGATGTTCTCGCGAATCGAGTCGATGGGGGGGTTGGTGACCTGGGCGAAGAGCTGCTTGAAGTAGGAGAAGAGCGGCGGCTGACGGTCTGAGAGGACCGCCAGCGCGGCGTCGTTGCCCATGCTCGCCACCGGCTCCTGCCCGTTCGTCGCCATCGGCGCGATGATCAGCTTCAGGTCCTCCTGGGAATAGCCGAAGGCGAGCTGCCTGGACCGGAGCGGCTCGATCCGTGGCGTGGTCGGCTCGCGCTCGGGCAGGTCGTTGATGTGGACGACCGAGCGCTCGTACCACTCCAGGTAGGGCTTCTGGCTGGCGATCCGGCGCTTGATCTCCTCGTCCTCGACGATCCGGCCCTCCTCGAGATCGAGCAGGAACAGACGGCCGGGCTGGAGCCGGCCCTTGCGCTCGATGTGCTCGGGCGCGATCGAGGTGACGCCGGTCTCTGAGGCGAGGACGACGTAGCCGTCCTTGTCCTGGACCCAGCGGCCGGGCCGCAGGCCGTTGCGGTCGAGCACGGCGCCCGCGAGGGTGCCATCGGTGAACACCACCGCGGCGGGTCCGTCCCACGGCTCCATGAGCAGGGAGTGGTAGTCGTAGAACCCGCGCACGTCGTCGGGCAGGTCCTGCCGTGTTCGATAGGCCTCGGGGACCATCATCATCACCGCGTGGGCGATCGAGCGCCCGCCGAGCACGAGCAGCTCGAGGACGTTGTCGAAAGTGCCCGAGTCGGAGTTCGCGTCCGTGACCACCGGGATGACCTTGTGCAGGTCCTCTCCGAAGAGGTCTGAGGCAAGCTGGGACTCGCGCGCCTTCATCCAGTTGATGTTCCCCCGCAGCGTGTTGACCTCGCCGTTGTGCGCGATCATCCGGTAGGGGTGGGCGAGCTCCCAGCTCGGGAAGGTGTTGGTGCTGAAGCGCGAGTGGACCAGCGCCAGCCGGCTCGCCAGGCGCGGATCCCGCAGGTCGGGGAAGTAGTGCGGAAGCTGAGGAGCGGTGAGCATGCCCTTGTAGACGATGGTTCGCGAGGAGAAGCTCGGCACCGCCAGGTCGCGGCCCGCCTCGCGCTCGATCACGCGGCGGATCACGTAGAGCTTGCGCTCGAACGCCTCCTGGTCGGCGATCTGATTCGCCGCCCCGACCAGGACCTGGCGGATCGTCGGTGCCGCCGCCCCGGCCGTCGTGCCCACGTAGCGCTCGTCAACGGGTACCTCCCGCCAGCCGAGTACGCGCTGTCCCTCGGCCGCGATGGTGTCCTCGATCAGCGCCTCGACCTCCGTCCGCCGCTCGGCGTCGGCGGGCAGGTAGCACATGCCGACGCCGTACATGCCCGGCGGCGGCAGCTCCACTCCGGCAACAGCGCGGAAGAACGTGTCGGGGACCTGGAGGAGGATGCCGGCGCCGTCGCCGGTGCTCGGATCCGCGCCTTCGGCCCCACGATGCTCGAGGTTCTCGAGCGCGTCGAGCGCCTTCTCCACCACGGCGTGAGACGCCTCGCCGCGCAGCTTGGCCACCAGCGCGATGCCGCACGCGTCATGCTCGTAGCTGGGTTCGTAGAGGCCGACGGCCCCTGGCTGCTTTGAACGGTGCATGAGATTAGGTCCTACCGGGGCCGGCGGAGTGTCTCTAGGAGCTTCAAAGGGTACCAGCGCCGGATAGAGCCGACCGCGACTTTTGGCGTGACGCCCGCGATCAGCCGTGCTCGAACGCGTAGAACCCCGGCTTGGGCATGCCTCGAGAATTGAGCAGGCCGCCGTAGGTCTCCGGAGGGTCGTCGTACAGGTGGATCCAGCCGAGCGCGTAAATCTGCGACCAGTGATGCACGATCGAGAACGCGGCGTCGATCCACTTCGCCTGCAATGCCTGGCCGACCCAGTAAGGAAACTCCTGGTCGCGTCGCGTCGGGATCGTCCACTCGGAGAGGAACAGCGGGATGCGACGTCCCCGCCCCAGATACCGATCGACGAGACGGGCCAACCGACCGAGATCGGAGAAGTCGGCTTGGCCGTCCGGGGAAGGAGGGTTGGCGAGGTCCGGCTCGCGATAGCTGAACGGGTTGTGCCCGTAGAGGTCGAGGGGCGGTGGCTTACCGTCCGGGAGGACGAGGTTCTCGATCCACTGCTCGGTGTCGATGTCGCCTCCGGTGAACGTCATGCCGCCGATCACGAGGTTCTTTCTGCTCACCGATTTCAGTGCGTGGTAGGCGGCATTGAGGAGGCCGGCGTAGATGTGCGGTCCTCGTGCCTGCGCGGGCGTGAGCTTGGCGCCGGGGCGAACCTTGGCGAGCGGCTCGAAGTCACCGCGGCGGTTTGGCTCCCCCCAGATCATCCATAGGTGCACGCTCGGGTAGCGCCGGGCGGCCGCGATGGCGAAGTCGGCGAATTGGCTGGCCTCGAGCGGCGCCCACTGGCTGGGTCGCCCGCCGTTCGCCCACGCGGGCGCCCGGGTCAGCATCAGGGCCACGCGTATGTGATACCGCCGAGCCTCGGCGACCGCCTGCGTGACGTCGGCCGGCCAGAGATAGGCGGGATCATGCGGGTTGAGCGGGTTGCTCGGGCGCGTTGTCGCAACGAAGCTCCAGTCGAGGGCGTCTTCGTAGATGCCGATGCCGAGCTTGCGGTACGTCGGCCACAGCGAGGTCTTTCCATGCACGTCGGGGCCCCAGATCGCCTTACGGGCGGAGAAGTGGGCGGCGGCGGGCACGGCGCTCACCAACGCCGTCGCTACCAGGGCAAGTAGACAGCTCGAGAGCTTCCGGGTCGCCGTGCGTCGGCTAGGAACCAAGGGCACGCCGTCCGGGCACTGATCCGAGCAGGCCGGCGAGTACGCCTACGAGAAGGACCCCGGCGACGAGCGCCTGCGCAAGATCCCCGGCCGATCCTGCCTGGACCGTCGTGTCGAGCCTCCGCGCTGCGTCGGCGGCGCCCGGCGGCGCTTGCCTGGGCGCGGATCGGCGACCGGGGACGCGGCGACCCCCGACGCCGACGCCGAACAGCGGCGCCGAGTAGGGCGAGGCTGCAGACGGGCCCGACGGCTCGCCGCTCAGCGCGCTGCGAGCGCTGCCCAGCGGGAACGCGTACTCGATCCCGGCCGGACTGCTCGTGCTGACATGGACCCCGGGCTCGAGTGCGAACGCGGGCTGGGTAAGGATGGTCGCTGCGCCTACGGCTGCGATGGCAGCCAGCAGCGACGCTGAGGAGCGACGATGGCGCACGCCTGGGAAAGGCTACCGAGCGCGACGCGATACTTCGCCGGCCATGTCTGCGATCCGTCCTTGGTGGAACGGGCAGCTCGCACGCTGCCGGCTGGCAGCGGGGTGCGGACTGCTGTTCGGCTTGAGCGCCTTCTGGTCTGGCTTCTACGACAGCTCTCTCTGGGCCCCTGCGGGCCTCGCCTTCCTGGCCGCTGCGCTGGCTTTCGTGATCGCGGCGCGGGAGCGCCCGCCCGCCGCCGCGCTCGCGGCGCTGAGCGGCCTCGCCGGGCTGTGGCTGTGGTCGCTGATCTCGCGCGGGTGGGCTGACCGCGCCGACCTCGCGCTCGTGGCCGCGAACCGCTGGGCGCTGTACGCGGCGATCATGATCGCGCTCGTCCTCCTTGTCGGCCGTGAGCGACGCGTAGCGGTCACGCTGGTCGGGGCGTGCAGCGTCGCCTCGCTGGGGATCGCCGGCTACGTGCTGGTGCGAATGCTCCTGCCC
>Ga0302326_10033360_pt1 | contig 10231 bp, 11 predicted proteins | sample Palsa_T0_3_FD_202264 | JGI IMG/M metagenome (GOLD analysis project Ga0302326, IMG submission 202264) | Peat permafrost microbial communities from Stordalen Mire near Abisko, Sweden - Palsa_T0_3 | ecosystem: Environmental > Terrestrial > Soil > Palsa > Peat permafrost | place: Sweden: Abisko... | reverse complement strand
AGCATGATCTGGCGTAGATGGGTCACAGAGAGTTCCTCCTCTGCGACAACAAACTAGCTCAGATCACCTCGACCGTCGGCTCAGCAACACGCGAATGCGTCCGCCGCAACGCGGCTTAGTTCAAGTCGGCTAGTGTTTACCGAGGAAGAGAGGTGGCGATTGCTATTGCTGCTTCTGCGTGAGTCACGGCGAAGCGGGTGCGACACTTGGTCGCGCACTTTGACGTTGTCCAGAAGGCGGCTTGTGGAAAGTTTCAATAGACAAATACCGGAAACGCACCGCACTCAAGTGGGTGTTTCCGAAGACGCCAAGAGCTGCAACTAAAGAAGTCAAGTCGCTTTCGCCAACGAATCGCTATTCGATCGCCTTAGGTTCGCCTGACAGGAGGCTCGAAACCGGACTGCCATTTCGCCGATCAGAGAAAACAAAGACAAGATATGAAAAGCGGGGATGGTAGTCGTTTTCTCCAGTGCGGTTTGATTCAAGATAATCGCGAATTGGCGGGCTTTTCGCGCGATTTTCAACGAACTTCGGACGGAGTTCGCATCATTCCAGACTGTGTGGCGGAGGGAGAGGAATTCGAACTCTCGGTACAACTTATTGCCTCTAAAGGGGCGACGTTTCTCAGCTTTTTTCGGGGAAGGTCACGCAAACTTTATTCGTCGGTGATTTCCCATTCCGGTGCGTTCAACACTGAGGATTGTGGTGACGGAAAAACGCTTCGGGCTTTGGATTCATGGAATCCTTGAGCTGGGCGCGGTGTTATGGGCATGGGGGTATCAAAGGCTTCGACGGCTTGCGATACTGGCTTTGCTTCGCCCGATTGAGCATCCGCTTCCGCTTCATTTGACTCGGCGGCGTCTGTCACGTTGCTTTCATTGGGCCCGCAAAGCTGATCGCGTTCCGTCGTGCCCTCCGTGGAGTTGTCACGAACTTCGAACATCTCGAAGAGTTTGGCCTTGGCGCTGCTAGCCATCGCTTCCATGTCCTCGGGTTTTACCATCCCGGGGGAGTAGATCATCCTGAATTTTACGTACAGGTCTATCGCCTTCAAATCACCGCCGGCCGCTTTATTCATGAATTGGGTCAAGCAGGCTTTCTCTTTGGTGATGTACTTGGGGCCATTTTTCCCCTGGACCAAGACTTTTTGATTCGCAATCTCCCCCAGCAACTAAGGCAATGAAATTGTTCTTGCTCATGGTGGTCTCCGGGCGCCCGATTTGTGCTAAGCACTGGCAAGCACATGCGGCGCGGAGAATTTCGACTGCGATTTGAGTGCCAAGCGGAAATTCAATGGCGAGGAAAATTTGTGTGTCAGCCAATCCGATGCCGATTAGCAGCGGATTCGCAAGCGATTTGTTGAGTTTGAGGCGATGCGGAGGAGTGATCGATGCCAATGCAGAATGACGCCAGACTCTTGGCAGGCGGACTCCGAGAGAATTTTTCCGCCCGAGGTTTAGGCTATCGTCAAGGGGGTAGCCATTGCATGACGGATGGGACCCGCCCGGACGAAAAGTTTAGAAATTTGAACAGGCCCGCACTCGGCTATGGCAGCTTCGCGTACTCGGCTTTCGCTTCCTTCAAAATGGGGATGTCAGGGTCGGCATCCTTCCAGAGGTTGAAGAAATCCTGGTATGCAGCCTTGGCTTTGGCGGTATCCCCGGAGAGCGCATACGCACGCGCAAGGCCGAGATGCGCCAGAGCGCCCAGCGGGAAGTTGATGACAATGCCACGGTGGTCAAGGAACTTCTGAAATTCGGCGGCCGCAGCGGGACCGTTATGGGCCATCAATTGAGCCTGGCCTCGAATGTAAGCGGGATACATTGTCCCCAGTTGCAGTTGCGCCGGCTGGCCCAGTTCATAAGGCGCGGCAGCCTCCAAAAACACCAAAGCCTGCGCGGAATTGTTGGCATTCAGTTCCAGAGCGGCCTTGATGGTCGGCAACCAGTAAACCTTCAATACGGTTTGCTTTTTTCTAGTTCTTCCACGATTGCCTTTGCGCGGGCGGTTTCGCCAGCCCGCGTCAGCGCCAAAGCGGCGAAGAGTTTCACATCCCGGCCTGGGGCCAGTGCCAACGCCGCAGCGACGTCCTGCTTCGCGGTGGCGCTGTTCCCGAACTCGGCTTCCCGCAGGGCAGCATTGATCTGCCACAGCGCCGCGCCTTCTTTTGCATTGGCACGAGCGGCCGCATCCACCGCGCGCCGGGAGAAATCCCGGGCTTTCGCAAGCCGCCCGTTGCACGCTTCCGTGTCAGATTGCGATGAGAGAAGAAGGTCTTCTGTTCCGGGTTTGCCCGAGGCCCAAGCCACCTGCCGCTCCATCTCCGTCACATCACCCTTCAGGAAAGACAGGTAGTAAATCTCCTGGTGCAGGAAATCACCGTCGAGGTTGCGCGCCCTGGCTCGCTCGATTGCCTTCGCGGCATCTTCCAGTCGGCCCATGGCGAGGTAGTCTCCTGCCAGATTGGTGTAACCGACAATGCTCGGCTCCAAACGCAAGGCCTCTTGCCCTTCGGCTGAAGCTTTGTCGTACTGGCCAAGCTGGCTGTAAAGATCCCCAAGGTTGCCGTGGGGCACTGAATCCAGTGGATAGCTCTTGGCCCACAGTTCATAAACCTGGCTGGCCTGCTCCAACTCACCTGTATTGTTTTGGTAGTACAGAGCCGAGATGCGATATTTCTCTCGTTCGCTCACTTTGTCGCGGAGTGCATAGGCCTTTGCGATGCTCTCAGCAGCCAGACTGGCCTGCCCGAGATTAAAATATGCGACCCCTAGAGCGCCGTAAGCTGCGGCGAAGTTGGGGTCGAGTTCAAGAGCGCGCTTGTAGAAAGGTATCGACGCCGCATCACCCTTGGTGCGGAACGTCGTAATCCCCATGCTGAAGGCTTTCAGCGCTTCCAGGGACGCCGTGGTTGCCTCCACCGGCACATCAAATTTCTGGATCGAGGCCAGCGATTCGCCCAGTTTGGCGCGCAGGCTGGTTGCTGCCTTACCCAGCGCTTTCAGCACGTCCTGCTTGCCCAACGCCTCTTCCTGTTCCTTGGCCAGAGTATCCCCGGTGCTGCAGCCGACTGCGTCCATGCCGATCACGTATTGACCACCCAGGTTCGAAATTGAGCCCAGGACGATGGCCTTGCTGCCGGTACGCACGCACAGTTCTTTGGCTAGGTCCTGGGTAATGCGTTCGGTGGGCTGGCGGCCCATCAGCCGAAGCGTTTCCTCCACCTTTCGATCGGAAAGAATATTGATGTACGGGGACTGTCCCAAATCCACCGCCAGCGCCTGCTTCAATGCATCGTCAAATACAGTATCGCCGGTCGTATTGGTGAAGTCTGCCAGCACCACCGTGTCTTTCTCCGTCACCACCGCCGGCTTAGGCGACCGGAAGTAGAGGCCGCCCCCGATCAGAGCGGCCAGAACAACTAAGCCAGCGGGAACCAGAATTTTCCACCGGGCGCCTGATGATGGCACAGTCGCCGACGCCTGCCCCGAAGCAAGTGCGGCCGTCTGCTTGCCGCTCGACGCGCTCGAACCTGCAGCGGCGGCCCCGGTTGTGGGCTGGCTGACGATATCAACTGCGGCGGGAATCCCCGACCGATTGGATTCCGTCTCCCGCTTCAACCGTTTCAGGTCCGCGCGCATATCTCCCGCGTGCTGGTAGCGCAGGTCGCGGTCTTTCTCCAGCGCCTTTCCGATGATTCGCTCCAATTCGGCGGGAAGTTCCGGGTTTAGCCGTACCGGAGGCACCGGCGCCTTGTGCAGAATGGAATCAAACAGGTCCGTCGTTGTGGTTCCACGGAACGGCAACTGGCCGGTGGCCATTTCGTAGAGAACAGCCCCGAAGGAGAACAGGTCGGTGCGGATATCCAGGTCCCGCCCGCGCGCTTGCTCCGGAGACATATATGCCGCCGTGCCCACCGCTGTACCGGGACTGGTAAGGTGCGCTTCATCCACGTTGGTGCGCGTGTCCTCATGCTGGCCGGTTGAACCGGACGCCGTGACCTTCGCCAAGCCGAAATCGAGCACCTTGGCGCGCCTCCGCTCAGTGACAAAGATGTTTGCCGGCTTGATGTCCCGATGAACGATGCCCTTGGCGTGCGCGGCGTCGAGGGCGTCGGCGATTTCGATGCCCAGCGACAACAGCGTCTCGAGTTCCAGCGGTCGAACCCCGATGAGATGCTTGAGGGTCTGGCCGTCGAGAAACTCCATGGCGATGAACGCTTGCTCATGCTGGTCGTCAATTTCGTAGATCGTGCAAATGTTCGGATGATTCAGGGCAGATGCTGCCTTAGCTTCGCGCTGAAAGCGGCTGAGTGCCTGCGGGTCTTTAGCTACGTCGTCTGGCAGGAACTTGAGGGCGACGAAGCGACTGAGCTTCACATCCTCAGCCTTGTAGACCACACCCATACCGCCGCCGCCGAGCTTCTCGACGATGCGGTAGTGCGAGATGGTTTGGCCGATCATGAGGGCCAAATCTTACGTCTGTGAAACGGGCAAGTCAATGAATCGCAGGATGGGGTAGTGATGCATTTTGAATTTTTAAGGCACTCGCGCCAGCCCGCGATCCGTGGCATGATGGAAGTATGCCAAAGCGGAATAGCAAACTCGATGACGCCCAAAACGCCCTCAGGGTAGTTGAAGAAGCAATCGGCGGCAAGTTAGTCCAAGAGCCCAGCAAATCACTGATTTCGCAAGTTATGTCGAAAATGGGAGAAAAGGGTGGAAAAATCGGCGGTAAACGCCGTTTGGAAACAATGACGCCTGAGGAACGCAGTCAGGCGGCACTCAAGGCCGCGCGCGCACGATGGAGCAAGAAACGTTAAGCGGCGGGCCAATATTTAGCGTCCCGTATGTCCACCTTCTTGCTACGCACTATGTTCATCATCACGCGATTTGCCAATTGCGTATCCATTGCGGCCTCTTTGGCTAGTTCGTGCAGGGTAAGGCCCGGTTTGGACTGAATTATATTCGTAAGCCGTTGCGTGTTCGGACTAACGGGCTTGCCGTTGGCGCGTTTTCCTGTTGCGCTCACAGCAGGAGCGGCCTTTCCGTTGGGTTTAGCTACTCTTGCGGTTTCTGGTGCCTTCGGTTTGCGTGCGTTCTTTTTCACTTTCTTTTTCGGGGCACTACCATTGGAAATTCCCTTAGGAAACCAGCCTATCAAACCCCATTGCGTCCCAACCTTTACGAATGGTGGATTCGGAGTTTGACGAGCTCGCGTGAGTGCTGAATGGACCGTTTTCAGGAAACTCTTGGGACGCGAACTTTCCATGCCGCCTTTTAAGAGACCGTCCATGATTTGCTTGGCGGTCTGTTTCTTCTTGACGATCTCCAAGTACAGCCTTGCGGCTTCGATGATGCTCTTTCCGAGGAAAGCTCCGGTCGGAACTTCGCCGCCCATGGGCGACGAACCCATTGATGGAACAGCGCCCCCCTCGCCAGCTTGGGCCAAGCTCCCCATCGCCATCAGCTGTCGAAGATGGGCTATCGTTCGCTCAATCTCTGCCTTCTTGCGTTCGAGGTCCGCAATGGTTGGTGTGTAATCAATTGATTCCGCTCCCATTAAAAGCCTCCATTTTCCGCGATGCTTCTGTTACACTCAAACACGAATCGCAGCAGAGGCGGGAACGGCCTTAAGCCGTCCCCGCTGTCTGTGAGCCTCTGTAGGTCGCACGCGACCCTCATGAGGCTGCCTCGATTCTGGCAGCGGCCTTGGAGATTGCTTTCCCGCGTTCACCAAGGTCGTTGCCGGTTGAGCTATTCTCCATATACTCCATTCCAACTTCAAACGTCAAGCCCTAAATTTCAGGGTGGACTCCGTCAATCACCGCGCCCGACGAAGCACCAGTGTCCACGCAGCCCACGCTTCAACGGAATTTCACCGGCACCGACGATGTTTACATTTCTCTTGACACTGCTAAAGCGCTTTAGTACAGTACTACCTATGAATAAGCTGAATACACAACGGCGAGCGCAGATAGCAGCGGCTCTTGTAGAGGGTAATTCGCTTCGCTCCACGTGTCGCATGACCGGAGCGGTGCTGCACACGGTCTTACGATTGCTAAATGACCTTGGCTGTGCATGTGCGGAATACCATGATAAACACGTGCGAAACGTCCGTGTGCGCCGTTTGCAGTGCGATGAGATTTGGAGCTTCGTCGGAGCAAAAGCAAAGAATACCAGTCTCAAAAAGAAGGCCGAAGGATGGGGTGACACGTGGACGTGGACGGCGATTGATGCCGATACGAAGCTCTGCGTCAGTTACTTAGTCGGTGGTCGCGATGCTCTGAGCGGTGATGAATTCATGCAGGACTGCGCTTCCCGCATTCGCGGGCGAGTGCAGATCACGACAGACGGTCACCGCGTGTACCTTGATGCGGTAGAAGATGCCTTCGGGGCAGAGGTTGATTACGCCCAACTTCAGAAGATTTTCGGCGCTCCGAGCGAAGAGGACCAGCGGCGCTATTCCCCGGCTCGCTGCATTGGCTGCGATATAAAGGTTGTCAGCGGGAATCCCGATCCGAAGCACGTGAGCACATCCTTTGTAGAGCGACAGAATCTCACCATGCGTATGTCCATGCGCCGTTTCACCCGCCTCACGAATGCCTTCTCGAAAAAGTTTGAAAATCACTGCCATTCGGTTGCACTCTACTTCATGTACTACAACTTTTGCCGTGTCCACCAGACCTTGCGTGTCACGCCAGCGATGGAATCTGGTCTTGCGGATCACGTTTGGAGTTTAGAAGAACTGATCGGCTTATTGGACGGGAAGGCGCTCGCGGCATGAAAATTCAAAATGCATCACTACCCAGGATGGTGGCAGTGTTTCGGAAGAATGCTAGGGCCGAACTGGTCCCTTAATCCTGTAAATCGCGTACCAGGTACCGGCCATCAAGACACCGGAGAGCAGGCGCATGAGCGTGTGCATGGAAGCGAAGTAGCCAGCGTAACCAGCGACGCCGACAACCTGAAAAAGCAACTGCCCAGCAGAGTATGCACGACGAAACCTAGGCGACAGTAGTTCGCGCCAACTGCGCAAGGCATCAAGCTGCTCCTTAAATGGGGATCGCCTGTTCGAGACCCTTCTCAAGGCTTAATGGACCATATCCTGCATGTATTACGGGCGAAGGGTGCAATTGCTGGTCGAATCCCTTTTCAATCGAAGGGAGCATAAGGAACCTCGCGAAGGGAGAATCAAACAAAATACTTGTAAACCCAGCTGCTTTGGAGAAGTTGCGTGGTCGCGATTTCCCCAGCAACACTCTGTTTTTCAGCTCCTCGCCCAAACGGGGTTCGCACGCCAGCGTGCGAGGCCCCTTTTCGAAGTGTTCTCACACAAATCCAATCGGCACGGAATCATGGCCGCGATTCTGGCCAGTCTCCACATGCAAACCGCAGACGATCTTTTCGGCAGGCCACAGGGATCTCCACGCACTGATCGCTGCGAGTATTCAATGGGCTAGAGAGATAATGGGTAGTGTCCTAATTTGAACTTCTCCACGCTTCGAGATTGGCATCGAGTGTGGAGTTCAAGGAGTCCGATTTATGTCCCTTGAGGTTTTGAAGTCAGTTTTCGAGATAGGGGGCGTGGCACTCTTGGCACTGACATTTATCTTCGGCGCTGGTGCGCTAATCGTAAATAACCGTCTGAGCGTTATCCAGTCCCAGGAACTGGATGATTTCAAGTTGAGATTTGAGGGCGAGCAGCAAAAAACTGCTCTGGCACAGAAAGAGGCAGCAGAGGCAAAAAGCCTTGCCGGTAGATTTGAACGTGACATCTCTCTTGCTAACCAGAAAGCGGCTGAGGCATCAGAGCGAGCCGAAGCTGAAAGGTAGAACGCCGGAAACTCGAAGCGAAGGTACTACCGAGAAGGTTGACCGGCGAGCAAAAAGAGATGTTCGCTAAGCTGTTATTGGTGCCGAAATCTATGGCGGGAATAACGATTGTTTCTAGCCTACTAGATGGGGAAGGTTCTGATTTCGCCGACGATTTCGACTCTGCATTTAAAGCTGCCAATTGGACAACACTGAGAATCAAGAACCATGTGAGCGAAAAGCAAGGCGTTCGCTTAGGTACAATCGAGGGGACGCCCGTCTTGACGACAACCAAACTGGTCGAAGAAGCATTAAATGCAATTCGCGTGCCGTGGGAGAAGGCCACTTTTAGCACGGATGACCACAGCACGAGCCCTTGGTTCCAATCGGGCTTTCTATATCTGGTGATCGAACGGAAACCTGCGATAAAAGCGAGTGCAGTTAGGTAAACCTTAGAAAAGCAAATTAGGACACCACCAGGTTATGACAAAGATTGATTGGCAGTTCGATAGAGAATAGGATTATGCCGGGGTCGGAAACGCCGCCCGTCGAGCGCAATTCGCTCCGGGCGGCACCTAAGTTCATATCCCGTAAATTCTCCCGTAATCTTGTCCGGTAATCACTCATCCGCCAAACTCATCGGTGGAGGCAGTTATGCAGGTAGATTCAATCACGACACTGCAACAGCAGACTGCCGATCAGCACCAACAGATCTCGATGCTGCAACAGCAGATCCCGACCGCGTACACCGAAGGTTTACTGCAGGGTGCAGGAATTGGCGTGGGAGCTTCTCTTATCCTGTTCGCCATCATCTTCGGTATCAACAGATTGATGGGTGACTACACAGCGACCAAGAAGCCGCAAACGAAGGCGGCATCAGCGTAGGGTCCTAATGCCCTGTAGTAAGCATCGCCAGTTGGAAAGTGACCTAGAACAAGCGGTAGCGGCATTAGCGAATGTGACTCATTTGATGACGAGCAACCCAAATACCGCACGGGATGAAAACCTTCGCAGGCTTGGCGGTCTCGTTACCGAAGCCCGCTATAAACTGAGGATGCACGTTACGAACTGTCCGGTATGCAGCAAAGCAGAAAATTCACTGGCTAACTTTTAGTTGATCTGTTCCGTTATCTCTCCGTCCGCGTTACCCCGCTTGTCCCAGTGAGCAAAATTGAACAGTTTCCACTTCTCTCCCCGGCTACTCTTTCCGTGTGCAGATCACCATCAAGCTCGTAGCCGACATGTTAGAGGTCCGCTGCGCCCACTGCCTGAGACTACTCGATACGCTCGGTAACCGGCGAGACGCCTACTTCCGCGCCGGAGACTTCATCGATCACGTCTGCGCGGCCCCGGCGCATCAGGCGGCGTTTCAGGAACGGATCAACCCGCAAATCGGGCGGTGAGCGAGTCATTATGCCTTGCGCCACACATCAATCTTTATTCGACTCTGACAGACGAATCTGGGAAGCATGGAAGGGTTTGAACGACAAGAAAAACAGAACTATGTCCGAAACTGAAGAAATGCACAGGCTGGCCAAGGCGTATGGCGATAGCAGCAGCCATGCACTAAAGGAACACATTGCTGCTTGTCCAGAATGCAGCAAAGCCGATGAGGTAACGGCTGCCTAAACTTGGTCCGGCTTTCATCGCTCCATTACCCCCGTAACTTTGTCATCCCGGAATAGAGTGAATAATAAGGTATTCCTTCTTGACGTTTGAAGGCGATCCGGGATTTCGGGTCGCCTTTTTTCGTGCGCTTGCCACAGTGGAAAGCGTGGATGTAACATCAATATATGCGGTGCCGGTCCATCGTCGCTTTGAGCTTGCTTGCTGCCTGGCTATCTGTCCCTGTGTTCGCGTGCCTACCAAACTCGCAAATGACGGATGCGGAGATGGCGTGCTGTAAGAAGATGGCGGGCGATTGCAAAATGGGATGCTGTAAGACCGTTTCGAACGCCCCGGCACCCGTCGCGTCCGTCCAGCCGATCTCGCAGTTTCACCCCTATTTTGCGGTCATGGCTGAAACCACTGATGTGCGCACCCTTTCCGTGTCTCAGGCTCCATTAGATCAAGTAAGTCTCGGTCTACCTCCATCCGCTCCACCCGGTCAAAACTCAATCCTTAGAATCTGATCTCCGCGTTTTGCTTTGGCACAAAAGGCTATGCCTACGTGTGTTCAGCATCGCGGAGGAAATAATGAGATGTGCAGTAGTGCTGCTCTTTGTTCTGGCGCTGCCCGTATTTGCCTTCGCTGCGGCCCACGGGCCAGTCTTCGGACTTGCAACCCCTACAAATTCGCAGGGCGAATGGAGTTTCGACGAAGGAATATTCGGTCGAAACACGGCTCTGGGATCACAAGCGTCGGTACGAGAGTTAATCGCTTACGGTTTCACGCCGCACTTGACTCTCTCTCTAAC
>Ga0302326_10033358_pt1 | contig 10232 bp, 8 predicted proteins | sample Palsa_T0_3_FD_202264 | JGI IMG/M metagenome (GOLD analysis project Ga0302326, IMG submission 202264) | Peat permafrost microbial communities from Stordalen Mire near Abisko, Sweden - Palsa_T0_3 | ecosystem: Environmental > Terrestrial > Soil > Palsa > Peat permafrost | place: Sweden: Abisko... | reverse complement strand
ATTGTTGCCGTGGCTGGTCGCGGTCGCGTTCTTCATGGAATCGTTGGACACGACCATTTTGAACACGGCCGTTCCGGCGATTGCGGCGGCTTTGAAAGTGGCTCCGCTCAGCATGAAATCGGTGCTGGCCAGCTACACGCTGAGCCTCGCGGTGTTCATTCCGATCAGCGGCTGGATGGCGGATCGATTTGGAACCAGGCGCGTATTCGCGTCCGCGATCGGGCTATTCACGCTCGGGTCGCTGCTCTGCGGAGTATCGAGCAATATTCATCTTTTGGTGGCGTGCCGCATTCTGCAGGGCTGCGGCGGAGCGATGATGGTGCCGGTGGGCCGCCTCACGCTGGTGCGTACCTTTGCGAAATCGGAGCTGATCCGCGCGATGAGCTTCGTCGCGATTCCGGGCCTGGTTGGTCCGATGCTCGGCCCGATCGCCGGAGGATTGATCGTGGCATATCTCCACTGGCGAGTCATTTTCTTTGTGAACGTGCCGATCGGGCTGATCGGTTTGATTATGGTTTATCTGCACTTGCCGGATTATCGGGAGGAGCATACCAATCCGCTCGATGTAACAGGGCTGGTGCTATCCGGTTCCGGCATCGGATTGCTGTCGTATGTGCTGGAGGTTTTCGGCGAACACACGTTGAGCGCCGGTGCGATTCTGGGGCTGCTGGCGCTTTCGGGCATGTTGCTGGGCGCCTATTTGTTTCGCGCGATGAGAACGAAATTCCCGCTGCTGCGACTGGGCCTTTTTCGTATCCGCACGTTTCGCGCGTCGGTGAGCGGCAGCTTCTTCACGCGGCTGGGGATCGGAGGCATTCCGTTTCTGTTCCCGCTGCTCTATCAGGTGGGGCTGGGTTTTTCGCCGATAGAATCCGGGCTGCTGCTGATGCCGCAGGCGATCGCGGCGATGAGCCTGAAGATGGCGATGCCGAAAATTCTGGCGAGTATCGGCTACCGCGGCGTGCTGATTTCCAATACTGTGATTATCGGTCTGCTGATTATGTTGTTCGCGACCATTGGCGTGGGCACGCCGATCTGGCTGATCGTGGTTCTGGCATTCTGCTACGGGTTCGTGACGTCGCTGCAGTATACGAGCATGAACACGCTGGTCTATGCCGATGTTACTGAAGCGGATACCAGCAGCGCGAGCACGATCGCGAGCACCATGCAGCAGATGTCGATGAGCTTCGGCGTCGCGTCGGCGTCGCTCGCCACCGCGTTCTTCATTCCCGATCGCGATCATTCGAGTGCGCCGGAAATGATTCATGGCATTCACACGGCGTTTTTGGTTCTGGGCGGATTGACAGTGCTCTCGACGTTGATTTTTTCGGAGTTGAAGAGCGGGGATGGAGATAGCGTGAGTCTGCATAAGGAACTGCAGCATTCTGAGTAAGCCGCCTCGAAAGGGCGGCTGCCGCCAAAATTGGCGGCCCCACAAGACGGACTCAAAGAGCTGCCCTGATGCGTAATAGTTTTCGCCAGAGAGGGGCTAGCAGATCCAGGCGGAGCGCGTTGGCTCCATCTGACAAAGCGCGTTCCGGAGCTTGGTGCACTTCCATGAATACGGCGTCGGCTCCGGCCGCGACTGCGGCGCTCGCTAAAGGTTCGATGAACTGCGGCTGGCCGCCGGATCCGCTGCCGGCCGCGCCGGGAAGCTGGACACTATGTGTCGCGTCGAACACTACGGGCCATCCGAAGCCGCGCATGATCGGGATCGAGCGCATGTCGACCACCAGGTTGTTATATCCGAACGTGGCGCCGCGCTCGGTTAGCAGAATGCGGTTGTTGCCGGTGGAGGCAACTTTTTCGGCGGCGTGGCGGATGTCGTGAGGGGAAACAAACTGGCCCTTCTTGATGTTGACGATTTTTCCCGTGCGCCCGGCTTCGACCAGCAAGTCGGTTTGGCGGCACAAGAACGCCGGGATTTGCAAAATGTCGACCGACTCCGCCGCTAGCGCGGCTTGCGAGGGTTCGTGAATATCGGTCAGCACCGGAAATCCGGCGTCCCGGACGGACTTCAGGATGCGGAGTCCTTCTTGGAGGCCGGGGCCGCGATAGGCGGTCACGCTCGACCGGTTGGCTTTATCGAAGGAAGCTTTGAAGATGAATGCTCCCACGGCTTTTTTTATTTCTTGCGCGAGAAAGTGAACGTGCTCTTCGCTTTCAATCACGCAGGGGCCGGCGATTAAAGCGAGTCCGTCGGTGAGGCCCAGCGAAGTCAGCATATCCCCTTCCTGACGGCTTGCGCCAACTAAGCGCTGATGTGACTCGCGCCAACGTTGACGATTTCCTTGTGCATTTTCCGCTTCTGCTGCTCAAGCGCCGCGGCTATGAACGCGCTGAATAAAGGATGCGGCTCGAGCGGCTTCGACTTGAATTCCGGATGGAACTGGCAACCGAGATACCAGGGATGATCGGGCAGCTCGCAAATTTCGACGTAGGTTCCGTCCGGGGTTTCGCCGGTCAGCTCCAGTCCGTGCTGCTTCAATACGCCTTCGAATTCGCGATTAAATTCGTAACGATGCCGGTGCCGTTCGCTGATCGCCGCCGTGCCGTAGGCCGCGCGGGCGAAACTGCCTTCCTGGAGCACGCATGGATACGCGCCGAGGCGCATGGTTCCGCCCAATTCGTCGACGCCTTTCAACTCGCGCAATTTATAAATGACGCGATTGTTGGTCGCGGGATCGAACTCGGTGGAGTTGGCGCGCTCGAGCCCGCAGACGTTGCGGGCGAATTCGATCACCATGGTTTGCATGCCCAGGCAGATCCCGAAATACGGCACCTTGCACTCCCGCGCATAGCGGATGGCGCACAGCATTCCTTCGACGCCGCGCTTACCGAATCCACCGGGGACCAGGATTCCGTCGAACGGTTCGAGTGTCGCGATCGCGTCGGGCCAGCCCAGCCGTTCCGATTCGATCCAGGTGATGTTGACCTTCGTCTCGTGCGCCAGGCCTCCATGCAGCAGAGCCTCTTTCAGGCTTTTATAGGAGTCTTCGTATTCGACGTATTTTCCCACCAGGCCGATCGACACCTGATGCTTCGGGTGTTTCAGCCGACCCACCATTTGCGTCCAGCGGGACATATCGCGCGGCCCCGCTCTGTCCTCCAGATCCAGCAGCCGGAGAGCCATTTCATCCACGCCCTGCTCGGCGAAAACGATGGGGCACTCATAGACGCTTGCTACATCGACCGCCGTGCCGACCGCTTCGACATCGACGTCGCAGAAGAGCGCGATTTTCTCCTTCATGTCGTCCGGGAGTTCGCGCTCGCTGCGGCATAGGAGGATATCGGGCTGAATACCGATAGCGCGCAATTCCTTGACGCTATGCTGGGTCGGCTTGGTCTTTAATTCCTGCGCGGCGGCGATCCACGGCACCAGCGTCACGTGAACGAACAGTGTATTTTCGCGCCCCAGTTCATGCCGCAACTGGCGGATGGCTTCGAGAAACGGCAGCGACTCAATGTCGCCCACCGTGCCTCCGATTTCAACAATCACCACATCGATCGCCGATCCGTCGGCGGCGGTCGAAACGCGCTTCACCGCGCTCTTGATTTCGTTGGTGACGTGCGGAATCACCTGCACGGTCTTGCCCAGGTAATCGCCGCGGCGTTCGCGCGAAATGATCTGCTCGTAGATGCGCCCGCTGGTCAGGTTGTTGGCCTGGGTGAGGGGCGCGTGGGTGAACCGTTCATAGTGGCCGAGGTCGAGATCGGTCTCCGCGCCATCGTCGGTGACGAACACTTCGCCGTGCTGAAACGGACTCATCGTGCCGGGATCGACGTTCAGATACGGGTCGAACTTTTGCAGCGTCACCTTCAGGCCGCGGCTTTCGAGCAGGCAGCCGATGCTGGCCGCCGCGATCCCTTTTCCAAGCGAGGAAACCACACCACCGGTAACAAATATATATTTGGCCATGTTAGTCGGTCACCATGAGTCTCTCAAATAGGCCAGAAACCCTTTCCCAATCCTCCGGCGTATCCACACCGAGCGATTCATACTCCGTTTCCACAACCCGAATCTTAAACCCGTTTTCGAGGGCCCGCAATTGCTCCAGCCGTTCCGCCTGCTCGAGCGGTCCGACCGGCAAATCCGAGTATCCCAGCAAAAAGTCCCGCCGGTAAACGTACAAGCCGATATGTTTGAAACAAACCGGCAGCGCGCCGTCGCTCCGCACATGCGGGATCGCCGCACGCGAAAAATAAATGGCATTGCCCGAAAGATCCGTCACAACTTTTACGACGTTGGGATTGGCGATTTCCTCGACGCGCTCGATTTTCTTCTTGAGCGTCCCCATGGGGATGTCGTCATCTTCCAGCATGCCGAGCACGGCGGTATCGATGGCCGAGGGATCAATCAACGGTTCGTCGCCTTGAATGTTGACGATGATATCCGCGCTGGATGCCGACGCGACTTCGGCGACACGATCGGTGCCCGAAGGATGGTCCCCGCGCGTCATCACTACGCGCGCGTGAAATTTTTCCGCCTCCGCTCGAATGCGCTCGTCATCGGTGGCGATGGTGACGCTGGTCAGATATCGCGCCGCGGAGGCCCGCTCCCAAACATGCTGGAGCATGGACTTTCCGCCGATAGAGACGAGGGCTTTCCCTGGAAATCGAGACGAGGCGTACCGGGCGGGGATTACGCCAAGAATGCGGAGCGGCACACTCGATTCTAGCAAGTTGCGGGGAGGGTTGGTGGCTTTAGCGGATGCCAGGGTCCTGAGTTCCGACGTGGGGCGGACCCTCGTCTGCGCTGGAACCCCGGTCCAGCTATGCGATCCTGCTCGAGCTGAGCGCCGACGGGGGCCCGTGACGGGTAAACTGTCGGCTGCAGGCCGGGGGGCCTGCCCCACCCGCTACCCATTCAACGTATTTCTAACTCAATGGCGGCTAAATTTGGTTTTTCATCGGGTTTTCCGCGCGATTAGTCCGATGAAATACTTTCCCGCGCCCGGTGATCTTTGAATTGGGTCCGTTCGCAGTTATTTTACATTTTGCAATAGGCCATGCTGGTCGCACCGCTGGTATACTGTTGGCAGATTTAGGAGGATTCGATGCGTTCCGCTCCAACGCTCGGACTCGTAACTATTTTAACGGCTGCCCTCGCGCAGCAGAACCAGATCGATATTAAGCCTCGCATAAAAGGGCCCGTGGCCCCCGCGGCCGAAACGTCGATCGATCGCAAGGCCAACATCCGCGTGGATACGACGCTGGTATTGATCCCGGTGGCGGTGACCGATCCCATGATGCGTTTCGTCACCGGCCTGGATAAGGAAAATTTCAAGGTTTATGAGGATAAAGTCGAACAGGTAATCACTCAGTTTTCGAGTGAGGACGCGCCGCTTTCCGTGGGCATCGTATTCGATACCAGCGGAAGTATGGGCAGCAAACTGTTCAAATCGCGGCAGGCGGTGACGCAGTTTATGAAAACCGCCAATCCGGAGGACGAGTTTTTTCTGGTCTGTTTCAACGATCGGCCGGAGCTGGTAGTCCCCATGACGCCCGACACCGAAGAGATTCAGAATCGGCTGACGTTCACCCAGGCAAAGGGCAGGACGGCGCTGCTCGATGGCGTTTACCTGGCGATGAATCAGATGAAAAAGGCCAAAAATCCGCGCCACGCGCTGCTGATTATTTCAGACGGCGGCGACAATTCGAGCCGTTATACGGAAACCGAGGTTCGGAATGCGGTGCGCGAATCCGATGTTCAGATTTATGCCATCGGGATTTATGAGCCGATGGCGTCGCGCGGCCGCACTCCTGAAGAGATGGGCGGTCCCAGCATGCTGCGCGAGCTTTCCGAGCAGACCGGAGGCAAGGATTTCAGCGTCGACAATCTGGCTGAGCTGCCGGACGTGGCGGCCAAGATCGGGCTCGAATTGCGGAATCAATATGTGCTTGGCTATACGCCGAAGAATCTGGTCAAGGATGGAAAATACAGGCGGGTGCAGGTTAAGCTGGTAAAGACGGTGGGCTTGCCACCGCTGAAGCCAGCGTTCCGAACTGGATATTATGCGCCTACGCAGTAACTTAATTCTGGCGGCGGTTCTTTTAAGAATGACTGCCATCGGGCAGACTCCCGTTCAGCCGCAGGACGACTCCGCGGTCTTCTCCATTGATACGCGGCTGGTGCCTCTGCACGTCAGCGTGATCGACAAGAACGGCAAGCTGATCACCAACCTTCCTCAGTCGGCGTTTAAAGTATTCGAGAACAACGTCGAACAACCGCTCAAGATTTTCAATCGCGAAGACGTGCCGGTGTCGATGGGTATCATCATCGATAACAGCGGCAGCATGCGCGAGAAGCGCCCTAAAGTGGCAGCCGCGGCGCTGGAGCTGATCAAGGAATCGAACCCTCAGGACGAGGTTTTCATCGTCGACTTCAACGATCAGGCTTTTCTGGATGCGACGTTCACCAACAATATTAAGAAGCTGGAACAGGTGTTGGACCGGATCGATACGCGCGGCGGCACGGCGATGCGCGATGCCATCAGCATGTCCATCGACTATGCCAAAACGGAAGGCAAGAAGAGTAAGAAGGTTCTACTCGTGATCACCGACGGCAACGACAACACCAGCAACGAAACGCTGGAGCAACTGATCCGCAAGGCGCACCAAAGCGAAGTGCTGATTTACTGCATCGGCCTGCTGAGTGAAGAGGAGCCCCGGGAGGCCCGCGCCGCCAAGCGCGCCCTCAACGATTTGGCGGCGGCGTCGGGCGGACTGGCTTATTATCCCAAGACGCTTTCCGAGGTCGAGAACATCACACCGCTGATCGCACATGAGATCCGCAATCAATACATCCTGGCGTACACGCCGCTGAACGCCGCGCTCGACGGGACGTTCCGGTCGATTAAGGTGACGGTGAAGGCTCCGGGCAATCCCACAGTTCGGACCCGCAACGGCTACTTCGCGACTCCCGTTCCCGTCGCCAAACCGAAGCAAACCGGCCCCGGGGATAAGTAAGGCGATCAGTAATGTGTTAAGGATCCTCTGGCGGCTTTCGAAAGGATACCGCTTGCGTCCGTGGCGCAGCCCGTATCTATGCTGGCGGATCGAAACCTATTGGGGCCTGCACGCCGACCGGATCGGCCCGCGCGATTTTTTGCGCTTTACATGGCAGCAGCGGCACCAGCTGAGTCGCTATTTGCGTTGGGCGGATAGAATGGATCGATGATCAAAGCCATCCTCAGTCTCGCGATGCTCGCGTCCTCCATACATGCCGAGGCCTATCGTTTCGGCCGCGTTTGGGACGGCGAGAAGATCCTTACCAACGCGGTCATCGTCGTTGAAAAGGACCGGATCAAGAGCATCGGCGCGAGCGATACCAGCGCCATTGATATGACCCGGTATACCGCGGTGCCCGGGCTGATCGATGTTCATACGCACTTGACCTATGTGCTCGAAACGAACCGCATCGGGCAAGCCGGGCGCGGCGCCGCCGCCGTTTATCTTTCGCAGGACAACGCGAAGAAGACGCTCGAAACCGGCGTGACAACGGTTCGCAATCTGGGTGCGAGCGATTATGCCGACATCGCTATGCGCGATTTGATCAACGCCGGATTGATGCCCGGTCCGCGAATGTTCGTGTCCGGCTATGGGTTGTTCATCACGCGCGGTGGACGAGGCGGCGGTCCCGGCACAGCCGACGGTGTCGCAGAAGTTCTCAAAGTAGTGCGCCAGCAGATCGGCGCGGGTGCGGATTTAATCAAGATGTACGGGTCCACCGGATCGGGCCAGGATGTTTCTGGCGACCAGACATTCACCTATGAAGAGATGAAGGCCGCGGTAGACGCTGCTCATGCCCTCGGCAAGCGAATCGCGATTCATACGTATGGACCAACCGGCGCTCGCGATGCCGTTCGCGCGGGCGCGGATTCGGTGGAGCACGCCACTGATATGGACGACGCAACGATTGCGGAAATGGCGCGGAAGAAGATTTTCTACGTGCCGACCATCGATCACAATCGTTACTATGTGGACAACGCGCAGATGCTGCGCTATCCGGCGGGCGCCACCGGGCCTCTGAACGATTTCATCGCGCGGAATCTGGTGACGGCGAAGAAAGCGTTTCGCGCGGGCGTGCGATTCGCCATGGGATCGGACGCGGTGTACACCATGTTTGGAGAGAACACCCGGGAGCTGGCCTGGTTCGTCAAAGCAGGCATGACGCCGGAGCAGGCTCTGAAAACGGCCACCGTCGATGCCGCTGAATTGATGGGAATCCAGGATCGCCTGGGGCGTTTGAAGCCCGGCTACCTGGCCGATATCGCCGCGATCGACGGCAATCCGTTGGAAAATATCGACGCCGCGATCAAGAACGTCCGCTGGGTTATGAAGGCCGGAGCGGTGGTCGTGGATAAAACCAAATGACGCTTAAATTCTTATCGATTCTGCTCCTCGCCGTTGCGCTCTGCGCCTGCAAAAACAAGGCTGCCGCCTCGAACACGCCTATCAAGCAATACAAGCTCGACGGCGTGATTGTGTCCTTAAATCCGCATGCGCACATCGCGAATATCGACGGGCAGAGAGTGGAAGGCTGGATGGATGCGATGACCATGGAATATCCCGTCAAGGATCCCAAGGCTTTTGAAACGCTCCACGCGGGAGATCACATCACCGCGACCTTGAATGTCCAGGATCTTAATTATTGGATCACGGAAATCCATCAAGTCCGGTGACTGTGAGGATGCGTGTGAACGCCCAGTGAGGGATGCGAGTGGCGATGTTCGTGAATCAAGTTGCTGCCGCGCAGTAGAGCTTCGTTGGCCAGAATGCCGGCCGGCGCTCCGTGGGCGACCAGTTTTCCGCTCTGCAGCAGGAAGCAATCGTCGGCGATATCTTCGACCAACCCCAGATCGTGGGTCGCGGTAATCACCGTCTTTTTTCCGTCGCCCCATCCGATCAACAGATCGATAATCTGACCCTGGCTCCGCGGATCCAGCGCGGCCGTCGGTTCGTCCAGCAGCAGCACTTCCGGATCCAGCACCAACACCGATGCGATCGCGACGCGCTTCTTCTCTCCGCCCGAAAGCCGATGCGGCGGACGGTCTTTTAGATGCGTGATCTCCAATGTCTCCAATGTCTTTCCCACGCGTTCCCGAATCTCGTTCCTGGGCCACTGCATTTGCAACGGTCCGAACGCCACTTCGTCGAATACCGTCGGATTAAATAGTTGTACGTCGGGATTCTGAAACACCAGCCCCACGCGCCGTCGGAATGCGAGGGCGAACTTATCGTCTTCGAGACTCTCTTGATCAATCCTGTCTCCGCGAAACGATGTCGCGCCCGAATCGGGGAAACAAAGCCCGTCGAGCATTCGCAACAGCGTCGACTTCCCGGAGCCGTTTGCGCCCAGCAGCGCCGTACGCTTGCCTTGGCGGATATCGAGCGAAACGTCGTTCAACGCGACCACCGAGCCATACCGGAACGTTACGTTCTCGACTCGAAACATTAGCGTCCCACCCAAATGACAGTCGTCGCTGCCGCGAAAAATAAGAGCAGCCAGCACCAGTCCCTACGCCGCATCGCGAAATCGTCAAGCATATAAACCTCGCCGCGAAACCCGCGCGATTGCATGGCCAGATGCACCTCAGAGCTCAGTTGATAGCTCTTGCTGAGCAGCACACCGACCGTCGCGGCGGCTAACCGCCTACGGTCCGAAGCCTCCAAAACCCCCACCGTACGGCTCTCGCGCGATTCAAACATATCGAGCGCGTTGTCGAGGATCAGAAAAAGATAACGATACGTCATCCCCAGAATCACGACGAACACCACCGGCACCCGCAGCACGCGCAGAGCTTTCAAAATGTGCGCCCATCGCGTGGTGAGGACCAGCAGCGTGGATAAGCTCACCGCCGTCTCCGCGCGCAGCAGCAAAAAGCCCGCGGTGCGGACGCCCTGCGCCGTGATCGTGCCGTAAAGAGACGCACCTGGCGTAATGAAAATTGCGGGCAGCGCGATGCACCCAGTGAACAGAAGCACCGGCGTCCACACCCATCGCGCCAGATCAACCAACGAAATTCGTGAGGCGACGGCGAAACACATGGCAACAACCCACACGATCGCAATTGCGATCAAGCAATGAGTCGCCGCCACCGCAACGATCGCCGCGAGCATCCCCGCCACTTTGACGCGCGGATCGACGCCTTGCAGCATCCCTCCCGCCCGCGCCGAATCGTCCGCCAGCGCCGCGAAATTTATCCCTTCCGATAAACTGGCGATCGTTC